>Ga0182742_1004254_pt1 | contig 13110 bp, 12 predicted proteins | sample eDN5th37CBELigMG_FD_128880 | JGI IMG/M metagenome (GOLD analysis project Ga0182742, IMG submission 128880) | Enriched Miracle-Growth compost microbial communities from Emeryville, California, USA - eDNA 5th pass 37_C BE-Lig MG (version 2)... ... | reverse complement strand
TAAAGGGACGCGGAAAAAATGGAAGGGAGTGGCTATGGTAGTTACGCTTCTCCTGCTCGTTGTGGGAATTACACTCTTGATTACGATGCTAGCTTATCAAGTTCATCTCATGGTCGGCATTGTGGTTGAAGCGGTGATCATCTGGACGACGATTGCTCAAAAAAGCTTAAAGGAGGCAGCGATGACGGTGTACGGTCCGTTAAAAAAGGGAGATCTCGTGGAATCTCGCCATAAGTTATCGTATATCGTGGGCCGTGACACCGACCAGCTCGATGAACAGGGGGTGGTTCGCGCGACGATTGAAACGGTTGCCGAAAACACAAGTGACGGAGTAACTGCTCCCTTATTTTGGGCGTTTCTTGGTGGTGCACCCCTTGCGATGCTGTACCGTGCAGTCAATACTTGCGATTCGATGGTTGGGTATAAAAATGATAAATATATGGAGTTTGGCTGGGCGTCGGCGAAGCTTGATGATTGGTTAAATTTGATACCGAGTCGCCTAACCTCCATTTGTATGCTCTTAAGCAATAAGCCGGTCCGATCCTCGGTAAAAGAGTCAGCGGAAATTGTCCTTCGTGATGCAAAGAAACATCCGAGCCCAAACAGTGGATGGGGAGAGGCTGCTGTGGCTGCCTTACTGGGGATTCAGCTCGGAGGTATCAACTATTACAAGGGCATTCGCTCCGATCGAGCCAAAATGGGAGAACCTTATTTTCCTGTCACTGCGGAGCATATTTTGCAAGCCAACGGTATTTTAACTCGAACGGTACTCTCATTTTTACTTTTATTATGGATTGGAGGGATGATCGTTGAAGTGGCCTACGCACGGAGCTAATCCACAATTTTTATATAAAGCACTACATCTTGACATGCCTGAAACAGTGATTGATTTTAGCGCCAATATTAATCCGATCGGTCCACCGGCCACAGTAAAGAACAGGTGGAATGAGCTGTTTTCTCTTGTATCTGATTATCCGGATCCAACGGCAGAAAGGCTTACAGGTTTGCTTGCAAAGCAAGAAGGAGTAAGGAAAGAGCAAATCTTAGTGGGGAACGGCGGGGCGGAGCTTATTTCTTTGGTCGGACGACTGCTCACTGGTAAAAAAGTGCTCATCGTACAACCAGCCTTTTCCGAATACGAAGAAGCCTGCCGAGTGAATCAATGTGAGGTACGCTATCACTTGATGGATGTAGACAGATGGGAATTACGCATTGATGAATTACTAGTGAGCTTACGCGAAGTAGACGCTGTATTTCTGTGCAATCCAAACAATCCAACGGGAATGTTTTTTCCGAAACATACGATTGAGGTTCTTGCCCGTGAATGTGCGCGATACGGAGCCTTGCTTATCGTCGACGAAGCCTTTTACGACTTTATTGAAGAGTACGAATCTATCGTTTCCTGTCTCCAACATTGCGAGAACATGATCATTCTTCGTTCCATGACCAAAATGTTCAGCATTCCAGGAATCCGCTTAGGATACTTAATGGCCAATGAAGCCCTGCTAGCAAATATTAGGGAAAGCAAACCGCATTGGAGTGTGAATGCGATAGCTATGAAGGTGGGGGAATGGTGTTTGTCAGAAAGTGATTTTGTAGAACAGACCATTCAATTGATAAAACAGGAGCGGGAAAAGTTACAGTCTTTTTATCGTGAACAGGAGTTTTCTTATTCCCCATCAACCGTAAACTTTTATTTGCTAAAAGATACGAAAGTCTCCGATCAATTTCCGTTTTTCCGTTTTTTGATGGAAAAGGGGATGATTCCACGGCATACGATGAATTTCCCAGGACTTGACGGAAAGTGGCTACGATTGGCGATTAAGGGAGCAAACGAGCATGAAAGGTTATTAGAGGTGATGAGTGCATGGCGGAGGCTGGACAGCTGATATTTATTAGTGGTGGGGTTAGAAGTGGAAAAAGCAGTTTTGCTGAGAAAACAGCCATGGAGCTAACAAAGAAAACTCAAGGAAATCTCCACTATATTGCTTCAGGAGTTGCTTTTGATGAGGAAATGAAGGACCGAATTAAAAGGCATCAACAGCAAAGAAATGAAGGTGAGCACCAGTGGGTAACTTGGGAGGAACCCTATTTTTTACATAACCTCTCCACTGTTTTTCAACCGAATGATATTGTGCTCTTTGACTGCTTAACGAATCTATTAAACAACCGTTTGTTTCAAACCGAGGAGAGGCTGATGGACCCGTCTTTTCATAAGGAAATCAGGATATCAATCATAGAGGGGATCCTTTCGGTACAGAAAAGTTGTCACACCCTCATCGTCGTTAGTAATGAAATCTTGAATGAACCGATTCACTCTAGTGACCTTGTTCTTGTGTATGCAAAGCTCCTTGGAAGGTTAAATCAACAGGTCGTTGCAAGGGCAAAGGAAGCGTATCTCGTGGAAGCAGGAATTCCAATTTGCATGAAAAAGGAGGAAGATGACGTTGCATTTCGTGATGGGTGGAGCATGTAACGGAAAAGCCGAGTGGGTACGTAGCCATTTTTGTTTGGGACAGTATCCACATGAAAATTGGATAAAAGCTTATGAATGCTCGAATTATGACTGGTTTAGCGAAGATTCTACAGACTCCTTGGTGGTACTTGAAGGAATCGAGTATTGGATCAAGGATTTATCGCTGCAATACGAATCAGATAAAGTAAGACAAATATGGAAAGAGACACTATTGAATTGGGATCGGTGGGAAAAGGATGGTTGTAAGAGAAAGCTCATCATCATTGGGTCAGATATTACTAGAGGAATTGTACCTGTTGAAAAAGCAGATCGGAAATGGCGTGATGATGCAGGGTGGACATTTCAGGATACGGTCCAACTATGTGATCGAGTGGATCATATTTGGTACGGAATTGGTCAACGCATGAAGTAATTGCAATTCAAAAGGAGGAAGAAAAAATGAAGGTGGAAAAAGTAACTTGGATGGCTGTATTTATCGCTTTAACAGTTGTAGGTGGCATGTTGAAAATTCCAGCAATCATCGGAAGTGTCGCGCTTGATTCGTTTCCAGCAATCGTTGCTGCCGCGCTTTTAGGAGGAATCCCTGGGGCGATCGTCGGTGGAATAGGACATATGGTATCAGCATTAATCGGAGGAATGCCTCTTGGACCTATGCATTTCTTAATCGCTATCGAAATGGCAATACTTACATGGATATTTGCTTATTTTTATCAAAAAGGCAGCAAGTGGACGGCATCTATTTTATTCGTGCTAGGTAATACCTTTGTAGCTCCCCTCCCATTTATCTTTTTAATCTCAAAAGCATTTTATATTAGTCTGGTTCCCTCTTTACTCATTGCATCTGTCTTTAATACGGTTTTAGCTGTGATCGTTGCTCCTCGATTAGCGAGCATCATGAAACCAGCAGTAGCGGGGAAATTTCAAAAATGAGAGATGTTCAAGTACTTAGAATGGGAAAAGAAACGCTTGTAGTAGCCTCTGATAATAGCGGGGCGATCGGATTAAAGAAGCTCGATGCGGTGCAGGTTCCTTACGATATCGTTGGTTATTATACTTTTCGTGTGGCAGCTATGGAATGCTACTCGGCGGGGGCTATTCCTGAAGCAGTGATTCTTCAAAACTTCTGCGGAGATGGATCTTGGGAAGAACTCGTAAAGGGAATTACGAAAGGTCTGCTTGAGCTAGATGTACCAAACGTTCCGATCAGTGGAAGCACCGAAAGTAACTTCTCGCTTGTTCAATCTGCCGTCGGATTAACGGTATTAGGAAATAGAACGAGCCATGCTCCTTTGAGTGCCATTCCCTTTCTTGAAAATACGAAAGTGGCGGTTATTGGTCTTCCTCTTGTTGGAAATGAAGTGATTGAGCAGGAAGCAGAAGTAGCTCCGTTACGATTAGTGAAGGAGCTCTCACAACAAGATGACACTGTCTTATTGCCTGTGGGGTCCAAAGGGATCCTTTATGAATTGAATCGTCTTTTTTCAAACCGAACGTTTTTAAAAAGTGAGGTAAACTCTGTGGTCAATTTAGAAAAAACATCTGGTCCATCTACCTGCTTCCTGATTGCTTTTCCAGTTGATAAAGAGCATGAGGTGAAGGAACTCTCTGGTTATTACTATCATGAATTAACTTTTTAAATCGTAAAGGGAGTGACCATGATGATTGATTTATATATTGTTAGGCATGGACAAACCACATGGAATGTACAAAAGCGAATGCAAGGTAGATTGGATTCCGCCCTTACAAAAAAAGGAGTGGAGGATGCTAAACGATTAAGAGACTACTTAGCTACTACCCCATTTGATGAAGTGATCTCTTCTCCAAGTGGAAGGGCTTATACCACCGCGAAGCTTATCCGGCCAAATGAAACAAATATGAAAACAGACCCGAGGTTAATGGAAATTCACCTAGGAAAATGGCAGGGAAAAACGGATGACGAAATTTATCATGAGTTTCCATCAGAGTATGATCATTATTGGAATGCTCCAGAGCGATATTACAACGATGGAGGAGAAACCTTTACAGATGTGATGACAAGAGTGGAAGACTTTCTACAAGAAATAGAGAGAATGCACGGTGGCGGGAGAGTGCTAATGGTCACTCATGGAGTAACCATTATGGCATTCTTATCTATCGTGAAAAAGCATTCACTAAATAATTTTTGGTCTGCTCCTATCAGTGAGGGAACAAGTTTAACCTTAATACGGCTGGATAAAGGGGAAAGAAAACTCCTGGTTGAGGCGAGTGTAGAACATCTCTCACTAGTATCCGTTTATTAATCATATATGAAGTATTTGTGAAAAATTTATAGGCACCAGGATTTTAATAAGGAAATCCTGGTGCCGTTTTTATCGACGAGTAAATGGAATATGGAAGATATTCTTACAACTTGCTGTACTCAATTAAAGGAAAATGGAAGAATGGGTTAAGCGTTACAAGCGAAATTCTTAACAGGAACCACATTTGAAGGTTATTAGAATGGCAAGTTCATAGGCGATATAAGTTCTTAGGAGCTGTTCTTCATTTATAGAAACTTTTTATTTCACGGTGTAGGGGGAACATCATGCGTAGAGCACAGTCCATTATGATTCAAGGAACACATTCAGATGCAGGAAAAAGCGTGATATCAACAGCGCTTTGCCGAATTTTTTCAGATATGGGCTATAATACAGCCCCATTTAAATCTCAAAATATGGCATTAAACTCTTATATCACGTTGGATGGTAAGGAGATTGGAAGAGCTCAAGGCGTTCAAGCTGAAGCCGCACGAACAATAGCAACTACAGATATGAATCCGATTTTAATTAAACCATCGAGGGACTATGAGGCACAGATCGTTGTTCATGGGAAGCCATATAAAAATATGCAAGCAGGAGCTTATCGTCAAGATTTCTTCCAACAAGGACTAACCTTAATTAAAGAAGCGTACGAGCGACTCGATCAACAGTTTGAGCGCATTGTGATTGAGGGGGCAGGAAGTCCAGCCGAAATTAATCTAAATGATCGTGAATTAGTAAATATGAGGGTCGCGAACATGACGGAATCACCTGTCATCCTAGTAGGTGACATTGAACGTGGTGGTGTGTTTGCAAGCTTAGTCGGAACGCTTCAGTTAATTGAAGCGAGTGATCGAGACCGAGTGATAGGGGTGATTATCAATAAGTTCAGGGGAGATGTAAGCTTACTCGAACCAGGTCTTGATTGGTTTACGGAGTATACAGGGGTGCCTGTTCTAGGTGTCGTTCCTTATACGAACGTGAAGGTGGATGCAGAGGACTCCGTTGCCTTAAAGCTATACAGCACAGAAAGAGATTCAGAGAAAGAAATAGATATCGCAGTCATTCAATTTCCTAAAATATCAAATTTCACAGATATTGACCCGTTCTTATCAGAAGAAGACTGCCATGTACGCCTTGTCAGCAGCAAGGAACAGCTTCAAGATCCTGATCTGCTTATCTTGCCTGGCAGTAAAAATACCATCGAGGATTTGATATTTCTTAAGCAATCCGGATTGTATGATGAAATTCAGAGGCTCACGAAAAATGGGAAAACGATGGTGTATGGAATATGTGGAGGCTACCAAATGCTTGGAGCAACCGTCGAGGATCCAGAGGGTATTGAATCCAAGGTATCGTTCGAAGACGGTTTAAACCTATTACCAATCTATACAACCATTACATCTGAGAAAACGACGACCCTATCAAAAGGAACCATTCAGACAAATGGGCAAACTCATTATGTGGAAGGTTATGAAATTCATATGGGAGTCACGACGTTTCTAAAGCCATGTACCCCATTAATTACTCAAGGTACCACCACCGATGGAGTCATAAGTGAAAATCAACAAATTATCGGAACGTACTTTCATGGAATCTTTGATAATGATTCGTATCGTGCAGCCCTTATTAATAAGATACGGAAAGTTAAGGGGCTAGAAGAAAAACATGACCGAGTAGCGTTTCGCTCTCAACGTGAGGAAGCGTATAACCAGCTAGCGGAACATGTAAAAGAACATATCAATCTTTCATTTATAGAAGAGAAGATGCGAGAGTATTACGATAAGAAGATACGTTTAGGAATGGAAACAACGATGGAGGGATCTCAATGAAAAAAGGGAAGGTATATCTCGTTGGAGCAGGTCCTGGTGACCCGAAATTACTAACATTGTATGGGCTGGAGTGCATTCAAAAAGCGGATGTTATTTCTTATGATCGGTTAGTGAATAAAGAATTACTGAAACATGCGAAAGAAGACTGTGAACTGATTTATAGCGGGAAAAGACCGGGGAAACACCATTTGATTCAAGATGAAATCAATCACCTGCTTGTGGATCAGGCGATGAAAGGAAAGATTGTAACAAGGTTGAAGGGCGGAGATCCGTTTGTATTTGGTCGAGGGGGAGAGGAAGCGGAGTTTTTAGCAAGACATGGGATCCCTTTTGAAGTGGTCCCTGGAGTAACAGCAGGAATCGCAGCCTCAGCTTATGCGGGTATTCCTGTCACCCACCGAGATTATGCCACCTCTTTTGCGATGGTAACAGGGCATGGGCGAGTGGAAAAGGGAAGTGAATTTTTAAATTGGGAGGCTCTTGCTAAAGGGATTGATACGATTGCTTTTTATATGGGTGTAAACAATCTTTCAAATATTTGTAAGAACCTAATATCTCATGGGAAAAAGGCAACAACACCTGTAGCAGTCATTCATTGGGGGACGACCTCAGTTCAAAGAACCGTAACAGGAACGTTGGAAACAATTGAAGAGATTGTGAGTAAGCACCAAATCTCTCACCCTTCTATCATTCTAGTAGGAGAGGTTGTTCAAATGAGAGAAAAGATTCATTGGTTTGAAGAAAATCACGCTGAAGCGCTAGTTAAGGCAATGGCGTAAGGAATGCAAGAAAAGGGAACGGCAGGATGGAAAAAAAGGGTACTCTTTTTTGTAGAGTATCCTATTTTTTTGTGGTCATAAAGAGCAGTTGTAGGATAAAGTAGAGGATAAGAATGGAGGGATCGTAACTTGGCGAATTTCATTGCGGTAAAAAATATTCGTATTGGGGTAGGAACACCTAAGATTTGTGTACCTATGACAGGGAATACAGTGGAAGACCTTTTAGCGGAGGCAGAGCTTATTCAATTGAATAAGAATTTTGTGGATATGGTTGAATGGCGAGTAGATTTTTTCAATGATAGTGAAGATCTTAGTAAGGTGATGACTGCACTTTCAACGATCCATCAGCGTTTGAAAGAGCTTCCTCTTGTTTTTACATTTCGAAGCCTTGAAGAGGGTGGGGAAAAGGAAATTCATCCTTCCTATTATTTCGACTTGAATGAAGCGGCAGCAAAGTCAGGTATCGTAGATTTAGTAGACATTGAGCTACGTCATCGAGATGAAGATATTGGTCAGATTCTCTCCATCATTCATGAGAACGGTCGATTAGGGATCCTTTCTAGCCATAATTTTGCCTCTACACCATCTAAGGATAAAATGGTGGAAATTCTTGAACGTGGTAAGAAGCTAGGAGGCGATATTCCCAAACTAGCAGTGATGCCGACCTCTGCTAGAGATGTGCTAGCATTGTTGGAAGCCACTGTTGAAATGCAAGAAAAACATCCAGATACTCCGATTATTACCATGTCAATGGCAGGGCAAGGCGCCATTAGTCGCCTATCTGGTGAGGTGTTTGGATCAAGTGTTACATTCGGAGCGTTAAAGAAAGCGTCAGCACCAGGACAAGTTCAAGTAACCGATCTTAGACGTACATTAGAAATCCTTCATCATAGCTTACAAAAGTAGCGAGCCAATTTGATTGGTTCGTTTTTTTTGTTTGACAGAAAAATGTGACTCCATTATGATAATCGAGTAGATAGTTAAACAGTTGAACAATTAAATGATGAAACTATTTTCTGGAGGTGACATGCTACAGATGCCAGACCAGCATATTAAAGAGGTTGTGAATAAATATATATCTCTATCTTTTTCCGTTAACAAGATAGGGGAAGCGCTTGTTAAGGAGCAGCTAGATTGTGATCTAACAAGTGAGCAGCATTATATGTTGCGCTATATCTATCAAAATCATTCTTGTACATCGTCAGAGCTTGCCGACGTATTTTCTGTAAAAAAAAGTGCGATTACAGCCATCATTACCCGATTATGGACGAAGGGCTTTATTCAAAGAACGAGAGATGAAAATGACCGTCGAGTGGTGTACTTAACGTTGACGGATAAAGGCAATGAGCTTTATTTAGAAACGGAAGCTAGAATTCATAAACTGGTGGAGTCGATTATCACAAAATTCGACCAAAACGAAATCGAAATGTTTATCCAGTCATACGAAAAATTGTATAGCGTACTTTTAGAAACAAAGAAGAATCAACTGGAGGATTAGCCCATGTATGCGATTATTAAAAATAAGTGGTTAGTACTAGTCGCATGGATAGCTCTCATTGTGGGACTATTTATGCTGGCTCCGAACATGGCCGATCTTGTGCGTGAAAAGGGGCAAATTGATGTTCCGGAAGGATATTCCTCTACACTAGCCTCTGACATTATGGAAAACGTCCAAGAACAGGAAGGCGGAGGGGATGATACGCAGGTCGCCCTCGTGTTTCATAGTGAGGAAAAACTAACGGAAAAAGAAATACAAGAAGCTGAAAAAGCGATTCGGGCACTTGAAAACAAGAAAGAAGAGCTGGGGATTGCAGAAATTCTGACTCATTTTAATGAAGAGGTTTTAGAAGAACAGCTTGTTTCAAAGGATGGAAAAGCGATTCTGACGTCGTTAACCATTGAGTGGAAGGACCGTGAACCGAAAGAATTAAGTGAAGCCCTTTATGAAACGATCGAAGACGTGAAGGTCGACCATGATTACACGAGTAATTGGTTAATTAATGAAGACTTGATGACAAGTTCTCAAGAAGGATTGAAAAAGACAGAAGGAATAACTGTTGTTTTCATCTTAGTGGTATTGTTACTCGTATTCCGTTCGGTAGTAGCACCGGTCATCCCATTGTTAACGGTTGGATTCTCGTATTTAGCCGCTCAATCGATTGTTTCGATTTTAGTAGATAAATTAGATTTTCCCGTTTCGAGTTATACGCAAATCTTTCTTGTGGCGATATTATTTGGAATAGGAACGGACTATTGTATCCTTTTACTAAGCCGTTATAAAGAAGAACTTACACATTACGAACATCGTGCAGATGCGATCGTAGCGACGTATCGTAATGCCGGCCGTACGGTATTTTTCAGTGGATTAGCCGTAATGATTGGTTTTGCTGCAATCGGGTTTTCAAAATTTGTGCTTTATCAATCAGCAGCAGCTGTTGCGGTTGGGGTAGGACTTTTATTAATTGCCTTGTTTACGATTGTTCCATTTTTTATGGCTGTACTTGGCGGAAAAATCTTCTGGCCTTCAAGGAGTACAGCGGAGCACGGAGAAAGCAAATTCTGGGGTGTAGTTGGTCAATTTTCTCTAAAGCGTCCATTGATTGCACTTCTTATAGTAGCAGCTGTTTGTGTACCGTTCTTGGTCACATACGATGGAAAACTTTCTTATAACTCTCTTGAAGAAATCAGTGGAGATGTCCATTCTATTCGTGCCTTTAATGCCATTGCTGATAGCTTTGGACCGGGGGAATCAATGCCAACCCAAATCGTTTTAAAAAATGATGAGGCAATGGATTCGATGGAATATATTAATTTAGTGGAAGAAATTAGTAAGCAGTTAGCACGTGTTCCACTAGTAGACACCGTTCGTTCGGTGACAAGACCAACGGGTGAACCGATTGAAGACTTTTTAATTGCGAAACAAGCTGATACCTTACAAGTAGGGCTTGGGGAAGGAAAAGAAGGACTTAATCAAATTAGCTCAGGTCTAAAGGAAGCAAGCGATGGTCTTGAGAGTTCGGCACCACAACTTGAACAGGCAACAGCGGGTATCGGGGAACTCGTAACCGGAACATCGCAGGTTCAGTCAGGATTAAACGAAATTCAAACAAATTTAGCAAAAATAGAAGATGGTATTCGCCAAGGAGCAGCAGGTTCTGCTCAAATCAAAACAGAGCTTGGAAACGTGAAGTCTGGTGCTGAGCAGCTGTTAGCGGAGTATAAAAAGCTTGCTGGTGCTTATGGACAAATGGGAGCTGGTTTAAACGAGCTTTCTGCCGCACTTGCTTCTACTGAACAGTATTTTGCCGCTTTAGAAACCAGTTATCCAGCGTTACAAATGGATGAATCTTATCAACGATTAAAGGGAACGGTTCAAACGGTTCAGCCGCAATTAGCCGGAGTAGCTAGTGGCATGGCTGAGGCTAATGCTGGATTTTCAGTCATTAATGAGAACCAGCAGAAAATTGTTTCTGGTTTAGAACAGTTTATTGTAGGAATTGACAAACAGCTTGCCGGCCTTAATCAGCTTGCAAATGGTCAAGGGCAAATTGTTGATAATATGCCAAAGCTAACTTCCGGATTAGCAGGAATTCGTGACGGTCAACAGCAGCTTGCAGATGGATTTGGTGAATTAGGCGGTCAATTGGGTCAACTAACGGATGGCTTGAACCAAAGTGTGGATGGCTTAAATCAAATCTCAGATGGATTAGGCTCGGCTCAAGACTATATTAAAGGTCTTTCTGAAAATGAGAATGGTGCGTTCTATTTACCACCTGAGGTACTTGAAAGTGAAGATTTCGTACAGGTGTTAGACACCTATATGTCTGAAGATCGTAAAGTAATGACGATCGATGTCATTCTTGAAGCTAATCCTTACTCCAATGAAGCCATCAATCAAGTGGATAAACTCAATGAAGCAGTAAAGAGTGCCACCGCGAATACGAAGCTTGAAAATGCCGTGGTTGCTGTGGGTGGAGTAACAAGAACAAATGCTGACCTTGATGCGATTTCAGGAGAAGATTACTCTCGAACGGTTGTCTTGATGTTAGTGGGGATAACCATCATCTTAGTTATTCTATTCCGATCAATGATCATGCCAGCCTATATCATTGCATCGTTGATACTAACGTTCTACACATCTATGGGAATAAATGAAGCGATATTTGTTAACCTCCTAGGCTATACAGGAATAAGCTGGGCCGTACCATTTTTCGGCTTTGTAATCTTAATCGCACTGGGAGTTGACTATAGTATCTTCTTAATGGACCGTTTTAATGAGTATAAAGATCTCACCATTCGCGAAGCTATGCTTGAATCCATGAAAAAAATGGGTACAGTTATCATTTCAGCAGCTGTCATCTTAGGTGGGACCTTTGCTGCGATGATGCCTTCAGGAATGCTATCCTTACTACAAATTGCATCCATCGTGTTAGTAGGATTATTCCTATATGCCCTAGTGATTCTTCCATTATTTATCCCGGTCATGGTAAGAACCTTTGGAAAAGCCAACTGGTGGCCATTTTTACGGGAAAAATAATTAGATTGTAGGAACCCCGCCATAGTTGGCGGGGTTTTTAGTTGGAAATAAATTAACGGATAAGAAAAAGGAGTGGAAAGATACTATACAAGAGGTGAGTGAATTGCAAAATAAAGAAAATGAAGTGGCGGCCATTAATGATGCCAATATTGAGCTAACTGAAAGACTTGAGGATAGTGAAGTTCATTCTTCAAGCCCTGGGGATACAGAAGCAACGAAAGCCAATTTAGAAATTGACAAGGCCTTCTCCCATGATCAAACGGCGGATCCTCTTCCCACGTATGTGATGTACAACACACCAGCGATTAAGATTAATCCAAAAAGATAGGTGCTGACGAAATTCAGCACCTCACATTGTCGACAAAAGGTGGTGAGAAGTCCTTCTCGCTGCCTTTTGTCATTTTTTTGTTTGGGAGTGGTGGAAAAATGGCTGATTTCCGCTCCGGGCGCTTGCTTTCCGGGGGGCGTGCGGTGAGCCTCCTCGGCGCGAACGCCTGCGGGGTCTCACCTGTCCCGCTAGATCCCCCAGGAGTCAAGCACCCTCCGCTCCAATCAGCAGATTTATTCTTAAAACTTTGACTCAAAACCTATGAAATACACTTTTAGAGTTATTGTCAAGCACCTGGCCAAGTCCAAGTACCAGTTTCTTCATATTCATGAAAGCAAAAATAGGCATCGCCTGCATAGACAATTATTTAATAACGAGTAAGGTTGTCCAACGCATACCATGCTTTTCCTTCGCCATTGATCCAGTCGTTTTATTTAAAACGGGGTGTTTATACAATACATATTTGGGAGGTTTACTTAGAAGAGGCAGAACAATTACGTCACACTTATGAAGTGAAACAAATATACGCAAGACTAATTAGACGATTGAACGTGTATTTGCTGAACTTAGACGATCCTACTTTCAAATAAAGGTCCTTTACCAACGGATAGATGTATGAAAATCAATAGCTGAATCAAGCTTGCAAACTTAATGATCTTGTGAACTAATTCATCTATCGCTAGCGTTTTCTAAGTGTTCTCGTTAATTAAACTAATTATTGGTCATCTTTAGATAAAAATGCTTGATTAAGTGTAATAAATTGATTGGAGCGGAGGGTGGCGACTCCTGCGGGAAAAGCGGGAAAGTCGAGACCCTGGACTGAGCGTAGCGAGGGAAGCGGCTCGGCCCCGCCCGCGGAAAGCGCCACCCGGAGTGGAAATC
>Ga0182742_1004252_pt1 | contig 13120 bp, 8 predicted proteins | sample eDN5th37CBELigMG_FD_128880 | JGI IMG/M metagenome (GOLD analysis project Ga0182742, IMG submission 128880) | Enriched Miracle-Growth compost microbial communities from Emeryville, California, USA - eDNA 5th pass 37_C BE-Lig MG (version 2)... ... | reverse complement strand
TCGAGTCGATTGGGTATACTTCCCCGGTCGAGTATGAGGAGGCCTACTGGCGCCGGAAGGCAACTGAGCCGGAACCGGTGCCACTCAAGTAAGCAGGTCTCCGACGAACCCGGTGCGGTTCACCGCTTCATCCACGACCGGCGAATCGGCAAGATCGGTCCAGCAGGCCGCGATGGGAAGTTCTTTGGCCGAAGGAGCCGCGCTCGATTGGTAGGAAACCGCCAGATCGGCTACGACCTTGAATTCTTGCAGGCGGTGCTCAACTGGGCGACCGTGGCTGGTAATGGGACTGCTGCGGCATTCCTGGACCGGAATCCGTGCAAGGGATTTCCGCTTCCCAAGGAGGACAATCCAAAGCGGCCTATCCTCACGGATGAGCAGTACCGGAGGATGCTCCTTGCTGCAGAGGAGATGGATTGGCGTTTTAGATTGGCGCTGATCCTTGCCCACGAGACTGGCCACCGGAATCATTCGATCCGCCACCTACGGTGGTCGGACATTGATTTCGATAACGGGCTAGTCTACTGGGCACCAGAGCACGACAAGATAGGGTACGAATCGGTGACCCCCCTCACCGATGCGGCTCTGGTAGCCCTCTGGGACGTAAGGAGGAATCACCCAGCAATCGGGACCGCGTGGATATTCCCCTCGCCAAGCAATCCGGAGCAGCCGTGCTCTCGCCATCTCATGCGTCAGTGGTGGGACGAGGCACAGGAGAAGGCGGGCATTCCATTCCATGACGAGAAAGGGTCACCGACTCGTTACGGTTGGCACAGCCTTCGGCGCAAGCTGGCCACGGATCTCTTGGACGGGGATGTAGCACTCCGCACCATAGCGGACCTCGGCGGCTGGAAAGAACCGATGACGGTTGTGAAGTGCTACCAGAAGTCGAACGCTGATCAGCAGCGTAGGGCGCTGGAAGTGCGGGGGAAGTTGAGGGCATCGGGCGAGTAACCGATGCCGCAATCGATGCCAACCCGACAGGGGAGAAGGATAGCATAATCCCCCAAGAGCCGAAAACCCTTGGGGGATAACCAGTTCGGGAAGTGGTCGCACTAGGACTCGAACCTAGGACCTCACGGATGTGAACCGTGCGCTCTAACCAACTGAGCTATGCGACCTCGCCTGTCCTACAGTACCCCCACGGGGAATCGAACCCCGGTTTTCGCGCTGAGAACGCGACGTCCTAGGCCACTAGACGATGGGGGCAACACCGTCTGACCAATCGTCAGACCGCAGACTGTTAAATTAGCCGGTATCATTTCCCACGTCAACCCCCGCGCCGCTCTTCCCTCGCTACGGGAACGAACTACTTGACAAGCCGGTAACAATCAGTAATTACTGAACTTAGCCGTTGCCCTCCGGCGTCCTGGAACCTACCCTGCGGGCGCCCGGGGCGCCTCGCCCCGCCTCCGCCACGCCTTCGTACCGGCGCCGGGCGGGTTGGCAGAGGAGCCCCGGCTGAGCCCTGTACCATGGTGAACCGTACCCCCCGTGTCCGCGCAACGTCGCGCGGCCGGGGTCGCGAAGGAGCGAGCGATCCTGAGACAGCGCTACACCACGGCAGCTCGACAGGCCCGGCGGGCGGGAGCATTCTTCGCCCTGCTCCTATCCGCCATCTCCCTCGCCGGGCCGCAACGCCCTGCGCTGGCGCAGCAGCCCGCCCGGCGAGCGGCGCAGCCCGCGGTGCGTCTCACCCCACCGGTACCCATCCAGGGGCTCGACACCGGCCCGTCGACCCCGTTGGACTTCAGCCGCGCCTGGCTCGCCAAAGCCGAGCGGGTCCGCCAGCGCCGTAGCGAACTGATCGCCTCCGGCCAGCTCGACGGGGTCGCCCCCGACTCCCTCGCCCGCCTCGGCGCCGCCCTCGCCGGCCGGCTCCGTATCCCGGTCATCCCGGTCCACTACTCCAACGTGACCCCGCCCTTCCCGCATACGATCCTCCAGGACCGCATCTTCGGTCCGGCGCGCGGCGATTCGACATCTCTCGCCGCCTACTGGGCGGAAGTCTCCGGCGGCCTCCTCACCGTCGAGGGTGGTGTCACCCCCTGGGTCCGCCTCAAGCGCGAAGGTTCGTTCTACCTCCGCAAAGAAGAGTACGGCTGGGCCAGCTTCGGCCGGGCGCACGACCTCGTCCGCGACGCGCTCCGCGGCGCCGACAAGCTCATCGACTTCAACGGCTTCGACAACGACGGTCCCGACGGGATCCCCAACTCGGGAGACGACGACGGCTTCGCCGACCTCGTCATCATCCTCTACGCCGTCCCCTGCAGAGGCGAATGGCGCGAAGGCTCGATCTGGCCCCACCGCGGGGCGATCCCCCCCTTCGCGACCAGCGCCCGCTCCGCGAACGGTGGCCGGATCAAGGTAGCCGACTACCTGATCCTCCCCGTCCAGGAGCCCGGCACCTGCGACCCGCTGCACGTCGGGACCCTCGCGCACGAGACCGGCCACGCCCTCGGCCTCCCCGACCTCTACGACTACGAGGGAGCGGCAGCTGGCGCCGGCGCCTGGGACCTGATGGGGACCGGCAGCCAAACCGCGCCGCACTCCCCGGCCCACCTCGGCGCCTGGTCCAAGGAACAGCTCGGCTGGGTCCGCGTCGAATGGCTGAAATCGCCCCGGCAGGAGCTGCGTATCCCGCCGGTCGCCAGCGAACGCACCATCTACCGCTACGACCTCCCCGGCCGGCGAGGTGAGTATCTGCTCTTCGAGAACCGTCAGAGGATCGGCTCCGACCGATACCTCCCCGGCACCGGGCTCCTCGTCTGGAAGGCCGACCCGGACCGCGCCGCGCTCGGCGCCTGGAACGGGATCGGCAGGTACCACGGCGTCGAACTCGTCCGCGCCGGCCGCGGCACACCGGCCACCGACCCCTTCCCCGGCGCCGCCCGCCGCGCATCCTTCGAGCTCGGCAAGCCGACCACCATCCGTCTCTCCGGGATCCGCGAGGACGCGAACGGCCACATCACCACCGACGTCGCCGCGGGGTACACCGCCCCCACCCTCCTCGCCACCCCGCTGCGCCTCGCCGTCTTCCCCGGCGACTCCGCCCTCACCCGCAACATCATCATCCAGCGGGAGGGCGGCGCAGCCGACGACTGGACCCCTCGACACACCGCCACCTGGGCATCCGTCCGCCGTGTCGGCAACCTCCTCCAGGTCACCGCCAACCCGGAAGGGCTCGAGGCGGGGATCTACACCGACACCATCCACCTCCTCCTCCCGGAGCACGCCAGCACGGCTGACATCGAGCTCAACGCCTCGCTGGACGACGCCCCAGCCACGACCGACGACGCCACCTCCCCCCCGCCGCCCGGCGCGGCCACCGACCGTGGCCCGACCACCGGCACCGAGGAGGACATGCCCCGCGCCCCGGAACCCGCCTCGCCGCCGGCACCCAACCCACCCGCGACCGTCACGGCGACGCCCCGGAAGCGCACGCCCGCGACCCGCTCGGCCGGGACCCTCATCGTCCAGCTCGAGGTAGCCGACCCCGCCGCCCGCTCCACCATCATCGGCTCCGAGCTCCCCTGGGGCTGGGGGCTCGCCGTCCACCACGGCAGACTCCTCCAGGCCAGCTTCGGCCGCGACGCGCTCAGCCTCCGACCCCGGCCGCGCCTGCTCCGCATCTCGGGCACGGGGGCATCCCCCGAGACACTCGCGCGCATCCCCGCCGACGCGGCCTACGCACCCGTCGCCGGGCCGCACGGCTCGACCTACATCCTCGGCCAGATCGGTAGCGAGAACCGCCTCTTCCGCGTCGACGAGAACGGTAACACCACCACCATCGCCACCCTCCCCGGCTCCGCCCCGGCCTACGGCGCCGCCGCCTTCCCCGATGGACGCATCCTCGTCGCCGACTGGAACGGCCACGTCCGCCAGGTCACCCCCGACGGCCGCGTCTCGTCCTGGACCAACCTCAGGACCAACATCTACCAGATCGCCCTCGACCCGGCAGGCAATCTGTTCGCCGCCGCCTACAACGGGAACATCCTGCGCTTCGACCCCGACGGGAAGCTCACGACCATCCCTACCGGCTTCGGTTCCGGCCGCGTCGTCGCCATCACCGCCGCACCCGACGGCTCGATCTTCACCGCCGAACGCGGCGGCGCCGGCCGCATACTCCGCATCGCCCCCAACGGCACCCGCCTCGAGGTCGCCCGCGTCCCCGGCGCCGAGTTCTACGGCCTCACCGCCGACGACCGCTTCCTCTACGCCCTGGACCTGGCCAACCGCCACATCCTCCGCTTCCCCCTCACCACCCTGACCACCCCCTCCCCCAGGACCGGTACGGCGGGGGCGGCATCGGGATCGGACGAGCAGGAAGAGCGACACGAATCAGAAACAACTCCCCGCTGACCTGACCCCGCACCATTTGACATCCCCGACCGCAACAAAAAAAGCGACGCTCACCAAAGCGCCGCTCGAGCCAACACTATCTTCTCTTCCCTACTTACCTAGCCTTTCGATCACCCCCCAGGCCAGCAGCGGCACCATCAACTCGTGATGCCCCGTGATCTGGTACCCCTCGCCTCCACCCGTCCGCGTCGGCCGCTCCACCACGTTCATCCGCGGCCGATAATGTCGGATCATGTCGAAATCCGCCGTCACGAACCGCCGCGGCATCCCCTGGTTGATGTTCCGGCAGACGGTCAACGCCTTCAGGAAGACCTCCGGCATGATCACCGCCGAACCCAGGTTCAGCACCACCCCACCCTCGAGCCCCGCCAGGTGCGAGCTCAGCCGCCGGAAATCCACCATGCTCGTCGCCCCGATCGCGGCGCCATCGGCCGCCGGGTGCTGGTGGATGATCTCCGCGCCGAGCGCGGCGTGTACCGTGTAGCCGATCCCGTACCGGCGCGCGGCCAGCAGCAGCGACAGCTCGGGGTGCGCCAGGTCGTCGTACCGTTCGAGCGCCCGGGCCAGCGACTCGCCGAGCCCCCACCCCCGGCGCGCCCCCTCCACGATCGCCTCGTTCATCGCGCGGCCCGTCTCCTCCGCCATCCCGAAGGTACCATCCGCCAGCCCCGCCTCCACATCCTCGCTCGTCCCGCCCCACCGCGCCATCTCGAAGTCGTGGATCACCGCCGAGCCGTTCGAGGCGAGGTGCGTGATGACACCGCGGCGGATGAGGTCGATCAGCACCGGCGCGAGCCCGGTCTTGACCACATGGCCGCCCATCATGCACACCACCGCCCGCCCCTCCCGCGCCGCGGCCGCCACCGCCTCCACCACCCGCAGGAAGCTCCTGGCCTGCAATATGTCGGGGAGCGAATCCAAGAAGTCGCCGAAGCTACCCCCGGCGACCGGAGCACGCGCGAAATCCTCGGCGCGCACCTTGTTCGGCCGCGCCGTTACCGGCACCGTCCGGATCCGCGAGAGATCCAGCTCCGCGACCCCCGCCGGCTCCGACTCCTCTACCTTCATGCTATCTACGGTTACCGCCCGGCCCGCCGTTCCCATTGGTGAGCGCGCTGTCCAGCGCCTCAGGCGTCAGCGTCGTACCCGGCACGTACGACTCCAACACCAGGTTCAATGACTTCAGCACCGGCATCTTCGACTTCATCTGTACCAGGATCCGCCGGTCGTCGTCGGTGAAGTAGACCTCCGCCTTCCCCCCATCGCCGAACAGCCCGCTCGTCTTGATGATCGGCTGCACCACGATCGTCTCGAAGGTACCGGCCGGGACCTTCACCTTCTCACGACGCAGCACCTTGAGCACCACGGGGTTGCCGTCCTCGCGGAAATAACGCGGGAAGGTGTACGTCTGGCCCACCTCCAGAGGTAGGGTGCGCACGAAGTAGAGGAAGGAGACGTCGTCTAGCGGGATCTCCGTGGGCAGCTCGCCCTTCTGGTCGGTTGTCGCCCGCTCCCAGCGCCGCTCCTCCGGATAGAACTCGAAGATGCGATGCCGCTTGAACTTCCCTTCCTTCTGGTCCTGCTCGAAACGCCGAGACACCAGCTCGTCCACGTCGAGCCACGACTCAAAACGGGTGTCCACCTTGTAGAACGGCACCCCACCCTTGATCTTGAGCCGGAGATTGTACGTCGGATGACCCCGCACCTCCTCGATGCCGGTCACCTCCATCGACCCCTGCCCCACGCCGCCGAAGAGCCCGACCCGCACCTGGTAGGTCGCGTACTCGCCGATCCCGAACGGGACGGCTGCAACCTTCTTCGGCTGCGATACCGCTTTCTGCTGCTCCTCCGCCCCCCGCGCCACGGGGACACCGGCCAGATCCACGCCCTGCGCCGACAACGGCCCGGCGGTCGCCAGCACGAGACCGAGCGCGATAACGGTGAATCCATGTGGCAGGTACGACATCTTCCCTCCCCTCGTTACGGGGTGCACTACACCTCCGGCGTCGCTCCCGACGACGGCTCCTCTACCGGTGTACCCTGAGAACCCGCTCCTGTTCGCCGTCCGCCTCGCCGACGACCACGACGAGCACCACCCCCACGACGTTCCCCACCCTCTCCACCTTCTACGCTCGTACCTTCCGCGGCACCGTTTACGGCCGCCTCATCCGCAGCAGCTACGGTGGGTCCCGCGGCATCCCCCTCGGCCCTGGCACCACCCCCGGACCGACGCCGCGGCCGACGACGACGCCGTACCTCACCCGCCGGCCCCCCTGCGGTCGAATCCCCTTCACCCGCGACCTCGGGCGCACCCGCTACCGCCGCCACGTCACCCTCCGCCGAGGCCGGCTCCCCCACCGCCTGCTGCCGCGCCGCACCGCCACGACGACGCCGCTCGCCACCACCCTGCGCTTCTTCCGTACCCCCCGCCGCGCTACGAGCGCGACGCTGGCCGCCACGCGCCTTCGGCTCGGCGACCTCGACCTCCACCTCTACTGCTTCGGCTTCCGTCACCTCGCCATCGCGCCGCGCCCCGGCCTTCGCCGCACCTCGGCCCGACCGGGTGCCCCCCCGGCCCCGCCGGCCACCCCGCCGCCGCGCCCCACCCCGCTCCAGCGCATCCGTCAAGACGCTCCCCGCCGGCAACTCCTCCCAATCGCTATCGTCCGGAGCCGGCGCCGCCTCCTCGGCCTTCCCCTTCGGCGCCATGCGCAAGACGGACAGGATCCCACGCACCGTCTCCCACGGCCGGAACCGCGTCTCGCGGAACCTGCGGTCGTATCGCACCTCGACCGGCGCCTCGTCCACCCGCCGCGCGTATGGCACCACCAGCCGCAGCAGTTCCACGTTCGCTGCCCACCCCTGACCCTCCAGGAGCGGCCCGCCGTTCCGCTCGGCCAACGCCTTCTTGAGCGTTATCACGCGATAGGCCCGGAACCCCGACAACGGGTCCGTCACCCTCTCCGGCCACCGGCCACGGCGCACCAGATAACGCAACAGCCTGTGCGTCCACCGTATCGAACGCGGCGCCTGCCCCGACCGGAGCGACAGCGCGCCCGTCACCACATCCGCACCCCCCTCGATCCGACGCACCAGCGCCGGGATCTCCTCCGGCTCATCCGTGAAATCGGCCTGCAACGTGACGACGATGTCCCTGCGCGGATAATCCGAGAGACGCACCACCTCGCGCAGCAGCTTCTCGATCGACGCCGCATAACCTCGCCGCGTCTCGTGCCGATAGATCGTCAACGGCAGCACCCGCGTGTACGGCGCCAGCACCTCGGGGGTCGCATCCGTGGAGCCGTCATCGGCCAACAATACTTGATAGTCGCGCGGGAACTTGGCCATGACCTGCCGTATCTTCCACAGCAGGACGCCTACCGTCCGCGCTTCGTTGTAGGTAGGTACGCAGATATAGATCAAATCGACTCGCGTATCTTCAGGTAATCATTCGCGGGCGCCGAGCTCCGATTCCTATCGCTTTGGCCGGCCCCGAAATTATACCGGACTCCCCGAAACCCGTTCCTCCGGCGGACGGCTCTTCCAACGCCGATGATGCCAGAAATACTGGTCGGGCGCAGCCCGTACTCCCTCTTCCAACCTCGCGGTGAACGCCGCGGTCATCCGATAGACGACGTCGTCTACCTCACCCTCACGATCGACCACCACCTCCTCGACACGCGCACGGTAGCCGCCCTCCGGGGTCCGGACCATCCCCAGCGCCACGAAGAGCGGCGCGCCCGTCCGCAACGCCAGCAGCGCCGGCCCACGGTGCGTCGAGGCGAGCCGCCCGAAGAACGGGACGAACGCCCCCGCCCGCTTCGCATCCTGATCCGCCACGAACGCTACCACCCGTCCCGCCCGCAGCGAACGCACCCCATCCCGCGTCGCGCGACCCCGCGGGATGACCCGCATCCCCAACCGCTCCCGCGTCTCCACCACCAGCCGGTCGAACAACGGGTTCGACTGGCGCTGCGCCACCACGTCGATCGGCACCCCCCGAACGGCAAGTGCCGCGCCGCCGATCTCCCAGTTACCGAGATGCCCCGTCACCAGCACCACCCCCTTCCCCGCCGCCACCGCCTCCAGCAGCCGCTCCAGCCCTTCGATCTGCGTCCGCGCCCGCACCTCTTCCGGCGAGGCCGCCGCGAGGCGCAGCATCGCCAGCCCCTCGCGCCCCAGATGCGCGTACGACGCCGCCGCCGTCCGCCGGATCCAATCCTCGCCCCGCTCCGGGAACGACGCCCGCAGCTGCGACTCGACCAGCTCGCGCCTGATACCCAGCGGACGATACGCCAACCTCCCGAGCGCGCTCCCCAACCGCTCCGCCCCCCTCTCACCCAGCAGACCGCTGAGCCCGATCACGGCACGCAACAGCAGGTACTCCGCCCTGTGCGCCAGCGTCGGCCTCGGTGCCCCGCTCATGGCTGACCACCGCTCGCAACACGACAGACCGCGCCTCGGCCGGCCGACCCGTCAGTCAGAACCACTCCCACTCCATCTTCCCCCAGAGGGCCATGAACGCCAGGAGCACCCCCAGCGCCAGCTCCCACTCCCGCTGCCCGAAATAGTGCTGCAGCCGGAACCGCGTCGCCGACGACTCGCCGCTCCGATACGGTACCAACCGCGGCACGAAACGCGGGACCGCGGCGGCGTACCGGCGGAAGCTCTCGCCGAAGAGCTCCTCCAAGCGCCGCTCCTCCGCGACGATCGTGCGGCTGTAGACGACCGTGAAGAATACCAGGAAGATCAACAGCAACCAGAGCGACCCGCTCGCCACCGCCACCCCCAACCCCACCAGGAACGAACCGAAATAGAGGGGGTTGCGCGTGTACGCGTACGGCCCGCTCACCGTCAGGATCTTGTTCTTCCGGATCGTCCCCGCCGCCCAGGCACGGATCAGCCCACCCACCAGCGCCAGCGCAGCTCCGATCAGGAGCAGTCGGACCGTCGGCTCGGCGAGTATGATGAAGACCGGCACCAGGAGCCATACCGAACGTAACCGTATATTCTTGTTGGACCACTTCATCCCCACGACCCTCCTTGCCTGCTGGACTCGCCCTGCACCCTACGACTAGCGAATGCTTGCATATGATAAGAGTTCTATGGTCTCTGCGTCAGGTCAGGACGCTTCCGCAAACTGTAAGTCGTGCAGCCTGCGATAGACCCCATCCCGCGCGAGCAGCTCCTCGTGCCGGCCTCGCTCTACTATCCGGCCGTCGCGCAATACCAGGATCTGGTCCGCGTTCCGGATCGTGGACAGCCGATGCGCGATCATGAAGACCGTCCGCCCGGTGAACAACTCCTCCGTCGCCTGCTGGACCAGCTGCTCCGATTCGCTGTCCAACGCGCTCGTCGCTTCGTCGAAGATCAGGATAGCGGGATCACGCAGCATCGCCCTCGCGATCGCGATACGCTGCCGCTGCCCCCCCGAGAGACGGGTACCGCGCTCACCGAGGATCGTGTCGTAACCATCCGGCAACTCCATGATGAAATCGTGCGCATTCGCCGCCCGCGCCGCACGGATCACATCCTCGTCGCTCGCACCCGTCAACCCGTACGCGATGTTCGCCCGCACCGTATCGTGGAAGAGCACCGTCTCCTGGCTCACGATGCCGAGCCGTGAGCGCAACGAATGTAATTGGTAGTCCCTCAGATCGACCCCGTCGATCGTGATACGCCCCTCCGTCGGGTCGTAGAACCGGCCCACCAGGTCGACCAGCGTGCTCTTCCCCGCGCCGCTCGGCCCCACCAGCGCCACGACCTCGCCCGCCCGCACCTCGAAGTCGATCTCGCTGAGGACCGGCTCGTCCCGGTGGTACGCGAACCCGACCCCCTCGAACCGGATCGATTCCCGGACCGCCTCGAACTCCCGCGACCCCTCCCGGTCCCGGATCTCGATCGGCGCATCCAGGAACTCGAAGACCCGCTCCGCACCCACGATCCCCGGCTGCACCAGCGACGGGAACCGCGACAGCCACTTCGCCGGTCGATACAGCTTCAGACTCAGCCCCAGGAAGGTGATGAAGCTCGTCGCATCGATCTGCTGCTCCACCAGCACCTGCCGGCTCCCGTACCAGAGCAGCAGCACCGTCCCCAGCGCGCTCATCATCTCCGTCAGCGGGCTGACGGTCAGCCGCAGACGCTCCGCTCGCACGAACGACTTGTAGTATCGCCACGTGAGCTCCCGGAACCGCTTCCGCTCGAAATCCTCCGCCGCCGCCGCCTTCACCAGCCGGATCCCGCTCACCGTCTCCTGCAGATGCGACGAGACCTCCCCCGCCAGGTTCAGCACCCCGCGGTCCGCCCGCAACAGACGCTTCCGGATCCGACCCCAGATCCCGAACATCGGCGGCAGGACCAGCAGCGCGACCACCGTCAGCTCGAACGAGAGCATGATCAGCCCGGTGAAGGTCGCCACCACCTCCAGCACCGACGTGACGAACTTCCCGATGTTGCGCGTCATCAACGTCCGGAGCTGGTCCACATCCCCCGTCAGCCGGGAGATGATCTGACCGACGCGCGTGCTCCCGAAGAACCGTAGATCCAGGTCCAGCAGATGCTCATAGACCTGGTTCCGCATGTCGCGCGTGATCTCCTGCTCCAGCCGCGCCACCAGATACTGTTGCAGGTAGTCGAAGATGTTCTTCAGCAGGAAGACGGAGAGAATGAAGAGATTGATCCCCAGCAACAGCTCTTGGGGCGAGGCATCCGTGGGAAGCACTCGACCCAGCGTCCCCTCCAGGATACGCTGGATCGATTCACTACCCGTCACCTTCAGCGGCTCCACCTCGAAGAGCGCGTTCAGCAGCGGGATCAGCATGATCAGGCTGAACGCGTCCAGTGCCGCGAAACACGCCATCGACACCGCCGTCAGCACCAGGAGCGGCCCGTACGGCAGCAGGTACCGCAAAACCCTTATATACAAATGCATAACTGAACTTCTACACCTACCGCGGCGTCAGGACGGCCACCGGCAGGATCAACTCCTCCGGCGTCACCCCGCCATGTAAGAACGAACCACGATACCGCGCCTGATACTCACGCAGCTTCGTCGGATAAACAAAAAACGTATCGTCCAGCGCCAGCACGTAGTTCGTCGCCATGCGACCACGCGGGAACCGCAACACCCGCCCGTCCTCCACCAGGAAGACTGAGCCGGGCTCCGCCGCGCGCAACCCCTGGCCGTACTTATAGCGGAGATTGTGCGTCACATCCCGCCGCGCATACACCGTCACCGGCCGCTCGCATAAGATCGAGCCGTGATCCGTCGTGAGCACCACCGGCACCCGCTGCAGCGCCGCCTCCCGCAACAACTTCAACGCCCCCGACCGCTCGAACCACTGTCGCGTCAGCCCACGCAGCGCCGGCGCATCACGCGCCACCTCGAGCAAGACCGACGACTCGCTCCGGCCGTGCGTCAACTGGTCTACGAAGTTGAAGACCACCGAGACGACGCTACCGCGCCGCAGCTCGCCGCGCACCCGTCCCAGCAATCCATCCGCCTCGGCATCGCTGAACACCTTCTCGTAATGGACCGCTACATCCCCCCCCGTCAGCCGACGTAGCTGTACCCTCAGGAGCTCATCCTCGAAGGCGTTCAGACTCCCTTCGTCCGTGCCCCACCAACCGGGGTACCGCGCCGCGATCTCGTCGGGGAACCACCCGCTGAACAACGCGTTTCGCGCATACGGCGTCGCCGAGGGCAGGATCCCGCAATAGAGACTCTCCTCCAGCTCGAAATCGTTCGCCAACAGCGGCAGCAGCACGCGCCACTGGTCGAGACGCATGCAGTCGATCACCATGAACAACACCCCGCCACCGCCATCCAGCAGCGGGACGAGCCGCTCGGCTACTACATCCGTCGAGAGCACCGGCCTACCCTCGCCCGGCCCCACCCCCGGCCGCGTCCACCCCCCGTACTCCCGGACGATGAACGCGCCGAACTCCCGCCGCACCTCCCCCATCAACGCCAGCACCGAGTCCGACAGCCCCGCCTCCCCCGCCTCCTCCAACCGCAGCTCCCAGTCGACCAGCTCGCTGTAGAGCGCCGCGTAATCCTCCCAACCCGCCGCCTCGTCACGCATCCGCGAGAGCACCGGGAACCGCGCCGCGAAATCCTGCGCCACCCGCTGCTGCTGCAGCCGCTCCCCCTCCAACAACCGCGTGACCACCGAGAGTACCTGCAACGGGCTCGCCGGCTTGATCAGGTACTCGTCCACCCGCCGCCCCACCGCCTCCCGCAGCGTACGGTCGTCCTCGGACTTCGTCACCATCACCGCACGCAGATACGGCGCCTCCCGACGCAGCGCCTCCAGGACCTCCAACCCACGACGCCCCGGCATCTGCTCATCCAGCAACACCAGGTCGTACGCCTGGGAGCGGATCAGCGCCAGGGCATCGTCGCCGTTGGTCGTCGTGTCGACCTGATAGCCCCGCTGGCGTAGAAAGAGGAGGTGCGGTTCCAGCAGCGCTACCTCGTCATCCACCCAGAGGATCCGCCTCGCCACACTCTGCATGCCGATCAAGTTAGAGAAGGAGGGACTGGATAGTCAAAGTTTTGTTTGGGATTCGGGGGTTGGGATTCGGGGGCCAGGAGCCAGGGATCAGGGGGCAGGGGGCTGTTTGGGAGGCAGGATTCGGGGGGCTCCCTAGGCTGCCCGGGGCGTCCCGAGTGCTCTGGGTTCCCCCGGGCGCCTCGAATTCCCCGAACTTCCCGGACTCCTCAGACTTCCCTGAAACCCGCACCCCCACCCAC
>Ga0182742_1004250_pt1 | contig 13127 bp, 13 predicted proteins | sample eDN5th37CBELigMG_FD_128880 | JGI IMG/M metagenome (GOLD analysis project Ga0182742, IMG submission 128880) | Enriched Miracle-Growth compost microbial communities from Emeryville, California, USA - eDNA 5th pass 37_C BE-Lig MG (version 2)... ... | reverse complement strand
GGCTGCCGGCCAGCAGCGCGTAGGTGCGGTTCGCGCCGGTGCCGCTGAGCTCGGCCGCGAGCCGCGGGTCGGCGTTCTGCAGATCGCCGGGCCCCGTGAGGTTGCAGTCGTCCGTCGTCGCGATGTTTCCGCCCTCGGAGATCGGCGGCTCGGCCGTCTCGCAGTTGAACGGCACGTCGCCGGTCTGCACGTTGGCGAGGATCGATCCCTTCAACCGCAATTCGCCTGTGTCGTTCAGCACGCCGCCGGCGTCGCCGTCGGACGCGTCGTTGTGGGCGAGCGTCGCGCGCTCGAGGCGCACGGCGTTGGCCGGGCTGTCCTCGGACATGATCGCCCCGCCCCGGACGGCGCTGTTGCCGGCGAGCGTGGTGTCCCGCACCGTCAGCCGCGCACCGACCGTGTCGACGCCCTGGTTGAGGATCGCGCCGCCCGCGCTGCCACCTTCGTTGCCGTCCATCAGCGTCCGTTCGAGCATCACCGACCCGCCGACGTTCGCGATCCCGCCGCCCCGGCCTGCGGCGTTGCCTTCGATCACGCTGCGGCGGATCGTGACCGTGCCGCCGAAGTTCGCGAGGCCGCCGCCGACTGACGCGCTGCCCTCCGTGATCCGGACGCGGTCGAGCACGACCGTGGCCTCGGACACCGTCATGTTGCCGCCGCTGCCCTCGGACTCCCCACCACGGAGCGTGAGGTCCGTCACTGTCGCGACGGGCGGCTCGTTCGAGTTGTCCTCGATCGTCAGCGTGCTCTCCAGGCTGTTCGGGTTGCCGACGATCACCGTCGCGCCCATGCCCGCGCCGGTGAGGGTGACGGTCCCGCCGTTGATGTCCAGCCCGTTGCCGGTGATCACGTGATCCCCGGGAGGGATCCGGATCGTGTCAGGGCCCGGCAGCGCCTCGGCGCGGGCGAGCGCGGAGCGGATGCTCGGGCACTGGTTGCCGTTGCACGGGTTGCTGTTGTCCGCCGTTCCCGTGACGTTGATGGTCTCGGCCGCCGCCGGGGCGGCGGTGATGAGGGTGATCGCGGATGCGATCACCAGCGAGCGAAGGTGTCTCATCGCTTCGCCCTGGCGACGTACCGCTTGCCCTTGCGCACGATCACCGTCTTCTTGCGCACGGTGTCGCGCACGCTCACCGAGCCCTGGGTCACGCGGGTGATCGTCGTCGTGCAGGTGTCCTGGACGAGCCATTTGGTGCCGCGGATGGTGGCGGCGCTGTACTGGCCCTTGACGCGGAACTTGCCCTTGCCGTTGCCCCACAGCTTGCGGGTCTTGGGCTTGCGCTTCTTCTGCGCCGCGCTCGCACGCCCGCGCCGCCGGCAGTCGAGCGGCTCGGTGAGCGTGAGCACGGTCACCTGCCCCGATTGCGAGAGGCGGAAGATGCCGTCGCGGAAGCGCGCGGTCTGCGGCTTGCCGGCGCGCGCGGCCAGCGAGGTGAGCTCGACCTCGCCCTTCTTGGTGTCGACGGTGGAGCCCATCGGGATGGCCTCGCCGGAGCGCAGGGGCCGACATTTCTGCCCGCGCAGGCACACCTGCACCGTGCCGCGTACGGGCTCCACCACGGCCTCGCGGCCGAACACCGGCGTCGGCTCCGGGGTCGGGGTCGGCGTCGGCGCGGCCGTGGGCTCAGGCGCGGGCGGCGGTGGAGGCTGCTGCGGCAACGGCGTCGCTGTAGGTGTCGGCTGAGGCTCTTCCTCGGTCGGCGGCGGCTGGCCGCCCGGGTCGACCGCGGACAACTCGAACGCGCCGGCGTCACAGGCCATGAATCCCGCGGTCGTCACCCGGGGCCAGCCGCGCTGATCGAGCGCGTACCCGCACGGGTTCACGAAGTCGATCGCCGGGCTGTTGGGCGGGATCGCCAGCACGTCCGTCGGGGCGGACGCGCCCTGCTGCGTGAGCGCCGGCGCCAGGAGCGGGTCCGTGCTCTGCAGGTTGCCGGTGCCCGCCACGCCGCAGGACGTGCCGCTGTCGATGTTCCCGACGCCCTGGCCTTCGAGCGAGAGCCCGGCGCAGTTCGGCCCCGCATTGGCGGCGAAGATCGTGCCGGTGGCGCTCGCACCCTGGTCCCCGTCGAACTGGACTGCGGGCCCGCCGAGGTTGTAACCGATCGTGGCGTGCATGAAATCCACACGGTTGTCCAGCAGGCCTGACGAGTAGACCGCGGCTCCGGCCGAGGCCGCGTTGGCGGTGAGCGTGGAGCTATAGATCTCCGTCTGGGCGACGCTGTCAATGCCCTGGTTGAAGATCGCGCCGCCCGACTCCTCCGCAACGTTGTCGTCAAGCAGGCTGGCCTGCACGATCAGCTCGCCGTCGTTGGTGATGCCGGCGCCATCGCTCGCCCGTCCGCCCGTGACGCGCACATAGACCATCTGGAGCGCGGCATTGGGGCTGACGAGGATGTTGCCGCCGGTGGTCGGCGAGAAGCCGTCGCGGATCGTCATGTTCACGAGCGCTGCCGTCGAGCCCTGGTTGATCGTGAACACGCGCTGGCTGTCCGCGCCGGACACGGTGGTGGTGCGTGCCCCGAGCCCTGTGATCACGATTTCCCCGACCACCGACAGCGAGCCGGCCGACAGCGTCACCGTCGGCGCCGCGATCGTGATCCCGTGCGGCGTGTTCGGCAGCTCGGCCGCCCGCAGCAGCGCGGCCCGCAGCGTCGAACAGCTGTAGGTGCCGTTCGCGAACTGGCACGCCGGCGGCTGCGCCGCATCGCCGCCGCCGGTCACGATGAAGCTGTCGGCCTTCGCGGGTGCGGCGGCCACGAGTCCCGCGGCGATGGCCGCCATCAGCGCGCGTCGAATCACCTGCCGACCCTAACCGCCCGGCGAAAGCGCGCGCAAGCGCCAATCGTCTGGGATCGTCCATCATCTCCACCATGGAGGTGGACGAGCTGTTCGACGCGTGGGAGCGGGCGTGGTCGGGTCGCGACCCGCGCGCGTTCGAGGCGGTGTGCGTGCCCGACGTCCACTACGAGGACCCGCTGACGCCGGAGCCGCTCGTCGGCCTCCCTGCGCTGACGACCCATGCGAAGCAGCTCTGGCAGGCGCTGCCGGACGCCCGCGTGAACTCCACCGGCGTGCGGGTGAGCGACGGCACGTTCGCCTGCGCGCCGTGCCGCCTGATCGGCACCCACACCGGCCCGCTGGGGCGCGTGAACGCGACGAACAAGGCGGTCAACGTGCACGCCGTCGTCTACGCGGAGATCGAGGAGGGCCGGCTCAAGCGCGCCCGCGCGTTCTTCGACGTCTACGGCGCCGCGATGACCCTCGGCGTCCTGCCCAAGCCGGGCACGGCGGGGGAGCGGGCGCTGCTGATGCTGCGCGGGTTCGGCCTCAGAGGGTGACCCGCACGGGCGGGTGGTCGGACAGCTTGCCGCGGTCGAGGACCTCGACCCGGAGCGCCGGACGCCCCGTCGTGTAGAGGTGGTCGACGTGGTTGCCGCCGACCCGCGTGAGCCCCGGGAGCTCGGGCTTGCCGCGCATGTTCACGTCCCCGCCGAACAGCAGCAGCGGCTCCCATCCGCCCAGCGCGCGCAGGGTGTCGCGGCGCGCGTTGCCGGTCGCCAACGTCGAGGTGTGGACGTTGACGACCCAGCCGTCGTCGAGCAGCACGCCGTGCGCCCAGCGCCGTTCGGGCCACCAGCACAGCCGCCGCGCCCGGTGCCCGCGGATCTCGCCGCGCACCAGGATCGAGTTCGAACCCCCTCCGCTGGACTTCAACAAGTCCGGGTTGCGGGAGGAGATCGCGCGCCGGATCGCCAGCCCGAAGTTGCGCGACGTCAGCACCGTCCGGTGCTGCGCGCCCGCCGCGGCGGCCAGATAGGGCGGCCACCAGGGCGGCACCTCCTGCAGCAGCGCGACGTCCCATTCCCACGCCGCCAGGGCCGCGCAGAACTCGTTCAGAAGCGAACGCCCGACCGGGTCGGGGCTCCTTCCGTGGTAGAGGTTCCAGGTCAATGCCCGCACCCCACCACTTCATCACCGGAGCCGAGCTCGATGCCGGCCGGCTCGATCTCCTGCTGCACCGCGCCGCCGCGCTGAAGGAAGCTCCGCTGTCCTCGCGGGCGCTCGAGGGGCGCACGGTCGCGCTCGTGTTCAACAAGCCGTCGACGCGCACGCGCACGTCGTTCGAGACCGGCGTCTTCGAGCTGGGCGGGCACCCGATGGTCCTGCGGCCGGACGAGATGCAGCTCACGCGCGGCGAGTCCGTGCGCGACACCGCGCTCGTGCTCTCCCGCCACGCGACGGTGATCGGGCTGCGGACGGGCGACGAGGCGCAGCTGCAGGGCCTGGCCGAGCACGCCACGGTGCCGGTCGTGAACATGCTCTCGCCCCTGCACCACCCGTGCCAGGCGCTCGCCGACCTGCAGACGCTGCGCGAGGCGCTCGGCTCGCTCGAGGGCCGCGTGCTGACCTACGTCGGCGACGGCAACAACGTCGCGCGCTCGCTGGCGATCGTCGGCGCGCTCGCGGGCCTCGAGGTCCGCGTGGCCGCGCCCGCGGGCTACCAGCTGCCCGAGGGGGAGACCCCGGCGGTGCTGTTCGAGGACCCGGCCGAGGCGGTCGCGGGCGCCGACGCCGTCTACACCGACGTCTGGGTCTCGATGAGCGACGACGAGGCGTCCGCCGCGCAGCGCCGCGAGGCGCTCGCGCCGTACGCGATCGACGACGCGCTGCTCGACAAGGCCAAGCCGGACGCGTTCGCGCTGCACTGCCTTCCGGCGCATCCGGGCGAGGAGATCACGGAGTCGGTCCTGTACGGCTCGCGCCAGCGGATCTGGGACCAGGCCGAGAACCGCCGCCACGCGCAGAAGGCGCTGCTGGAGCTGCTCGTTTCAGATTCGCGCGAGGCCGGGTAGGTGCCAGCGGCCATGCCGCAGGAGGACACACCGTCGCGCAGCCCGCTGGTCATCACCCGCGAGCGGCTGCAGGACACGCTCGACGACGCCGTCCGCCGCGGGCGGATGACCCGTGACGACGCGGCCGAGTTGCTCGCGGAGATCCTCCGGCGGGCGATCTCGGCGCCCGCGGAGCGCGTCATCAAGCATGTGACGGGCTCGTCCGACGAGTTCCCGATCGGCAACTACGACGACCTCACGGCCGCGCAGATCGTGGCGCGGCTCGACGGCCTGGAGGGCGCGGAGCTGCGCCGCGTGCGCGACTACGAGCGCCGCAACGCCAACCGCAAGACGGTTCTGGCGGCGCTCGACGCGCGCCTCGCCTAAGCGGTCACGAGCACGGGCGCGCCCTCGGTGACCACGAGCGTGTGCTCGAAGTGCGCCGCGGGCGAGCCGTCGTCGGTGCGGATCGTCCAGCCGTCGTCGTCGACATGGACGGCGCCGTCGCCCGCGGCGATGATCGGCTCGATCGTGATCACGAGCCCGTCGGTGAGCTCGGGCCCGTCCCAGGCGATGTTGGGGACGTCGGGCTCCTCGTGGATCGAGCGCCCGATCCCGTGCCCGCACAGCTCGGCGCAGACGCTGAAGCCGCGGCGCTCGACCTCGTGCTGGACGGCGGCGCCGATCGCTCCGATGTTCTCGCCCGCGCGGGCCGCCGCCAGGCCGCGTCGCAGCGCGGTCTGGGCCGCCGCCACCAGCCGCTGGTCGCGCGGGCGGCCGCGGCCGACGATCACCGTGCGGCAGGCGTCGGCGTAGAAGCCGTCGAGCTCGGCGGTGACGTCGAGCTTGACGAGCTGGCCGTCGCGCAGCCGGCGCGGGCCGGGGATGCCGTGCACGCACTCGTCGTCGACGGAGATGCAGACCGTGCCCGGGAAGTCGTAGGTGATCGCCGGCGCGGAGCGCGCGCCGTGGCGGGCGAAGATCCCGGCGGCGACGCCGTCGAGCTCCAACGTGGTGACGCCCGGGCGCACACGCCGGGCGAGCTCGCGGATCGTCTCGGCGACGACGCGCCCGGCAGCCCGCAGGCCGGCCAGCTCAGCAGGGTGGTCGATGGACACCCTGTCATCCTCACAGATCGAATGTCCTCGGCAACTTTCACCCGGCCGTCGCGCGGCGACGTGCTCGAGCTCACGATCGATTCCCTGGCCCACGGCGGCAACGGCGTCGCCCGCCTGGAGGGTTACGTCGTGTTCGTGGCCGGCGGGATCCCCGGTGACCGCGTCCGCGCGGTCGTCGGCAAGTCCAAGAAGGCCTACGCCGAGGCGCGCGCGATCGAGATCCTCGAGCCCTCGCCCGAGCGCATCCCCGAGGTCGCCGACCATCCCGGCGCGCCGTGGCAGGTGCTGTCCTACGAGCGCCAGCTCGAGGTCAAGGCCGAGCAGGTCGAGGACGCGCTGCGGCGCATCGGCAAGCTCGACGGCTTCGAGCTCGAGCCGATCGTGGCCGCCGAGCAGCCCTGGCGCTACCGCAACAAGCTCGAGTACTCGTTCGGGACGGGCGAGGACGGCGAGCTGGTGTGCGGCTTCCACGCCCCGGGCCGCTGGAACGACATCGTCCACATGACCGACTGCAAGCTCGCCAGCGAGCGCTCGAACGAGCTGCGCGAGCAGGTCGTCGCGTTCTGCCGCGAGCACAAGCTGCCCGCCTGGGACCGCAAGAGCCACCGCGGCTTTCTGCGCAACCTCGTCGTGCGCGAGGGCCGCCGCACGGGCCAGACCCAGGTGCGCCTGATCACCTCGCCCGGCAAGCTCGACGTCGACGCCTTCATCGCCGCCGTCGACGCCGACGGCATCTGGTGGACGCAGACCGAGGACCTCGGCGAGAGCACTTACGGCGGCGAGACCGCGCTGCTGGCGGGCGCGCCGCAGCTGACCGAGCGCCTGCACGACCTCGACTTCCTGATCTCGCCCGAGGCCTTCTTCCAGACCAACACCGAGATGGCCGAGCGCCTGTACGCCGTCGCGCTCGAGTACGCCGCGCTGCGCGGCCACGAGCAGGTCTTCGACCTCTACTCGGGCATCGGCACGATCGCGCTCACGCTCGCCACCCGCGCCCGGCGCGTGGTCGGCCTGGAGATCGTCGAGGCCGCGGTCGCGGACGCGATCGAGGACGCCCGCATCAACGAGATCGACAACGCCTCCTTCTACGCGGGCGACGCGCGCCTCGCGCTGCGCGAGCTCGTCGAGCGCGAGGGCAAGCCCGACCTCGTGGTGCTCGACCCGCCGCGCGCCGGCCTCTCGCAGAAGGTCGTCCGCCGCGTCGTCGACGCCGCCCCGTCGCGGATCGTCTACGTCTCCTGCAACCCGACGACGCTGGCGCCCAACGCCGCCCAGCTCGTCGAGGCCGGCTACCGCCTGGTCAAGGTCCGCCCCGTCGACATGTTCCCGCAGACGCCGCACATCGAGTGCGTGGCGCTGCTCGAGGCGGGCCCGGACGGGGTCAAGAACCCCGACCGCGAGTAGCGAGCAACGTCGTCCGCCGGCGCGGGACGGCCGGCCGTCTCGGCCGCGCGCTTAGAGCGCGCCGCCGAACGGCGGGATGTTGCGATAGGCGGCCGGCCGCGGGTCGTCTCCGAGCGGCGGGCGCTCGGCCGCCTCGGTCGTCTCGACCGTCTCCTCGGGCTCCTCGACGGGCACGAAGCGGCCGTTCTCGAGCCGCATCTTGACCTTCCGCCCCGGGGGTGCACCGGCCGTCTGTCGCTTCGCCGGCTCGTGTCTGGGCATGGAACCGAGTCTAGGCCGCCTGCGCCCACCCGGACGCGAACGAGCCGAGCGCGTGCCCGACCTCGGCGTAGACCTCGGGGTTCAGCCCCATCCCGAGGTGCGAGGCGCGGACCTCGATCTGGGTCGCCGCCGGGTCCAGGCAGGCGCGCCAGTCGACGACGCCGTCCGTGCGCGAGTAGAGCGCGGTGAAACCGACCTCGGGCGGGAAGTCGCCCGCCAGGTCGACGCGGAAGTCCGCGCAGCAGGCGCCGCGCAGGCAGCTCATGCGGAACATGCCGGGGACGCGGCCCGTCCCGAGCGCGCCGACCACGAGCACCTGGGCGAGCACGAGCGGGTGCGCCGAGAGCTGGCTGACCGTGGGCGCGCCGAGCGTGACGATGCCGCCCACCAGGTCCGGGCGGCGCGTGGCGAGCACGCGCGCGAAGACCCCGCCGCGGCTCTGGCCGACGATCGAGACGCGCTCGCCGGTCTCGAAGGCGAGCTCCTCCAGCCGCGCCTCGAGGCGCCCGATGCAGTCCTCCGAGCAGCCGACGTTGGCGCGGATCCCGGCCCGCTGCGTGCGGTAGCCGTTCGCGCGCAGCCAGCGCGTCATCGCCGCCAGCGAGCCGTCCCCGGCCAGGAAGCCCGGGACCAGCAGGACCGGGCGGCCGTCGCCGTCGGGCACGCCGCCGCCGCGCCAGACCGCGCTGTTGAACAGCCGCGCCGCCTCGACGCCGGCGAGGCTCTCGCGCCAGAGCGGGGGGAAGCGGGGAAGCGGGACACCCACGTCCACTTTTGTACCTGAAGCGGCGGCGGGAGCACCCCCTACCAACGGGGAGTACCCTCGCGGGCATGCGAGCCGCCACCATCGTCGACGGCCGGATCGAGGTCGTCGAGCACCCTGATCCCGAGCCCCAGGACGGCCAGTTGCTCGTCCGTGTGCGCGCCGCCGGCCTGAATGGGGCCGACATGCTGCAACTCGCGGGCAAGTACCCCGCGCCGCCCGGCGCGCCGCCGGACATCCCGGGGCTCGAGGTCGCGGGCGAGGTCGTCGCCTCCGGGCGCCGCGTGACCCGCTTCCAGCCCGGCGACCGCGTGATGGCGATCGTCGCCGGCGGCGGCCAGGCCGAGCTCGCGGTCGTGCACGAACGCACGGCGATGCCGGTCCCGGAGGAGCTCGACTGGACGGCCGCGGGCGGCGTGCCCGAGGCCTTCACCACCGCCCACGACGCGCTCTTCACCCAGGCCGGGCTGATGTGCGGCGAGCGGCTGCTCGTCCACGGCGCCGCGGGCGGCGTCGGGGTGGCCGCCGTCCAGCTCGGCGTGATGACGGGCGCGCGCGTGACCGCGACCGTCCGCGACGAGCACGCCCGCGAGCAGGTCGCGGCCTACGGCGTGCACGCGGTCGCGCCGGACGAGTTCGTCCAGCAGGGGCAGTACGACGTGATCCTCGAGCTCGTCGGCGCGCCCAACCTCGCGGACAACCTCGAGGCGCTCGCGATCGGCGGGCGGATCTGCATCATCGGCGTCGGCGCGGGCGCCAAGACCGAGATCGACCTGCGCAAGCTGATGGCCAAGCGCGGCCGCATCCACGGCTCGACGCTGCGCAACCGGCCGATCGAGGAGAAGGCGATCAACGCGCGGCTGATGGAGAAGATGGTGCTGCCGGGCTTCGCCTCGGGCGACCTGTCGGTGCCCGTCAGCGCGACGTTCGGGCTCGAGGAGGCCGCGAAGGCCTACGAGCGGTTCCAGGCCGGCGGCAAGTTCGGCAAGATCGTCCTAGAGATGTAGCGACGCCAGGTCGTCGTCGGTCTTGGCCCACTCGCGGGTCTCCGGCGCGATCGCGAACGCCCGCTCGAGGTGCTCCAGCGCCAGCTCGCGGCGCCCGCCGAGCGCGGCGAAGCAGCCGAGCTGGTAGTGCAGCCGGCTGTTGTCCGGGTGGTGCTCGAGCCCTTCCGACGCGATCGCGTACGCCTGCTCGTAGTCCCCCGCGCGGTAGGCGGGCTCGGCCCGGTACCAGTACTCGAACGGCGACGGCGGCCCCGCCGCGCCCGGCTTGCCGCCGATCACGAGGATCGTCGTGTCCGGCTCGAGCGCGGTCGCGCCGCGGCGCTGCTCGGGGCGCGCGAAGACCAGCGTCCCCGGCGGCGCGTCGTGGCGCTCGCCGTCGAGCTCGAACTCGGCCCGGCCGGTCATGACCACGTAGAGCTCCTCGTGCCGGCCCGAGCCCTCGCCGAGCTCGTCGTGGCACTCGATCACCACGTCGCCGGGCGCGTCGCCCGTGTAGGCGTTGATGCCGAACGCGGTGATGCCCAGCGCGCGGGCGATCGGCCGGTAGACCAGCTCGCCGACCCGCACGCGGTCGAGGGTCAGTACGGAGGGAAGTCGCTCCACCAGGTTCCCAGCTCGCGGAACGCGTGCCAGAACGCGCGCTTCGCGGACTCTTCGTCGAGCGAGCGGTCGATGTCGGGCACGTAGAGCGCCTCGATCGACGGCGTCAGCCGCTGGATCTCGCCCGGCGACTCGTGGATCTCGCGCGCCAGCGGGAGCTGCAGCTCGTTGAGGACATCGAGCGCCTCGGGGCCCATGACCACGACGATCTTGGGCTGGACGATCGCGAACTCCTCGACCAGGCGCGCGACGCACTCGGGCGCGGCGAGCATCGGGTCGGCGACCGGGCACTTGACGCACAGCGTGCCGTAGACGACCAGCGGGTCGATGTCGAGCCGCTTGAGCGACTTCATCAAGGCGGTGCCGGCGCGGCCGTAGAACGCGACGCCCTCCTCGACCTCCGCCGGCGTAGGCGCGTGCTTGAGCAGCATCACGTCGGCCTGCGGGTGACCCGAGCCGAGCACCGGCATCAGGTTGCCCCGCGGGCAGCGATCGCAGCTCTGCAGCTCGCGTGTGAACGTGTTGAGCTCGCGGATGGCGCGCTCGAGGTACTTCTCGCGGATCTCGTCGTCGGTGGCGGGCATTCCGCCGACCGGGTTCACCCCTCGGCCTGGTTCCCCTCCACCCTGCAACTCACTGCCCGCCGCGCCCGGCGACCGCCTTGGCGACCTTGCGCCGCCGGCTGGCGGCGCGGGCGGCCGGCGGCCGCGCCTTCGTCTGCAGGAACTTCAGGGCCTGGACCTGCGCGTAGCGCAGCGAGGACGGCTTGGCCGCGATGTCCGCGTCGCGCAGCGATTCCAGGAACTCCTCCGGCCCGTCGAAGTCGCGCATGCGGATGCGCACCGCGCCCAGCCCCTGGGCGACGTGTGCATCCGTTCCTGCACCGCCGACGATCCGGTACTTGCGCGCGAACCGCACCGCCTCCTCGTTGAAGGCGGGGATCGCGATCCGCGGGTTGAAGACCTCGATCGCGTCGATGTCGGAGACGATCGCGAGCATGTGCTCGTAGTCCGGCACCGAGTGCATGCGGTCGAACGGGTGCGGGACGTACACCAGCCCCCCCTGGCGGCGGATCTCGGCGATCGTCTCCTCCAGCGTCATCCCGCGCGGGATCTTCTCCTGGATGAAGAGGCCGATCACCTCGCCCTGGTTGGCGGTCTTGACCTCCTCGCCCACGATCACCTTGACGCCGTACTCGGCGGCCTTGGCGGCCGCGTCGAGCGCGCCCGAGATCTCGTTGTGGTCGGTGACCGCGATCGCGCCCAGGCCGACGTCGCGCGCGGTCTTGAGCAGCACGTCGACCGGCGTCGCGCAGTCGTTGGAGTGGTCGGTGTGCATGTGCAGGTCGACCTCGATCAGCGGCTTGCGGGCCACCCGCGCGCGCACCTCGGGCTTGGGGTCGGGGTGGTGGCGCAGCGCCGCCAGCCGCTCGTAGATGCGCTCGACCTCGTCGGTGACGCGGCTCCAGGAGAGCTGCTCGCGCTCGGTGGCCGCGCGCTCCGCGAGCTCGGCGCGCAGGCCCTCGTCGCGCACCAGCCGCTCGAGCTGCTCGGCCAGCACCTCGACGTCGCCGACCTGGAAGAGCGCGCCGAGGTCGCCGTCGCGCAGCACCTCCTCGTAGACCGGCACGCGCGCGGCCAGCGGGACGGCGCCCGCGCCGAGCGCGCGCACGAGCACGCCGGGGGCGGTCACCTGGCCGAGCGACGCGGCGACGACGATGTCGGCGCCCGTGAGCGCCGCGCCCTCGTCATCGACGACGTGGACGCGGTGGCGCAGGCTCGAGCGCAGCGTCGGCACCGCGCCCATCTTGGAGTAGACGACCGCCTCCCACGGCAGGTCGGCCGGGAGCAGCCGCAGCGCGCGCAGGAACAGCCGCAGCGCGCCGCGCTCCTCGCGGTCGGCGAACGCGATCCGCAGCGGCCCGCCCGCGCGCCGCTCGGCGCGCGGCTCGCTCGTCACGCCGGGGCGCAGCAGCTCGTAGTTGGCCGGGAAGTAGCGGTTGAGCAGGTCGGCCGTCGCCCGGTAGCTCGCCGTGCGCGCGTCCAGGCGGCCGAAGAACAGCTCGACGAACTTGCGCGCGACCTGGGTGGAGAGCACGCGCTCGGCCGGCGCGTGGAAGGAGCCGACGTTGAGCGCGCGGCTGTGGCGCAGCGCGACGCTGCCGGCGCTCGGCGCCCACGGCTCGTGCACGTGCACGAAGTCCAGCGGCGCGATCGACAGCACGTCCTCGATCGTGCGCGCGATGTCGACGGGCGGCGCCGGCGCGATGCCCTTGCGCCCGGCCGCGAACAGCAGCTCGCCGACCGCGAGCGTGCGCACCCCGCCCTCGGGGGCGAACAGCGCCTCGGGGCGCTCGCGCGCCGACCGGATCAGCTTGCGCGACTCGCGCACGAGCGCCGGCTTGCGCGACGGCGCCAGCAGCAGCACGCGGTGCCCGCGCCGGGCGAGCTCGCGCGAGACCTCGGCGGCGAACGTTCCCACCTCGTTCGCATCCTCGAGCGGATGCGGCGCGACCTGGGCGATGGCGAAGCGCTCTGCCACTGGCCGCCAGGATAGACAGGGCGCGCCGCAGGCGGGCGGCGCGCCCCGTCGGGAGCCTTACTCCTTGACCGGCTCGGCCTGCGTGACCTTCGGCGCGGCGGCCTGCTCACGCGCGGCGCGCGCGACCTTCTCGGTGCGCGCGTGGTGGGCGATGAAGGCCTCGGTCGCCTCGCGCGCCTCGTTGTCCGGGCGCTGGTTCATCGGCGACTTCATGAGGTACGACGAGGGGCCGTCGAGCTGGCCGCCGACGCCGTGGTTCATCGCGAGCTTGCAGCAGCGGACGGCGTCGATGACGATGCCGGCCGAGTTCGGGGAGTCCCAGACCTCGAGCTTGAGCTCGGCGGTCAGCGGGACGTCGCCGAACGCGGCGCCCTCGAGGCGGATGTGCGCCCACTTGCGGTCCTCGAGCCACGGCACGTAGTCCGACGGGCCGACGTGGACGTCGTGCTCGGGCATCTCGTGGTCGACGATCGAGGTGACCGCGTTGGTCTTGGAGATCTTCTTGGACTCCAGGCGCTCGCGCTCGAGCATGTTGTAGAAGTCCATGTTGCCGCCGACGTTGAGCTGCGAGGTGCGCTGCAGCTCGACGCCGCGCTCG
>Ga0182742_1004248_pt1 | contig 13139 bp, 10 predicted proteins | sample eDN5th37CBELigMG_FD_128880 | JGI IMG/M metagenome (GOLD analysis project Ga0182742, IMG submission 128880) | Enriched Miracle-Growth compost microbial communities from Emeryville, California, USA - eDNA 5th pass 37_C BE-Lig MG (version 2)... ... | reverse complement strand
TTTTTGATGAGTCCAAAATCGGTTTTAAATTCCCATGTTGATACAAGATCGGAAAAAACCTGATGGCCGATATATCCAGGGACAAGCGGAGCCCAGTTATCCATGGAGCGCACGAAATTCCACACATCTACCATACTTGCTTTTACGATGACACTATGCTTTTTTTGTGGCATTGCAACACTTCCCTTATGTTGGCACTATAAAGTATGCATATGCTTATGTATCTCTAAATATGCAGCAGGACAGCGCTTTTTCCATGGAAAACAAATTAGTTTACATAATATTATTATTGTCTTTTAGAAATAGTCTGATACTTCCATATCCATTGCTTTTTCTTTTTGCGCATCAGAAACATGGGTATATTTTTGCGTTGTATTGAGATTGCTGTGACCTAATAGTTCCTGAACAGTCCGAATATCCCGTCCATCCCTCACTAAATGGGTTGCAAATGTGTGGCGCAATTTATGGCTTGAGATCCCTTTTGATTTCCAGTTGTAGTCTGGGAATTCTTCTTCCACAGCGGTGCAAATTTGTTCGGTGATTTCCTGAATGCGCCGCCGGGAAATCCGTTTGCCTCGTCTAGAAATAAATACAGCATCCTCATAGCCCTTCATTGGGAAAATCCGCTCCTCGTGAATATATTCCATCATTTCCTCATAAAGCTTGGCAGGGAGCGGAATATAGCGGGATTTATTGCCTTTCCCTGTAACGATAATCCCCTTTTTTAAAGTGTGGATGGACGAAATATTTAAGGTGTGGATTTCGGTTACCCGAAGGCCTGCAAACGCCATCAGCCCGAGCATCACTTTATTTCGTTTTACATGCTGTTTTTGCGACACTTTTGCCGCCATCGCAAAAAAATCGCGCAACTCCTCTTTTTCCAAATAACTCGGCAGCTTCCCTTTTTGTTCTTTGGCGCTTTCGTATTCGCTCGCTGGATTTTTGCTGACAAGCTCATAATCAACCAAACATTTATAAAAAGAACGAATGGCTGTTAAACGCCGATTTCTTGATGCAGCACTATTTCCTCTTTTTGTTTTTAATTCATTCATAAATAAAGTTAAGGTGATTTTTTTCACTTCCGACAGCTCTGCTTTTTCTTGCTTTTTTCTTGTTATGTATTCAAGGAAAAAAAATATATCCCGCTTATAATTTTCGATTGTAAATTTGCTATAGTCCTTATTATCCATCTCCGTTTCAAAGATGGTCAATTCTTCGCTATACCAGTCTAGCAGCATTTCTTTGTCTATCATTTTTTCTTTCTCCTATTCTTTTTCTCTTTTATTAGTATACTATAAATCATAAAAAACCGCACATAAGAGATATTATGCGCGGTAATGCAGTGAAACGTGATACAAACGAATTACTTTTCCTTTCACTAGCATTGACCTATATCATTTCGTGCCTATTTTTAGGATAATAAGTAAATATAAGGATATTTATGGAGAGACTATAAATGGAGGTGGATTGGTGAAATATTTATTTTTGCTTCTTAGTTTATTGAATATGCTGGATGCCCTTTTTACATATATTGGATTGAAATACACCCTCATCTTAGAGTCCAACCCATTGATGAATAGCCTATGGATGGCATCTCCTTTTTTCTTTCTTTTTTGCAAAATTTCGTTATCTCTGCTGCTGGTAGTTCTTGCTTTCTTTTTTACAACAAAAAATCGGAAAATTTGGTATGGTATATTACTCCTTCCTTTTGGCGTATATTGCTTTACAATGATGATTCATTTGTATTGGATGTTTTCTTTTATTTATTTATCATAATTATATTATGTAAACTTTTTATCAGAATAATTGTATAAAAAAGGAAAAAAGTTTAGTTTACTATAATTATATTATGTATTTTTATTGATAAAAATACTTTCATTTTTCTGTTTTCAATATTAAAATAGGAAAAGATACAGAAAAAGGAGCTAAAACAAAAATGAGTGTACATAAAGCCTTGACAAAACATGTAGAAAAAATCAACAGCCGTGTGGTCCACTTTCAGCAATTGGACGCTAAACGTGAAGCGTATATCGAAGAAGCTCTGCAGCAATATTTAAATGGCGAAGAATTTACAGTAGCCAAAATCAATGCCATTACAGAAGAAATGAATGAACTTGCCAAACAAGGCGTTGTGCCAACAAGAAAAATTGTCACAAAAGAAATGGTGCAGGAATATGCTGAAACATTAAAATAAATGGTTTCTAAATAAAAAGGCTAAATTTCATTTTGAAATTTAGCCTTTTTATTTCCTGATATTTAAAATGCGTTGATTTGGGCTTTTTTAGCTATCGGCCCTCCACTCTATTAAAAGTGCCAAGATGCTTCTGTTGAGTTTTTCTTATTAAGGATGAGGCTAAGCGACTAGCTATATTTTTTCATTGAAGAATTATCATGTTTTCTATTCTGGAGATAACGGGTCTTCCCCTCCCTTCCAAGAGCATTCTCTTTAGCATAAATTATAAGCTGCCACTGCACAATTTTTAGAAAGAAAAAGCTTTCGCGAAAAAACTGCTTTTATTTTTCATCTCACGTATTATAGGCTTAGGGAGGGATGAAAATGGATAGTATTATATTTGATTTGGATGGAACAATATGGGATTCTTGCAATACGGTTGCACTTGCATGGAATAGTGTTTTTGAAAAAAATAAAGATCTTAATAAAGAAGTGACAAAAAAAGATGTGCAAAATGTTATGGGGCTGCAAACACCAGAGATAGCAAAAAAACTTTTCCCTGAATTGGATGCAGATACTAGAGAACGGTTGATGGCGACTTGCGGCGCTGCTGAAAATAACTATATTGAACAGTATGGCGGGGAATTATATGAATATGTGGAGAAGGCATTAAAACAGCTATCCAAAAAGTATAAGCTATATATTGTGAGCAACTGCCAAGATGGATATATAGAAGCATTTTATGCATATCACAAGTTAGAAAAATACTTTTCAGATTATGAAAACCCTGGAAGAACTGGGCTTTCAAAAGCAGAAAATATTTTATTGATTATGAAGCGGAACCAGCTATCAAATCCTGTGTATGTTGGCGATACGACAGGGGATGGGAATGCAGCAAAAATCGCAGGAATTCCATTTATTTATGCGCAATATGGATTTGGAAAAGCGGCAGAGTTTGATCATGCAATAGAAAACTTTAGTCAGCTGCTCGAACTCTTTGAATAAATGATTCGTTAAAGCTGGGAAAAATAGTTACAAAACTGACAATGCTAAAAATTTTTTATTCCTTTGTGCTTATGATGTAAGGGCGATATTCATTTTGATACATAGGATAAGTAGCAGTGTATTCCTTAATAAAAAGCCAACAAACAATAAGCTGCACCTTCAATTATTAAACACAACTAACAATTGGAGGTGCAAAACAGATGGAAAACCAATGAACTATAATGGCAAATCACGTTTTTTAAACAGAATAACCGCGATGATAAAAGCAGCTAAACCAATCGCTCCTAAAATCATGCAGGATTGGATCATGTCTGCTTGTTTGCTGACAATTTCACTAGGATTATACAATGTGTAAATCGAAATATTTTTCAGCCAGCCGATTTTTTCGCTGATTTTCCCCAATAAATTTAAACTGAAAAAACCAAAGGCAATCGAACCGGCTATTCCAAGTGCCCTCTTTTCATCATTGACAAGAGAAGAAATGAAAAAGGAAATGCCGCCAATTGCAAAAAACAAGAAAAAGGCGCCAAGATTGAGCTGAATAAATGTTATGGCACGAAAAGCTTCTGTATCCTCAATAAATAAATAGCAGCCAATAAAACCTGAAATGGTAGTGATCAATAGGATAATAAAAATGCCTGTCACTAAAACAGCTGCTTGTGTAATGGCAATCTTTGCTCTCGTTGTGGGAGTAGAAAGCAAATAAGCCATTGAGCCTTGATCCACTAGCTTTGCGATTAGCTGTGTTGACAGCATGATACAAAAAATCGTCAGAATCAGGAGCAAAAGCAGCCCGTAAAACTCTCCAGAAATATAGGAATCAAAGCTGTTAAATCCGCTTTCTAAGCCAAATGCTTTGGAAACGCCTGCTGGCATTGTTTTCATCAAATCATTTAAAGATTTGGCATTATCAGCGATGCTTGGATAAATCCATACCATTAGAATCATATAAAAAGCAGATCCGAAAGCATAGTTTATTATGCCTTTTATCTGCACTTTCATCATTTGTTTATACAGTGTTGAATTCATCTTTTTTTCTCCCTTCTATCATAATAGTCCATAAAAATATCCTCTAGATTTTGGGTAAACACATCAATATTGCGAACATTGTATTTCGATGTTTCTGCCAAAAATTGATTATAGTCGCCTTGAACTGCCACTCTTACCCGGTTTCCTTCCTGCAATTGACCTGATAATCCAGATTGCAAAAATGCTTGTGCATCCTCCTTATGCTGAAATGTCACTTCAAAAAGCTTCCGCTGCATAGTCTGCAATTCATGAATATTTTTTACCGCAATAACGATTCCGTCTTTGATGATGGCCGCTCGGTCGCATGTTCTTTCAATTTCTGCAAAACTATGTGATGACATTAAAAAGGTTTTTCCTTTTGCTTTTTCTTCCAGCACGATATCAATAAACACCTTTTGCATAAGAGGATCTAATCCGGATGTAGGTTCATCTAATATAATTACTTCAGGGTCATGCATAAAAGCAGCGACAATTCCGACCTTTTGCTTCATTCCCTTAGACATTTTTCGAATTGGTGTATGAATATCAAACTGCAAGCGTTCAATCAAGCTGTTTCTTTTGGCAGAATCCTTTACTTCATGCATGGCAGCCATAAAATCAAGAAACTCTTTGCCTGTCATTCCTTCAATAAAAGCAATTTCCCCTGGCAAATAGCCTATATGTTTTTGCACGACTCCTTGTTTTTTCCATGTATCCAGGCCATTTACTTGAACGAAACCTTTATCTGGTTTCATAAAACCCATAATATGCCTGATTGTAGTTGATTTGCCGGCACCATTTGGACCGAGAAAACCAAATACTTCCCCTTTTTTTACCGTAAAAGAAACATCCTTGATGCCTTTGCCGTTTTTAAATGTTTTGGTTAAGCCTTGTGCAATTAGCAAACAATTACCTCCTAATATTTATGAAATATTTTAATGAAATCATTTCATAAATTATATTAAATCCAGCACGCTGGGATGTCAATAAATTTTGAAATATATTTGTGTTATAATTTCATTAATAATATATATAGGGTGAAGTGAATGAATGGATTTGAAAAAAGGGCAGCCGCCATTAAGGAAAAAATTATCAGGAATACAATAGAATTATTAAAAACATCGTCTCCCAATAAAATTCGTATTGGCGATATTGCCAAATCAGCCAATGTTTCTCAGGTGACGATTTACAACTATTTTGGCAGCAAGGAAGAGTTACTCGAGGAAGCTATTCGAGATTATTTAGATAAATCAATAGCCCGCTATCTGGAATATATGGATGGTGACTATACAATAAAAGAAAAAATCAATAAACTGATTCAGCATGAATATGAATCTTATAATTCGCTTTCTTTTGATTCTCTTCAGCAAATTTTTATAGAGGAGGATAAGCTTGCTCTTTTTATGGAAAAAGAATATAGAGAAAAAGTTCTTCCGCCCCTCCTGCAGTTAATAGAGGACGGCAAAAAAAGCGGCGAGATTTCCGGCAAAATATCGAGCGAAGTTTTTCTTTTATATTTGAATATGCTGATTAAACAATACAAAGAATTGGTTGATGCCGCTAAAATGAGCAAAAATGAAGATATAATCGAATCCTTGATCCATATTTTTTTCTATGGAGTATTCGGCAAGGAATAAATTTAATAAAAAAGATGCATAGTAACACAGGTTTTGACACCGTTTTGAAAGTATAGTAATTTTCGAAGCTATTTGGCACGCTAAGCAACTGTAAAAAGCCCAATTTCTCAGCATTAAAATGGAGAAATTGGGCTTTTGTCGTTGCTTCGAAAAGCGCTCGTTTGTTGAACAAGTTCGTATTCTGATTTATTAGTGCATGCATCTGCTATGGAATTTTAAAGGGCGCATTCATTTTTCCTAATCATCTATTCTTTTGCTTGTTGTGTATATTTTGTGATTTTGTTGAAGAGCTGCCCATTTTTCAGCATATTTATCGCTTTTCAGCAGTATCTAAATGTTTAACAGCAGCTTCTTCATCCGTCTTAACTTCATGATTTGGTTTTACTCTTTTAATGAAAAACGCAAGAATAAGCGCTATAACCGCAATCAATGTAGAAATGAAAAAAGTAAAATTAATGCCATGCAACATCGCTTTATTCATGATTTGTTGTTGTATTTCAGCTGCAGCCTGTGCAGATGGTTGAGCTGCACTTGCACTCATATTCGCCATTGCGTCAGCAGCTAACTCCTCTGCTTTTGCTTTTGTTTGGTTGTTCATTACGGTAATCAACAACGCAGAACCAATAGCGCCAGATACCTGCTGCAATGTATTGTTCATAGCTGTTCCGTGTGGATTATTTTTCGCTGGCAGCTGATTTAAACCATTTGTCATTACTGGCATCATGACCATGGACATTCCTAACATACGGAAGGTATACAGCAGAACAAGGGTAGAATAAGCAGTATTCATACCAATTTTGCTGAAATAATAAGATGTCACAATGGTAATGGTCAACCCAATGACGGCCAAAATTCTTGCTCCGTACTTATCAAAGAGTTTCCCTGTAATTGGCGACATAATCCCCATAACAATGGCGCCAGGAAGCATTAATAGACCAGAATCCATTGGGGAAATTCCGCGAATGGTTTGGACATAGATGGGCATCAAGATCATTGCTGAAAACATGGCGACCGCAATCACAATTGAAATGGCTGATGACAAGGCAAACATGGGATATTTGTAGATGCGAAACTCAAGCATTGGATCATCCATCCGAAATTGACGAAGTATAAAAGTAATTAAAGCAAGTGCCCCAATAATAATTGTACCGTACACGAGTGGACTATCCCATCCTTTTTCCCCTGCAGAACTAAAGCCGTAAAGCAAGCCGCCAAATCCGATGCTTGATAAAACTAAAGAGATGAAATCAAGTTTAATCGCACGTTGTGGTGTTACATCTTTTAATTTAAATGCTGCAAAAACTAGTGTTAAAACGGCAATTGGAAGAACAAGATCAAATAACATTCTCCAGCTGTAATGCTCAATCAGCCATCCAGAAAGAGTCGGTCCAATCGCTGGAGCTGTAATCATAACAAGACCAAACATTCCCATTGCCGCTCCTCTTTTTTCGACTGGAAATGCGGTAAGCATAACATTCATTAATAATGGCATCATAATCGCGGATCCTGAAGCTTGAATCATTCGTGCCCCTAATAACACACCGAATGCAGGTGCAATGCTAGCCAGAAATGTTCCTAAAGTAAATAATGCCATTGCTGTAATAAATAACTTTTTATCAGAAAAGCGCTGAATGAAGAACGCGCTCGCTGGTATTAAAATGCCGTTAATAAGCATATAACCTGTCGAGAGCCATTGCACCGCAGTTGCATTTACATCGAATTCCTTCATAATGGCTGGAAGGGCAACATTTAGTAATGTTTCATTCAATATAGCAACAAAGGCTCCGATAAATAGAATGGCAATCATGCCATATGGCGGCTTTTTTTGAACAGAATTGGTTTCCAGTGACATATAAAATCAGTCCTACTTTCTATGTGAAGTAAAGTGCATTGCTGTCTAACAATGTATTAGGCTGTCGACAAATGCTCGTTTTCTTCGTTGTTCGCCTTACTTGGATGCTCATTACCAACTATGGTATGGCAACTTTGGCTTCTCCCGAGGATTCATGCTTTGATGCGACAAGCGTTTTCGATCAGCCTAAAAGTTTTCGTTTTTGACTTTGGCTACACTCTGGTGCATTGTTGTCTAATAATGCACCTTTTCTTCACTATCATTTTCTATATTTTTAATACCATTCACTTTTTTATAAAGTCTTTCTGGTTTTTGATCTAAATCCATAGCAGAAAGTGCTGCTTCCTTTAGTTTTTTTAACGTTATCATATTAAGGGATCTTTGGGCTCTGCATCTATTAGCGCTGTTCATCTGTATTTCGTTTTTGGAACTGTTTATCGGATAAATTCAGCTGAGTCAAGCTTGGATGAAACCTTCTCGCAAAACGTTTCGCAAAAATGGACTCGGTTCGCCTACGCTGTAAAGCTGCAAATGATGCATAGCTCTTGTGCAGGCAGTGTAGAATAATCTGCGAAGGCTATCATCGCCGTATATTTGTCCTGATGCATTATAAATGATGACAGCGTCAAATTCGACGCCCTTGGACAAATATGATGGTATAACAACGACTCCCTGTTCATATTTAATGGAGCCGTTCTTCAAGAGCTTAATATCCTCGATGCCGCATAAGGCTTTGTATGCATTTTGGCTTTCTGCAGCAGATTTGCATATTATAGCAATACTGTTAAATCCTAGATCTACCAACTCTGCGACTTTGGAGGCAATGCAGTTGTGCAGTTCTGTGTAATTGGCCACTTGTTTTAGCACGGGGCGCTCACCGCTGCGGTCAAAAGGAATAATTCGTTCACCGTTTGGAATGAGTTTTCGTGTAAATTCGATGATCGGTTTTGTGGACCGGTAGCTGCGTGCCATGTTGATGACTTCCGTTTCAGCCGGACCGTATAGGCTTTCAAGGGTGTAAAAGTCGACCATTTCACTAGCATGGGCGAATATCGCCTGATTAAAGTCTCCGAGTACTGTCATCCGTGCTGCAGGAAACAAACGTCTTAAAAACTCAAATTGAAATGGTGAATAATCCTGTGCCTCATCAACAACAATATGTTTAATCGAACTGTTTGTCTGAAAACCTTGAATCAACTCGTTCAAAAGCAAAAACGGAGTAGCATCCTCATAAAATAGTTTCCCTTCCCCTAGCATTTCCAGCGTTGCTTGACAAATTTCCGCCCACTCTGCCGGCGTCTCCCCTTGGATCCAATCATTGATCTGCAAGGGATCAGCAAAAAGCTGCTTGTATATTCCCTTCATGTCAACGATACGAAACGCTCGGACCCGTTTTCGCAGCGGCTTCATTTTCTGGTGAACAATCAATCGGGCAAGCGCTTCTGGCTCGATTTCATAGTCGGAAATCGCCTCTCTTTTAAAGCCGCGTTTTTTTGCTAAGTAACGATGTGCCTTATGGTAATCGTCGTTGCTTAGCAGCTCGATTTCCTCTTGTACCCATGGCTTAGTCCGCTCTGCCTTTTGAGCCTCATTTATTTTCTTAATGAGCCAATCCTTTAACTTTTCAAGTCTGTTAGGAAAGCGGAGTGAAGTGTCATGGCTGTAAAATCTTTCTGCAATTTGTTGCCCAGTAATGATAGGTTTTCCTCTAAAGCTAATGTCTTTAAATAACATGCCTGCTGCTTCTAGTGACTGTCTATATGATTTGATCGCCTCAAAAAAACGGGTTGAAGCTTTAAATCGGATGCTCGCAACTCTTGATCTGTACGAAGAAGTATTCGCAGCTGTTAAAATATATTCCAATTGTTCATAGGGAGTTTCAGCTTGATACACTTTGCTCAGACGATAATCCAGGTATTCTTGAAATGTGACCTGCTGCATATTTTCTTCGCCAAGTTCTGGCAGCACATTAGACACGTAACTGTTAAACATGGAATTAGGCGAAAAAAGAATGATTTGATCAGCATTCAGACGATCACGATATTTATAAAGCAAATAAGCAATTCGCTGCAATGCAGCCGATGTTTTGCCGCTGCCAGCTGCACCGTGTACAATGAGCAGCCTCCCGTGATCATGACGGATGATCCGGTTTTGCTCCTGTTGAATGGTTGCTACTATATTGTGCATCTGTTTATCGGTGCCTTTGCCCAGAACTTGCTGTAAAATTTCGTCTCCAATGGTGAGACTTGTATCGAACATTGATTGAAGAACACCGCCGCGGATAAGGTATTGCCATTTCGTCTCTAATATCCCTTCGACTGTGCCTCCAGGGGTTTCGTATTTGGCTGGACCGGGCTGGTAGTCATAGTAAACACTTGAGACCGGTGCCCTCCAGTCATAGATCAGGAAATCTTCGCTGCTAGCATCACTAAGTGTGGAGATGCCGATATAGATTTGTTCCTGAGTTGAAGTGCCTTCTTCTGTAAAATCGATTCGTCCGAAGTAAGGAACCTCCTGCATACGGCGCAATGTTGACAATCTCTTGGATGCATGTTTGTGGGAGCTTTGACTTACAGACAAAGCTTGAGCCTCTTGTCTCAAACCGATAATGGTCTCAAGAAAATCATCAAAGGTATCTGTATTCACCTTGAGTTCATCCCAAAAGTGTTTACGGATATAAACCACTTCGTTTTTACGTCTAGAAGTTTCATCTTCCAATCTGTTGATTTCCTCTGTAATTGTCTCCATTACATTGTTCACTCGTTTTTGTTCCTTATGAAATTCTGAATTCATGGCAAACACTCCTTAAAAAATAAATATAATGGTTGACAAAAGAATAAATTTTATTGTATAATTAAAATAGGGATAATAAACTAAAAAAATAATTTAAACAATGTCAATCTTTATAAATTTACCACAAGACCGCTCTTTTTTCAATAAATTAAGCGGAAATTTTTATATTCTATAAAATAACTCTTGCAATTAATAGAATAGAATAAAATAAAGTTTATTAGAGCAACAATAAAAAAGCCGTTTTTTCCTTCAAACAGAAAAAACGGCTTTTTTTATATGCGAGAATTTGCTTGATGCTTATAGAACTGCCTCTTATTTAAGATTTTCCGCAATGGCCACTAAATAATACGCCAATCCTGTTTGCTGACTTTCGAGCATATTGCGATGGAAATCATCCTGCAGAAAAAACTTTGTTTGCTGGATATAGTCTTCTTTGCTGATGGCATGGCCGTGTTTATTTAAAAAGTCGAGATGGTTTCTCACCTGTTTTTGCACAATCGCATCATTATATTTTACGCCATTTTTTAATGATGCGGCCATTGTGTCCAGATAATTTTTAGCCGCAATGGCCAGTAAATTCATTTTTTCCACTTCAATGGTTTGGGTATCGAGTTCTACCTGATATTCTTTTTGCAGATGGTTTTTTTGTTCTTCTAATGCAGTTTGCCATTCTTCCTCTGTGTTAAACCCTTTAAATAATAAATGTTTGTCCATATTTTCACCTTTTCTTGAATAGTCTAAAGATAGATTTAATGTTTTTAGCAATTTGGCATATCTGTCGAGCTTTTGCAAAAACAATTCTTTTTGTTTTTCTAATGTCTGCAGCCTATTGGAGGCATCCTCCATTAAGCATTTGATTTCAGCTAACGGAATATCAAGTTCTTTATAAAATAGAATTTCCTGCAGCCTTTTTAATTCCTCTAATCCATAATAGCGATAGCCTGCTTCACTAATTTCACTTGGCATAAGCAATTCCAATTTATGATAATAGTGAAGGGTTTTTACTGTAACATGGGCTAAATCCGCTAATTCTTTTACACTATATTTCATATATCCTCCTTTCACCCCATACATTAAGGTATCCTCTAAGGGGAGAGTCAAGTTTTAAAATAATTATCTTTTCCATCTGCTTAACAAAAAGGAATATCTCCCTGCTATGTCTAATTCTTATAAAAGGAGGCGACAAAATAAAGGAAAAAATAATATCCAAAATAGATGCTAATATGCAGAGCGGCCGATCTTTTGGTGATTTGGAAAATATCGAACTAAACAAAAAAGGGATATTAAAAGCAATGATTCCGATTATAGTAGTTAGTGCCCCCATTTTCTTTACATTTTTTCAATAAAATCACTACAAAAGCCTAAAAATCATCGGGTGCTAAATTATCATTCCATTCATACAATATAGTAATAGTTAGGATGATTCATTGAATTCATGCGTTTTTCAGCCTTATTTAAAAAAAGGAGGAATTGTCTATGAATATCGAAGAAAAGCCATCGATTACTTTTCGAAACTTGCAGGAAAGGAATATGCCCTTTGAAGCAGTTTTCACACGCATTGTTTCATTTATGAAGCGGAACCCAATTGGGCATTATCGCCTTATGATCGGCACAGATTCCCAGGTGCACGCTAAGCATACGACCTTTATTACAGGAATTGTTATCCAAAATAAAGGGAAAGGAGCATGGGCTTGCATCCGCAAAGTAATAGTCCCCCGCAAAGTGCTTCGCCTCCATGAAAAAATTTCCTATGAAACCACCTTGACAGAAGAAGTCGTCAGTCTATTTACAGAGGAAAAGAAAAATCAATTAATTGACATTGTCCTCCCTTATATTTATCAAGGCTCTACTTTTGTGATTGAAGGGCATATCGACATTGGATCAGGCGCCCGCAATAAAACAAGAGAATTTGTCAATGAAATGGTCGCAAGAATGGAATCCATCGGCATTGAACCAAAAATTAAGCCAGACTCTTTTGTTGCCTCCTCTTATGCCAATAAATACACAAAATAAAAGCCTGTCCAATGTAAGAACAGGCAGATAAAATATTATTCTTTTGTTGATGCAATTTCTTCTGAGAATTTTTTGTTTTTATTAATAAAGTGGATAATAAATGTAATGATAAAGGTAATGATTAGAATCGCAAAAAATACATAATGATGCAGTTCATAGCCTAAAACACTTGCAAACATTTTTAATGCGATAATGCCAATCAATACATATGCAGTTGTTTCAAGCTCCGGCACTTTTTCAATAAGCACCAAAAATAATTTAGCTACCGTTCTCATCATTAAGATGCCGATCATTCCGCCAAGAAGGAGAATCCATACTTCCTCTGAAACCGCAAAAGAAGCTAAAATGCTGTCAACGGAAAACGCCAAATCCATTAATTCAACGGAAATAACGGTTGCCCAGAAAATGCCGAATGTACGAACAAGCAATCCTTTCTTTTCGACTCCAGTTGCTTCTTCGTCTTCTTCCCCTTTCCAGAAATGCTTAATGACAATCCAAGCAAGATAGGCAGCGCCCAATACTTTAATCCACATAAATTTAATTAAATACACACCGATGCCGATAAAAATAAAACGGAAGAAATAAGCGCCAAACAACCCATAGGTTAAGGCTTTTTTTTGTTTATCTGGCGGAAGATGCTTGACCATAATGGCGAGAA
>Ga0182742_1004247_pt1 | contig 13147 bp, 12 predicted proteins | sample eDN5th37CBELigMG_FD_128880 | JGI IMG/M metagenome (GOLD analysis project Ga0182742, IMG submission 128880) | Enriched Miracle-Growth compost microbial communities from Emeryville, California, USA - eDNA 5th pass 37_C BE-Lig MG (version 2)... ... | reverse complement strand
GTCCAGGTTCGTCCGAGCCGTTCGAGCTGGGCCGCGGTGCAGTGCCGGGCCAGGCCGACCAGCTCGGCTTCGCTGGCCGGGGTGGCCAGGCGGGTGAGGGCCCGCACCCGGGAGTAGGAGAGCTCCCCGGCCAGCATCGCATCTCGTACCAGCGGCAGTTCCTGCAGGGCGCGGGCCACGCGCAGGTGCTCGCGGGCCGAGCGGGGATCCAGCCCGCACTGCCACACCACCCACTGCGCACACGACCAGCAGCCCCACGCCTCGTAGGCGCCGCGTCGGTCGTACTCGCCCAGCAGCACCAGCCACCGGCCGGTGGCCGCGGCCAGGCGCGCCGACCAGCCCACCAGCTCGGCCTCCAACCGCTCCGTGGGCACCGAGCCCACCTCGTCGACCCGGAATGAGTCGGTGCTGCTGTCCCCCATGACCGTGTCCATGCCGGACATCCTACCGAACAGGTGTTCGAGAGTTCCTGAAGGCACCCTCCGGCGGTCCCGCGGAACCGCCCCGGAGCCCGGGACAGGCCACGCCCTCACCATCGACCACGGCTGGCACGACGTGGCCGAGACGGCGCTCACCTTCGTCAAGCGCTTCGCGCCTTCACCCCGGCTCGGGCCCACCGATCCCGGCGCTGCCGGTGATGCGGCCCTGGGATAGCGACGTCAGACGAAGCGGGCTTCGCACCAGACGCGGCCGTCGCGATCGGCGATGGCGATGCCGGCGATGTCGGCCCGGTCGGTGGAGGTGTGCACCTGCCACCGACCGCCGGGCGCCGCGGCCACCACGACGGTCTGCCGGGAGCCGTCGTCGTGGCGGATCTCGAGGTGGTACTCGCCGTCGGGTGGCGTGCCGTAGCTCGTGGCCAGACGCTCCCACCCCGGGAGGTCCAGCTGCACCGTGGTCCCCTGGTCGGCGATCAGCGCCACCTGGCCGACGGTGGCGCCGCGCCCGTCGATCATGGCGGCGGCCACCTCGGCGGGGGTCGAACCACGGACCGCCCAGAGCGCGGAAGCGACGACGACGACCATCGCCGCGGCGGCGGCCACGAGGGCTCGGGCGCGCCGAGGCCGAGGGAGCGGCGTCACGTCGGCCCGAGCGCGGGGAGCACCGGCGTCGCTCCCCCCTGCTCGGGCGATGCGGTCCAGCACACGAGCGTCGAACCCGGCGTCGGGTCGCGCCGCGGGGGCCAGCAACAGGACGGCGTCCCCGATCGTCGTGAGCGAGGCGATCTCGGCGCGGCAGGCGTGGCACTCGTCGAGGTGCGCGAGCACCGCGGCCCTGTCAGCCCCTGTGAGATGGCCGAGCGCGAGCTCGTCGACCAGCGCTTCGACCTGGCAGCAGTCGATGGTCATGGTGCGTGCACTCCGAGGTCGTCGCGCAGCTTGCGCAGCGCCAACCTGATGCGGGTCTTGACCGTGCCGAGCGGCAGGTGGGCGGCTCGGCTGTACTCCGCGCCGCTGAGCCCGTGCAGCGTGACCGCTGTCAGGGCGTCGCGCTGCTCGACCGGCAGGGCTCGCATCGCCGCCACGACGTGCGCGACATCGTCAGACTGGGCGGCCACGTCGGCCGCGTCCACGTCGTCGACCAGTGCTTCCACGGGCAGCTCCGCGGCGGGACGCTCGGGCCGGCGGCCTTCGGCCCGAAGGCGGTCGAGGGCCACGTTGCGCACGATGGTCAGGAGCCAGCCGACCACGGAACCGCGGCGCGGGTCGAAGCTGTCGGCATAGCGCCAAGCGCGCACCATGGCGTCCTGCGCGACGTCGTCGGCGCGCGCCCGGTCACCCATCAGCAGCAGCGCCAACCCGAACACCCGCTGCTCGAAGCGGCGGATGAACGCCACGGAGGCGTCCGTGTCACCCGTGGCGTAGCCGGCGAGGAGGGCCTCGTCGGAAGCGTCCCACATGCCCTCCCTACTCCCGCGGGCGGGCACTCGGATCTCTCGGATCGCGTGCATCCGCCCCAGCGGCCGCCCCGGTAGTGGGAGGCATGTACGAGCACAACCGACGTCTCCGTCCCAGCCATTCCCGTGCCTCCCACCGGCTGCTCCTCGTCGTGGTCCTCGCGGCAGCCGGCTTGGTGGCCGCCGCCTGCGGGAGCGACGACCAGGATGCGGCCGCCGGCGGCGACGGCGGCAGCGGCAGCGGCGATCCCACCGTCACCATCACGACGCCCGGCAACGGCGCCGTGGTCGGCACGTCGTTCGAGGTGCAGCTGGACCTCGGCTTCGAGATCGGCGAACCCGACACCGGCCGCCGGCACATCCACCTGCACCACGACGACAGCTCCGAGTACGACATCGTCTACTCCGAGACGCACACCGCCGAACTGGAGCCCGGCGAACACACCATCGTGGCGGTGGTCGCCAACGCCGATCACAGCGAGACCGACGTCCGCAGCGCGCCCGTCACCGTCACGGTCACCGACGACCCGGACGCGGTGCAGGGGATGCTGCCGCCCGCCGACGGATCCGACACCGGCACCACGCCGACGACGACGGGCGGTGCCGGCTTTGGCTACTGACCCGGAGGACGTCGTCGTGCGGAACAACCGCCGCACGCGACTCCTGCACGGCGCCGTGGGGGCGGTCACCGCCGTGCTGGCCGTCACCGGCTGGTGGCTGCTGAGCGGGCGCGAGGGCCACCACAGCCTGCTCGCCCGCCTCGCCGGCGAGACCGACGCGACGCTGCACCGCAAGGCGGGCTGGGTGCTCGTCGCGCTCGTTGTCGCGGCGGTGAGCGTCGGCGTCCGCGGCGCGATCACCTTCGTGCGCGAGACCGTTCGCGTCGACCGCGGCGATGGTGGTTGGTTCGTCCGCTGGCCTGCGGCTGCTCTCCGCCGTGGCCGAGGGTTCCCCCGGCACCGCGGCCACTTCGACCCCGGCCAGCGCGTCGCCAACGTGGCCTTCGTCGTGGTCCTCGGCACGCTCATCGGCACGGGCGTCGCCCTGACGACCCTGCACGGCGGGCCCGCGTTCGTGTGGCTCGTCCGCGTCCACCGGTACGCGACCTACGCGTTCGTCGCCCTGGTCGCCGGCCACGTGCTGGTGGCCAGTGGTGTGCTCCCCGGCTACCGGGGTGTGTGGCGGGCCATGCACCTCGGAGGTCGGGTCCCCGCCGCCACCGCGCGCCGCCTGTGGCCGGCCGACGAGGGGCGACGAGCGGCGCTGCACCGCTCGACCACTACCCCGCCGGCGGTGGGCCGAGGGCCCCGGCGATGAGGTCGAGCATGGCCCGGGCACCGGCGCCGGTGAGGTGCAGCCCGTCGCGCGCCGTGAGCCCGGGCGTGCCGGCCCACAGCGCGTGCCAGTCGGCCACCACCACGTTGGCGTGGCGGGCCGCGGCCGCCCGGACCTCGGCGTTCACCTCGGCGCGGTCGGGCCGCACCTCGGCGACCGTGAGCAGCACGACGCGCGGCACGTCGGCGAGCGAGGCCAGGATGCGCTCGAGGTTGGCTGCGTAGGTCGAGCGTCCCTCGAAGTAGTTGTTGCCGACCTGCAGCACCACGGCCTGGCCGATGGCGGGACGGGCCTGCTCCACGACACCGACCATCTGCTTGGACCAGCGGTTCACCGCCGCCTCGAGGCGCACGTCCCAGCCGGCCAGGGCGCCCGGCAGGACCGGTTGGGTGCCGAGCACCACCGAATCGCCGAAGACGACCAGGCGGGGATCGGTGGGCACGAAGGCGGGTGGAGCGGGCGCGACCGTCGTGGCCGGCGCGGTGGGCGGCACCGTCGCCGCCGACGACGGCACCGGCACGGTCGTCGACGATGACAACGACACGGGCACGGTCGTGGACGCAGCGGTCGACGGCACCGGTACGGTCGAGCTCGCCGCGGTCGACGACGGCAGCGCCACCGTCGAGGACGCGGCCTCGGCAGCCCTCACGGGGTCCGGCACGGCGCGGCCCTCGTCGTCGCCGGCCGCCACGCCCACGACCACCACCGCCAGGAGCAGGAGCGCGCCGACGAGCCCCCAGAAGCCGCGTGCGCCCACCCCCTCAGCTCACCACACCCGGCGACCCCTCCCGGTGCAGCGCGCCGGAGATGTCGTCGAGGGCCGAGGGGTCGTCGATGGTGGAGGGCACCGTGTGCTCCCTGCCGTCGGCGATGGCCCGCATGGTGGCCCGCAGGATCTTCCCCGACCGGGTCTTGGGCAGCCGCGGGACCACCCGCACGGTGCGCAGCGCCGCCACGGCGCCGATCCGCTCACGCACCAGTGCGACCAGCTCGCGCTCCACCTCGGCCGGGTCGCGCTCCGCCCCTGCCTTCAGCACCACGAAGCCCAGGGGCACCTGCCCCTTCAGCTCGTCGGCCACCCCGATCACCGCGCACTCCGCCACGTCGGCGTGGGTGGCGAGGACCTCCTCCATGGCGCCGGTGGACAGGCGGTGCCCGGCCACGTTGATGACGTCGTCGATGCGGCCCATCACGAACAGGTAACCGTCCTCGTCGATGAAGCCCCCGTCGCCCGTGGCGTAGTAGCCGGGGTACGTCGACAGGTACGACGAGACGAAGCGGTCGTCGTCGTTCCACAGCGTCGTGAGGCAACCCGGCGGCAGCGGCAGCCGGATGGCCACCGCGCCCTCGGTGCCGGCGGGGACGGGCGCGCCCGCCGAGTCGAGCACCTCCACCCGGTAGCCGGGCGCGGGCACCGTGGGCGAACCGGGCTTGATCGGCAGCGCCTCGATCCCGATGGGGTTGGCTGCGATCGGCCAGCCGGTCTCGGTCTGCCACCAGTTGTCGATCACCGGCCGGCCGAGGTGCTCGCTGGCCCACCGGTAGGTCTCGGGGTCGAGCCGCTCCCCCGCCAGGAACAGAGCGCGGAAGGCGGACAGGTCGTGGTCGGCCAGCAGCGACGCCGTGGGGTCCTCCTTGCGGATGGCCCGGAAGGCGGTGGGCGCCGTGAACAGCGTGGCCACGCGGTGCTGCGCGGCCACCCGCCAGAACGCACCGGCGTCGGGCGTTCCCACCGGCTTGCCCTCGTAGACCACGGTCGTGCAGCCCGTGAGCAGCGGCGCGTAGACGATGTAGCTGTGGCCGACCACCCAGCCGACGTCGCTGGCGGCCCAGTACACCTCGCCCGGGTGGGTGTCGAACAGGTGCGGGAGGCTCCAGCGCAGCGCCACGGCGTGCCCGCCGTTGTCGCGGACCACCCCCTTCGGGCGGCCGGTGGTGCCCGAGGTGTAGAGGACGTAGAGCGGATCGGTGGCCGCCACCGGGACGCAGGCGGCGGGCGTGGCGGCGGCCAGGGCCTCGTCCCAGTCGAGGTCGCGGCCCTCGAGCAGCGTCGCCTCGGGCAGCGGCACCCCGCCGGCGGTGGCACCGCGTCGCTGCACGATCAGGCAGTGCTCGGGCCGGTGGGCGGACGACTCGATGGCCACGTCGAGCAGGGGCTTGTAGGGGATGAGGCGCGTGGTCTCGATGCCGCACGACGCGGACACGATCACCTTCGGGCGGGCGTCGTCGATGCGCACCGCCAGCTCGTTGGGCGCGAACCCGCCGAACACCACCGAGTGGACGGCGCCGAGGCGGGCGCAGGCCAGCATCGCCACCAGCGCCTCGGGGATCATCGGCAGGTAGATGATCACCCGGTCGCCGCGGGCCACGCCGAGGGCCTGCAACGCGCCCGCCGCCCGCTCCACCTGGTCGAGCAGCTCGGCGTAGGTGAGCACCCGGACCGAGGCGGTGACCGGGCTGTCGTGGATCACAGCCGGTTGGTCGCCGCGCCCGGCGGCCACGTGGCGGTCGACGGCGTTGTGGCACGTGTTCACCACCCCGTCCGGGAACCACCGGGTGAACGGGGCTCCCGACACGTCGAGCACCTTGGTGGGCCGCTCGAGCCAGTCGAGCAGCGTCGCCGCCTCCCCCCAGAAGCCCTCGGGGTCATCGACGCTGCGGCGGTGGAGATCGGCGTAGCGCGCCATGTCGGCACGCTAGGCACACGCCGGTGACCGCTGCCTGATGTTCCAACCCTGTGACGACCCGGGTGCGCGGCTTCCGAGACCGCCCGTCCGGGGCGATCCTCACGTCGTGGTCGACGGCGGGCGGTGGCAGCAGCGGCAGGCGGAGATGTGGCGCACCACGCTGCGGTGGACGGCGCTGGCCTCCCCGCTCGTGGCGGCCGTGGCTCTCGGCCTCGACGCCGCCGGCGTCTCGCCTGCGGTGCTGGCGGGCAGCACCCTGCTGGGCGGCCTGGCCGTGGGGGTCCGGCTCCCCGCCGCCGCACCCGCGCTGCGCCGCGTCAGCCACCGCGGCTGACGGCTAGCCGGCAGCCGTCTCCGACGACTCGGGGGCCCGGCCCATGGCGCGCAGCTCGCCCGACAGGGCCACCATCTCCTTCAGGATCTTCACGATCACGGCGGGCGACGAGAGCGTGGAGACGCCGCGGGTGCGGGGGAAGTAGTCCACGCCGAATTGCACGATCTTGAAGCCCATGCGGTGGGCCCGGATCACCAGCTCGGCGTCGATGAACGACCCCTCGCTCTTCAGCTCGATGGCGTCGAGCACCCGCCGGCGGCACAGCTTGAAGGCGAAGTTGACGTCGCGCATCCGCACGCCGAACCCGACCCGCACCAACAGGTTGTAGATGGCCGAGTAGACGACCCGCACCGCGCCCTCGCCCGTGCGGTCGAAGCGGTAGGCGCTGACGATGTCGGCCTCGTAGTGGCGCATCACGCGGCACGCCTTGGCCAGCTCGTCCATGTCGAAGGGGAGATCGGCGTCGGTGTAGAGCACCAGATCGCCCTTGGCCTCGGCGAACCCCGTCTTCAGCGAGCCGCCCAGCTTGCGGTTGACCGGGTGGTGGACGACCCGCACCCGCGGGTCGGCGGCGGCCAGCTCGTCGGCGATGCGGCCGGTGGCGTCGGTGGAGGCGTCGTCGATGACGAGCAGCTCGTAGTCGCCGATCTCGCCCTCGGCGATCAGCCCCTCGCATGCCTCCCGGGCGGCGTCGAGCGCCCGGTGGATGTACTCCTGCTCGTTCCACATCGGGAAGAACACCGTGAGGGTGCCGAACCGCGACGCCATCGTCGGCACCGTAGCTGGGGGGAACCGGCCTCCACCCGCCGTACCATCCCGGCGTGCGGGTGGACGCCACGCTGCCGGTCACGTTCGAGGACGTGCAGGCGGCGGCACGCGCCATCGAGGGCGCCGTGCTGCGCACCCCCACCGCCCGCTCCCGCACGCTGTCGGCCATCACCGGCGCCGACATCGTGGTGAAGTTCGAGAACCTGCAGTTCACCGCGTCCTACAAGGAGCGGGGCGCCCTCACCAAGCTCCTCTCGCTCACCGAGGACGAGCGGGCCCGAGGCGTCATCGCCATGTCCGCCGGCAACCACGCCCAGGCGCTCGCCTACCACGGGCGGCGCCTCGGCATCGCGGTCACCATCGTCATGCCCGCCCACGCCGCCTTCACCAAGGTGGCCGGCACCGAGGCGCTCGGCGCCCGGGTGGTGCTCCACGGCCGCGACGTCGGCGAGGCCGCCGAGCGGGCCCGCCAGCTCAGCCGGGACGAGGGCCTGGTGTGGGTGCCGCCCTTCGACGACCCCGCGGTGATCGCCGGCCAGGGCACCGTGGCCCTGGAGCTGCTGGACGACGCGCCGCCGCTCGACGTGCTGGTCGTCCCGGTGGGCGGCGGCGGCCTGATCTCCGGGATGGCGATCGCCACCAAGGCGCTGGCGCCGCACATCGAGGTGATCGGTGTGCAGGCCGAGCGCTACCCGTCGATGCTCGCCGCCCTCGACGGGCGCGAGCACCCGGTGGGCGGGCTCACCCTGGCCGAGGGCATCGCCGTGCCGCGCGCCGGCGAGCTGACCACGCAGATCGTGCGGGCCCTGGTCGACGATCTGGTGACGGTGAGCGAGCCGCGCATCGAGCAGGCCGTCAACCTCTACCTGGAGATCGAGAAGGTGGTGTCCGAGGGGGCCGGCGCGGCCGGGCTGGCCGCGGTGCTGGCCGACCCCGACCGGTTCCGCGGCCGGACCGTCGGCCTGGTCATCACCGGCGGCAACATCGACCTGCGCACGCTGTCGACGGTCATCCTGCGCGGCCTCGTCCGCAGCGGGCGGCTGGTCCGGCTGACGATCGAGCTCGACGACGTCCCGGGCGCGCTCGGGCGGATGACGTCCACCATCGCCGACGAGGGCGGCAACATCGTGGAGGTGGCGCACCAGCGGCTCTTCTCGGACCTCTCGATCACCTCGGCGGCGGTCGAGGTGGCCGTCGAGACGCGCGACGCCGAGCACGCGAACCGCCTGGTCGAGGGCCTGCGGGCGGCCGGCCTGCGGGTGACCCGTCGGGGCCCTGACCACGACCACCACGACGCCGGCCACCACGACCACCGTTCCGGGCCCGACGACCACGGCACGGGTCCACATGGCCACGTGGAGTAACGAGTAACGTGCGACACATGGAGCCTCCGGCGGTGCCGCCAGCGCTCGCCCACCACGGCGGCGACGCGCTGGCCGCGGCCTTCCGCGAGTCGCCCATCGCCTCGGCGCTCACCGACGCCGAGGGCCGCTGCACCGAGGTCAACGAGGCGCTCGGCCGCCTCCTGGGCCAGCCGGCCTCGGCCCTGGCCGGGTGGACGTTGCGCGAGCTGACCCACGCCGACGACCGGGAGGCCCTCGACGGGTTGCTCCACCAGATGGCGGCCGGCGACCTCGACAGCTTCTCGCTGGAGCAGCGCGTCAGCCGGGCCGACGGCACGTGGGTGTGGGTGGAGGCCTCCCTCACCGCCGTCCGCGACGCCGACGGCGCGGTGGGTTGGGGCATCCTCCACCTGCTCGATCTGACGTCGCGACGGGAAGCCGAGCACGAGACCCAGCGCTTCTTCGCCCTGGCCGAGGCCTCCGGCGACGTGGTGTCGGTCGCCGACACCCAGGGCAACATCCGCTACCTGAACCGGGCCGGGCGGGAGCTGGTGGGCCTCGACCCCGAGGCCGACGTCACCGTGCTGCGCATCGCCGACTTCCACGCCGAGCCGGATCTGGGCCGGTTCATGGCGGCCATCGAGGAGGGCCTGGAGCGCGACGGCCACTGGCACGGCGAGACCCGCATCCGCCACTTCACGAGCGGCGCCGAGATCCCGCTGCGGCTGAGCGTCATCCAGCTCCTGGCCGACGACGGCACGCCGGAGGGCCTCGGGTTCGTCGGCCACGACATCCGCGACCAGCTGCGGGCCGCCCGGGAGCTCGAGCAGAGCGAGGCCCGCCTGTCGACCCTGCTGGCCAACACCGCCGACATCGTCGCCATCATCGACCGCAGCGCCACGATCACCTTCGTCAACGCGGCGGTGCGCAGCCAGCTCGGCTACGACCCGGCCGAGGTGACGGGCCGGCCGTGCATCGAGTTCGTCCACCCGGAGGACGTCCCGGCGGTGGCCGAGCGGCTGATCAGCGGGCTGGAGGGCGGCACCTTCGGCGACCGGCTGGAGGCTCGCTTCCGGAAGGCCAACGGCGACTGGAAGTGGTTCGACATCCTCTCCAGCCCGCTGCTCGACACGCCGGCGCTGCGGGGCGCGGTGGTCAACCTGCGCGACGCCACCGAGCGCAAGAACGCGGTGGCGGCGGCCGCCCGCCGGGCCAAGTTCGACACCCTGGCGCTGGAGATCTCCCGTCGGGCGCTCGACGTGGGGCTGGCCGACCTGGTCGGCGCGCTCCCGAAGATGCTCGAGGACATCGGCGGGCTGCTCGACGTGGGGACCTGCTACATCGACCGGATCGACCTCGACCAGCTGCGGATCGAGCCGATCGCCTCGTGGTACCCGCCGATGCGCTCGCCACGGGTCAACAACCTGCCCACCGACCTGCGCGACCTGCCCGAGTGGTTGGCCGTGCTCGACCGGCACGAGCCGATCGTGGCCGAGGACCTCCAGCGCGAGCGCCCCGCCTGGTACGTGGAGAAGGAGCACTTCACCCGGCTCGGCACCCGCGCCGCCATCATCTGGCCGCTGGTCGCCGGCGGGCAGCTGGTGGGCGTGCTCGGCGTCGAGACGGCCAACCGGTCGCGCCAGTGGCTGAACGAGGAGGTCCGCTTCGTCCGCAGCGTGGCCGAGGCCCTGGCCAACGCGCTGGCCCGCCAGCAGGCCCAGGACGCGCTGCGCACCAGCGAGGAGGGCTTCCGCCTCCTGGCCGAGCACGCCACCGATCTCATCGTGCGCCAGGACCGCGCCGGCGTGGTGCTCTACGCCTCGCCCGCCACGCGGTCGCTGCTCGGCTTCCACCAGGACGAGGTGGAGGGCCGGCGGCTGGTCGACTTCGTCCACCCCGAGGACCAGACCGAGGCCCGGCACTACTTCGACGCCCTCTTGGCCGGGGAGGCGCCCGGCAACCTCACCGTGCGGCTGCGCCGGTCGGACGAGGGCTTCGTGTGGACCGAGACCACCACGCGGGCCGTGCGCGACCACACCGGCACCATCACGACCCTCGTGTCCGCCACGCGCGACATCACCGACAGGAAGCAGCGCGAGGAGGAGCTCACCCGCCGGGCGCTCATCGACCCGCTCACCGGGCTGGCCAACCGCGTCCTGCTCCTCGAGCGCATGGCCGCGGCCGAACGTCGCCGCCAGCGCCACGACGCGCCGTTCTCCGTCCTGCTCGTCGACCTCGACGGGTTCAAGGAGGTCAACGACACCTACGGCCACGCCGTGGGCGACGAGGTCCTCCGGATGCTGGCCAACCGGATCACCTCCCTGGTCCGCCAGACCGACACCGTCGCCCGGCTCGGCGGCGACGAGTTCGTGGTGCTCACCACCGACTCCGAGCCCGACGTGGCGATGGCGGTCGCCGAGCGCGTCGTGGAGGTCGTGGCCCAGCCCTTCACGCTGCCCGACGGGCTGGCGGCCATCGGCGCCTCCGTCGGTGTGGCCCACGCCCGCGGCCCCCACGTCGACCTGGAGGACGTGCTCCGCCGGGCCGACGAGGCCATGTACCGCGCCAAGCGAGCGGGCAAGGGCCGCGTGCGCGAAGCCCTGCGCTAGGGCCCGCGACAAGCCTCGCCGGCCGCCGCGCCAGGCCGCGCCTGGCGGCGTGGCGCATGGCACACGATTTCGGGCCTGTGGAGCGGGTCTGCGACCATCGCCGGGATGCTGCGCGTCGCGACGTGGAACCTCTGGGGTCGCTTCGGCCCCTGGGAGGAGCGCCAGCCGGCCATCGCCGCCACCCTGGCGGGGCTCGACGCCGACGTCGTGGGCCTGCAGGAGGTGTGGTTCGACGACGCCGGCGACCACCAGGCCGACTGGCTCGCCCGCGGGCTCGACTGGCCCACGGCGGTGGCCGTGCCCTGCGCGGTGCCGGCCGGCCGGCGGTCGCGGGCCGCGCTCGGCAACGCCGTGCTGTCGCGCTGGCCGCTGCTCGACTGGCACGCCCAGCCGCTGCCCGACGTCGACGGCCGCCCCGGGCCGCGCACCGTGGTGCACGCCCGCCTCGACCACCCGGCCGGGCCGCTCGACGTGTTCACCACCCACCTCGACCACCGGCCCGACGGCAGCCGCACCCGCCAGGCCCAGGTGGCCACGGTGGCCGCCTTCGTCGCCCGCCACCGGGGCGACCCCGAGCGGTCCTTCCCCCCGATCCTCACCGGCGACCTGAACGCCCCGCCCACCAGCGACGAGGTGCGCATGCTCACCGGCGAGACCGCCGTGCCGGTGCGCGGCATCGTGTTCCGCGACGCCTGGGTGCACGGCGGGGACGGCTCGCCCGGGTTCACCTGGCACCGCGACAACCCGTGGCTGGCCGACGCCCTGTCGCCCCAGCGCCGCCTCGACTACGTGCTCGTCGGCTGGCCGAGGCGCAAGGGCCTGGGTCGGGTGGCGTCGTGCCGGGTGGTGGACCAGCCGGTGGACGGCGTCCAACCCTCCGACCACTACGCCGTGGTGGCCGACCTGCACACCGAACCCCCGTCGGCGCCGACCAACGGCGTCGCGGGCGACACGGCCTAAATTGCGCCGGTGACGCCTCCCCCCACCGTCGCCGCCGAGGCCCGCCACGACTGGACCGTGACCGAGGTCGAGGCCCTCCTGGCCCGGCCCTTCCACGACCTGCTCGACCTCGCGCACCGCACGCACCGCGCCCACTTCGACCCCCACGTGGTGGAGGGGGCGATGCTGCTGTCGATCAAGACGGGCGCCTGCCCCGAGGACTGCGCCTACTGCCCCCAGTCGGCCAAGTGGGGCACCGACCTCGACCCCCAACGGCTCATGGGCACCGACGAGGTGGTCGAGGCGGCCCGCCGGGCGCAGGCCGCCGGCGCCACGAGGTTCTGCATGGGCGCGGCGTGGCGGTCGCCCAACGACCGCCAGGTGGCCCAGGTGGCCGAGAGCGTGAAGGCGGTCGCCGCGCTCGGCATGGAGACGTGCGTGACGCTCGGGATGCTCACCGAGCCGCAGGCCCGCACCCTCGCCGACGCCGGGCTCGACTACTACAACCACAACCTCGACACGTCCCCGGAGTTCTACGGGACCATCATCACCACCCGCACCTACGAGGACCGGCTGCGCACGCTGGCCGCGGTGCGGGCCGCCGACGTGAAGGTGTGCTGCGGGGGCATCGTCGGCATGGGCGAGTCGCGCCGCGACCGGGCCGGCCTGCTGGCCCAGCTCGCCGCGCTCGACCCGCACCCCGAGAGCGTGCCGGTGAACCTGCTCGTGCAGGTGCCGGGCACGCCGCTGCACGGCACCGCGCCGCTCGACGGCCTGGAGCTCGTCCGCACGGTGGCCGCCGCCCGGATCACGATGCCGGCCTCGGTCGTGCGCCTGTCGGCCGGTCGGGCGCAGATGACCGACGAGCTGCAGGCCCTGTGCCTGCACGCCGGCGCCAACAGCATCTTCCTGGGCGACACGTTGCTCACCACGCCCAACCCCGGCGACGACCACGACCGCACCTTGCTGGCCCGGCTCGACACCACCATCGCCGACGGCCCGCTGCTCCCCGGCTAGCGCCGCGAGGGGCGACCGGCGCCGGCCACGAGATCCAGTTTGCAGTGCCCGCCATCAACGACGCGATGCAGGCGCTGTGGCGGTCGGTGCGCGTCTAGCGCCGGGGCACGCCTGACGAGAGCGCGGCGGCCGCCTCCTGGGGGCCGACCACCACGCGGAGGCCGTCGCGCTCGACCAGCCAGTCCCTGTTGCGCCGGTGCAGGTCGTCGGCGGCGTCG
>Ga0182742_1004246_pt1 | contig 13148 bp, 14 predicted proteins | sample eDN5th37CBELigMG_FD_128880 | JGI IMG/M metagenome (GOLD analysis project Ga0182742, IMG submission 128880) | Enriched Miracle-Growth compost microbial communities from Emeryville, California, USA - eDNA 5th pass 37_C BE-Lig MG (version 2)... ... | reverse complement strand
TGACTCATTTAAGCTGTATGGTCATGAAATAGTAGGAGAAAATGCATTTTCTCCTACTATTTCATGACCATACAGCAACCTTTCAGCATAGCTGAAAGGCGTGTGAAATGAACATTTCACACGAATGAGTCAAAAATCTGGCTTATCAACACAGTACTTTAACAAAGCCTTTGTTTTAATTTACCTTTATGGAGCAATTGAAGTTTCAAAGCTTGTATAGCGCTCAATACATTCTTTTGCGCGAAGGCGATCATGCTCTGTTTGAAAACTTATAACAAGGACTCCAATGATATCTTCTCTAGTCTCTCTAATTTGAATATTCGTGATGCTGATTTCTTCTTTTGCCAAGTACCCAGTTATTTCGGATACAACCCCTAGGTAATCTGGCACATCAACGAATAAATCGTAAAAGGCAGGAATAGCTCCCATTTGTTTTTGAGGCAATTCATCCCTGAATTTCTTAGCTTTTTCAAAATATTGATAGATTTTCTCACCATCATATTCTTTTAGCATCGCAGCAACTTCTTTCATTTCCTGCTGCCAATTAGCTAAAAGCTGAAGTAAAATTTCTTTATTTTGGAGGAGGATATCCCTCCACATTGTTGGACTGCTTGAAGCAATCCTAGTAATATCACGGAAACCTCCTGCTGCCAGCCGGGTAACTAAGCTTTGGTCATAACTTGTTTTTTCAGCTTGATGGACTAAAGACGCCGCGATGATATGCGGAAAATGACTAATAACACCTGTTAAATAATCATGTTCTTCCGGTGTTGTCACAATGAACTTTGCTTTCGTTCCTTTTAGCCACTCTTTCAATAAATTAATTTTTTCTTCTGCAATATGTTTCTCCGGGGTTAAAAGGTAAAAGGCATTTTCAAACAGCAGCTGTCTTGCTGCAGAAACTCCGCTTTTATGAGAACCAGCCATCGGATGGCCTCCGATAAACGTAATACCTTTTGCAGTTAATTTTTCAGCACGCTTAACAATCCTGGCTTTTGTACTTCCTGCATCACTGACAAGCACATTTTCCTTCAATGGAATGTCTGCAAGAAGATCTAAAACTTTCTCCGTCACTTGCACAGGTGTTGTAATAAGAATTAAATCAGCATTCATTGCTCCTTCTTCGATACTGCCTGCTATACTATCTACAACACCCAGCATTTTTGCTAATTTCCCCTGTTCATCATTGATATCATATCCTATAATCGAACAGTCCTTATGCTGCCCCTTCATACACAATGCGAGAGAACCGCCAATAAGGCCTAAGCCAATCACAAATACACGGCCTTTCAAACCGGATCATCCCCTTATTTTGCATTGTTTAATTATCTATTTGATTAGCTGTATACTATTAATTCGTTACTGATGCCTTTTCTTGTAAATATTGCTTCATAGCCTCAATAACACCGCTGTTTTCCTCATTAGACCCTACTGTTACTCGAACGGATGAAGCATAGCCTAATGCATTGCCAGAACGGACAATATAGCCTTTTTGGAGCAAATATTGGAATACCTCATCCCCGTTAGTTCCAAAATCAATTAATATGAAATTAGCCTGAGATGGAAAATAATGGAGTTGATGTTCTTCACAGAACTCTTCAAACTGCTTCATTCCTTCACGATTTTTCCGTCTGCACTCATTTACATAATCTTGATCACTTAGTGCGGCAACAGCTGCAATTTGTCCTAATGTATTGACATTAAAAGGCTCTCTAGCAGGCTCCAATACGCGAATAGTATCTTGATTTGCCACACCATAACCCACACGAAGGCTTGCAATTCCATATATTTTCGAGAAAGTTCTTAAGACGATTACATTCTTGTATTGATTAACAAATTCAACAGCATCATAAAAATCATCCGCTACAACGTAATCATGATAAGCATCGTCAATAACAACCAATGTTTCTTCCGGAACCTGTTTCAGGAATGAAGTCATTTTTTCTCTAGAAATATGAATACCTGTTGGGTTATTGGGACTGCATACCCAAATAACAGCTGTATTCTCATCAATGGCCTGAAGCATTGCATCTAGGTCATGTTCTCCATTGATTAATGGAATTTCTCTAACTTCAGCTCCGTCTATAATGGCATTATGCTTATATTGTGAAAATGAAGGACTCGCCATAACAGTATTTTTCCCAGGAGACAGAAAAGCACGAGAAATAATCTGAATTAAATTATCTGCACCATTCCCAAAAATAAGCTGTTCTTCATCTACTTTTAAAAACTCACTAACCGCAGAACGCAAATTTGTTGCATAGCCATCAGGATAAATGGCAAACGATGACAGAGCTGATTGTAAAGCATCAACAACTTTTTGAGAGGTACCGAATGGATTCTCATTTGATGCCAGCTTTACAACCTTATCAAGACCAAACTCCTTTTTAACTGACTCAATAGGTCTTCCTGGCTTATAGGGAGCTAAAGATAACAATTGTTCTTTCCATTTCATAACAACATACACCTCTTTCAAAAATTTATCACTTACTCGCTAAATCTGGCCTTAAAACAACAGCGTCTTCTAAGTATATATGATTGATTTCCTGTTGACTTTTTGCTGTATTTACATGCATCATCACTCGGATACATTTTTCTAACGCATTAGAAACAGAGATTTCCTTCATGCACATAACTGGTACATAGCTCCAACCTTCTAGAGAGCGTAAGACTTTAGCAGGAAAGGCATCTGTAATATCATCTGTAACAGAGATAAATACAGATGCAACAGACTCAGGCGTGATTTTATTTTCATCAATCATTTTATGTAGTAAACGATCGGTTGCCTGCATGATTTCTTTTTCCGAATTTTCTTGGACTGTAATTGCTCCTCTGACACCGCGGATCACAGATATTCCCCCTTCTCTCTGCATTAAAATTGACTTAATTCGCTCAGGATTTCTTCATCTGAAAATTCATAAAGTCCCGGTGACCCTATTTCATTCAGGAGGACCATTCTAATCTGTTGTCCAACTGATTTCTTATCGCCCTTCATTCGTTCAATTAACCTATCGTAGGATAACTCTCTAGGCACCTCTGTTTGATAACCGAGCTTCTGAACCCATTCTAATAAGCCGTTTATGTCAAATTCAAGACCGGCATATTTTTCACTTAGCTGGAGTGCAAATAACATTCCTATTAACACAGCCTCACCGTGAGTCATTTTTCCATAACCCATTTCAGCTTCAATGGCATGTCCAAGCGTATGTCCAAAATTCAAGTAAGCTCTTATTCCAGCTTCTTTCTCATCCTCTGCTACAATGGCACTTTTAATTTCAATTCCTCTTGTCAAAAAACCTACCATTTCATCATTCCTGATTGTATCTAATGAAGAGATATGATTCTGTAGCCACTGATAAAAGGATAAGTCCTGAATCAAACCATGCTTAATGACTTCTGCAAACCCTGAACGTTTCTCATGCAAAGGCAGGCTATTCAAAAAATTCGTATCATAAATGACTGCTTCCGGCTGATAAAAGGCCCCAATCATATTTTTCCCTTCAGGATGATTAATGGCTACTTTCCCCCCAACCGCACTGTCATGAGCTAAAATAGTAGTTGGAATTTGAATAAAAGGAATCCCCCTCATAAAAGTGGCTGCAACGAAACCTGATAAGTCGCCAACTGCACCGCCTCCGAGTGCGAGAATGAGTGAATGTCGATCTAATTTACTCTGTAAAGCGAAAGTCAAACAATCATAGTAGATTTCAAATGTTTTTGCCTTCTCCCCGCTTGGCACTTTCATTATTTCAACATGAAAATCCGAAAGTAAAGGAAGAATGGCTGATAGGTAAAGCTCCCCTACTGTTTCGTCTGTAATGATGAGGATTTTGGTAACAGACGCCCGTTTTTCTTTAATAAAAACGGGCAGCTGCTGGATTACACCTTCACCAATATAGACTGGATACGATTTTAAAGATGTCTTCACAATATGTTCATTCATTAAAATTCCCTCGCATATTTACGATGCTCTGCAATATTTTCTTTTAATGCATCAAAGCGGTCACTATAGAATTGATCTAAAATTGCCTGAGCCAGTTCCCATGCTACTACGTTTTCTGCCACTACTGAGGCTGCCGGTACTGCACAGCTGTCAGAACGCTCTACACTCGCAGAAAATGGCTCTTTTGTATCAATATCAACGCTTTGTAATGGTTTATAAAGGGTGGGGATTGGCTTCATAACTCCTCTTATGACAAGCGGCATACCTGTTGTCATCCCGCCTTCAAGACCGCCAAGACGGTTTGTTTTCCGATAATAGCCTTTATCCTGATCCCAAGCGATTTCATCATGGACTTCACTGCCCGGTTTGTGAGCTGCTTCAAAGCCAATTCCAAACTCAACGCCTTTAAAAGCATTGATGCTGCAGATAGCTGCTGCAAGCTTTGCATCCAGCTTACGATCATATTGAACATAGCTGCCTACACCCGCAGGCATTCCTTCTACAATAACTTCAACAATTCCGCCAATTGAATCTCCATTTTGTTTAGCCGTATCAATGGCATTCATCATTTCTTTTTCTGCGTCGGGATCCAGACAGCGAACGGGTGAACTTTCTGTCATCTCTCGTAAGCTTTGGATTGACTCATAGGTTGAAACAGATGATTTTACACCACCAATTTCCACCACATGTGATGCCACTTCAATACCAAGCTGGGAAAGTAGCTTTTTCGCCACTGCACCTGCAGCAACTCTTACCGTTGTTTCCCTTGCAGATGAACGTTCCAATACATTTCGCATATCACGATGTCCATATTTTATTGCACCGTTTAAATCTGCATGTCCAGGACGAGGACGCGTTACTTTTCTTTTTACTTCCTCCGCGTTTTCATCCATCGGTTCTGCACCCATAATTTTGGTCCAGTGCTTCCAGTCATTGTTCTCAACTACAAGTGCTATCGGTGATCCAAGTGTTAATCCATGTCTTACTCCACTTGTTATTCGTGCTGTATCCTTTTCAATTTGCATTCTTCGCCCACGGCCATATCCTTTTTGTCGTCTCGCAAGTTGTTCATTTATATCCTCTTGCAATAGCGGCATTCCCGCAGGTAAACCTTCAATAATTGTCGTTAATTGGGGTCCATGTGATTCCCCAGCTGTTAAATATCTCATATCCTCTTTCTCCCTTCAACTCGTTAAAGGATTATGTATCAATATAACATACCAATAAAAATTAGAATAGTAAGTTTTTAAAAATTGGTAGGATAAATTGCTCCTTCAACTGATTTCTTCCTTTCATTAATGCTATCTTATTATTATTTTATTAAAGGCACTTTTTATAAAAAAAAGTATCCACTGCTTCAAAACCATATTTACCCGCATTAAAAATTTGTTCTGTGCTTCCTACAAAAAGAATTCCTCCAGGATTTAAGCATTGAGAAAATTTATGATAAATAAGATCTTTTGCTTCCTCTGTAAAATAAATCAATACATTTCGACAGACAATTAAATCATACGGACCGCCATATGAATCAGATAATAAATTCTGTTTTTTAAACGATACTGCCCTCTTAACCTCTTCTGACACTTTATAGAAGCTTCCATCCCTAGTAAAAAATTTCTTTTTCATATCTTCCGGAGCCTCCTGAAGTGACCTCTCTGGATACATTCCCATTTTTGCTCTAGCTAGTATATTTTCATCAATATCTGTTGCTAAAATTCGCACATCGGTGAGCGGCATAAAATGAGACATAACCATTGCCAAAGTATATGGCTCCTCGCCCGAGGAACAAGCTGCACTCCATAACTTGGGCCTTTTAGTCCTTTGTAAAATTTGGGGTAATATGTTTTTCTCTAATACTTCCCATCTTTTATTATTACGGTAAAATTCCGAAACATTGATGGTGATACGATCCAGAAATTCGTTAAATAGTTCTTGATCTCGATTAATAGCGGAAAAATATTCCTCAAAAGAGTTGTACCCTTTCTTTTCATACAATGAAGTTAATCTTCGTTTCATTTGTGCTTCTTTATAGAGAGCCAGGTCAATTCCTGATTTTGTTTTTACTTTATAAATAAATTGTTCGTAATCGCCAGACATAGACATACTCCTCTTCTCGGATAAGCTTAGTATAGCGGAAAAAGCTGAAATTGGAGACTATTTTGTTTAAATTGTCTAAAAAAAGTTATACAAATATTTAAATAAAGAAATAAAACAATAATAATAAGATTTGGACACGGTTACAAAAAAAACACTTGCATAGGCAAGTGTTTCTTAATTAATCCATTCATTCATTAATTTCTTATATTCAACTAGTTCATTCTCGTTAAAGAAAATACCAATTTCACGAACCGCACTTTCTGGAGAATCAGAGCCATGAATAATGTTTTTACCAACTGTAACACCGAAATCCCCACGGATTGTACCAGGTGCAGCATCTTTCGGGTTTGTTGAACCCATCATTTGGCGTGCTGTTGCGATTACATTTTCGCCTTCCCATACCATTGCAAATACAGGACCTGAAGTAATAAAATCAACTAGCTCTCCAAAGAAAGGACGCTCTTTATGTTCACCATAATGCTCCTCTGCTAATTCTCTAGAAATAACCATTAGTTTACCGCCAACAAGCTGAAAACCTTTCTTTTCAAAACGAGAAACAATTTCTCCAATCAGATTGCGTTGTACCCCATCGGGTTTAACCATTAAAAATGTTTTTTCCATGAACTCATCCCCTATTACATATGTATAGTAGATACCCTTTCGAGTGTTTCTCAAATAAGATAATCCATGGAAATAATATCATTTTTTGAAAATATTCGCAACTTCTTAGTATTTCCGTTTTCCAATATACTTTGCAATATTTTTCAATGCTGTTTTAGCTTGATTTTGCGGAAGCTCCTCAACTAATTCTAACGCCTTTTCAAGATAACGGTTGCTAACCTTTCTCGATTTATCAATTGCACCCGAACGAATAATCATTTTAATAATCTTATCCATTTCTTTCCGCGGCATTTTTTCATGAACTTTCATAATTTCTTTACGAATGGAAACATCCTCCATTGCAAATAATACAGGAAGTGTAATATTTCCTTGTAGCAAATCACTGCCTGAAGGCTTTCCTAATTCTTTTTCTGTACTAGTGAAATCAAGAATATCATCAATAATTTGATAAGACATTCCAACATAATACCCAAATCGAGCCAGTTTTGTTTGCAAATTTTTTTCTACATCGGCACATATAGCTCCGAGCTCACAGCTGGTAGAAATCAGAAGGGCGGTTTTCCTTTTTATTCTTCGTAAATAATCCTTTACATTTTGGTCAAAACGGTATTTATCCTTTATTTGCTCTATTTCTCCGATTACCAATTCAACCATTGTATCAGATAAAATAATATGTGCATCTGCCTTTTCAATTTCTGTCATTAATTCGAGAGAGCGGGCAAATATATAATCACCTGTATACATGGCGATTCGATTATCCCATTTGGCTTTAACGGTCAGCTTGCCTCTGCGAATCTCAGCGTCATCAATGACATCATCATGGATTAAAGAGGCAGCATGAATCAATTCAAGGGCAACTGCTGCCTTTTTGATTGTATGAATATCATATGAGCCAAACTTTGCTGCAAGTAAAACAAATAGGGGACGAATTCGTTTCCCCCCGGCCTGCAATAAATGTAGAGAGGCTTCTTGAAGTAATGCTGAATCTGCCAAAACAGCTTCCTCTAATGCCTCTTCAACAATATCAATATCAGAATTTAAAAATGAATACATCATTTTAAATTTCATATCCGTATCCACCTTGCTGTAACCCTGTCTGATAATAAGTAGCAAAAGGAGTCTGTTCCTTTATATTTATGATAAAGCAAACAACCAACAAACACCCGCAGCTAATTTATTTTGACAAACAGAAACATACTTTTTATTTTGATTTTTTTCCAATATGGACAGCAGCAACCCCGCCCGTATACGGCTTATAGGTAACATCTACTAGTCCCGCCTTACCAAACATGTTCGCTAGCTCTTTCATCCCTGGAAAACTTCGGGCAGATTCCTGAAGCCATGAATATTCCTGGTAACTTTTCGCAAAAAGTTTTCCAAATAAAGGCATAATAAAACGAAAGTAAAAGAAATATAATTGCTTAAAACCAAACAATGTAGGCTGTGATGTTTCAAGACATACAACCATCCCTCCAGGTTTCACCACCCGGTGCATCTCCTTTAACACCTGCATGACATCAGGAACATTTCGAAGTCCAAAGCCGATTGTTACATAATCAAAGGAATTATCAGAAAAAGGCAACTCCATTGCATTCCCATGGACCAGCTCAACTTGCGGTAAATGACGAACCTTCTCTTTTCCGACTTTGAGCATATTTTTACTAAAATCCAGTCCAACGACTTCTCCATCAGGGCCAACCGCTTCAGCAAGAGCTATTGTCCAATCTGCTGTTCCACAACAAACATCAAGCGCTTTTGATCCTTTTTGTACATTCATAATTCTCATGATATCTGAGCGCCATTTAACATGTTGTTTAAAGCTTATAACTGAATTCATTTTATCATAATGATTGGAAATCTTCTCGAAAACGTTATGGACCTTTTGTTCTTTTGTTTGTTGCATGATCTTACCCTTCTTCCACAAATGATTTTTCTCTCGGAGAATAATCCTTGATTATTTTCATCATTCGTTCCTCATATAAAGTATTGAAAGGTTGAATTTTATTCATTCCTTTTGTCATTAATTGTATCGAATAATCTATATAGCTATCATATATTTGAATGATATCTTGTTTTTGTTCAGTATTTTTTTGCTTTTGATTATTAAAAAAGGATCGTTGTAATGCTTCAAATACAACAGATGAACCTGTTTTTTTAAGTTGTTTTTTTTCTTTCATCAGCCGTTTCACTAACAACCAATTCGAGGCACTATCATACCATTCAGGTACTCCATAATAGGTTATTAATTTCTCTATTAATGAAAACTCAATCATTTTTACACTATTCATGATTGTATGAAAATCATCTTGATTTTTATGATAGATGAACACTTTATGTTCATTTATATTTTTTACACCTTCAGATAGGGCTTTTATGACTTGTACATCCTCAAGACTGGCCAAAAATTTATAGTACAAACCACTGTAGTAATCACCTGCAAGCACAGTTAACTGCCTAATCTTCATATTTTTTTCATCCACAAGGGTGTTCGTTACTTGATCATGTGTATCTAAAGCAACATGCATCAGCATAATTGACAAAACATAAATATCTTTTTCATGTGGGGAAAGTTTGAGTTGGTCTACAATTGATATGAGTATAAGCAGTTTATCCTCATCAATTACTGGCGGAATCATATATTCACGTAAATAAGGATGGAAAACATATTTCTCTATCCTATCCTTTGCATAAGTTAATTTTTCTACCATTTCACGCAATACTATCACCCTTATTTCCCCAACTTAATTTCTAGGTTGTCTGGCAACTTTTTTAATTAAGTAAAAATTATTTAAATTCTGTTTCTTTACCTAAATAAAAAAGCAATAAGCAGGCATTATTATATCATAAATGTAAAGGTATTGGCATACCTACCTTGTCATTTATGTATAAGAATTTATTCTCCCATTTATCTTAGCAGCCTATTATTTATCTATATGACTGTTCTTTCCTTCACTTTCAATATCACCGTATGCAGTTTTTATAAGAGCTTCACCACGTACTTTAATGGCAGAAGTATGCTCGGTAAACTGAGCAATCATAACTTCCCCTTTATCTAATTTCTCGGAATGGTGAAATCTAGTATCAGAACCTCTTGTCAATCCAATAACATTTACACCATCCTGTTTTGCTTTTATGATAACATATTCGTTGGCAGAAGCCTTTTTCTCTTCCATCGATTTTCACGCCTCTCCAAAAATTTATATTCATAAGTTTAAACTATTCCAATTACAGTTATTTATACAATCAAATACCTATTCTCTACTCTTTTATCAGCGAAAGTACTTCTGCTCTTGCCGCAGCATCATTTAGAAATGTGCCTCGTACGGCTGAAGTGACCGTTTTTGAGCCAGGCTTTTTAACTCCACGCATAGTCATACACATATGTTCTGCTTCAATTACAACCATTACTCCATAAGGCTCTAGAGTTTCGTATATACTGTCTGCAATAGTTGATGTAATTCTTTCTTGCAACTGTGGTCTTTTTGCAACAGCCTCGACAGCACGGGCAAGCTTGCTCAGTCCGGTAACTTTTCCGTTTCGTGGTATATATGCCACATGAGCCTTTCCAAAGAAAGGAACTAGATGATGTTCACACATCGAATAAAAAGGTATATCTTTGACTAATACCAGTTCTTCATGATCCTCACCAAAAATGGTTTCAAAATACTCCTTCGGATCTTGATTTAATCCACTAAATACTTCTTCATACATTTTTGCCACTCTTTTTGGTGTATCACGTATTCCCTCTCGATTTGGGTCTTCTCCAATTGCTTCGAGTATTAAACGTACCGCTTCCTCAATTTGGGTACGATTCACATTTGACATTTGCATTTCCTCCTACATTCTATATAAAGAAACAAAACTGTTCACTAGAAAAATACACTTTTCATCTATCAAAGGACTTTTCTTATGTATGGTGCTCCGTCTTTTACTTTTTATATTAGCATACTTATTCATTTTATATTAGGGGAAAAATAAAGGGGAGAAACGAAACAGCAAGAATATTTTTTGATAAGGCTTTGTTAAATAATATTGTTGATTTTTGACTCAATTAAGCTGTATGGTCATTTCACACGAATGAGTCAAAAATCTGGCTTATCAACACAGTACTTTAACAAAGCCTTTGATAAAAAATAATAATCGAGGAACAAGTACTTACTCATAAGCTCATTCATATAAAGAACCGCGATTATCTCGCGGTTCTTTATAAGCACTTTATGTAATTATTTAACTGCATCTTTAAGCGCTTTACCTGGTTTAAATGCAGGAACTTTGCTTGCAGCAATTTCGATTTCATCACCTGTTTGAGGATTACGTCCTTTACGTGCAGCACGCTCACGCACCTCAAAATTTCCAAAGCCAATTAATTGTACTTTATCTCCATCTTTTAATGCATTTAAGATAGAATCAAAAACGGCATCAACTGCTTTAGTAGCATCTTTTTTTGAAAGCTCGCTTGCTTCAGCAACTGCGTTAATAAGTTCTGTTTTGTTCATGCCATTCACCTCCTCCCAAAATAATCTGAACTATCTAAATTATTTCTTACATACATTTGTAAACAAAATATGCCATTTCTATACGTTGTTACTAATATTTAATAACAAGCATAATCTTAAAACAACAAATAGAATATTTCAACTGTTTTTTGGCAAAAAGTCCTTTATTTACAAGGGATTAGCATTAATATTAGTAATTCTGATAAAAGGTTATCATAATCATATACTGTTAGCAAGAAAAATTCTTAGCATGTGCATACTCTTTGCCATTTATGACAAATATAAAAAAAAAGAGTATGAATATTTGAGAATTTTTTAACATTATGGCCAAGAACATGGAGAAACAAACCCTTTAACCCCATTAAATTCAATGTTTTACATGAAAATGAATATAAAAAAGAACTCTCGAAAGGAGAGTTCTCTAAAGGATAATAGCTATTAACCCGCCAGACCCTTCGTTTATTATTCGCTCAAGAGTTTCTTTTAATTTATAGCGGGCATTTTCCGGCATTAGTGACAACTTCGCTTGGATACCCTCTCTAACAATAGAACTTAAGCTTCTGCCGAATATATCTGAACTCCAAATAGATAATGGATCATCTTCAAAATCCTGCATTAAGTATCGAACCAGTTCTTCACTTTGTTTCTCTGTTCCAATGATTGGAGCAAATTCACTTTCTACGTCTACTTTAATCATATGAATAGATGGTGCGACCGCCTTTAAGCGTACACCAAACCGGGATCCCTGTCTAATAATTTCCGGTTCATCGAGACTCATGTCTGCTAATGACGGAGCTGCAATCCCATAACCTGTTTGTTTAACCATTTTCAACGCCTCTGCAACGACATCATATTCAGCTTTTGCATGAGCGAAATCCTGCATCAATTCAAGCAAATGATCTTTTCCGCGAATCTCAACACCAACAATTTCTTTTAAGATATCATCATATAAATCATCCGGTGCATAAAGATCAATTTCAGCAATCCCTTGCCCCATTTCAATTCCAGCAAGACTTGCCCGATCGATAAATTCAAAATCACTGAAGTGGTTAACCACTCTGTCAACATCCCTAAGTCGTTTGATATCCTTTACGGTTTCTTTCACAGCTTCCTGGTAGCTCTCACGCAACCAATGGTTTTCTCGCAATACCATAACCCAGCTCGGAAGATTCACATTTACCTCAAGGACAGGGAATTCATATAAAGCTTCTCTCATCACGTTTAGAACGTCTGATTCCCTCATGCCTTCCACACTCATCGCTAGCACTGGAATATCGTATTTCTCCGAAAGCTCAACACGTAGGCTCTCTGTGTTTGGATGATGCGGCTGTACACTGTTTATAATCATGATAAAGGGTTTACCCACTTCTTTAAGCTCATTTATAACCCGTTCTTCCGCTTCAATATAATTACTCCTCGGTATCTCGCCAATTGTTCCGTCTGTTGTAATCACTACGCCTATCGTAGAATGTTCCTGAATGACCTTTCTTGTGCCAATTTCTGCTGCTTCATGAAACGGAATCGGTTCCTCATACCATGGAGTTGTAATCATACGGGGACCATTTTCATCTTCATAGCCCTTAGCGCCAGGCACGGTATATCCAACACAATCAACCAAGCGGATATTTACATCTAATCCTTCTCCGACATGAACAGTTGCAGCTTGGTTTGGTACAAATTTAGGCTCGGTTGTCATAATGGTTTTTCCAGCTGCACTTTGAGGTAACTCATCTTGGGTACGAGCGCGTTCGGCTTCATTATTCATGTTTGGCAATACAACCAATTCCATAAACTTTTTAATAAAAGTGGATTTCCCTGTACGAACTGCACCTACCACTCCAAAATATATATCACCGCCCGTTCTTTCGGCAATATCTTTAAAAATATCTACCTTTTCCAAGTGATCCCCTCCCGAATCCCTGCGTTAGTGGATAGTTATTATCCTATTATTTATTTTATGACAATATATATTTATGATGTTGTCCTACATC
>Ga0182742_1004245_pt1 | contig 13148 bp, 9 predicted proteins | sample eDN5th37CBELigMG_FD_128880 | JGI IMG/M metagenome (GOLD analysis project Ga0182742, IMG submission 128880) | Enriched Miracle-Growth compost microbial communities from Emeryville, California, USA - eDNA 5th pass 37_C BE-Lig MG (version 2)... ... | reverse complement strand
CCAAAATTCTTTTGAAGGAATAGGTGCTATAAAAATAGATAGCTAACAATGATTGTCTGGTTTATTCATAAGGGGTGGAGAAGAAACGTGTTAATCCTTCAAAAAAGGATTAATGCCTTTTTTTGTTGAAGTTAATCTACTACCGGGACAGTTTAGCACAAGAAGAACAGTTAACCTATGTAATAGTAAATTTGCGAACGTTATGATAAATACCAAAAATTATTATGAGTCAGTGAACGGTGGAGTTAAAATGAATAAATCACTTTTTAATAGAATGTATGAGTTACTGAAAAATAAAGAAACCCATCAATTAGAGGATTATCTTACTGAAATAATTAGTCCAATTTTAATGAATGGATCGTGGTTTTGTTCTTTTATAAATCGCTTTTTATCAGTAAATTATAAAGAAACAGACTTATATTCAATTCGAGTATTCACACAAAGAACTTATAGAAAGTTAAATTGGCATAATGTAGATAGCCGACCTGACTTAGTAATTACGTTTCGTCATAAAGATAATGAACATATACTATTTATTGAAAATAAGATTGGTAGTGCAGAGGGACTTGACCAATTAGAAAGATATGCAGATCATCTAAGAGAGCATCGAAGCACTGGGTATTTTACTCATTTGCTATATATAACCAAATATTATGATCCTAAAAATGAGGGGATTTTAGACAGTTTCAAAGGATCTGGGTTCACCCAGATACGGTGGTACCAGGTATATAACTGGCTATTACAATTTAAAACAGATTTGTATTGCAGCCAAGTTTTAGATTATATGGGGGAGATGCAATTGAATATGAGTCGAAAGTTCACACCAATCGATATATATGCTATACAAAATGCACAAAGGCTTCAATCAATGTTGGATGAAACACTAGATGGTAAAGTGTTAGAGAAGTTCACTGAATTGTTTGGAAGACCAAAGCAATGGTCTCATAGAACAACCCAATTAAGAGACAATAATTTATACATACTTACAAATGATCAAACTGATTGGAAGTTTATAAGTTGTGGTTTTGAGTTTACTGAAGAGGAGTATCCACTTTTAACGGTAATTATAGAAGTTTATCCAAATTGCGGAATGAAAGAGGAAGCTAAAAATATTGTACAGAATTTTTGTGAAGACAATATTGATTGGCACTTCAATTCTCCTTCTGATGAAAATGATTATTTTTATGGATATACAGCAAAAAGTTTAGTCGATTTTTTGTCTACAGAAGACCACATAAATAGCATCCAGGAATATTTGATTGAAAAGCTAGAAGATTTGTACCAATTAAAAATTAAAAATAAGCAACTTATATGGATTTAAAGTTTAGGGGCGATGCCTATTTGGGTCGCAGCCCTTTTTCTATTGTGCTTATGGGGCGTTAATCCATGGAAGGATTGATGTCCTTTTTTGAAAAGCCTTACATATTTGGGTTGGAGTTAAAAACATCATGAATGTTTTTGTTGAAGTTATTAACTATCGAGACAGTTATGTAGTAGAAGGATTAATCCCTGTTCATATAGAACTGATAAACGATTCAGTTTGTTCAGTATGACTTAGGAAAAGGGGAGTAATATGGATTTCGAGAAATTTAAAGGATACCTATTGAAAGAATATAAAATGGATGAAACATCTGCTAACCAATATGTAGGTCGGTTAAAAGGAATTTTAAAAAGAGGGCTATACAATGGTGAAAGTACCATTACTCCTAGTCTATTAGCTGCTTTAAAAAGGGAGTACAGTGAGAACTCAATGAAAAACTACAAACCAACAATGGAGCGGTATATAGACTTTCTTAAAAAAAGTGGGGAAATTCAATAATATAATATGGATGCTAACTACTTTTAAGGGGCTGGGTTTAGGCAATTTGAAACCTCAATAGAAATTAAAGGAGTTCAAAAGAATTCAATAGTTTAAAACAATTTAAAACAATTCAAATCATGTTTAAAACAAATTCAAAACAGTTCAAAACAGTATAAAACTATTTAAAAGACTATAAAATCTGTGTGTTTAAAAAGGTTTAAAAACTGTCCATTCAAATGCTGACTTTTATATATTTAGATGAGTTTCATGATTTAGTGATAAGGTGTATTCACTTTTCTATTACGTTTAGTTTCAACACCTTTAGTAAATTGTATCATCATCGATTGGTTGAAAAGCAACAAAAAGTACGAGTTAAAGTAAACAATTTAAATAGTTTAAAAGAGTTCAAAATCATTTTCCATTCATACGTTTTAAAGAATTTAAAAACTGTTCAGATGACCTTTCAATTACCTGTTTAAATTATAGTTTAAACACTTTGGTTGGTTGAAAACTTAGATGTATCAAGAGTTTAAGGGTATTTCAAATTTGCTGACTATTATATATTATGATGGGGAAGTTGAATAACTGTGCGGTTAAGATTATTTCATTTTTAATACATTTTCCCCCTATTTTTTATACCTAAATTTTATGTTTGAAATTTTGAGACCACTTTCACCTGCTACTTACATCTTCAGTAAACCATTTGTGCCCATTGCCACATTAACCGGATCGTAGTTCTAATACATATGACGTAATTGTAAAATATCTCTTTCAGCTTTTGTTAGCGGTTCTTTAATTGAATCTAAAGTCAGTAAAATGAGGAATCAAGGGAGTATTGTTAGAAATGGGGGATGTTGTTTAGCCTTTCTAAAAGCAATTTTAAGAGGTTTTACAATAAAAGGGATAATTGTATCAAGAGAAATATTCAAAGCCGTTGTAGGCTCTTTTAGAACGAGGATTTGATGGTTGTAAGTTACAATGGACACAACATAAATGCTTAGGTAATTCAAATAATGGTGGTTTTATTATATAGTTTAAAATATAACAAATAGTTATAAATTCTTTAAAACTATTTAAAACATTATCTTGTTTAAAAGTGTTTCAATGGTATGTTAAATACCTGTGTAAATTATAATATACACAATGCCTAACCGTTCAAACCTAGATGTATCATGACTTCGTGCGATTACCAAAAATGCTGACTATTATATATTGAAGGGGGAAGTTGATTAATTGGGCAAGTGAAGATTTAATTCAATTTTTAATTAAATATAACCCCCTATTCTTATAAATTCATATATGAAAATTTATGATCACTTTCATCACCAGACTGCTTACTTCAATACTCCAGTTTTTTACACTCCCATTTACCTGAACTTTATAAAGTTTTCATCCTCCATTCAAAGAAGGATTGCAGACCTGTCCATATATTATTGTTTTACAGTGGATAAACAACCAAAAAATGCAGGGTGCCATTTAACCGCTCTAAATGGCGTTTTAAGTGGCTTTACAATAATTTGGTACAAATGTATAAAATGGATGTTAAAATGGATTGTAGGCTCTTTTAATGCGTGTAAAACATGGTTTAATGTATCTGTTGGTGAAAAAGTGATTTATTTGAAAAAAGGGGGGATGATTAGTGGCTCACTTTGAAAGACAAATTGTAATGCCTAACCGCATCTTTACAGATATGCAGCAATGGGTGAAGAGAGGAGAAATCCAATCAGTTCAGCACCAGGAATTTATCTATGGATTCTATTGGATCATTAGCTACTTTTGGCGATATGCCAAGTATAGTGAACATGGCTACTCAATAAGCGAAATCAAACAGATGCTACATTATAGCCCTAAAGACAAAAAAACCAATTACATCATCAAGACAAACGGTTTATTGGATCTGAAGAAATATACAAAAACGGTGTTTGACTTTCCTGTTGTGTGGAAATTACAAAATGAAAAGTTAACGTTTACAATGTACAGCGAATTCAATCAATATGAACGTGCAAGATTGAATCGCTTTGTTACTAAGAAGCCTTTTGTGAAAGCCCCCTTATTATCAATTGGACAGTCAAATAATGGTTTGTTTTGGAATTCTGAAGGAACACATATCGTTCGTGGAGAAGTATTTGTACAATGCATGAACAATAAAGAATTAGGTTGTGCTGGTTTGTATATGTATGGGTTGCTCACTAATTTAAGAAACATCAATTTTGTTAATCACAAGCAAAGCACATTTCAATGTTCCAATGAAACACTTATGAGTTTAACAGGCTGGGGAATGAAAAAAGTTAAACGTGTGACAAGTGAAATGTATCATCATGGATTGATTGATAAACAGCAAGAGGTACGAGCGAAAGGGTATGTAAATTGGTATGCAGTCCATTAAATACCTAATTAAGAGAGGGTGAGGTTCCAAAAAGATACCACTATAAAAAACGATTTTATATTAATATATATAAATAAATTATAATAAATACTATATCGTTTATTTATATATGTGCCAAAAAGGAACCTTCGCAAAAAAATACTATATGGTTAAAAGGGGGAAAATGTAGAAATGACAAGGTATGGGGAATAATTATTTGTTAAGATGAATAAAAACGGAATAGATTTTTGCTCTGATTTGATGCGAAATAATATGTAAACAGTACCACACTGTAAAACAACTACATAAAATGTGTTTTTTATTTGATTTTCCTAACTACTTCAGAGTTATCAGATTAATAAGTAGCATCATTGAGGTGTTTGAAAATATGATATAAATCGGAATTCTTAGTTAATAATTTCGTAGAAAAGCATATAAAGGCACTCATAATTAAGTGTCTTTTGTTTGTATAAAAACTAATAAAATATTGGTCGTTTCCTATCAAACTCCTACCGAACCATTACCGCAAGTAGTCGTTCCCACCCCTCTAAGACTCACAACCCGATCTGAAAACAGCAGTAAAGATCTTGCCTAATGGTTGCTATGTTGATTTTCTGAATTGGCTCAACTCACCAAACCTGACCTTTTATTTAACGTGACTTAAGGGCATTTCCACGGTTATTCTTTTAAGGTTTTTCCATGTCGAAACCATTGAAAACGACAGCGTTTTGGCAGAGGATGCGGCTCTGACCCTAACCGCATTGGATTTAACTATGTATTTGATTCTAATAAAACCTTTTGAATAGTAGAAATCAAGTTTTTGTATTTTGCTATGAGATATGAATGAAAATAATAGTATTTTATAATTGAATAGAACCAAGCTTTATTCACAATTTCACTTTTGTTAATGAAATTATAAAACGGTAATTTAGTATAAGTTCGGATAAAATACTTTATTAAATGAAGAATATATTGTGTTATACTTACAGTAATTTACAAAATTACCATAGTTAGATGAAGGTGACTTTATGATTAAATTTGTTATGGTACATCCTAAAATTGTAGAACTGGATTTATATTTAGATAATATTGTAAATACGTTAAATGATAATAAAAAGATAGTAAAAGGCTGTAGTGCTTATGAAAAAAGCGAATTATCTTATAAACTAAAACTTGACACAGTTAATGGAAACACATATTTCTTTGAAATAGAAATGGTTACTTATAATAAATCTAAACATCTATTTGTATCAATCTTTCCGCAGAAATTTAAAGACGAGTTTGATATAGATTTATATTCTGTGAAATTTCTTTTAAAAGATATCCTAAGAAAGGATTGGGAGGAATGTATTTGGTTACTAGATGACCAGTCTAGCAAGTATGCTAATGAATTATATTTAGAGATCCATAATGTTGAAAATAAGTTGAGACAGCTTATAAGTATTATTATGATTAGGCATTTTGGTATTAACTGGTGGGAAAATTATGCTCCCAAAAAAATTAAAGATAAATATTCAGCACGTCAAGGCGGATATAAACGAGTAGCAAAACTATATGCTAATGTTAGTGATAAATTATTATCAATTGATACAGATGACTTGATCATAATAATGACCCATAAGATAAAAAGATTTAAGGAGGAGGCTGGAACTCTAGTAATTAACTTGCTTGAGTCTTTGAAAGAGACAGGTGATTTAAGTACAGTAGCAGCTGAATATAAACGATTTGTAAGCGAATTAAGAAATGAATGTGAAATAGAAATTGATATCTGGACGGAAATTTTTAATAAATACTTCGATGAAGAATTTATTAAGGCGTGGGAAGATTTTTCAAAAAACCGTAATCATGTAGCGCATAATAAGCTTTTAGATACTGATGCTTATAATATTATTAAAACTAGTATTAAAGTTGTAGTGGATGCAATTGAAGATGCTGAGGTAAAATTTAATGAGACAAGCATATCTGATGAGGAAAAAGCAAAAATTTTAGAATTAGAAGCCATGAGGGAATATGAAATTGAAATGTTAGAAATGTCTAGAATGGAAGAGGAGTCTGGTGTAAGAATTCTAGATACAGATTCAATTTTTGAAAAGTTTGATGAAACGGTATCAGAGTTCATTGAAAGTATTGTAGACAGTGTTTATTTCAGAAGTGATTTGGATACATCTACGGTTTCACTTGACCAAGAGTCTTCAGAAGAAGAATTGCTCATTATTAAAAGTAAAATAAATGATAGTGAGTTGAAATTAATAGCAACCATATTCCTTGATGATAATCCAGGGAGAGAAAGTTCATTGAATTTAAAATTAATTATTGATGGTAAAAAGTCTAATGAGTGCGAAATGACATATTACAATGGAGAAGCTATTTTAGACAAAGAACATAACTACTATATGCCATTAAAACAAAATGAGTTTAATGAAGGAAATTTAGGTGAATTTATTTCAAATATAGAATCTAAAATCGAAGAATTTTTCCCTAATCTAGTTGAAGAGGTTGACGTAGCTAAATTCAGTGCAATAAAAGATGGTGGGAATTATCCTGTAGCTGATTTCCCATGTGAAGAATGTGGCGAAGCATACGTATGTATAGATAGTAATATAGAACAGTTTGGTAAGTGTGTAAACTGTGGGAATTTGCATGAGGTAAATCAATGTGAAAGATGCGAGTCATATTATAATGAGTCATTGGAAGGGAATTCATCGTTTTGTGATTCATGTTTAGAGTGGTTTGACAGCCAATAGAAAAAATTATTAAAAAGATAAAGTAACTATTTCATACTTTAGTAATCCCACCAGCACTCTTGGTTGCCACATACACTCTGCACATTGTGAAGAAGTTGCATGGCTATAAATACATTTTATTACGGATCCTGATGACAGGTATCCGTTTTTTTTATTTAGTTGCTTTCGGTTAAAAAGTTCAAAAGGCAAGATTCAAGGATAGAGTAGTGGAAATTATTAATGATATAACCTTAGCACAAAGCAGGAAAACCTAGATACTGCTGCTTAATACTTGAATTTCTTCAATTTGTTAATAACTACTCAGCGAGACTTTAAAAAAATATATTGTTAAGATGAAATAGAAAAATATGGTATAATTTTAATATTTAAATAATTGTGTGGTGATATTATGAAAAGAGCTATAAATGATGCAACTCTGGTGAAAGCTGGGGACATTTTTCAATATTATATTGCATTACGTGATTGTTTTAAATTGAATAGTGGAGATAAACTGCAAATTGAGGTAAATGGTGATGTTAGTTTTATAGCAGCATTATCAATGAATTCTTTTCAAAAAGAGGTAAAGCATCACTTTGGAGAAAAAAACCTTTCTGATAGAGATGTTGATTTTTGGAAAACTTTATCTAATTGGTATGTAGAATATGATAGAATTACATCATTTTCTAGTTTGATATTACACACTACTGCCACAATTTCATCTCATTCTCCTTTTTATAATTGGAATACTAAGGAACCTAATGAGAAAATCGCAGTTTTGCAATCAATTGGACAATTGACTAAAAAGAGAGAAGAGTCATTTAGAAAGTACTATGATAAAATTTTTGAAGTGGAAATTTATGATGAAGTTAAGTTATTAGAAATACTATCAAGATTCATTATTGAATCCTCTCAAAATCAAATCTCAGGTATTTCAAATGAATTTAATCCCTACATAGGACATATTCCTGAAAACAATCGTGATAGTTATATTGGGGCATTACTCGGACGAATCGTTTCTATTGTTAAAGACCCACCACACCGTTGGGAAGTCACTAGAGAAGAATTTGATAAGATATTACAACAAGAATCGCCTGCTTACTCCAGTCCAAATGAAAGACCGTTACCGAGTGACTTTGCGGAGGTAAATATTCCTGAACCAACTGCAAAATCACTACTTAATAAAGAATTTGTAGAGGCCATTCGAAAAATTGAATATGATAAACAAATTCCAGATGCGGTTTCTGATTATTGGAAAGCTGAAATGACAGTCATTAAATATTTTAAAGATGATTTTTTATATCTAAAGAGTTTACCGCTATATAAAAATGAGTTAAAAAAACAATTAAAATATTTAAAAGAAAGTAAAGTTATTGAAACTGAAGGGATGAATAGAACTATAGAAATTAAGAATTCAAAACTGATGTATACAGAGGTTATGTTGTGGGATGCAAAGGATTTTGGATCAATAGTTAGAAATCAGGGCTATTTTCAAAGAGGAATTATTCATACAATTGTTGACGATAGAAAGTTTAACTGGGATATAGGTGAAGAAGATGAGTATTGAAAGTATACAAGCATTATCAATGAATTCTCATTTTTATAGTGTTCTCTTGCAAGGCTTTTTATCAGGATACAATAAGCCTTGTGAGATAAGACTAGTATTTATGGCGTTGCCAATTCTATTACATTCTGAATCGAGAAAAAAGTTATCTTCAGCAAAAAGTACTAGTAAGATGGAAACTTTATTCAATAAACCGGAGAATTTGGAAAATAATAATAAGGTTTCAGGAAAAGTAAAGCTTGCAGGTTATTTAAGTCGATTTAATGAGCTGATACCTTTTTCGAAAAAGGCGTTAGTGATTTTGTACTCAAAAAAGAAAATAGTGTTAAATGAGAAAAAAATAATTCTAATAGAGCCAATAAAATATTTGGATTTTGATAGTTCTGTAAGAGAGTGGATTAAGGCTTCATATTATTTAGGAGTTGTTTTCGCAAAGACTAATGAAGATCATTTGAATTATTTCTTGGGGGTGGATAGAGAGTGAGAAGCCATATAAAGGCTATTATGATGTTTAATAAATCAGGAGAATTGCGAAAGCTTCTGTTGCAACCTGGAGTTAATATTGTAACTGGAGAATCTAAAACTGGCAAAAGTGCTCTTGTTGAAATAATAGATTATTGTTTATGCAGTTCAAGATCAACCATACCAAAAGGAAAGATAACGGATTTTTCATATCTTTATGTTATGCCTATGCTTATAAACCAAAATACATATGTAATTGCTAGATATAATTGGGAAAGTGGAGGAAAAATGTATGTTTCAAAAGAATCCCCAAATTTTTCAATAGATAGTATAACACTTAGATATTTTGATGATAAGCCGATATTATCCGTAAAGGATGCGCAATATGAGATTGAATCTGCATTGGGATTATATGTAACTAATATTGTAACAGATAGTGAAAGGCAAGGAAAAAAAGCATCTCTAAGAAATATGGTATCATACCTATTTCAACATCAGAATTTAATGGCGAGTAAATTCGCATTGTTTTATAGATTCTCTGATTATTATAAAAGAAAAGATATTATAGAACAATTTCCTGTTTTTGCAGGAATGATTGGACAACAATATTACAGTGATTTAATCCAGCTAAATAATTTAAAGGCACAATTAAAGAAAAAACAAAAGGCTCAAAAAGGTAATGAAAAAAGTTCGACATATATTAAAGAGAATTTACAACCTCTATTAGAAGATTATTACGCATTGTTAGATATTCCTTTTAATTCAAATATTACAATACAAAAAATGCTTAAACTTGCTTCGAATTTACCTGAATTTGATGACACACAGCTTTTCAATGAGAATGGAATCGTCGAAAGATATCGTCAACTTAATAATGAATTAGAGCAATTAAGAGATCAAGAGCGAGATGTATTGCTTAAAATTAATAATTTGGATGATGCAAGTGATAATGGAAAAAACTTCAAGGATATGTTACAGGAATTAAAAGATCAGACTAATATTTCAGGAAACTTTTTAAAAGAATATTCTTGTCCTTTATGTGGAGGTGTATGTGAAGAAATCTCTGAAGATGACGCTACCCTGTTAGAAGCATCTGCATGGCTTGATAGAGAGTTAGAGGTTACTAGTAAGTTTACAAATGATTTTTCTGAGGATATTCGAAAGCTTAAAGAGGTACATGCGGAAATAGAAAATAGAATAAAAGATGTATGGCAGCAGATTAAAAGCATTGAACGTAAATTTATCAATTCAAAAGAGCTTGTTTCGAAAAGAGAAAAAGTTAATTATGCGAAAGCTAGAGTTGTATTATATTCCGAGATGGCAAGTTCGGGCTTGTTGGAAAGTGTTGATGAAGATATAGAAGATTTAAAAACCAGAATTCTCCAATTGGAAATGGAAATAAATGGGTTTGATTTAGATAATAAGAAGGCAAAAGCTCAAACCTTTCTTTCTGATAATATGAATCGCCTATCACTTACTTTAGATTTTGAAGAAGAATATCGTCCATTAAATTTAAACTTTGGACTTATGGATGAGACTTTCGACGTTTATCAGCTTCAAAAAAATGATAAAATTCACTTGTATGAAATGGGAAGTGGAGCAAACTGGGTGTCGTGCCATATAGCTCTTTTTCTGAGTTTTTTAAGATATTTTGCTACACAAGAGCAATCCCCTATGCCATTAACAATGTTTTTTGATCAACCAAGCCAAGTTTATTTTCCACAAGGGTCATTTGAAAAGAATGATAGTAATGAACTATCAGACTCTGATTTAAAAGCAGTTAATCAAATGTACAAAACTATATTTGAAGAAATTCACTCCATTGGTGAAGATACCGGTGTTATTCCTCAAATACTGATAGTTGATCACGTTGATGGACAAGATTTAGAAATTAAAGATGAGTTTGCTTCATATGTAAGGAAAGATTGGAGAAACGGTAAAGCATTAATATAATAATTATCTATTTAATAAAGATTCCGAAAACTTGTTTTCGTCACTATGTTACAAAAAATACCCGCTCTTTTTTTCATTAAAATACCAAATACGAAACTAAATAAGTTAATTAATCTATTTATTTCTGGTTCATTATTGTTCAAGCAATAAATGCCTTTCATTTGCTACAATTTGTATGAATTTATTCTTGGTATAGAATAGAAATAGTTGTAGAAACATTCATATATCAACTCACCGTTAAAGAAAAATAAAACATGTGAACTGAATGCTAAATGATATTATTTCAAAGCAGAAAGCAACGATTGAGTATGGTTGGATATTAAAAAGATAATACGCATTAATATAGATATAAAAATAGCTAAATTCATTACTCGTCTATGTTATAAAGGTACTCTATTTGAGTGCCTTTTTTGATGGCGTCAAAATTAACAAGAGTAGTAGTGTTTATCTTGATATAATGGAATTACCTAGAGTTTTGTAATAGATTTGTTAGTCGGCATCTTAAAAATGGCTGAGCTTCCAGCACAAGCCGAAACGTGGATTATCACACATCAAGGAAAGGTAAAACGAGTGAAGTGGGAAGAAGGTGAGGATTTTTGAAAAGTTTGATATTTCAATATTTTGTATTTTCATTTTTATTTGCTTGTATCCAGGTCATTATTGAAAAGTTTGCTTCCAAGGATTTAGCAATGTTTATTTCACAACTAACCGTATTTTTTCTTATGCTAATTATATTTCCAAAGTATTTACAGGTTTTCAGGGAAAGCGGTTTTAAGACAGACTTAAAATTAGCAAGAGAGCCTATTAAGTCAAGCCGTAAATTATTCACTAAAATTGGTGAAGAAATTGATATAGAAGGCTTTATATACAAAATTGTTGGATATAAAGTTGAAAGTCCTTGTTATTTGGAAAATATTAGATTGTTCAAAAAGGAAATAGAAAATTTTGTGGGAGAAGAGATTGGTGATTATTACTTATTGAGGGATTCTATTAAAATTAAATTAGATTCTGGTTTTATAAATTTTATTGCCGGAGCTAGTAGGACGGTAATGATTAGTATAATAACACTATTGATCTCAAGTATTTTTATTACTAAATTAATTGATATTTTAAATTCGGGCACAACAACAATTGAGGTACTAACTCTTATAATACAATGTTTAAATTTCATAGTATTTTCATTAGTAATTATATATATGTTTTTTCTTAGTACCAGTAGTAATAATAATAGAGCTAGGTTGTTATTATCTGTAGTTGAAATAATAATTAACGATAAAGAAAAGTATCAGAAATAATCATTCAATTACTCCGAAATAATGCGTTGAATGAGATGAGGGTGAGGATTATTGAAAAATGAGATTTTGTGTATATTCTGTATGAAGGAAAAAAGTCCAAGCGAAGAACACATTTTTCCTGATTCATTAGGAGGTCTTTTAATTACCTTCGATGTGTGTAAGACATGTAATGATTATTTAGGTAGACAGGTAGATTCTCCATTAATTAATCATTATATTATGAAATTAATACGTATTAAATATAAATTAATTGGGAAAAAGGGTAATTTACCTAACCCATTTGCGAAAGGTCAATTAGACGATGGCACTAAAGTTCATTATTTAATGGACAAAAATGGTCAACCTAGAAAATTATATTCATTGCCTAAAAAGGAATTGGTATCAAAACTAGGTGAACGTAAAACCATTAAATTTTCAGTCGACGTGGACGATGAAGATAAGCTCTATAAAATGGTAAATGCAGAACTGAAAAGATCTAATTTACCTACAATGACCAGAGACAAATTCAAGAATTCGACTAAAAGAATTACTAATACGAACCCTAAGATGAATGTGCAGGTAGAAATGTCATTAGTTGATTGGCATAGAGCGATACTTAAAATTATTTATGAATGCACTTATTATGTTTTGGGGAAAGAGTATTTACTAGATCCGATTGCAGAAAACTTTAGAAAGCTTATTTTGAATATAATTGAACCGAAATCCGCAAATCTACAGGGGACAATAGATATTAATTCACCTGAAAAGAATGATAAAAATGATATTCTCTCTAAATTTTCAACAGAACATTCAATGACGACTGTAATTTTTAGAAGTAATAATTTAATCAGTTGTTATGTAAATCTATTTAATATATTTGTTGGGAATTTTATAGTTAGTATAACTGGTGAAAAATATTCCATAAAGAATAATGATGGTTTAGTATTTGTAAATGATGTTGAGAAAAAGACACTAAATAAATTACGGTTCTTTGAAGCAATTAATAAAT
>Ga0182742_1004241_pt1 | contig 13171 bp, 20 predicted proteins | sample eDN5th37CBELigMG_FD_128880 | JGI IMG/M metagenome (GOLD analysis project Ga0182742, IMG submission 128880) | Enriched Miracle-Growth compost microbial communities from Emeryville, California, USA - eDNA 5th pass 37_C BE-Lig MG (version 2)... ... | reverse complement strand
GCGGGGGCCGAAGACGATCCCAAGAAAGCCGATGTCGTCCTTGAGTTCGCCAGATTCAACGGCTATCGCCCGCTTATAAAGCTCATACATAATCGACTGCCGATCGTCACCAGCGGTCGAGATTACGATCTGGAGCGGCTGAGCACGGGCACTTCCCGCTCCCTGGTACACGTTCCACTGCTTTCGGCGGGCTCCGGTCCACCTATGCAGTTCATCAATAACTGAGCATGAAAGATTGGCACCGTCAGGCGAATCGGCGTCACTGGAGTGCGTTTCGATGATGCCGTCGTTCTCGGGGCACTTGATGGTCTTGTAGTATTCGTTGATTATGAGCTTGCTTGAGAGGTACTCCGACCGCCGGACCATACGGGCGATGGCCTCGAAGGTCTGAGTGGCCTGCTTCTTATCACAGGCCGCGAGGGCAATTTTCGGTGCCGCCTCGTTGTCAGCCAAGAGCATGTAACAACTGAGGGCGGCGGCCAGTTCTCCCTTGCCCTGCTTCTTAGGCACGCTGATAAACAGTTGCCTATGCCGCCGATATCCGGTTTCCTTGTGAACCCACCCCCAACAACGCCAAATAGCCTGTCGCTGCCAGCCGAGAAGAATTAAGGGTTGCCCTTCGAATGGTCCAACGCTCTGCCGAATCAATCGCTCAATGAACCGAACGGGCCTGTCAGCACGCGAAGCGTCGAAGATGTAACCCTGTTTCAACGCCTCGTGGTCGGCGGGGGTGATGATCGGGTCAAATTCGGAAACGTCCATAGCTATCGCGGCTTCGCCGTTGGAGCGGGGAAGTTGGGAGTTCGCCGAAAGGCGTGGCGAGCCAGGTTGTTCTTAAGCAAGTAGTTCATCAAGTGTCTTGGCCTTGGCCGCGTCCTCAATCTTGGTGATGCGTGCTCTAGCGGTGGGGGACAACCCAAGCTCGCTTGCGTAGGTCTTGATCTCGCCAGCGGCCCCGGCTTCGACGCCCAGCAGGGGGTGGGCCTTAACGGCGCCCGTCCGCTCGTTGACGCTGACCCACTCCGAGGCCGCCAGAATCTCGCGGGCCTTGACGAAGCGGCTGTAGGCACTGCACAACGCGGCGAGGATCGGCGCGTCGGAAGGGGCGATTACACGGGCGGCGGCCAGATCCGAAACCAAGGCATCCCAAAGTGCCGAAGCCACGGGGTCGGCGGCGATCGTCGCGGGCTTGTCGGGTGCCCCACCACCCAATTCGGGCGAGAGTTGCGGGGGCTGGGGCTTGCGGCCTCGGGTCGCCATATCAGATTCTCTTGTCGTTATATCGTCGTCGCGTGATTCTGGAGTGACAACTTTGGCAAATGCTCTGCAAATTGGCCTGATCGTATTGGCGGCTAGGGTCTTCTCGACGATCAACACGATGGTGGACTTGAGTTGCTGGCTCCTTACGGCCCTCTTCGAGACAAACCTCGCAAAGCGGATTTCGGCGGAGCTTAACGGCCCGTGTTTGCTTCCAAAGCCTGCCCTGATAGAAGCGTTGACGCTCGCGATAGGCTTCGACGTTGGCCGGCGGCTCGAATCGTCGAACGCCCTTGGGCGGGCCATCACGGCGAATTGGCAACTTATCCACGAGTGGCCTCAAGCATCTGAAGTGCGGCTTCGAGTGCCCGTTCCTCTTCCTGGTCCGAGGCCAGATCAGCCCAAGCCTTCAAGTCCCAGATTCCGCGGCGAATTGATTCCGCGACTTCGAGCCAATCAGGTTTCGGCATCACTTGGGGCTCCTGAGAATCGCCAGCACGCCGTCGATCAGCTTGGCGACCAAGTACAGCACGACGGTCGGCAGAGCCGCGAGCGACAGGGCCAGGGCGATCGGCGAGACCACCAGGGCGATGACGATTTGCTCCCCGGTGGTAATCGGATGGCTGGATGGGGTGTCGCCGGTTCTCATTGGTTCGCATCGGCGATGATGCCGCCGGTGATATCCGCGGGCTGAAGGACGAGCTTCGAATAGCCGCGGGCGATAAGTCCCGTGGCGCGGATGATGTTAGCTTGGGGGGATTGGGTCGTCATGAGAAACCTGAAAGGCCGCGGGTTTTGGGGTCCAAAGGGTCGCAAAAAAGTGCGCGGGGAGCGGCTCGGTGAGATAATTATGTGTTGATCAACAAAATCAGGCCCCCTGGGGTGGGGGTTATGGTTTATGATGTGCCCTCTTGGCGGTCTTCTTGGAGCGGGGAGGGTTGGGCGGTCTTCAGTTCGGCGAGTTGTCGTTCAAGCTCGGCGACTCGGGCCTCGGCCTCCGCCCGTCTGATTACTTCGGCGGCCAGTTGCGTGGCGTGGGCGTCGTGATCAGAAAGGTCTTCCTCGCGTTGGGCCGCCCGGAAGGACTTGAACCATTTGATGGCCGCGGGCATCAGCACGGCACCCATCGCAACGATTGACCCGGCGAGTGATAGCATGGTATCTCGCTCAAGGCCAATGGAGGTAAGTTGAGCGAAGGTGCCGCCCCACGAAGCACCGAGGGCCGACCAGGCGATGGGGTTGATGTTGTTAAACATGATGGTCCTGGAGGCGGGAGGCCGGGCGGGAGCCGACGCGGTTGGGTGGTCTTGCTCGCGGCGCCCTGGCCCCCGGCTTTGCTTCAGCGGGGTCGCTTCCCGTCCACGCGGCGAAGTAGTGGATCTTTGGGGTCGATCAGAAGCTCGCGACGACCATCAGCCCAAGAACGATCGCAGCACGGGCAGTATTCTGGATATTTAAGGATCGACTGATCCGTATGGCCGCACTTGGTTTGTGGCGTGAAGGAGCCGCAGGGAAAGAAAGGTTCGGCGTGCATGATTGCTCCCTATCTTAATTATACGATTGAGCGTCCATTTGGGCGTTAAGATTTTGCAACTTGGCCCGGATTTGTTTCATGCGACGCCGGGCAACGGCTTGGGGCATCCTGATTTCAGCGGCGGCCTTGTCGAGATTGCCGAGGGACAGATATGCCCAGACAAGGGCTTGATCGTCGTCGTCTGGGAGTTCGGAGACCGCATCGATCATGGCTTCGGTGTCGGCGTCGGTCTGGCCCCGATGATCGGCCACGTCGAATTCGTCGTCGTCGGAGTACGACAACATCTGACGTGATCGCTCGGCGGCAAGGCCCCGAAAGATGGCCCAACGGACGTTGGAATAGACCCAAGTTTCGAGCTTGACGCCCTTGGCCGGGTCGAAGGACTGGAGGGCGTCGACGAGGCCGAGATAGCCGATGGATATGGCGTCGGGCCACTGGGGGGCGAGTTGGCGAGCAAGAGCATAGACGATGGGGAGGTGGTCTTCTGACGTGGCTGCTTCTTCGTGGGATGGCGACTTATTTATGACGATTGCTCCATTTGTCGGCGAGTAGGAAAAGGCCGAGGAAGATGATCAGGATCAGGTCAGTCATGGTTTCCTCCGAAGGAGTTGGCGATGCCGGTGAATCCGGCGAGACTTGGAGCGGGGAAGGAACTAGGGGGAGTGGCGAGACCGGCGATGTCGGCGGTCGTGGCGATTTCACCACGGCAGTGAGCGGCCCAGATGCGGTTGAGAAACTTTTCGGCCCGGTCGTAGGCGTTGCGGTCGAAGACCCAGTCGACGTAGGGATAGTCCCGTTGGAGGCTGGCCAACCTCTTCATGAGTTGAGGCCCACGGATCTTGAGCCGCCGCTTGATGGAGTTGCCGAGTTGGGACCGCTCCGGGTATTCAGCCAACTCGATCAGGGGAAATTCGCACGCGACCACGGCGAATCGAAAGGACTCCATACGCTCCAACTCGCGGCGAAAGCGGTCGGATTCGACGAAAAGGTTGGCGGCAAATTCCACGGCGCTGGCCTTCCTCTCGATCGTCACGGCATCGGTAAGCCCTTCGATTGAGTAATCTCCCGTTTTGAGCGTAGCGACCACGGTGCCGGCGCAACGCCCCTCGGCCGGGAACCACCAGCCGTTCTTGGGTTTTTCTCTCGAATCACGAATCACGGTGAAGTACGGGATGTCGATGTCGGGCACGGCGGCCTCCAGGGGAGTGGGGAGGGACCGCTTCGTGCGATGTGAGGGTGTCGTACAGACTTGTTGTTAGTTGCGAGCCATTTAACTGGCCTGCCTGCGTTGACCAACTGGCGTCGCCAAGGCTTCTTGGACGGACCAGCCTAAACGGAGGCGGGTGCGAATGGTGCCGCGACCAAACCCCAATTCGTCGGCGACATCGGAGAGGATGCGAGATTGCCCACGCCAGTAGACACGAGTGTTGTCGCTCCTATTTCGCGACTGCTCTGCCTGAGTCGCCCACCGGCAGTTGTTCGGGCAGTAATTATTATCATTGTCGATACGATCGATGCTGGCGCCGGGAGGAGGTGTGCCCATATCGGCGTAAAAATTCTCGAACGTCATCCAGGACTGGCAAACCGAAATCCCACGGCCTCCGTAGTGTTTCCACGACGCGCGGTTGGGATCAGTGCATCGACGCACCATGTCACGCCAAATCCTGTAGACAGCCGTGTCTGACATCCCGTGAGTCGCGTGCGTCTCGCTCGTCCGCTCGCGGCTGAGGCATCCACAACTATTGCTACGGCCGGAGTGCAGGTTGTATCCCAGAACAGTCGTCAACTCCCCACATTCGCAACGGGCCAGCCACCGGGGGTGCCCATGCTTGCCATTCTCCACCCGCTCCAGAACGACTAGGCGTCCGAACTGCTCGCCGATCAGATTCCGTGATTTCACCTTCGCCACGACACAAGCTCCCAGGAATGAGAAGCCGCGTCGTGCGGATTTGCATGATCATCTGTTTTCCCTACCTGTAATTACCCCAACCACCCACTCAACTCGGCCGATTTCCGCCTTTTTTCGAGATTATGGGGAATTAGGCGTCGCCCCGCCATCGCCAGCGTAGGTATTTCGTGGCGGTGTCGAGTGTTTTGTTGAGTCGAGCCTCGCCCCACCGGAGTTGTTGAGCGGCCTTCTTTTTGTTGCCGGTCTTTATGTAGGCGAGCACAACCTGGCGGTAGGGGTCCGGCAGATCGTCGACGACGGCGGCCCGCATCGCGTCGATTTCATCACGTCGATCCACCTCTTCCTCGGCCTGGTGGTCGTCCTCTACGTCGAAATCCAACTCGGGAGTCGCGAATGGGGCCTTGCCGCGAGAGATCGCTCGCCTAACCTGGTGGGCGGCGTTGTACGCGATCCACTTTGCGAGGGGCGTGCCACCATCGGATCGCCACGACCGGAGGCCCTTCACAGCCCCGAAGGTGGCGATTTGAGCCGCATCCTCCCACCAATCGGGGGCGATTTTTCGGGCGACCTTGCAGACTAGATCGTAGTGTTCGGCGAGGAGTTCGCGTTCGGCTTCATCGAGGGCTTGGATGGCGGTTCTCCGGGTAGATGGATGATGTCTACCCTTGAGTTACGACGGCAGTCACAAAGATTGATCACGCGGTCTTGGAGCGGGGAATGGGCGATGTCGTCGAATAGCCCCGTGGCAAAAAAATCTTACATCATATCAAGAGAGAGAGGACATCCAACTCCAACTCAATCATCTATCTCATATGTGTATCATTCCGTACCTGTAACTTTCTCTGGGTGATCATCCTAAGAATTTTTCGTCTACCGCGACAATCTTGGGATGTGGCGGTGTATCTCATGGGTGAAGGGGAAAACCATCATGTCGAACACCGTCGAGAGGAAGTGAATTGGGCCGCAAGCAACAACACAACAAGAAGGACTGGATCTACTCGCCGGATAGGGACTTGGGCGTTCCCGAAGAACTGGATATCCACGTCCGTTGGATGCTCAACTGCGTGTACTTCAACCACGTCGTCTTCAACCTTGATCGCGAGACTTACACGCCGCTCCACTCAGACCTACTCGCTCAAGTCTTCGGCCGCCGCAACTTGGTCGTGCCGGTTCGCCGAGCGTGCCTCGAAGCCGGTCTCTTGGAGATTGATGGCGATGAACGCAGTTACAAGCCTGGCGTCCGCAGCCTGTCTTACCGCCTCGGCCCCGCGTTGAACGGCGTGAAATTCGTCCGCTACACCCTACCCGGCAAGCGATTCGCCGATCGGGTGGCGGCCTTCCGCGGGCACAAGGCCCAAGTTGGCGAACTCGATGGTGTGTCCACGCATCTCCGGGGCTGGGTCGAGCGGCTTCAACTGGCGCCCAACTTCGAGGACGTGATCGCCACCATCGATGACGAGAACAAGCGGGAACTGGCCCGCGAACAAGTCAGCGTGATCTTCGACGGCCGGATCATCCGGGCGAAGCGGTGTGAATTCGGTCGGCGATTCCACAGCAACACGACGGGCCTCGTCTCCGAGGTTCGTCACGAATGCCTCTCCTTCGACGGCGAGACGCCGCTGATCGAAATCGACATCGTGAACAGCCAGCCGTATCAGTTGGCGTGCATCCTCGTCCAAGCTGGCGTTGAGGCGTCGGAGTTTGTCGACGACGTGCTTTCCGGCGAGTTGTACACGCGATTCCAAGAGGTGGGCGGGTTCGCCAGTCGAGGAGAGGCCAAGCAGGGCTTCTTTCTTGATGTTTATGGCCAGACTTGGCGGGAGACGCCCATCCTAACTTCGTTGTACCCGCAGGCCGCCGCGTTCATCCGCGAGTTGAAGAAGCGACATGGTTACAAGGAAGCCCCTCGGCGGATGCAGCAACTCGAAAGTCGCGTGATGATCGACAAGGTGTGCGGCCGGTTGATGACCGAGCGTCCCGAGGTCGGAATCGTCACCTGTCATGACTCCATCCTCTGCCAGCCCGACGACGTTGAGATCGTCACGAGCATCCTTCGCTGGGGCCTGTCCGACAATCCCTTCCAGCCCCAACTCCGAGTGGGGTGAGCAAAAAAATTCTACATCCATATCAAGGATACAGGCATACCAATCACCATCCCCACTCCTCTTACCATATGTGTATCATTCTGTACCACCAGTGGAGCCAAGCGATGTTCGAGAAGAAGCCGTCCGAGGTCTACGCCGAGATCGAGAGGAAGCGTCGTTGAAGGACCACCACGGCCTTGACGGCGATCCCCGGTAGTTATCACCAGCCGAACGCCACAACGCCCTACAGGTGCCGAAAGATGGCTTCCTCAGTGACTTATCGGATTTGACCACCCCCTCCCCCGCTCCAACGCAGCCGCGGATTACTTGGCCACGTCGTTTTGCCGTCGAGATAGTTAGACGGAAATCGAATTAAGACGCAACCGACTGTCCGGCGGCGACTTAAAATTTTTCGCGGAATTCTGACAAACCGCCAACTGACCATCCTAGAAGTATGTGGCGACGGCAATGGGCCTCGCAAAGACCAGTTCTAGGAGTTGCGAAGTTGAAAGTCAGCGAACAGTGTGCCGGCGAGATCCGGCGGTTGGTCGACCGGGTTAATGGCCTTCGGCGGGTGCGGTTGCTCACCGGGGATCAGATTGTCGAGTTGGTCGAACGGGTATTGGAGCGGGGAGGTTGGGAGTTTGCTCATGGCGGCAAATCCACTCACTCCGGGGCGACGACGACCGCTCTGGCCGCCGTGGTGGATGGACGGGCCTATCTAGGTGTCGCCACGGCCTTCAGCAATTCCCCATCGCCAAAGCGAATCCACGCGGCGTTGTCCCATCTGGCGTTGTCGCGAACCAGCCCAGAGACCGCGGAAAAGAAGCTCCGCGAGTGGGTGGCGAGCGGCGAAGCGTTGTGCGTGGCGAATATCTAAGGAGACTCAACTTGATTAAGAAACTGACCATCGGCGGCATCGACGTGAAGGTTGATCCCCAGACTAAGTGGATCTCGCTGACCAACTTGTGGAAAGCGGCCAAGGTCGGCTCGACTACATCAAGACGTTCGCCGCTTCGCAAAAGGTCAACAAACTGACCATTTACGAGGTGCAGGCCCGATCCACATCATCGACGGCGTGCCGCACTACCCCGAACACGCGATCCGAATGGCGATTGGTCGCGTGACGGGCAACTTCAACCAGTGATCCAACCCAAGCGGGCGGGGAGAGCCACTAGCCAGACCCTCCCCGCTCCGCGCAGCCAAGGAGTAATAGGATGTTGATCGAGGATTGGGACGTGTCCGGCTTAAGCGAGAAGGAACGGTATCGCCGCTACCTCTGTTCGCGGAAATGGGGCGAGCGACGAGAGGCCGTTAGGAGGCGGTGCGACGACGTGTGTGAGCGATGCCGTGGTGGACCGATGGCCGCCGTTCACCACATGACCTACGCCCGGAAGTATAGGGAGCGGTTGGACGATCTGATTGGCGTTTGTGAAGAGTGTCACGAATTCATCCACGCCAAGACTGGGGTTGATCCGGTGGATTCGCGAGTTGGTTCGACGCCCGCGATGGAGATAGGTAGGATTCTTGGCTCGATCGCGATTGGCTGCTACGATGGCGAGAAGATTCCCAACGACATCAAGGATATTGCGAACCTCATGCTTCAGGCCGAAGGCGGCTCTGAATGTGTGGATGTTCTTAAGGAGTGGTTGTCCAGCCGCCCCGACAGAAACAAGATTGCGATTGCCGCCAACACATATCCGTTCGGACAGTCGAAGGGTGGTAAGCCATACATCATGTGGCTGGCCCTCAACACCGCCGTCCGGGAGATGGATGACTCGGAAGACTTTGCCAAGCGGCTGAGTAACGACATCTCGAATCTTACTAACATTCAGTTCGAGTCGTCTCGTCGCGGATATTGGTGATCCAGTGCCCGGTGCCTCGTGGCGACCGGGCCTTTACGCCTTCGGCGATGCGCCGCCTTGGTGCGGATCGGAGCGGGAAGGGTCTTGACGGCGGGGCGAACGCCCGCTAGGCTCGAAATGAAGTGGGGGACCAACCGCGGCAAACGGCTGGCCCCCCTGGTCAACCCCGTGTGTAGTAGCCACGAGGCCGCCGCGATGATCGTCGCCAATTCGCCCTCGCCCGTCAAGGGCTGGGCCAAGATTCCGCACGTCGTTACGCTGAACAACTCGCTGACGCCAACGGCAAAAACCGTGCTCGCGGCGTTGCTGTACATCGCCAAGTCCCGGCCGTCCTGTTCCCCAATGGACGCCGAAATCGGCAAGTTGGTCAACCGATCGGCCCGAACCGTTTCGGTCTGCTTGCGGTCCCTTGAACAACACGGCCTCATTCGCCGCGAAGCCACGCCACGCGCCAACGTCGCGGGTCGAGTGATTCACATCATTACTGATGATGGAACCGCCAAGCCCGTCGAAGCCCGTAACGAACAGCCCAACCCCCCGCTCCAAGATGTGGAGCCCATCATCGAAGACCGCGTACCCCCACGCGGCGAAGATCCCTCCTCACGCGGGCGATCCTTGAGCGAGGAAATTGAGAAAGTTGAGAAGGCCGAAGACGCCCCCACGTTGATCGAAGCTCTCAAGCCAGAGATCGCCGAGGCCGTGGCCGACAGGCTGATCGCGATCTTCCGGGACGACATCGCCTATCGCTCCAAGTACGTCAAGGCCATGCGGTCGCTCGCCAACGGCCAAATTCCTCTGGAGCGGGGAGTGTACGCGGCCCGCGAAGCGTCCAAGCGAACAAACTCAAGAGGCATTGCTTTCTTGGCTCGCCTCGAATCCACGACGCCCATCCCCGGCCAAGTCGCCAAGCCGGTGGCTGACGCCCCCGAAGTCGTCGAGTTGCTGGCGCTCGGCCGAAGCCCCGACGAACGCGAGCGGAACGCCGCCGTTGGCTCGCTGATCGCTAAAGGCTTCTCCCTCGAAGAGATTCGCGGCCTATTCTCCGCGGCTCCGCCCGTCCCACCGATCTCGCCAGTCCCATCGTCCCCGCCGTCTCCCGGCGAGTACCTTCGTGACCTTGTCCGTCAGTACCGGCGACAGGGCTCCTAAACCACGCAACCGCCCCAATGTGGTGGCGGTCGTCCATCCGCCCGCCGGTGTCGGCGGTCGTTTCTCACCACGGAGTGACATCCATGCAGTCGCGATATCTTGCCCTTTCGCCTGAAGACTTGAACACGCTTCGCGAACTCGATGAGAGTGCCCGTCAACGGGGCCGCAACGTCGATCACGCCGAGGTTTACGCCACCCTCAAGCGGCTCGCGGATTCTCGGCCGGTTGATCTTCGTGGGCGAGCGTCCTAAGTAATAAACACCTCCCTGCTCCAACGCCTTTTTCAACGAGTCGCTGGAGCGGGGAAACTAATTTTGTGGCCGCCGTCGTATATCAACAGCGTGGGACGAACCCGCTAAATCAACTTCGCACGATGCAAAACCTCCTATTGGGGAAGTTGCGTCGTGTCGAAGGTGAAGAATTTGGTTGGCGAGCGGTTCGGGCGTCTGGTGGTTGTGGAGAGGGCTGAAGACTCCAAGTCTGGTGCGACGCGATGGCGATGCCGTTGCGACTGTGGTGAGGTTCGGATTGTGTACCGCGGCCATCTTCGGTCGGGACATACGGCCTCGTGCGGCTGTTTGCAGAAGGAGATGACGGCGAAGATCAACCGAACTCACGGAATGAAGGGCACTCGGGCGTACTTCAGTTGGCGGAATATGAAGTCGCGGTGCCAAAACCCGAATAACCCGGACTACCAACTGTATGGCGGGCGTGGCATTACAATTTGTGAGCGATGGGCCAACTTCGAGAATTTCCTCGCCGATCTCGGGGAGCCAGCCCCCGGCATGACCTTGGACCGCATCGACGTGAACGGGCCATACTCCAAGAACAATTGCCGTTGGGTTGACCGCAAAACTCAATCACGGAACCGCCGCGACAATCTCTTCGTGGAGTGGGAGGGCGAGCGGCGTCTCTTGTCCGAACTTGCCGAGGAGTATGGCATTAGCAACAACACGCTGCGAAAACGAGTGATCGAATACGAGTGGCCGATCCAAGACGCCCTAGAGGTTCCTGTTGGTGGCCGCCGACCTCATCGCCTCCAATCTGACTTGAGCGTCCCTGAACACGTCCGACCGCCAATGGGCGTAGGATCTGTCGATCACCCCAACTGAAGTCCCGGCGAGCTTGGCGACAACCACGGGATCAATTCCGGCCTGGAGGCAGTCTGTAATAAACAGGTGTCGAAACGAGTATGGTGTGATATGGTCCCTCACGCCCGCCGCTTTCCGTAGGTTGGCGAATCTCCCGTTGACGGCCGACGTGACGTAAGGCTTGCCGCGAGCGTTGGTGATGATGGATTCCTCGGGGCCTCGCCCGTCGCACAGCCGCTCCAGCACGGCGAAGGCCGCGTCATTAACGTGGATCGTCCGGGGAACGGGATCTCGCATTGTGGCTGATCGTTTGTGGCGAGCCAGAATCAGACACCTCGTTGATCGCTGAAAGTCGTCGACGCGGACTTCGAGGATCTCGTGAGTGCGGCAGCCGGTGTTGTGGTACAGCGTCAATAGGTCCAGGACGACGCCCGTGGCCCTTCGATACAATCGTTCGATTTCATCGTTGGTCGGCAGGTCGGACTCGCGAAGAATTTTAACATCGGGACGGGGAAACTCGAATCGGGCGAAGGGGTCGCACGGCGGAATCCAACCTTGCTTGATCGCTCGCCGGTACAGGGCTCTCACGCTTGTAAGATGCTTGATCGCGTAGTCTGTCGACAGGGACTTGACCAGCCGCTCCAAGTCTTGGGCCGTCAAGCTCTCGGCTGGTTTTGAGCCCCGCATCGCGGAGAGGCGAGCCAGGTGTCGGCGTCGCTCCAACGCGGTCTTGGGGGCTCGGTGGCGGGTCGCCCATTCCATGAACCGCTCGATAATCGCGTCGATCGTCGGACCCTTCGGGGGAGCGGGAGGGTTTTGGGGGTCCGGGGATTCGGCCAGGGCCGCCCAGAGTTGTGACATCGCTTCGGATTGCGTCACCCGGTCCACGCGGCCAAAGTACCTCGGCACTCCGCCCGCCTCTGAAAACCAGTAGGAGCCCTTACGTCGCAACGTCGGTCGTCGGCCCATCTTGGATCTCCCTTCCGACCGAATAGCCGACATAAGCCGTGGCTCATGCGTTTTTTCGGCGGATCGGCCTTGCGTAAGTCGTTACCACGCCATAGAATCGGCGAATCGGGAAGGGGGGCCGAACGGCCGTCTTGAAAACCGTTGAAGGGTCACACCTTCCGTGGGTTCGAATCCCACCCCCTCCGCCTTGAAGAAACGATTCGGGAAGATGGGCAGAGTGTCGCATCGTCCCTTCGGGGCTCCGCGGAGAGATTGTTCGATTGCCTCGGGATTCCAGGACCCAGCGCCCCGGGCCGCCGACCATCGGCCCTCCGGGGCTTACCGATTCGCCTTGAAATCGTCCCAACCCCAAACCTCCCCGCGGCGCCGGCGTGGCGGAACGGCAGACGCCAAGGACTTAAAATCCTTTGAGGGGCAACCCTCGTGTGGGTTCGACTCCCACCGCCGGCATTGTTGAGTCAGGACGCGAAGTAGCGCCAAACGTCATTGAAACACGGTATGGAAGCAGCGTCGGCCGGGACCCCGCAGTCCGCGGCGTCAAGCGGGCGAGCGAAGATTGGCGAGCCCATGCCAGCGTTCAGCATCACCGAGAACAACACCGGAGACCGGCGGGGCCAGGCCGCGCCGGAGGAGGGGCGACGATGATCGGGCGGCTTGCGGTTCTTGCGGTGGTCTCGTTGGCGATGATTGCGCCGGCTCGGGCCGAGGAGCCAATGTTTCCGCTGATGGCCTGGGGGCACACGCCCGGCGATCCGGCGGTTTTGAAGAAGATGCGCGAGTGCGGCATCACCGTCGCGGGCTTCGTCGCCCCCTCGGCGCTCGACGCCTGCCGCGACGCCGGGCTGAAGGCGATCGTCAGCGATCCTCGGACGTCGAGTTATGACTGGACGAACGTCGATCCAGCCGTCGCCCGGGCGAACGTCGAGGCGCTGACGAAGGAAGTGAAGGATCATCCGGCGGTGTACGGCTACCTGCTCCGCGACGAGCCGTCGGCCGCCATGTTTCCGGGGCTGGGGACGGTCGCGGCGGCGGTGAAGGAGTTTCACCCAGGCGCCTGGCCTTACATCAACCTCTTCCCCAACTACGCCGATTCCGACCAACTCGGTTCGCCGGACTACGAGGCGCACATCAAGGCGTTCGTCGAGATCTGCAAACCCACCGCGTTGAGCTATGACCACTACGCCCCGTTCGAGGATGGCTCGCTCCGCGAGGGCTACTTCGCGAATCTCGAATCCATGCGCAAGGCCGGCCTGGAGTTCGACCTCCCCTTCTGGAACATCGTGTTGACGTCTGCCCACTTCAACTACCGCGAG
>Ga0182742_1004240_pt1 | contig 13172 bp, 11 predicted proteins | sample eDN5th37CBELigMG_FD_128880 | JGI IMG/M metagenome (GOLD analysis project Ga0182742, IMG submission 128880) | Enriched Miracle-Growth compost microbial communities from Emeryville, California, USA - eDNA 5th pass 37_C BE-Lig MG (version 2)... ... | reverse complement strand
TGGCGCGGGGCAGGATCGGGCGATCGATCGTTGCGGGAAGGGTTTCGCCGTTTCCGGCAGATGTTGCGGTCTTGCTCATCATGCAACTTTCGAGCTGTTGGCGGCAGACAGGTTCGCGAAGGCTGCGCTGGCCACCGAAGGGCCGATAGGAGCCCTTGTAGGACGGGGCCCGACGGGGGCCGTCTGTTGGTCGAGTTCTTCCACCTGCCCGTCGCGAAGGCGCAGGACGCGATCGGCAAGCCGGATATGGCTCGGGCGATGGGTCGCCATCAGGATGGTGCAGCGGCCACGGCGCGAGGCAATGACGTCGGTGAAGGCCTTGGCACAGGCATCGTCGAGCCCGGCAACCGGCTCATCGAGCAGCAGGATCGGCGCGTCGCGCAGCAATGCTCCGGCCAGTGCGATCCGTTGCAGGATACTGCGCGGGAGCCGCCCGCTCTGATTGTCACCGACCCGGGTGTCGAAGCCCTGCGGCAGAGCCTCGATGGCTTCCAGCACGCCTGCTTCCGCAGCCGCCGCACGCAGCTCCTCATCGGATGCGCTGGGGCGGGCAAGACGGAGGTTCTGCGCCACGGTGCCGTACAGCAGTCCCGGCGATTGCGGCACCCAGCCGATGCTGCGACGGAGCGCAGCCGGGTTGAAGGAGCGCACGTCGTGATTGTCGATCCGCACTAGGCCGCCCTGTGGCCGGTAGAGACCGGCGATCAGCAGCAGCAGGGTCGACTTGCCGCTTCCTTCGGCACCCGTCACGGCCACGACCTGCCCCGGCTGGATGGCAAAGCTGGCGCCGGCAAGAACGGGTTCGGATTGCGGCAGATAGCGCAGGGTCACGCGCTGGAACACGATGCCCCCCTGCTCCGGCGGCGCCATGCGCGCCTCCAGCGGCGGCGGCCGCTCCGTCTCCAGGGCCATCAGACCATCGACTTGGCGGATGGAGGCCTGCGTCTGCTCCCAGCGGGAGAGCATGACGAAGCAGGTTTGCATGGGGCCGAGAATGCGCCAGATCAACATCATTCCGGCAATGAGCGCTCCTGCCGTCATCGCACCGCCCAGAACCGAGAAGACCCCCACCACTGCCGCGGCGAGTCCCGAGAGCGTTACGAGTGCCTGGCTGGCCGCGAGCACCGACCCGGACAATGTGCCGACCCTTGCGGATGAAACGGCGGCCGCGGCGGCGGCCGTCGAATACCGGTCGATCCAGCGCTCCTCCGCCCCGACGAGCTTCAATGTCCTGACCGTTTCGAGTGCTTCCACTGCAAGCGCTTCCCGAGTCTGGTTGGCGCGAGCGGCCTGCTCGATCGCCTGCCGCATCGGCCCTCGGGACATCAGGAACAGGATGATGAAACCGATGGCCGTACCAACCGGCACAAGTGCAATCCAGCCTCCCAGCAGCACCATCAGGATAATGACCAGAATGGTGAATGGCATGTCGAGAAGGGCGACGGCGAAGCTGCCTGTCAGGAATTCACGGATCGCCGCAAAGTCGCGCAGGCGGGACACCTGGGAGGCCGTCCCGGACCGCTCCACCAGCGCGGTCGGCAACGACATGAGTTGCGTGAAGACGGCGCTTGGAACGAGCTTGTCGAGCCGCTCCGCGATGCTGAGAAGCGCGCGCTGACGGATGGCCCGGAAGGCAATCTCGAACAGGACGGCGGCACCTGCACCCACAACGAGAATGGGCAAGGTTTCCGGGCTGTAACCGGCGATGACGGTGTCGAACACCGACATGGTGAACAGGGGGACGGCAAGCCCAAGCACCGCCATCAATCCGCTGATGCCGAGCAGCGCCGGAAGGTCTCCACGGAACCGCTGCGCAATCCCGCTGAACCAGCTCTGGCGCGGGGTGCTGGCATCCATGTCGACGACCAGCATCAATGTGCCGCGCAGTGCGTCGGGAGCACAGGGCGTCACTTCGCCGGTTGCGCCGTCGACGAGCAGGACTCGTCCCTCTTCATCGCGATAGACGACAGCCGCAGCATGCCCCGCCGGGAGCAGGATGGCGGGGAGACGCCGCGGATCCAGGGCGCACCGCGACAACCGCTCCATCCGGGTCGGGTAGCCGAGAATGGCGAGGGTGTTCCGCACATCCGTGAGATCAATATCCGGCTTGACATGCGGAAGGGCCGATAGAAGGTCGTCCGCGCTGCCGGACCAGTCCATCAGCCACAGCATGGTCGTCAGGCAGCGGGCGAGATCGGACGGCGCCAGCAGGTGTTCCGGCAGTTCCAGCGGCGCGCGCGAGCGGTCGTCTACGGTCGTGTTCATGACACGCGCTCCAATCGGCTGTTCCGGATCGCATAGACCCGATCGGCGCTGTTCAAGGTGGAGGGGCGATGGGTGACGATGACCACCGTCACCCTGCCCCGCAGGTCGGCCAGCAGGCGGGCGAGCCGCGCGTCGCTGTCGCCATCGATCTGCGACGTGATGTCGTCGAGGAGCAGGATGCGCGGCTCTTCCACAAGCGCGCGGACGACGCCGATGCGCTGGGCCGCGCCGCGGGGCAGCGGTGTAGCGGCGACGCCGACCTGGGTATGCCAACCGCCCGGCAGTGCGCTGGCAACCTGATCGAGCCCCAGTTCAGTCGCCAGACGAAGAGCAAGGCCTTCGCGCTGCGGCTGGTGCATGGTCAGATTCTGCAGGAGCGTGCCGCGGACCAGGGCGGGATCGGGCGGCACCAAAGCGACCAGTTTGCGCGCCGGCCCGACATCGACGTGGGCGAGATCCTGTCCATCGATATGAACCTGGCCGCTGGTCGCCTTCAGGTCGCCTGCGATCAGGCGCAGGAGAGCGGAGCGGCCGGACCCGTTCGAACCCGTGATGCCGATGATCTCACCGGGCCGCGCCTCGAGGTTCAGCCCATCGAACAGCCAATCGGAATAGCGGGGATTACGGAACCGCACGTCCTGAAGAAGGATGTGCCCAGCCGAGACTTCCAGTATGGGCCGGCCCGGGCTGCGCTCCTGCGGAAGCGCGCCGATCTCTGCCACGCGACGGCGGCTCTCTGCCAGAGACTGGAGGCGCGACCACAGGGCGACACCGCCGAGCAGCGGCTGCATCGTGCGTCCTACCAGCATGGTGCAGGCGCCGAGGCCGCCGACGCTGAGTTGCCCGTTGAGGACCATGTGACAGCCGAAGGCGGCGACACCGATCGTGGCAAGCTGGGCCAGCAGCATGCCTCCCTCCTGCCCTGTCGAGGTCGCAAGGGACAGTTTGCGGCGCAGCTGAGCGGAGGTGTTCTGCAGGCGCTCGTAGCGGCGCTCGAGCAAGGGCTCGGCACCCAGCACCTTCATGGAATGAATGCAGTTCAGGGTGTCGAAAAGAAAGTTGAAGCGTCGCTCCTCGGCCATGGCGAGGTTGTGGGCCGCGTGGCGTACGCGGCGCCCCGTCAGCGCGGCCAGGAGCCCGACACATGCCAGGAGCGTCAGGGGCACCAGGACGAGCGAACCGGCCAGGTACCAGATGCCGATGAGGTAGAGCAGCGCGAAGGGCAGATCGAGCATCGCCTGCAGCGCAGGGCCCGACCATGCCTCCCGCAGGGTGCCGATGGCCGAGAGGCGTTCAGCATAATACCCATTGCCATGTGCTTCCAGCGCCGACAGCGGGGCGTTGAGCAGACGCTCCATAGCCATGCGATGCGCCTGGGCCTCCGACGTCGCCGCGACACGCGCGAGCACCCGCCCGCGCACGTGGCGCAACAGCGCCTCCAGCAGGATGGCGATGGTGACGATCGTCGCGAGCACCGCCAGGGTGCCGATGGCCTTGTTCGGCAGGATCCGGTCATAGATCTGCAGCAGCGCAACAGGGAGAGCGAGGGCCAGCAACGTGATCAGCAGCGTCGCCTCGAGCACCGGGATCAGGAACGCAATCCCGAAGCGGTTGATCAGACCTCTGACCGGGCGCGTCAGCCAAGGGCCGGTAGACACCATTGATGGCGCCTCCGGAGAGACAGCGGAGCGATTCATGACGCTACCATTGGCCTTTCGGCCGAAAAGTACGGGCGATGATTTTGATGAGAAATACCGGACTTTCACCGGTATGACGGAGCGGCATCATGCCTTTGGGTATGTCTCAAATAATGAGCCCCAACCCGTCATGAGTATCAGCGTAGTATTACTGTAAAATTCGAAATATTTTCTTATACGTCAACGTAACGTCATATCACAATCGGCATTATTGTTTTGGTAGGGTTAACGGAGGTTGGTGTTTCAATTTCTGGTCCGATATGTCACGGCACCAAGAATAAACGCAGTCGAGTGCTTAATTGGATGGCCCAATTCTTCAAACGTCGACGGGCGGCGTTCCGTATGTATGGAACGACTCGGCCGTCTTCAGGCCCCAGGCCTGCCCCTTCTTACGCTCCTCCTCCGTCCAGACAATCGGTTTCCAGTCAGGGGCGAGGATGAGGCGGGCGCCGGCGTTGCATACCTCGACCCGGTTGCCGCCCGGTTCATAGACATACAGGAAGAAGGTCTGCTGAACCGCGTGCTTGTGAGGGCCGGATTCTATCGGCACGCCGGCTTCCAGGAAGATGTCGGCGGCTCTCAGGACGTCCTCACGGCTGTCGAGGGCGTAGGTCAGATGATGGAAGCGGCCTTTTGCTCCGGTATGGTCACGCGTGAAGGCGAAGTCGTAGCTCTTGTTGGTCAGCGTCATCCACATGCCCGCCTCGGTGCCGTCATTGAGAACGATCTGCTCGGTCAGACGGCAGCCGAGGTAGGTCTCGTAGAATTCGCGGTTGGAGCGGATGTCCGCGGCAAGACAATTCAGGTGATCGAGGCGACGAACATTGGCGCCCCGAGCCGGAAAGCGCTGCGCCTGGTTCTTCAGAGCCGGCTTCAGCTCCGGCGGAGGCTGATACCATTCGGTCTCGTAATAGAGCTCGATGACGTGCCCGTCCGGATCGCGGCAGAGAAAGGCCGGTCCATGGCCGAGATCGCCATCCGTCCAGCCGATATCATAGCCGGATCCTTTCAGGGCTGCGGCACGACGTTCGAGCGCCAGCTGGCTGCGCGCGCGGAATGCCATGTGGCCCATGCCCGGCTTTTGCGACGCAGTCAGCTTGAGCGAGTGGCGCTCGTAATCGTCCCAGCCGCGAAGATAGACCGAGTCGCTCTGACGGCCGCTTTCGGTCATGCCAAGAACATCGATGAAGAAGCGCAGGCTCTCTTCCGGCTTCGGGGTAAGCAGTTCGAGGTGACCGAGATGGGCCAGGTCGAGCACTGGTTCGTCTTGCATCATGGCATTTCTCGTGTGCAACGATCAGAGCATTTTCGGCGAAGTGGCTCCGGTTCGCCGTCAAAAAATGCGGGAGACCAAGAACAGAGCTGATTCCACGCAAGCGGGATCATCTCTGGCGCGAGGGAACGGCGAAGCGTTCCCTCGCCTGCCCGCTCAGGCCGCTTTCTTGGCTCCGGAGCCGGGGCTTCCCCACACTTCCTCTGCGATCTCGACGATCATGCGCAGCTTGGCCCACTGCTCGTCCTCGGCGAGCGTGTTGCCCTCCTCCGTGGAGGCAAAGCCGCATTGGGGCGAGAGGCAGAGCTGATCGAGATCGGCATATTGGGTCGCCTCGTCGATCCGGCGTTTGATGTCATCCTTGTTCTCGAGCGTCCCGGTCTTGGAAGTCACGAGTCCCAGCACGACGGACTTGCCCTTCGGCAGGAAGCGCAGGGGCTCGAAGCCCCCGGCACGGTCCGTATCCCATTCCATGAAGTAGCCGTCGACCGGCATGCGGTTGAAGAGAACTTCCGCCACCGGCTCGTAGCCGCCGGACGCGATGAAGGTCGACCGGAAATTGCCGCGGCATAGATGCATGGTGATCGTCAGATCGTCCGGCTTGTCCTTGAGCGCCTCCCGCACCATGCCGGCGTAGATCTCAGGCTGCTTCTCCGGATCGTCGCCGCGCTGGCGGAGCATCTCGCGCTGCTCCGGGTCACACAGATAGGCAAAGGAAATGTCGTCGAGCTGGAGATACCGGCAACCGGCATCGTAGAAGGCGTGCACGGCCTTGTTGTAGGCCTTGCCGACATCCGCGTAGAAGTCGTCCATATCCGGATAGACTCCCATGTTCATCATCTTCCGGCCGCCGCGGTAGTGGAGCATGCTCGGCCCGGGAATCGTCATTTTCGCCACGCGGTTCGTGTTGTCCTTCACGAAGCGGAAATGGTCGATCATCGGGTGTTGGCCGGAGAAGCCGACCTTGCCGGTGATCCGCAGCGCCTTCGTGATGCCGACGCCACCCTTGAAGTTCATGCCCGAATCCGCCTCGATGGAGGTGACGCCATCGAGATGCTCCAGGAAGTCGAAATGCCAGTAGGCGCGGCGGAATTCGCCATCCGTCACCGCCTGGAGACCGATTTCTTCCTGGCGCTTGATCAGGGCCCGGATCTCGCGATCCTCGATTTCCTTCAGGGCCTCATCGGAAATTTCGCCGTCATGGTGCTTGTGGCGCGTTTCCTTCAGGGCTGCTGTGCGCAGCAGGCTGCCGACCATATCGGCGCGGAAAGGCGGTTTTGTACGTTGCATGGGCTCTCCTCCAGATGAATGGGTCTAATGCGCGGAAATCCGCACAGGCTTCTTCCTGGCCGTCACTCCGAGATGCTGCTCGAGAGCGGCTGGATCCTCCATGAGGGACCGACTCGAACCGGCGTGCACGATTGTACCGCGATCGAGAATGACCGCATTGTCGGTCACCCCCAGGATCTTCTGGGCGTGCTGCTCGACCACGATGGCCGACATCCCCTCCCCGCGGATGATCCGCTTCAGAGCCGCCAGCAGTTCCTCGACGATGATCGGAGCCAAGCCCTCCGTCGGCTCGTCCAGCAGCATGAGCTTGGGATTGATCACGAGGGCGCGGGCGATTGCCAGCATCTGCTGCTCGCCGCCGGAGAGCTGGTTGCCGAGATTGGAGCGTCGCTCCTTCAGGCGGGGGAACATCTGGTAGACACGGCCGACATTCCATGCGCCGGGGCGGGCCACGGCGGTGAGGTTCTCCTCAACAGTCAGCGACTTGAAGATATTGCGTTCCTGCGGCACCCAGCCGATGCCGAAATGCGCCCGCCTGTCGGGGCGGGTGGATGTGACGTCCCGGCCATCGAGTATGATGGATCCCCCGCGATGACGGGTCACCCCGATGATCGTATTGATCAGGGTCGTCTTGCCGGTGCCGTTCCGGCCGAGCACGGCCAGGGCTTCTCCTGGCTTCATGGACAGGTCGATCTTCGAGATAACGACCGCGTCGCCGTACCCGGCGGAGACTTGCTGAAGTCTGAGAAGGTCATTCATCGACGGCCTCCCCGAGATAGACCGCCCGCACTCTTGGATCGTTCGAGACCTCCTCGACGCTGCCTTCCGTGAAAAGCGCTCCGTTGACCAGAACCGAGATCCGATCGGCAAAACTGAAGACAAGATCCATGTCATGCTCGATCAGGAGAACCGACACGTCCCGTGGCAGGGCCGCCACGGTGGCGAGCAGCTCCTGCCGTTCCGCCTCGGGCACGCCGGCGGCCGGCTCGTCGAGAAGCAGCACGCGCGGACGGCAGGCGAAGGCGACGGCGATCTCGAGAAGGCGCTGCTTGCCGTAGGCCAGATTCGCGGTGCGCTCGTCGAGCACATCCGTGAGGCGAAAGCGCCGGGCGATCTCGACGATCTCATCGACGATCTCGCGCTTGCTGCCGATCACCCGCCACCAGTCGCGCCCTCCCCCCATGCGCTCCGACACGGCGAGGCCCAAGGTCTCCAGCGGTGTCATGGCCGGAAAGAGCTGGTTGATCTGGAAGGTGCGGGCGAGCCCCCGCTGGACCCTCAGCTCGGGCCGCAGGCGCGTGATGTCCTCGCCTTCCAGCAGGATCTGACCGGAGGTCGGCGTGAGCACGCCGGTGAGGAGATTGATGAAGGTGGTCTTGCCGGCTCCGTTCGGCCCGATGAGGGCATGGCGGGCGCCCTGCTCCAGCCTGAACGATACGTTGTCAGTGGCCACGAGGCCGCCGAACCGCTTGACGAGGCCTTTGGTTTCGAGAGCCGCGACCATATCAAATCTCCCGCGCTTTGGATGCCGTCAGGGGTTGTGGAAGCTCTGTCACATGGCGGCGCCCGGACCGCGGCCACAGGGCCCGGACACGATCCGTCAGCCGCTCCCGCCCCGCCAGCACGAGCAAAACAAGGATTAGCCCGATCCAGAACTGCCAGTATTGCGGCGTCCAGGCGGAGAGAACGTCCTGGAGTACTTTGAAGAAGACGGCACCGATGAGCCCGCCATAGAGGTAGCCGACCCCGCCGATCACGAGCACCAGCATCACATCGGCCGAGCGATGGAAGGTGAGCACATCGAGGGAAACGAACTGCGTGGTCTGCGCCAGCAAGGCCCCGGCCACACCGGCATAGGCGGCAGCCAGCGTATAGACCGCCACGAGGCGGCGGTTGACCGGGATGCCGACGGCACGGGCTCGAAGAGGATTGTCGCGGATCGAGCGCAGCGACAGGCCATAGGGCGACACGGCGATCCTGCGCGCCAGAACGAACAGCACGAAGGTGACCGCGAGGCTGTACGTGTAGGCGACCGTCCCGAATATATCGAACTCGAAAAGTCCCAGGATCGGCCCCATGCTGATGCCCTGGAGACCATCGGCGCCTCCCGTGAGCCAAGACATCTGGTTGGCAAGTTCCCCAAGGACGAGCGCGACGCCCAGCGTCACCATCAGCTTCGTCAGATCCGATCCGCGCAGGACGAGGAAACTGGTCATGAAGCCGAGGATCGCCGCAGCAACCGCCGCGACGACGAGGCCGATGAGGGGCTCTCCGATGCCGTTCTTGGCGAGAATGCCGGCCGCATAGGCGCCCAGGCCGAAGAAGGCGGCGTGACCCAGGGACACGATGCCGGCATAACCCAGGATCAGATCCAGAGACAGGGCGAACAGGCCGATGATCGCGATCTCGTTCAGAATGAGATGGCGCTCGGGCAACAGGAACAGGGTCGCGGCCGCCACGAGCCAGAAGGCGATCTCGCCGAGGCCCCATCGTCCCCTTCGACTGAGAGACGCCGCGACATTATCGGCCGTATTGGACTGCATCAGCCTTCTTCCTATCGATTCAGCGCGCTCGGGCGAAGAGCCCCTGTGGGCGAAGAACGAGAACGACGATCATGAGCGTGTAGATGACGAAGGCTCCCAGGCTCGGCACGTAGTACTTTCCGGCCACATCGGCGACCCCCAGCAGCAGGGAGGCCAGGAAGGGCCCGGTGATGCTCGTGGTGCCGCCGACGGTCACGACGATCAGGAAGTAGATCATGAACTTGAGCGGGAATGTGGGGTCGAGCCCCAGGATCTCGGCGCCCAGGGCGCCGCCCAATCCGGCGAGCCCCGAGCCGACCGCGAAGGTCGTGGCAAAGATCACGCTCACATTGATGCCGAGCCCCCGGGCAACGCGCGGGTCGTCCACAGCGGCCCTTAACCGGCTTCCGAACCGGGTGCGGGTGAGGATGAACTGCAGGGTGATCACGAGAACGCCGCACACGGCTATGATGAAGCTTCGATACAGGCCGACCTGAATGCCGAGCACCTCGACGCGTCCCTGCAGCCAGGTGGGCAATTGAATGAATTGCTGCTGGGATCCCATCGCATAATCGACGGCCGCGACGGCCATGAACACCAGTCCGATGGAGAACAGCACCTGGTCGAGGTGGCTGCGGGCGTAGAGGCGCTTGTAGAGGGTCCGCTCGAGCACGAGCCCGGCGAGCGCCGGCACGATGAAGGCCAGCGGAAGGGTCAGAAGGAACGGAACGCCGTACCAGTTCATCATAACGGCGGTCACATAGCCGCCGGCCATGGCGAAGGCGCCGTGAGCCAAGTTAATGAAGTTCATCAGCCCGAGCGTGACGGCAAGTCCGCAGGCCAGCACGAAGAGCAGCATGCCATAGGCAATACCGTCAAAGAGGATGGTCAGCACCGTTCTCTCCCGAAAGCGTGAGGCAGGCGCTGACCTGGGGCAGCGCCTGCCTCATCGATATCAATTGGACTTCGCGGCTTTCACCGGGTCCTTGACATTCGGGATGGTGGCAAATTCCACGTTGTAGAGTTCGCCGTCCTTACGTTCGACCTTGCGCACATAGATGTTCTGGATGATGTCGCGGGTCTGCGGGTCGATGGAGACCGGACCGCGCGGGCTCGTCCAGCTCAAGCCCTTCATGGCGTCGATCAGGGCCTGCCCGCCGGTCCCGTTGGTCTTCTTCAGGCCCTCGTAGATCAGGTGCATGCCATCGTAGCCACCCACTGCCATGAAGTTCGGCCGCATGCCGTTGTTAGCCTTCTTGAAGGCTTCCACGAATGCCTTGTTCTCCGGGCTGTCATGGGCGGCGGAGTAATGCTGGGTCGTGATCGCGCCGAGCGCCACATCACCCATGTTGTTGAGCAGGTCGTCATCCGTCACGTCGCCGGGGCCGATCAGCCTGATTCCGCTCCTGTCGAGGCCGCGCTCCACGAACTGCTTCATGAACTGTGCTCCGACACCTGACGGGACGAAGACGAATAGGGCATCGGGCTTAGCGTCGGCCACCTTCTGCAGGAACGGCGAGAAATCCGGATTCGCGAGCGGCACACGCAGGTTCTCCACCTGCCCGCCCTTTGCCGAGAAGGCGCCCGTAAAGGCTTTCTCGGCATCGATGCCGGGCCCGTAATCGGACACGAGGGTGACGACTTTCTTGAGACCGTTCTCCGCAGCCCAATCGGCCATCGGCACCGTGGCCTGCGGCAGGGTGAAGCTGGTGCGCACGATATAGGGCGAGGCTTCGGTGATGGTTGCGGTGGCAGCCGCCATCACCACGGCCGGCACTTTCGCCTGGGTTGCCAGAGGCGCCGGAGCGAGGGCGAGAGGCGTCAGGCCGAAGCCCGCCATGACGGTAATCTTGTCATTGACGATGAGTTCTTGGGCAATGCGCTTGGTGACGTCGGCCGTGCCCGTGTCGTCCTTGACGATGAGCTGAATCTTCTTGCCGGCGACCGTATCGCCCTGCTGCTGCATGTAGAGCTTGGCCGCCGCCTCGATCTGGCGGCCTGTCGAGGCGAAGGGGCCGGTCATCGGCAGGATCAGCCCGATCTTGATCGACTCCTGGGCCGATGCTGCCCCGGTCAGGGCCAGCACGGCTGCCGCACTCGCGGCGCTTATGAAAGTCCGTCGTAACATGTCTCTCCTCCCTTGTGAGCCTTCCGCGGAACTCCCGTCAGACACTTTCGGCCTGTTTGTCGGAGCCAGGGAAGGAATATGTATATCTCAATCTATCAGGCTGGGGACCAAACTATCCAGCCTTGATCCCAGTGCGCTTTACCGACTGGCTCCACCGCTCCATTGCCTTGGAAATGTGATTATGAAATTCGGCAGGCGTATTGGTCCAGGCTTCGGTGATCAGTCACCGCTTTTGATGTTCCGGAATCGGACGGCCAGCGCCCTGACGGAATCGAGTTGCGGGAAGTCTGCTGGGCGGACTCGGCGAAGAATGCGAGGGCTTCCCACGGCGCCTTCCCAATGTGACGTCGCAGGAGAGCTCCAGCAGCACGAGATCGGCTTGTCACTCATATGTCCCTGTTTTTTCTCCTGAAGCAAACATGAGCCGGGGAGTAAAAATGAAACAAATGGTTTATTTTCGGTGATTGCTGAATAAACTTCATATATCAAAGAGACGGGAATTGGCCTCTTCCGAATGAGTGAGCCCTCATGCGTATCGATTTCCTCGGCCTGCGCGCTTTCGTGGCCATTGCCGAACGTGGCAGCTTCCAGCACGCGGCGGCGCACCTCAACCTGTCGCAGACGGCCCTGAGCCACCGGATCCGCAAGCTGGAGGAGGATCTCGGCGTAAAACTCCTGTCGCGGACCACCCGCGAGGTCTCACTGACCCAGGCCGGCCTCAATCTCCTGCCGAAGGTGAAGGAGACCATCGAAAGCCTTGCAGGCTCCCTGGATGAGCTCCGCCAAGCGGGGCGCAGCCGGCAGGAGACCCTGTCGATCGGATGCCTCCCCTCCATCGCATCCGGTCATCTGCCCAGGGCCTTGCGTCTGTTTCAGGAACGGCATCCGGATGTGGTGCTTCGCATCTACGACAATTCGGCAACCGAGATCAGCAATCTTGTTCAGGACGGGACGATCGCCTTCGGCATCACTCTCGTGGCGGCCCATCGGTGGGATTTCGACATTGAGTTGCTGACCAAGGATCCCTTCACCCTCGTCTGTCCCGAGGATCATCCACTGGCATCGCAATCGGACGTAAGCTGGTCGGATCTTACCGCGGAGCCCCTGATCAGGATCAGTCCACAGACCGGCAACAGGATCATCATCGACGATGCCTTGGGCAGCCGTCGGGAGACGCTGAGCTGGCGCTTCGAAGTCCAGCACATTCAGACCGCCATCGCCCTTGTCCGGGCCGGAGTCGCCCTCACCGTCATTCCCAGCCTCGCCTTCGACATGGTCGATGTGGGCGGCCTCAGGCTGATCCCCTTGCGCAATCCAAGCGTTACCCGCCAACTCGGCATCATCTCGAAGCGAGGCACGCCTCTTTCTCCATTGGCCGACGAATTGCGCAGGTTCATCGTGCAGACATTCGCGGAGCGGCAATCCAAGCGTTCGATTGGACGAGGTGCAACACCGCCCCGAGGATGAAAAAAATTCATCAAAGCCCATAAACAAACCATTTGATGCACCCATGTGACTGTTGCACCCTGCCCGCAATCCATTCACCGGCAGGCGGGAGACGGACCATTCAGCCTCGCATTCCTTGCATGATCCTTCGGGGAGGCACGTCCAAGGGCGCCTATTTCCTGGCGGAGGATCTTCCGTCCGATCCGGCGCAGCGTGACGCGTTTCTTCTGTCGATCATGGGGTCGCCGGATCCGCGCCAAATCGACGGCATCGGCGGCGCTCATCCGCTGACGAGCAAGGTTGCCATCGTGTCCAGGTCGAAGCGCGCGGATTGCGACGTGGACTTCCTGTTCGGCCAAGTGGTCGTCGACAAGCCCAAGGTTGATGTCACGCCCAATTGTGGGAACATTCTGGCCGGCATTGGGCCGTTGCCATCGAGCGCGGGCTCGTTTCGGTTCAGGGGGCCGTGACGCGGGTGCGCGTTCATACAGTGAATACCGGTACGGTTGCTGAACTCAGCGTCCAGACCCCTGACGGTCACGTCGCCTATG
>Ga0182742_1004239_pt1 | contig 13173 bp, 11 predicted proteins | sample eDN5th37CBELigMG_FD_128880 | JGI IMG/M metagenome (GOLD analysis project Ga0182742, IMG submission 128880) | Enriched Miracle-Growth compost microbial communities from Emeryville, California, USA - eDNA 5th pass 37_C BE-Lig MG (version 2)... ... | reverse complement strand
TTTGAAGCGTCGAAGAGCATCTTCAAGCGATTCGTTTTTGCGAACAACAGTTTTAGACATTCTCTTTCCCTCCCTCCGAACACAACACACTTACATGAAAACACATGGATACCATGTACTTTGCAATTATAATATAACAGCGTTGATAGGTCAACTGAATTTAAAGCTTATATTTAATAATAATGATATTGTCCATATAAACGAAAATATAAGACATGTCCATCCTTGGTTTTCATAGATATAGAATGAAAGGGTGGGGGTCAATGGTCTATTTAGCATTGTTTATTCTATTTGTTGCTGTCTTCCTTTTAGGGATGATGGTCCTTCGAAAAGGTTTGTTTAGTCTTTCCGCTGATTCAATGAAAATATGGATTGTAAGGATGACAGGTACCCCTTTGAAAGGACTCATAGCAGGAGCAATTGTTACCGCTATTCTCCATAGTAGTTCAGCTGTAATGGTAATCATAATAGGATTGATAAGCGCAGGCATTTTAACCTTCCGCCAATCAATCGGAATTATTCTGGGTTCAAATATTGGAACCACATTCACTCTAGAAATGATTACAATTAATATTGATATTTTTATTGTTCCGCTTGCGGTTATCGGAGCGTTTATGATGGTAATAAAAGCTTCAAGGTATCAAAATATTGGTAGAATCCTTTTTGGGATGGCCGCAGTGTTCGCAGCCATGCGTGGGTTCTCCTATTTAGCCGATCCATTAACCACTCTACCTGTCATTGAACATACCTTAAACGAGATGAATACTAATTTATTTGTAAGTCTAGCTGCTGGCACAGTGTTGACGGCTATCATTCAATCGAGCACAGCAATGTCAGGAATCCTGATGGGGTTTCTTTCAGAGGGGACGATTGAATTTGCAGCTGCTCTCGCAGCAATGCTTGGCGCGAACATCGGTACATGCGCAACCGCACTATTAGCGTCTGCAGGAGCAGGAAAGGAAGCAAGACTAACAGCTTACGCTCACTTTTGGCTGAACTTTGCAGGTATGCTTGTGTTCTTTCCACTGGTTGATGATTATGCAAAAATTGCTCCTTTAACGGCAGAACGAATGGACGTCCAACTCGCACATGCTAGTGTTTTATATAATGTCATTTCGTCACTACTGGTCCTTCCCTTTGCCGATCGTTTCGGTAAAATGATTATCTTCCTTCACGGGCGAAATAAATGACTATAAGGACTGAGTAGCTTATTGTCGATGGGAACGCTTTTAATCTTGTTGTGTACGATTGTCCATGAGATAGGTGCTCATGGACCTATTCTTTTTTCCAACCAGTTCTGTCTTTAGGGCTGTCACTCATGGACAGAATACTCTGCTTCTATCCTGTTTTGTCCTTGAGACTTAAGCTCATAGACAAAAATACTCTTCCTCCATCCAGGTTTGTCCTTGAGACTAACTCTCATAGACAAAATACTCTTCTTCATCACAGGTTTGTCCTTGAGACCGACTCTCATAGACAAAATACTCTTCTTCATCACAGGTTTATCCTTGAGACTACCTCTCATAGACAAAATACTCTTCTTCATCGCAGGTTTGTCCTTGAGACTATCTCTCATAGACAAAACACTCTTCTTCATCCCAGGTTTGTCTTTGAGTAGCCGTCAGGAACTTATTCTCTTCAGCTTATTAAGTTTTTTATTAATCTGTCGTTTTAGATTAAAGAACAACATAAAAAAGCCTAAATCACTAATGATTTAGGCTTCAAACTGATAGGTTAATAATCAGGATTGGAATTCCATTCCTTTTACACAGATTATTTTCCGTTTATATCGCTGCTTTTTCAGTAATTGTATCTTCATCTAGAACACGGACAAACTGGCCTTCGTTATATGGATAACCAACTTTTGTAAGCTTTACTTTCACAAGCTTACCAATTAAGTCTTCTGTTGCTGGAAGAAGAACTTTAAGATAGTTATCAGTGTAGCCAACCAAATATCCTTCGTTGTCTTTGGATTCCTCTTCAGGGATAATCTCAAGTACTTCGTTCTCAAATTGAGAAGCATACTCTTTTGCTAACTGGTCGGAAAGAGCAATAAGTCGGTGTACACGCTCATTTTTAACCTCTTCATCCACCTGATCATCCATACGTGCAGCAGGTGTTCCAGTACGCTTTGAATATGGGAAAACATGAAGTTCAGAGAATTTATGTTCCTTAATAAAATTGTAAGTTTCCATAAACTCTTCTTCGGTTTCACCAGGGAAGCCGACAATAACATCAGAGGTAACTGCCAATCCTGGAAGTACTTCCTTCAAGCGATTGATGCGCTCTCCGAAAAACTCCATTGTATATTTTCGACGCATTCTTTTTAGTACCGTATCAGATCCAGATTGAATTGGGATGTGCAGATGTCGAACAACAATATTCGATTTTGCAATTACATCAATTACTTCATCCGAAATCTGACTTGCCTCGATGGAGGAAATTCGTAGGCGCTGTAAACCTTTGACATTCGCTTCAAGATCTACAAGAAGTTTAGCAAGATTGTAGTCTTTCATATCCTCACCGTATCCACCTGTATGAATGCCCGTTAGAACGATTTCTTTATAACCTGCATCTACTAGCTGTTGTGCTTGGTGAATGACTTCTTGTGGATCACGAGATCTCATTAAGCCACGTGCCCAAGGAATAATACAAAATGTACAGAAGTTATTGCAGCCTTCTTGAATTTTAAGAGAAGCTCTTGTACGGTCAGTAAACGCAGGAACATCTAATTCCTCATAAACACGGTTTTTCATAATATTACGGACACCGTTAATAGGCTCACGCTCTGTTTTGAATTGTTCAATATACTCAAGCATTTTCACTCTATCCTGTGTACCAACAACAATATCCACCCCAGGAATAGCCATAATTTCTGCTGGAGATGTTTGAGCATAACAACCAGTCACACAAATGACAGCGTCAGGATTTTTTCTAACTGCACGACGAATCACCTGTCTACTCTTCTTGTCCCCAGTATTCGTGACAGTACATGTATTAATCACATAAACATCCGCTGTTGCTTCGAATTCAACACGGTCATAATTTTGTTCCTTAAATAATTGCCAGATTGCCTCTGTTTCATAATGATTTACTTTACATCCAAGTGTATGGAAAGCAACTGTAGGCATAATCTTCACCTCATTAATTCAAAATGGTAGGACGCAGCGGATAATAAATAGAGCGGCGCTGTTTCTGTCCTAAGTATTCTTGGTCCTAATCCACAAGAAAGAAAACCGTTATCCTGGAGAATAGCGACTTCCTTTTCTGTTAGTCCGCCCTCCGGACCAAAAATGATAATCAGGGATTCTTTTTGTCGCATTTTATTAAACACTTCAGAAAGCACCGATGTCTCACCTTGCTTAGCTTCTTCCTCATAAGCAATCAATTTATAGTCATAACCCTCTGCTACCTTTACTAACTCAGAAAAGGGAATAGGAGAAGCGACATTTGGAATAGTGCTACGATGTGACTGTTCAGCAGCTTCTTTAGAGATTTTTTGCCAGCGATCTACTTTTTTGCTACTTTTCTTTTCATCCCATTTGACAACAGAGCGAGCTGCAACAAAAGGGACAAAACTAAAGGCTCCGAGTTCCGTCCCTTTCTGGATGATTAACTCGAGTTTATCCCCTTTGGGCAATCCGCTCGCTATCGTAATGTGAACAGGAAGTTCCGAGGATTCCACATTCCATTGTACAATGTCCGCTACCGCTTGTTCACCGGTAATTTCTGCAATTTCACAAAGTGCACTTTCTCCCTTAGGTGAAACACATATAATTTGATCCCCTTGTTTCATGCGCATGACCCTGACAATATGATGATAATCCTCACCCTCAATATAGAACCTTCCATTTTCTGAGGGTCCATTCACAAAATAGCGTTGCATAGGATGCACCTTCCCTTTAGCTAATAGCCTAATCAGTATTTTTACCAATAGAAAAAAGGGGATTAAGGAAAGCCCCTTTTTTCTCATTTACTTCTTTGCGATGATTGATACCCAGTCTTCCATTGTGATAATTTCTTCGATTGTAAAGCCCGCTTTAAGAATTGCTTCTTTAACATCATCTTTCTTTTGCTGAATAATACCTGAAGAAATGAAATATCCATCCTTTTTCACAAGGCGATGAGCGTCATCTACAAACCTAAGAATAACCTCTGCTAGGATATTTGCAACGATAATATCTGTCTCCCCTTCAACACCATCTAGAAGATTGTTTTGACGGACCTTTACCACATCGTCGACCTTATTTAGCTTTATGTTTGATCTAGCCACATTTACAGCTACCTCATCTAAGTCTAGCGCTTCAATTTTTTCCGCCCCTAGTTTTGCTGCTGCAATGCTCAGGACTCCAGAGCCTGTACCAACGTCCACGATGCGGTCTCCGGGGCTAACAGTTCGTTCTAGGGACTGAATACAAAGCACAGTCGTTGGATGCGTTCCTGTACCAAAAGCCATTCCTGGATCGAGTTCAATAATTAACTCATCACTATGAACCGGACTATAGTCCTCCCAAGTCGGTACGATTGTGAACTTATCAGAAATTTTCACTGGGTGATAATATTGTTTCCAAGCTGTGGCCCATTCTTCTTCACGTACCTCACTTAAGGTCACTTTATTCAACCCAATATCAATATTGTAGAGAATGAGATTATTAATCGCTACTTTAATTTCTTCTACCGTTTCTCCTAGAAAACTATTTACAGGTAAGTAGGCTTTTACAATGACCCCTTCATCTGGGTAATCTTGAGGATCGAGCTGGTAGATTTCTCCGAACTGGTCTTCCCTCTCTTTAACAAGATCAAATGGGTCTTCTATGACAACCCCGCTAGCACCTGCCTCATGCAATATATTAGAGATTGGTTCAACCGCTTCATTTGTTGTTAAAATACCGATTTCAGACCACTTCATTAAAATCCCGCTCCTTTATTATTCACCCTTAAAAGCTCGTTTTACTTTAGCAAAAAAGCCTTCTTCATGCTCTCCTAAAGGAGATTGACCACTTATATCAGCAAATTCTCTAAGAAGTTGCTTTTGTTTATCCGAAAGTTTCGTTGGCGTTACAACTTTCACGATGATATGCTGATCACCCGTTCCATAACCTCTAACATTCGGTACACCCTTGCCTTTTAAGCGGAACCTAGTACCAGTTTGCGTTCCAGCTGGAACCTTCAATTTCACCTTACCATGGACAGTAGGTACCTCGATTTCATCCCCAAGTGCAGACTGTACAAAGGTAATTGGCATTTCGCAGTAGATATCGTCCCCATCGCGTTCAAAAAATTCATGAGAACGGACATGGAATACAATGTATAAGTCCCCTGCAGGTCCACCATTTACCCCTGGTTCACCCTTGCCAGCAACTCGTAGCTGTTGACCATCATCAACACCAGCCGGAATTTTAACATGGATCTTATGGCGGTTTTTCACCTTGCCAGATCCTGAACATGTCCGGCATTTTTCTTTGATTTCCTTACCTGTTCCACTACAGTATGAACAAACCCTACGATTCACAATCCTACCGAATGGAGTGTTTTGCTGAACGTTTAATTCACCTGTACCTTTACAATGACTACATGTATCGACCTTAGTACCAGGTTTTGCACCTGAGCCTTTACACGTATCACAAGTTTCTTCACGTGGAATTTCAATATCCGTTTCTTTTCCGAATACCGCTTCATCAAAAGAAAGAGTCATTGAAAACTGGAGATCTGCTCCTTGTCTTGGCGCATTTGGATCTCTCCTTCTTCCACCGCCACCGCCGCCAAAGAAGGAATTGAAAATATCCTCGAAGCCACCGAAGCCGCCACCAAAATCTCCGCCACCGAAACCTTGGTTAGGATCTGTATGACCAAACTGGTCGTAGTGAGCTTTCTTCTGGTCATCACTTAGTACTTCATAAGCTTCTTTTACTTCCTTAAACTTTTCATCGGCATCCGGCTCTTTATTGATATCTGGATGATACTTTTTTGATAATTTTCGATAGGCTTTTTTAATTTCGTCCTTGGATGCCCCTTTGCTAACACCAAGAACCTCGTAGTAATCCCGTTTACTCATTTTTAACACTCCCGATTCTTTTCACATAAAGGTAATTTTACCATTCACAGCTCAAAGAGTGCAATATTTTAAAACCGCTATTGCTACCTATAAGCCTGGCGGGCCTTCATAATCAAATAAAAAGCCAAAGCCAAGAAAGACCTGACTTTGACTTTAGGTGTAACGATGCTTACTTTTTATCGTCTACTTCTTCGAATTCAGCATCAACAACGTTGTCATCATTGGCTGAGCCAGTTTGACCTTCAGCACCCTGCTGAGCCTGAGCTTGTTGTGCAGCTTGTTCATAAAGCTTAGTTGTAAGAGCCTGAACGATTTCCTGCAATGCATCCTTCTTCGCACGAATTTCTTCAAGTTCATTTTTCTCAATAGCGGCTTTTAGTTCATCCTTCGCTTCATTCGCTTTGGTAACTTCTGCCTCGTCTACTTTACCTTCAAGATCTTTAAGAGTCTTTTCAGTCGTAAACACTAGCTGATCTGCTTCGTTGCGAAGGTCAACTTCTTCCTTGCGTTTTTTATCCGCTTCAGCATTCTCTTCAGCTTCTCTTACCATTTTGTCAATCTCTTCATCTGAGAGACCAGTAGAAGATTTGATTGTAATCGCCTGTTCTTTATTTGTTCCAAGGTCTTTCGCACGAACATTAACGATTCCGTTTTTATCAATATCAAAACTTACTTCAATTTGTGGTACACCACGTGGTGCTGGTGGGATATCAGTCAATTGGAAACGACCTAAAGTTTTATTATCAGCAGCCATTGGACGTTCACCTTGTAGAACATGAATGTCTACAGCTGTTTGGTTATCTGCAGCAGTTGAGAACACCTGCGATTTAGAAGTTGGAATAGTTGTATTCCGTTCAATTAGCTTGGTAAATACGCTACCCATTGTTTCGATACCAAGAGAAAGTGGTGTAACATCAAGCAACACAACATCCTTAACATCTCCGGTAATAACGCCACCTTGGATCGCAGCACCCATTGCGACAACTTCATCTGGGTTTACTCCTCTATGAGGCTCTTTCCCAGTTTCTTTCTTAATTGCTTCCTGGACAGCAGGAATACGAGTAGATCCTCCGACAAGAATAACCTTGTCAATTTCAGATGCACTTAAACCAGCGTCTTTCAGTGCTTGACGAGTTGGTCCCATTGTACGTTCTACAAGAGTTGAAGAAAGCTCATCAAATTTCGCACGAGTTAAGGTCACTTCCAAGTGAAGTGGACCAGCTTCTCCAGCAGTAATGAATGGCAATGAAATTTGTGTAGAAGTTACGCCAGAAAGGTCTTTTTTCGCCTTTTCCGCTGCGTCCTTTAAACGCTGACCAGCCATTTTATCTTTAGAAAGATCAATACCGTTTTCTTTTTTAAACTCAGCCACTAAATAATCGATAATGACTTGGTCAAAATCGTCACCACCAAGACGGTTATCTCCAGCAGTAGATTTTACCTCGAATACTCCATCGCCAAGTTCAAGAATAGAAACGTCAAACGTTCCTCCACCAAGGTCATAAACAAGGATGGTTTGGTCTTCTTCAGTTTTGTCCATACCGTATGCAAGAGCTGCAGCTGTTGGCTCATTGATGATCCGTTCAACTTCTAGACCAGCAATTTTCCCAGCATCTTTAGTTGCTTGACGTTCAGCATCATTAAAATAAGCTGGAACGGTAACAACCGCTTTTGTAACAGGCTCGCCAAGATAGTCTTCAGCATAGGATTTTAAGTATTGAAGAATAATAGCTGAAACTTCTTGTGGTGTATACTTCTTGCCTTCGATCTCTTCAGTATGGGATGTTCCCATATGACGTTTTACAGACATAATGGTATTTGGATTCGTAATGCTTTGGCGTTTCGCCACCTCACCAACTTGACGCTCTCCGTTTTTAAACGCTACGACAGACGGTGTTGTTCTATTTCCCTCCGGGTTCGGGATAACTTTAGCTTCACCGCCTTCTAAAACGGCCACACAAGAGTTTGTTGTCCCTAAATCAATTCCAATAACTTTGCTCATGGAAATTTACCTCCCCACATAATATGTAAAAATCTATTGATTCACTTTCACCATAGAAGGACGGATAACTCTGTCCTTTAAGATATAACCTTTTTGCAATTCAGCCACTACGATGTTCGATCCATAATTCTCATCATTGTCTTGCATTACTGCCTGGTGGCGGTGCGGATCAAACTCTTGGCCTACAGCCTCGATTTGCGCGACACCTTCTTTTTTAAGAGCATCTAGCAAACCCTGGTAAATCATATCCATCCCTTTTAAAAGAGATTTAGCTTGCTCATTATCTGTTTCCATTTGCATAGCTCTTTCAAAGTTATCAATAGCTGGCAATAAATCAGTTACAAGACTTTGAGCTCTATATTTTGCACTCGCTTCAAGGTCCAACCTCGAACGGCGACGGAAATTATCAAAATCTGCTTGTAGACGTAAGTAGCGATTTTCTGCTTCTTCAAGCTTGGTTTCTAACTCAACGACCTTCGAACTTTCTGTACTTTCCTGGTTTTCTTCATCCAGAGGAGTACTTTGTTCGTTCTGATGGTCCTCAGCCTGTTCTTCAGCAAAAACTTCTTCCACTACTTCTTCTTGCTGACTTTGTTCAGACTGTTCCATTTCTGATGTCATGTTGTTTTTCTCTTCCATGTTAAACTCACCTCCCTTAAAGAATGCTATATATATCGACTTGTTAACCTTTTTGACATGGTAAGGGGATGGAACTCGTCGGTTCCACCCTTAACAATATTTCCATGCTCATTTATTTTGATACAAGTTTGTCAGAACCTTTGATAAATCGGCACTGATAAAATCAAGCAAGCCAATCACCCTTGAATACTCCATCCTCGTTGGTCCAAGGACAGCAATTGTTCCTAGCTTTTCGTCTCCAATTGAATACGTAGCCGTAATTAAACTACAGTTATCCATGGCCGAATTGTTATTTTCCCTACCAATTTTCACATTAATGCCCTTTGGGTTTTTGCGAATGAGTTGGGATATTCCATCTTCTTGTTCAATCATAGCCATTAGGCTACGAATTTTATCAATGTCATTAAACTCTGGTTGGTTTAACATATTGGTTTTTCCACCAAAGAATACTTTTTCGCTCGCCGGTATAGAAAGTGTTTCGGTAATCGACCCCATCAATACATCATAGCTCTTGATATGCTGTCTGAGAATGGCTGCTACCTCTTTATAAATACTAGCATTTAAATGGACGAGTGGTATTCCAGATAGTCTTTCATTTAAAATATTCACCATTTTTTCAACATCACTTGGGTCAACACTAGCCGGAAAATGAAACATTCGATTTTCGACATGACCTGTATCCGTAACTATGATGGCAATTGCAGTATCCTGATTCAATGGGACAATTTGGATTTTTTTCAACTTATTGTCATTTACAGCTGGACCAAGAACAATTGAGGTATAACTAGTTAGTTCCGATAAGATTTTCGCTGATTTCTGGACAATTTTCTCTAGTTCATAAATTTGTTCTGCAAAAATCGACCTAACCGTTTGTATCTCAGAGCGATCTAACTTCTGTGGTAGCAGTAAATGGTCAACATAATATCGATACCCCTTCTCAGAAGGAACCCTTCCTGATGAGGTGTGTGTTTTTTCAATAAAACCGAGCTCTTCCAAATCGGCCATCTCATTACGTATCGTTGCCGAGCTGAATAAAATCTCTTCTTTTTTCGACAAGCTTCTCGATCCCACTGGCTGTGCAGTGCGGATAAAGTCATCAACAATCACCTGTAATATCAATACTTGTCGGTCTGTTAACAACACTCATCACCTCTGTTAGCACTCTTTCATAACGAGTGCTAAATCTAATAATAAATTATCAATAAATAACGATGATGTCAATCATTAGATATTCCCAGAAACGATTGAAATACCTCGTTCCCTAGAAGGCGCCCCTTCCGTGAAAGTACAATAGTATCCTTACTTTGCTCAATCAACTTGTTTGCTTGATGTTCTCTTAATTCCCTGCTGAATAATTCTAAGGGATTAATACCAAATTTTTCTATAAAATGAGAAATGTTAACTCCCTCAGTCTTTCGCAAACCAAGGAACATTTCTTCTTCCATTTGTTCTGCTTTTGTTGTTGGATGGTTTTCCAACAATGGTAAACGACCATTTTCTAGTGGTTCCATATATTTTTTTATAGGTCCATGGTTAGAATTCCTGTACCCATTCACATAGCTGTGCGCTCCAGCTCCAAAACCAAAATATTCTTCATTGCTCCAATACGTTAAGTTGTGCTTACTCTCGAAACCAGGCTTGGCGAAATTACTAATCTCATACTGACTTAATCCTTTTTCCTCCATTGAATCCATTAACAATTCATACATCTGGGCTTCGATTTCTTCACCAGGAAGATGTAGTTTTCCTCGGTTCATTAGGTTGTAGAATACAGTCTTCGGCTCAATAATGAGCGAGTAACCAGAGTAATGAACCAAATCCAACTCAAGTGCTGTTGTTAATGTCGATTTAAAATCCTCTAAGGTTTGCCCTGGTAAACTGTAAATTAAATCAACACTAATGTTTTCAAATCCGATGTCTTGCGCAGCGCTAATCGATTTAAAAACATCCTCAGCACGATGAGATCTCCCAATTTTTTTTAGGAGCTCATCGTTAAATGACTGCACTCCAAAGCTCAAGCGGTTAACACCGGCATCTTTTAGAATCCTCAGTTTATCTTTCGATAAATCACCAGGATTCGCTTCAAAGGTATACTCTGTTTGAGCATCATAAGGCAAAGTCTTTTCAATTGCTTGCACAAGAATCCCTAATTGCTTTTCATCTAAAGCAGTAGGCGTCCCCCCACCTACGAAGATTGATTGAAGAGTTGTAACAGGATTCTCTTTTAACGTAATCATCATTTCTTTTTCTAGGCTAGATAGGTATTCACCCACTGGCTGCCTATCCATAAACACCTTATTAAAATCACAATAATGGCAAATATGGTGACAAAATGGGATATGAATGTATGCTGCTTTTATCAAGGTTATCACTTCTTTCTAAGAAAAGCGCAAGCGCCCTGTTGGCGCAGGGCCCTGAGCTGAACAATTCTTCCAATAAACGTCATTTATCTTCTCAGCTTGTAAAAAAGAGGTTAGAACCGGTTGCTGTTGCTTCAAACCGGTCTAACCTCCTCCAAAAATCTCTATTTTTTAGAGCTATTGTCATCCATCTTTAACACAGCCATGAAGGCTTCCTGCGGTACTTCTACAGAACCAACCTGCTTCATCCGCTTTTTACCTTCTTTTTGTTTTTCTAACAGTTTTCTTTTACGTGAAATGTCGCCACCATAACATTTTGCAAGTACGTTTTTACGCATTGCTTTAATCGATGAGCGCGCAACAATTTTCGTCCCAATTGCTGCTTGAATTGGCACTTCGAATTGTTGTCTTGGGATAAGCTCCTTTAGTTTTTCAACAATGACTTTTCCGCGATCATAGGCAAAGTCTTTGTGAACAATGAAGCTTAAAGCATCTACTTGTTCGCCGTTTAGAAGAATATCCATTTTAACAAGCTTAGATTGTTTATATCCTATTAATTCATAGTCAAAAGAAGCATATCCTTTTGTACTAGATTTTAGCTGATCAAAGAAGTCATAAACGATTTCTGAAAGTGGAATTTCATAAACAATACTAACACGGGTTTCATCAAGATATTGCATGTCAATGAAATTGCCACGCTTTTCCTGACAAATTTCCATTATTGGACCTACATAATCATTTGGAGCCATCATTGTTGCTTTTACGTAAGGCTCTTCGATTCGGTCAATTTTCTGTGGGTCAGGCATGTTAGATGGGTTATCGACCTTAATTTCGGTACCATCTGTCATAATGACATGATAAATAACACTCGGAGCAGTTGTAATTAGATCAATTTTAAACTCACGCTCAATCCGCTCTTGAATGATTTCCATATGGAGCAATCCTAGGAAACCACAGCGGAAACCAAATCCTAATGCTTGAGATGTCTCTGGTTCAAATTGTAGGGCGGAATCATTTAATTCAAGCTTTTCGAGTGCTTCTCGCAAATCATTGAATTTTGCTGTATCGATTGGATAAAGACCACAGTATACCATCGGGTTTAATCTTCGGTAACCTGGTAACGCTTCGGTAGTCCCATTTTTCGCATTGGTGATGGTATCCCCTACACGTGTATCGCCAACGTTTTTGATAGCAGCTGTAAGGAATCCAACATCGCCGACCGATAATTCATCAACCATGACAGGCTTAGGGTTGAATACCCCTACCTCATTTACTTCAAATTCCTTCCCTGTTGCCATCATTTTAATTTTATCGCCAGCCTTGACAGTCCCTTCTACCACTCGGATATATGCAACAACTCCGCGATATGCATCGTATAAGGAGTCAAAGATAAGCGCTTTTAATGGGGCATCAGGATCGCCTTCTGGGGCTGGAACTTTCTCTACGATTTGTTCAAGGATTTCCTCTATGCCAATTCCTGCTTTTGCAGAGGCAAGCACAGCGTCCGACGCATCAAGCCCGATAACATCCTCTATTTCCCCTCTTACTCGTTCAGGGTCAGCACTAGGAAGATCGATTTTGTTTATTACCGGAACAATTTCCAAATCATTATCGATAGCTAAGTAGACGTTTGCTAATGTCTGAGCCTCAATTCCTTGAGCGGCATCCACGACAAGAATTGCCCCTTCACAAGCCGCAAGACTTCGAGATACTTCATAAGTAAAATCGACATGACCAGGGGTATCAATAAGATGAAAGGTGTAAATCTCTCCATCCTTGGCCTTGTATTTCAATTGTACTGAATTCAGTTTAATTGTGATTCCTCGTTCTCGCTCTAGGTCCATCGAGTCTAGCAATTGATCTTTCATTTCCCTTGCAGTCAACGAATTCGTTTTTTCAAGGATTCGGTCAGCTAGCGTCGATTTACCGTGGTCGATATGAGCGATAATCGAAAAGTTACGTATTTTAGATTGTCTGTTAAGTTTTTCTTCTCTATTCATTGGTGCTTCACTCCTACTTTTCTCGCGCATACACACTATTTTTTGATTATAGCAGTAGGGGGATGAAGATTCAATTATTATTGAAATCACTTTATAGAACACGAGTCATAGTTCTAT
>Ga0182742_1004238_pt1 | contig 13177 bp, 14 predicted proteins | sample eDN5th37CBELigMG_FD_128880 | JGI IMG/M metagenome (GOLD analysis project Ga0182742, IMG submission 128880) | Enriched Miracle-Growth compost microbial communities from Emeryville, California, USA - eDNA 5th pass 37_C BE-Lig MG (version 2)... ... | reverse complement strand
CTTGGTGATCGCCGCCGTCAGCGACGTCTTCCCATGGTCCACATGCCCGATCGTGCCAATGTTGCAGTGCGGCTTCGTCCGCTCAAACTTCGCCTTCGCCATCGTCCGGCTCCGCTACCCCGTGTGAACTGCCTCACCACCCCGGCACCGGCCAGCGCTTGCCGGCGCTGGAGCGGGTGACGGGAATCGAACCCGCACAACCAGCTTGGAAGGCTGGGGCTCTACCATTGAGCTACACCCGCGCCTCGCAGCGCAATGCAACCCGGGCGCCTTGCGGCGCGGCTTCTCCCACCGGGGCTCCCGGCCGCGCCCGGCGCCATGGCGCCCTGCGCGTCCTCGGTCCGGCCGGAATGGAGGGGGTTGGATTCGAACCAACGTAGGCGCAAGCCAACGGATTTACAGTCCGTCCCCTTTAGCCACTCGGGCACCCCTCCGCAGCGCCGTCCCGATCGAGAGCCAGCCGGCGGGAGCGCGCGGACTATCCGGTTCATCATAAGCTGTCAACGTGCCCCGGGCGACAGGAATGAGGAGGGAGCGAATTTCGCCGCTCCGCCTTGCCAGCGGCGCCGCGGGGCGCAGGATGGTCGGATGCGCCGAGCCCCGCCGCGCCCGCACCACCCGCCGCCCTCCGGCCCGGCCCATGGCCAGGGCGGCCGCCCCAGCGCGCCGCCGCGCCGCGGCCCGCACCCGCATGCCGCCGGCCAGCGGGAGGGCGGCCTCTGGCTCCATGGCCTGCATCCCGTCGCTGCCGCCCTTGCCAACCCGGCCCGCCGGCTGCGCCGCCTGCTGCTGACCCCGGAGGCGGAGGCAGCCCTCGCCACGCGCCTGCCGCCCCCCTGGCGCATCGCGCCGGAGCGCGCCGACCGCGCCCGATTCGCCACCTTCCTGCCGGAGGATGCGGTGCATCAGGGCGCCGCCCTGTTGGCCGACCCCCTGCCGCCGCTGCCGCTGGACCGGGCACTGGCGCATTCGGAAGGCCCGGTGCTGGTGCTGGACCAGGTGACGGATCCGCGGAATGTCGGCGCCATCCTCCGCTCCGCCGCCGCCTTCGGCGCCGCCGCCCTGGTGCTCCAGGACCGCCACGCCCCGCCCGAGACCGGTGCCCTGGCCCGCGCCGCCTCCGGCGCGCTGGAGATCGTGCCGGTGGTGCGGGAGGTAAACCTGGCCCGGGCGCTGGGGGAGCTGAAGAAGGCCGGGCTCTGGGTGGTGGGGCTGGATGCCGCGGGGCCGGTGACGCTCGCCCAGGTCTGCCAGGGGCTGCATGGCCGCCGGGTGGCGCTGGTGCTGGGCGCCGAGGGCGAGGGCCTGCGCCGCCTGACCCGCGAGACCTGCGACGAGCTGGCCCGCCTGCCCATCGCGCCGGAGATGGAAAGCCTGAACGTCTCGGCCGCTGCCGCGGTCGCGCTCTACGAACTTGCGCGCCAATAAGGGGAACGACCATGTCCGATGCCGCCGATGCCATCCTCGCCGCCCGCCGGGCGAAACGGATCCTGGAGCCGCTGGGGGCGGCCGCCCCCGCCGATCCGGCGGCGGCCTATGCCCTGCAGCGCAAGGTGGCGGAGCGACTCGGGGCAGTGCCCCCCTTCGGCTTCAAGATCGGCGCCACCACACGGCAGATGCAGGACTATCTCGGCCTGCCCGGCCCCGCCGCCGGATTCGTCCCGGCGGAGAGCCTGCACGAGAACGGCGCCACCCTGCGCTTCGCCGATTTCCTGAATGTCGGGGTGGAATGCGAGGTTGGGCTGCGCCTCGGCCGCGACCTGCCTCCCAGCCCCTGCAGCCGCGACCAGGCCGCGGCGGCGGTGGCGGAAGTCTTCCCGGCCATCGAGATCGTCGAGAGGCGCTATCCCGATCTGGCCGTGCTCGGCACGCCAACCCTGATCGCCGACCAGGTCTTCCATGCCGCCGGTGTCCTCGGCAGCCCGGTGCCGGACTGGTGCACGGTGGATCTCGGCGCCATGCGCGGGGAATTGCGGGTGGACGGCGTGGTGAAGGGTGCCGGGCATGGCCGTGACCTGCTTGGCCACCCGCTGGAGGCGCTGGCCTGGCTCGCCGGATCGGGCGCCGCCGAGGTCTTCGGCGGGCTGAAGGCCGGGCAGGTGATCTGGCTCGGTTCGGTCACGCCGCCGATCTGGCTGGAGGGCCCCTGCCTGGTGGAGGTGGAGTTCGACCTGCTCGGCACGGTGCGGCTGCGCTTCGCCTAGAGCAGATCGCGGCGGAGCGGCATCGCTCCGGAGCGTAAATCCGCCCCACAGGCAATGGCATGGAGCGTTTGCCGCGAGCCAAGGCGAGCGGAAAATGCTCCGGTCCCGGCAAGCGGCTGTTAATCCGGCTGGTGCAGGCTGGGGTCAGCGCCGCGATGAGGCATCGCGGCACCGACTCCCCGCCAGGATGGCGACATGGAAGGGATAGCCATGCCGCCCAACGACTGGAACAGCATGACCGAGGATCTCCAGCTCGCCCTCTCGCGCGAGGCGCTGCGCCGCGCCGCCGAAACCCTGGCCGCCCATGCCGAGGTGCTGGCCGTGGAGATGGAGCGGGGCGCCCTGCTCGACCGCGGCGGGCCGGACGCGCTGCGCCTCTTCGCGGCGGTGGTGCGGGCGGTGAACCAGGACGCCTTCGGCCCGGTCGGCAATGCCTGACCCCATGGGCGGGCCGGGCGATTCCGGGCGATCCGGGCACGGGCCGCTTGACGATGCACCGGCCGGCATGACAGCTAACCGCCCTGTGCCGGGTTAGCTCAGTTGGTAGAGCAACCGCCTTGGTAACGAGTGCCCCGGTGGAAACGCCGGGAGTAGAACCGCTCAAATTCGGGGAAAGCTAACGCTCCCGGCCGGGAGCCATGCCGATCCCGAGCCAAGCCCGGCGGGACCGGTCCCCGCAGGGAAGGTGTAGAGACTAGACGGGCGGCACCTGCGGCCCCCCTCGGGGCCATGGTGAAGGGATAGTCCAGCCCACGAACCTCCGGGCGGCGAAAGCCGAAGTGGGACGGTAAGCGGTAGGTCGTCAGTTCGAGTCTGACACCCGGCACCACCCCCCCGCCCCAGGCGGCAGCGATCGCCTGTGCGGAGGCGCGCATCCGCCGCTCCGATTCGCCATCCGGTGCGGCGGGTAGGGTCAGCCGCAGATTCAGGACATAGTCCCGTAGCACGCTGGCCCTCCTTTCTCCCGCGGAAGGCTAGGCGCCCGGCAGCGGCGCCGGCAAGCTGGCCGGCATGCGTGCCGCGATTCTCGCCTTTCTCCTGCTGCTTGCCCCGCCCCTGGCCGCGGCGGAGCTGAAGCTCGCCACCTGGAACCTGGCCTGGCTGACCCTGCGCCCGGCCGAGGATCCGGAACTGCCGCGGGATCTCACCCGGCGCCGACCGGAGGATTTCGCGCTGCTCGCCGCCTATGCGCGCCGGCTCGACGCGGATGTGGTCGCCCTGCAGGAAGTGGACGGGCCGGAGGCCGCGGCACGGATCTTCGACCCCAGGACCTACGAATTCCACTTCACGCAGGAGCGCGACATCCAGCGCACCGGATTCGCGGTGCGCCGCGGCTTGCCCGTGACCCGCAACCCGGATCTGGAGGCGCTGGACCTCCATCCCCGCGCCCGCCGCTCGCTCCGCCGCGGCGCCGACATCACGGTGGAGAGCCCGGGCGGGCGGCTGCGGCTGCTCTCGGTACATCTGGATGCCGGCTGCCGCGAGGGGCCGATCCAGGCGCAGCCGGACCGGAACTGCGGGAAGCTGGCGCGGCAGGCCGCGGTGCTGGCCGACTGGATCGCGGCGCGACGGCGGGAGGGCACGGGCTTCGCCATCCTCGGTGACTTCAACCGCCACATGCGCGACCCGCAGGACGAGATGCTGCAGATGCTCGCCGCCGCCGCGCCGCTGAGCCGGGCGACGGAGGGCCTCTCCAATCCCTGCTGGTCGGATGCGCGCGGCGGCCGGGCCTTCATCGACCACATCCTGCTGGGCGGGCCGGCGCGGAACTGGTGGCAGCGCGACAGCCTGCGGGTCATGGTCTATGCCGAGCGCGGCAGGGCATGGCGCGAGCGCCTCTCGGACCACTGTCCCGTCAGCATCCGGCTCCGGCTACCCTGAGATGCAGCCGCGCGTGAGGGAATCGGCATGGGCACGGAAATGGAGCGTCGGCGCACGCTTCTGGCACGCTACCGGGTGGAGGACGGCAAGGAATTCCGCCTGCAGGATCACGACCCCGGCGACACCGCCGGCCTTGCCGACAAGGCCACCGCCAAAGCACTGCTGCAGGAGGGGGTGAAGCGCCTGACGGCACTGCAGGACATGCTCTACGCCCAGGACCGCTGGGCGGTGCTCTGCATCTTCCAGGGCATGGATGCCTCGGGCAAGGACAGCGCCATCCGGCATGTCTTCCGCGGCGTGGACCCGCAGGGCTGCCAAGTCAGCAGCTTCAAGGCGCCGAGCGCGCTGGAGCTGGACCACGATTTCCTCTGGCGGCACGTCCTGGCGCTGCCCGGCCGCGGCATGATCGGCATCCATAACCGCTCCTGGTACGAGGAGGTGCTGGTCGCCCGCGTGCATCCGGAGGTCCTGGAGCGCCAGAAGCTCCCACCGGCGCTCCGCACCCGGGCGCGCTTCTGGGAGGAGCGGCTGGAGGACATTGCCGCCTTCGAGCGCTACCTTTCGCGCCAGGGCGTCCTGGTGCTGAAATTCTTCCTCCACCTGAGCAAGGAGGAGCAGCGGAAGCGCTTCCTGAAGCGGATCGAGGCGCCGGAGAAGAACTGGAAATTCAGCGCCGCCGACGTGGCGGAGCGGGACTTCTGGGACGACTACCAGCGCGCCTATGAGCAGGCGATCCGTGCCACCGCCACGCCGCGGGCGCCCTGGTATGTGGTGCCGGCGGACAGGAAGTGGTTCACCCGGCTGGTGGTGGCGGAGGCTCTGGCGATGGCGCTAGAGGATCTCGACCTGCACTACCCGCGGCCGAGCGCACAGGAGCGGGTGTGGCTGGAGGCGGCGCGGCAGAAACTGGCCTGACGCATCGCAGGGGCCGCTCCGAACTCCGCATCCGCTCCTACCGGCGGCGCCCGGACCGGCGCCTGCCGCGCCGGTGCTTCCCGCCCCGGATTTCCGGCCGGGGCGACCACAGGCTAGACGGGGATACCGCCCAGGAAGACCCTGTGGCAACTTGCTCCCGGTGGCAGCCAGCGCCGGCAGGAGATTTCCGGGCCGGCTTCCCGCCCCGGCGCGCTGTTGGCCGTGTCGCCGAGATAGCAGAGGAGCGCCCGGGCCTGCGGCTGGTCCGGCACCTCCTTCAGCACGGCCGCGAGGATCTCGACGGCCTCGCGCACCTGGCCGAGTTCAGCCGCTTCCCGGGCAAGTTCGACTCGCGGGCGGATACCGGTCCGATCAGCATCCACCGCCGCCCTGAAATGCGCTAGGGCCGCCAGACGGTCGCCACGGCGCCGGGCTTCCAGGCCGAGGCGCAGCGTTTCCACGGCCGCGATGCGGCGCTGATCCTGATCGAACGCCATCTGCCTCTACCTCCGGGCCACGAGGATCCTTCCCATAGCGCAACATAGCTGAGCCATATTGTTTGGCAATGATTATTATTTTGATTACGCACCAGAATGTCCCAAATTTTACTGCAATATTGAATTTTGATACGAATCCCAGCTGAGCCCGACGGCCCGGAGAGCGCCGCTTCCGGCCCCAGCTGGTCGCTTCCGGGCTGTATGTCTGCCCCTCTTCCCCTTTCTGGGTATATGCATCTACAGTTACTCCGTTATAAGTTGCCTCAGCAGTGAGGTTGCCGCAGAGCCGGGCATCGCCTGCCCCCGTTCTGCCAGGCACTAGGAATGATGGAAGAAGCCCGGGAAGCGATGCGGTTCATCCGCTACGAGGTCCGTGACGGCGTCACCGTCGCGGTCTTCGCCCTGGACGTACCTGCCCTGGACTGGAGCTGGGACGGGGATGACGGGCAGGCCAGCGAGACGGTGTTCGACCGCCCCTCGCTGGAGGCACGCTTGGCCAATCTCCGGGCAACCGGGGCTCCGGCCGAGGCGACGGCGGCCGCCCTTGCGGCCTGGCCGCAGGCGGAGGGCCGCCCCCCCGAAACAGCGGCTGTCCTGGCGGAGGGGCAGATCCCGCGGCCGCAGAAGACCGCAGCCGTGCTCCGCCTGATCCGTGGCGAGACGCCCGAGGCGGTCGCACGCTCGCTGGGCGTTCCGGCGCCGGCGCTGCTTGCCTGGCGCGACACCTTCCTGGCTGCCGGGATCTCCGCCCTGGACTCCTAGCCTGCGATCGCCCTGGGCGGGTTCGAGGCCTGTTACGGATCCCGGGCCTCACCTGTCGTAGCGCCATTGAACGCCATGCTTGACGCCGGCGCCCGCCCTTGCCATCCAGGCAGGGTGAGGGATCTTGTCAGCGTCAGCCGCGGCGACGAGGACACGCTCTGGGCCGTCATCGCAACGGTCGGGCGCACCAATCGCGTCGCCGAGGTCTTTCGCAGCCGGGCCGCTGCGCTGGAAGACCGGGCCTGGCGGGCCCAGCAGGTCCAGGCCTATGAGGACTTCCTCCGCCGCTCCCGTCAGCCCGTGCCGCATTACAGCGTAACGCCGATCCGGCGGGCGGACCTGCCGCGGAAATGGACTCCCCTGCCGGCCCTGGGCTTCCTGCGGGGCCAGTTCATCTGACCCCGCCGGGGCGGCTCACTCCCCCGCCGCGTCCAGCACGTGCAGCGCATAGGTGAAGGCCGCGCCGGCATTCAGTGCGATGGCCACGCCCAGCGCCTCCGCCATCTCCTCCTTCGTTGCCCCGGCCGCCTTGGCCTTGCGCACATGAGCGTCGATGCAGCCGTCGCAGCGGGTGGTGACAGCGACCGCAAGCGCGATCAGTTCCCGCGTCTTCGCCTCCAGGTGCTTCGTGGTGGCGGCGCCGCGGTTCAGCGCGGAGAAACCCTTCACCAGCTCCGGATGCAGGCCGGTCAGTTCCCTGCCGCGCTCCCGCGCCGCGCCGTTATAGGCCTCCCAGTCCTTGATCGCGCTCATCGCAGTCCCCTGACATGACTAAGGGCGCCGGCCTTGCCGCCGGCGCCCCAGCATCATCCGTTCGGAACGGCGGGTTGGCTACTCCACCGCCTCCTGCTCCCGCTCGGCATCGCCGTCGCCATCGCCGTCGCCCGAGCCCTCCTCGGGCTTCGGCAGGGCCGGCGGGGCAGCCTCGATGAAGTCGAAGGACAGGGTGCCATCCTTCAGCCCCACCTTCACCGCGCCGCCCTTGGCGAGCCTGCCGAAGAGCAGCTCCTCGGCCAGCGGCTTCTTCACATGCTCCTGGATCACCCGGGCCAGCGGCCGGGCGCCGTAGAGCGGGTCGTAGCCCTTCTCCGCCAGCCATTCCTTGGCGGCGGAGGACAGCTCGATCGTCACGTTGCGGTCGGCGAGCTGCGCCTCCAGCTGCATGACGAACTTCTCGACCACCCGCCCCACGACCTCGGGTGACAGGTTGGCGAAGGGCACCACCGCATCCAGCCGGTTGCGGAATTCCGGCGTGAACATGCGCTTCACCGCGTCCTCGTCCTCGCCGACCCGCGCCTCCCGGCCGAAGCCAATGGCCGGTTTCGCCATATCGGCCGCGCCCGCATTGGTCGTCATGATGAGGATGACGTTGCGGAAATCCACGGTCTTGCCGTTGTGGTCGGTCAGCTTGCCGTGGTCCATGACCTGCAGCAGGATGTTGAACAGGTCCTGGTGCGCCTTCTCGATCTCGTCCAGCAGCAGCACCGCATGCGGATGCTGGTCGATGGCATCCGTCAGCAGCCCGCCCTGGTCGAAGCCGACATAGCCCGGCGGCGCGCCGATCAACCGGCTGACGCTGTGCCGCTCCATGTATTCCGACATGTCGAAGCGGATCAGCTCGATGCCGAGGGTCTTGGCGAGCTGCCTCGCCACCTCGGTCTTGCCGACGCCGGTGGGCCCGCTGAACAGGTAGTTGCCGATCGGCTTCTCCGGATCGCGCAGCCCGGCGCGGGAGAGCTTGATCGCGGCAGAGAGCGTCTCGATCGCCCGGTCCTGGCCGAAGACCATCGCCTTCAGGTCGCGCTCCAGGTTCCGCAGCGTCTCCTTGTCGTCCGCACTCACGCTCTTCGGCGGGATGCGGGCGATCTTGGCGACGATCTCCTCCACATCGCGCAGCGTCACGGTCTTCCGCCGCTTGTTCTCCGGCAGCAGCATGCGGGAGGCGCCGACCTCGTCGATCACGTCGATCGCCTTGTCCGGCAGCTTCCGGTCGTGGATGTACTTGGCCGAAAGCTCCACCGCCGCCCGGATCGCTTCCGGCGTGTAGCGGACCTTGTGGTGCTTCTCGTAGTTCGTCTTGAGGCCCTGGAGGATCTTCACCGAATCCTCGATCGTCGGCTCGTTGACGTCGATCTTCTGGAAGCGGCGGACCAGGGCGCGGTCCTTCTCGAAGTAGTTGCGGTATTCCTTGTAGGTGGTGCTGCCGATGCAGCGCAGCGTCCCCTGGGCCAGGGCCGGCTTCAGCAGGTTGGAGGCGTCCATCGCCCCGCCGCTGGTCGCCCCGGCGCCGATCACCGTATGGATCTCGTCGATGAAGAGGATGCTGCCGGCCTGGTTCTCCAACTCCTGCACCACCGCCTTCAGCCGTTCCTCGAAATCGCCGCGGTAGCGGGTGCCCGCCAGCAGCGAGCCCATGTCGAGCGCGTAGATGGTGGACCGGGCCAGCACCTCCGGCACGTCGCCCTCGACGATGCGCTTGGCCAGCCCCTCGGCGATGGCGGTCTTGCCGACGCCGGGGTCGCCCACATAGAGCGGGTTGTTCTTGGTGCGGCGGCAGAGGATCTGGATGGTCCGCTCGATCTCGCTCTCGCGGCCGATCAGCGGGTCGATCTTGCCCTGCTGCGCCTTGCGGTTGAGGTTGACGCAGTAGTTGGAGAGCGCGTCCTGCCCCCGCCCGCCACGCGGCTTGTCCTCCTTCTCGCCTTCCTCGGCGGTGGAGGGAGTGCCCTGGACGGGGCGGCTCTGCGATCGGCCCGGCGCCTTGGCGATGCCATGCGAAATGAAGTTCACGGCGTCCAGCCGGGTCATGTCCTGCAATTGCAGGAAGTAGACCGCGTGGCTCTCCCGCTCGGAGAACAGGGCGACGAGGACATTGGCCCCGCTCACCTCGTCCCGGCCGGAGGACTGGACATGGATGGCGGCCCGCTGGACCACCCGCTGGAAGCCGGCGGTCGGCTTCGGGTCCCCGGCGCGCTCCGTCACCAGCCCGGCCAGGTCCTTGTCCAGGAATTCGGTGAGGTCGCGCTTCAGCTTCTCGCTGTCCACGCCGCAGGCGCGCAGCACCGTGGCCGCGTCCGCGTCGTCGGTCAGCGCCAGCAGCAGGTGCTCAAGCGTTGCGTATTCGTGCCGGCGCTCATTGGCGAGGCCGAGCGCACGATGGAGCGTCTGCTCGAGATTGCGTGACAACATGCTAGAGACGCTCCCTGATCTGAACCGTCGTTCCCGAGAGCGCCCGGGCACGAAGGCGGTTTCTCCAGGATGAATTGTAGGTACCCGCACTGCGCCAGAGGAGCCCCCTATCCGGCGGGGTGACGCAGTTTTTCTTGCCGGCTGACGTGGCTGTCATTCCTTTTCGATGGTGCACTGGAGAGGGTGCTGGTTCTGCCGCGCCAAGTCCATGACCTGCGTCACCTTGGTCTCGGCGACCTCATAGGTATAGACGCCGCAGACGCCGACACCGCGCCGGTGGACGTGCAGCATGATGCGCGTCGCCTCCTCCCGGTTCTTCTGGAAGAAGCGTTCCAGCACGTGAACGACGAACTCCATCGGCGTGTAGTCGTCGTTCAGCATCAGCACCTTGTACATCGAGGGCTTCTTGGTGCGTGGCCGGGCCTTGACGACGACGCCGGTGTTCGGCGTTGTGTCCCCCGGCGTGTTGCCCCCGTTCGGCCGCTTGTCTTGATCGCTCATGAGGTTCCTGATCGGCGGGCCTCCACCCGCCTGCGGGCATACTGGGGCGGCAGGCTGGTGGCCCGCCTGGCGGGAAGGATATCGGACCGCACCATGCAAGGTGAAGCCCCACGCGCGAGCGTGAACCTGGATATTGGGGGGGTCACCTGGAATGGAAAGGGCCCGGCCCGGCCGCCCCGCCCGCCTTCGCGGGAAGAGACGGGCCGAGACCGGGCCCCGATCAGCCTCCGGCCCTGCGGCCGGAGCCAGGCTTCCAAGCGGACCGTTCAGACCGCCAGCGGACGGGCCAGCTTCTCCACGGCCAGCGTCATGCGGGCGGAGAGCGGGGCGAAGGACTGCTCGGCGACCTTCAGCGCGGTCTCCTGCAGCTTCGCCGCCTCGGTGAAGGTCTTCTCCAGGGCGGTGCGAGCCAGGCCGGCCTGGATCTCCGCAGCCTCCTTCAGGCTCTTCACGCCGGAGAGCGCCTTGGCGCCCTCAATCGCCTGCTCGTTCAGGCCCTGGAAGAGCGCCATGGTCTGGCGGCTCAGGTCCTGCACGCCGGCCACATAGGCCTGGGCCGCCTTGGTCACCGCCTCGACATTGCCGCGGCCGAATTCCGCTGCTTCCTCAGCCACGCGGAAGAGGTTCTCCGCCGCCTTGTTCACCTGCTCCATACTCTTCTCCATGTTCGCGCGCGCCTGCGCCACGCCCTCATTCACCAGCTTGCTGGCGGGCGGGGCGCTGGCCTGCGCCGCCTCGCTCACCAGCTTCTTCACTTCCGCAACCTTCGCTTCGGTCGCCGCCGCCATCGCCTTGCTCCTTCGCACCGGGCCCTGTCCCCTGAACGGGCGCAGCCCGGCGGATCGAGCCGCTTTGCTGCGCTGCAACATGATGGCTTCTATTTCGCAGGCAATGGCTGGCGCAAGCACTTTTTTGCGCTGCACAAAAACGAGCCTTTCACGATCCCGAGAAGGGCGGGAACCGCCGGCCGGATCGTATCGCCAGCTTGTGTGAGGGGTGCCCGGCAACCCCTTGGAAACACGGGGTTCCCGTTCAGTTCTCGGTGACAGGCGACCCCTCGAAGCCATAGGCTGCTCCGGAGTCGCCGGCTGCCCGGGGGGGCGGGCCGCGAACCGGGGGATCGCATGTTGGGCAGCAGCGCCGCGTCGCGGCTAGGGGCCATGCTGGCCGCCGTCATTCTTTGCAGCATCGGAACCGTCCGCCCCGCCACCGCCCAGATCGGCAGCGAACGCTACGCCGCCATCGTGACCGATGCACGGTCCGGCGCCGTCCTGATGGCGGCCAATCCGGATGAGCCGCGCTACCCGGCCTCGCTCACCAAAATGATGACCCTCTACATGACCTTCGACGCGCTGCGGGACGGCCGCATCAGCCTGTCGAGCCGGATACCGGTCTCCCCCTCCGCTGCCTCCATGCCGCCCTCGCGCCTCGGCCTGACCGCCGGCATGACCCTGACAGTGGAGGAGGCGATCCTCGCCCTGGTCACCAAGTCGGCGAATGACGCGGCGGCGGCGCTCGGCGAGTTCCTCGGCGGCGGCAGCGAGCAGCGCTTCGCCCAGATGATGACGCTGCGGGCCCGCGCCCTGGGGATGACCCGCACCACCTTCCGCAACGCCTCCGGCCTGCCGGATCTCGACCAGGTCAGCACGGCGCGGGACATGGCGCTGCTCGGCCGGCGACTGCTGCAGGACTTCCCGGACCGCTACGCCTATTTCTCCACGCCGTATTTCGTCTTCCGCGGCCGGACCCACTGGAACCACAACCGGCTGTTGCAGGAATACGACGGCACGGACGGCATCAAGACCGGCTATGTGAATGACAGCGGCTTCAACCTGGTGGCCAGCGCCCAGCGCGACGGGGTGCGCCTGGTCGCCGCCGTCTTCGGCGGCCGCACCGGGCGGGAGCGCGACCGCCACATGATGGCGCTGCTCGACCGCGGCTTCGCCGCCTCCGGCGTGGCGCCGCGGGAGATGGTGGCCCGCCGCACCACGCCGGGCGTGCTGGCCGCCGCCCATGCTGCGCCCCTCCGCAGCGCCAGGGCCGCAACCCCGATCCGCGGCCGGCAGCAGGCCGCCGCCCGTCCGACCGTCCGGCACGCCGCCAACGCCCAGTCCCGTCCGGCCGTCCGGCGCGCCGCTAACGCCCAGTCCCGCCCGGCCGCCCGGCGCGCCGCCAGCGTCCAGCCCCGCGCCACGACGCGGCCCGGCCATCTGCGCATGATTTCCACCACCAGAAGCCGCCCGTCCGCCCGGATCGAGCAGGGCGACACCAGCCGGGACACCGTGGCCCGCCCAGCCCAGGCTCGCCGCCAGCCCGCCAAGGCGGCCAGGACTCCGGCCCAGACCGGTTCGGCCAAGACCAGCCGCCGCCCCGGCTGAGGCGGCGGCAGGATCGCCCGCCGCCCCTTCCCGTCAGGCCATCGCCCCGCGCGCCGCCACCGGCCAGAGGCACTCCACCCGGCCGCGGCGCACCCCGACATACCAGTCGTAGCGGTCCACCGTCGGGTCGCAGTGCCCGGGAACCAGGCGCAGCTTCTCCCCCAGCGCCGGCGCGGCGCCGTCCTCCACCAGGATCTTGCCGTGCTCGTCCGAGGCACCGGCATAGCGTAGGCCCGGCCGCTGCCAGACCAGCGGCAGGCCGGAATCCACCGCCACCGCCTTATGCCCGGCATCCACCACGGCGACGCCGGGGATCGCCCGGCTCATCACCGTCGCCAGCACGAAGAGCGCCTGGCGGAAGGGCGGCGGGTTCTCATTCCTCGCGTAGTCGGCATCCATGAAGGCGTAGGAGCCGGCCTGGATCTCGGTGAAGACGCCGCTTGCCGCCTCCAGCGGGAAGGTGCCGGTCCCGGCGCCACCGACGATCGGGCAGTCCAGCCCGCGCTGGCGGAGCTGCTCCACGGTGCGGCGGGTCATCGCCGCGGCCTCGCCGATGGCGGCCTCGCGCTCCGCCGGCGTCCGCTTGTGCTGGGCGCTGCCGTGATAGGCCTGCAAGCCGCCGAAGCGCAGATGCCGGCTGGCGGCGATGCGCTCAGCCAGGGCGACGGCGGGCGGGCCGGGCTCGATGCCGCAGCGGGCGGCGCCGACATCGATCTCGACCAGCACGGAGAGGCGGGTGCCGGCGGCCTCGGCAGCGGCTTCGATCATCGCCACCTGCTCGGCATCGTCGGCGCAGATTGCCACGGTGCTGATGCGGGAGAGCGCCGCCAGCCGGGCCAGTTTGCGGGCG
>Ga0182742_1004237_pt1 | contig 13193 bp, 10 predicted proteins | sample eDN5th37CBELigMG_FD_128880 | JGI IMG/M metagenome (GOLD analysis project Ga0182742, IMG submission 128880) | Enriched Miracle-Growth compost microbial communities from Emeryville, California, USA - eDNA 5th pass 37_C BE-Lig MG (version 2)... ... | reverse complement strand
CCGCCGCGGCGACGTCGGGCGCCACCGGCGCAGCGGCGGGCGCCACGGGCGCGGGCGCCGTCTCCGCCGCGGTGCCGGTGGCGAACTCGATGGTGGTGTCGCCGAGGACGATGGTGTCGCCGGTGGAGAGGGCGCACTTGCTCACCCGCTTCCCGTTGACGAAGGTCCCCTCCACCGAGCCCATGTCGATGATCGAGACCGAGCCGTCGCCCGCCACCTCGATCACCGCGTGGATGCGCGAGACGCGCTCGTCCTCGATGCAGAGGTGCGCCGACGAGAGCCGGCCGATCTTGATGATGTCGCGGTCGAACTCCTTCACCGCGACGAGCTGTCCGTCCCGCAGGATCCGCAGCGTGAGCGGAATCGCCATGTCGTTCGCTCCTGGCGCCCCCGCCCGCAGGCGGGGGCGTCCGTTCCGCAGGGGCGTTAGAGCTCGCCCACCGATTCGAGCACTTCTTCCCGGAAGTCCTCGCGGACCTTGATCAAGTTGGTGTGCTGGACGGTCTGCCGCGCGTCCACGTAGGCGCCGTCGGGGCGGGTGAGATCGCCCTGGATGGTGTCGTCCTCGAAGTCGATCACCGTCTCCTTGGCGTACTCGACCTTCGGCTCCTCTGCCGCGGCGGGGGCAGCGAGCAGGAGGCCGCCGAGGACCAACAGGCCCCGTGCCAGCTGGAAACTAGAATTCGTCATCGGGCTCCTCCGGGTCGTGCTGCGCGGGGATGGGCTGAGCATGCTGCGTGGGCGTCGGCGCCGCCACTTCCTGGCGGGGCGCGGGCTCCTCCCGCGGGGCCTCCTCCGCAGGCGCCTCCGCCGCGGCGCCGCCGCTCTCCTGCGCCGCCGCCGCTGCCGCCTCCTCCGCGGCGCGGGCGGCCATCGCCTTCTCCTCGAGCTTGAGCGCCACCAGCTGCTCGCACTCGCGCAGGTCGGCGAAGACCGGGTGCTCCGCGGGCAGGTTGGTCGCGTTGCCGGAGATGTACTCGCGGTAGAGCACCAGCGCCTGCTCGGGCTGATCCTTGTGGCGGTGCAGGATGTTGGCGATGCCGTAGGCCGGCCGCGGATCGTGCGGCGCCTGCTGCCGCACCTGCTCGTAGGCGGCGAGCGCCTCGTCCACCTTGCCCATGCCGCGCAGCGCGATCGCCAGGTCGAGCCGCGCCGCCACGTTGTCCGGCTGCTGGCGGAGGATCGCCTCGTAGTGGGTCGCCGCCTCCTCGAAATCGCGGTGGGCGAGCGCGTCCGCCGCCAGCTTCGCCCGCGCGGGGAGGTGATCCTCGCGGAGCTGCACCGCCTGCTTGTAGCGGGCGAGGGCGGCGGGGGCGTCACCCTCCTTCTCGCGGATCTCGCCCATCAGGAAGACGAGCTGCGCGTCGGTGGGATCGTGGCCGATGCCCCGCAGCGCCACCAGCCGCGCCAGCGCCAGCTCGCCGCGGTCGAGGTGGATCTTCGCCACCACCTTGTGGGCGGTGAGGTTCTTCGGATCGCGGAGGAGCGCCTCGCGGGCCAGCTCCAACGCCCTGCCGTTGTCGCCGCCGGCGCGGTAGAGCTCGGCCAGGCGGGCGCGGGCGGCGGCGTCGGTGGGGTAGGCGCGGAGCACGTTCTTGTACTGCTCCTCCGCGCCGGCCCGGTCGCCGGCGTTCTCCATGATCACAGCGAGGTTCTCGTAGGCCGCCTTGAGGGTGGGCTTGGCCTCGATGGCGCGGCGGTAGTGCTCCGCCGCCACCTCGGGCTTGCCCTGCCGCTCCGCGACCACGCCGAGGTTGAACCACGCCTCCGCGTGGTTGGCGTCCTCGTCCACCACCGCGCGGAATTTCTTCTCCAGCGCGTCCCAGTCGACCACCTTCAGCGAGAGGCCGTCGTTGTAGGCGCGCACCGCGTCGGCGAACTTGCGCTTCGCCGCCGGGGAGATCTCGCGGGGCTTCGCGTCCTCGCTGGGACGCGCCACCGCCATCGGGCCCGCGTTCCCGCCGCCACCCGCGGTGGCGCAGCCGGTCCCGAGGGCGGCGGCGAAGATCAGTGCTGCCGTGATTCGAATCGCTCGCATGTTGCACCCTAGGGAAGCAGGTCCGGATCGTCGGGCTCGCCTTCCCGCGACGGGAGGGGCGGCTCGGAGACGGGGCTGGTCGGGGAGGGCGGCGCGCTGGGGCGCTGCTGCACCGCGGGGGCGGGCTGCGCCGGGCGCGGCGCCTGCTCGTTCACCACCGAGGGGAGGGGCGTCTCCTCCGGGGGCGGCGGCGGGATGGGCTGCTCCTCGAGGAGGAGGCCGACCCCCTGGCTGCGGGCGGCCACCACCACCTCCGCGGGCTCCTCCACCAGCGGCGCGTAGCCCGGCGCGTGGCGCTCCTCCAGGTAGCGGAGGGCGTCGGCGGCGCAGGCATTGTACACCCCCAGCTCGCGGCTCTTGGCCACGGCGGTGACGAAGGCCTCGTGCGCCTTGGCCTCCACCGGCATCGCCTCCTCGGCGAGGGCCGCCCGGTACATCTCCACCTCCTCCTGGCTGAAGCCGCGGGGGACGGGCGCGTCGTAGAGCGCCCTGGCGAAGTTGTGGTACGCGCGGCCGATCCGCTCGAGGGCGCAGATGCCCGGACCGGCTGCGCCGATCGCGACCGTCTCGGTGTAGCGCTTCTGCACCTCGAGCAGCGCCAGGCCCTTCTCCTTCAGGTCCTGCGCCATCCGCTCCTGCGGGAGCCGGATCCGGATGCGGTCGAACTGCCGCCAGGTCCAGTCGGAGAGGACGAAGTGGGCGCTCGCCGCCGCCTCCACCGCCTCGGGGGTGAGGCTCGCGCGCCCCTTCGGCCCGAGGCGCCGGTAGACGTCCCAGATCTCCTCGTAGACCTTGTTGCGCGCGCCGATCATGCCGCGGTTCTCGTGGATCTTCGCGATCCGCCCCATGGCGGCGAGCCGCTTGGTGGTGCTCCTGCCCCACCGCTCCTGCTGGTAGGCCTCGAGCTGCCGCACCGCCAGCCTGCCGTTGCCCATCTTCTCGTGGAGATCGGCGATGGACAGGAAGACCGCCTCCGCGTCCGCGTCGCGCGGCCAGAGCTCGAGCCACTGCTCCCTGTTGCGCAGCGCCTGCCGGTGCTGGCCCAGCGCCTCGCGGAAGATCCCCGCGTTGAAGAGCGCCGCGCGGGCCTTGGCCTCGTCGTACTTCGGCCCCGGGTTGGCGGGCGGAATCCGCTTGCCGCGGCGATCCTTCTTGCCGAGCGAGGCGTCCCACCGCGCCGCGTAGGTCTCGAAGGCGGCGGCGGCGCCCGCGAAGTCGGCCATCTCCTCGAGGGTGACGGCGTTGAGGTAGAGCGCCTCGGGGGCGAGGTCGCTCTTCGGATACTCGCGGGTCAGGCGCTCGCGCACCGCGATGGCCCGCTCCGGCAGCCCCGCCTTGTGGAAGTCGATGGCGGCGTTGAAGAGCGCCTCGTCGGCGAGATCGCTCCGCGGCCACTCGGCGACGAAGGTGAGATAGCGCTCGCCCGCCTGGGCGAACTTCTCCTCCTTCTCGAGGAGCGCCACCATCTTGAACGAGTTGCGCTCGATGATCTGCTCGAGCTCCGCCTTGAACTGCCCCTTCGCCAGCCGCGGCTCGGCGTGGAAGCGCTTGGCCCACTCGTCGATCTTCTGCCAGTCCTCGAGGATGTTGAACGAGTCGAGGACGAGGTGGGCCGAGTAGACGGCCAGCTCGTGGGTCGGGTGCTCCAGCGCGATCTGCGCGAAGCGCTGCACCGCCGGCTCGAAGTGGTTGTACCGGTACTGGAGCTGCGCCGCCTTGTAGGCGATCTGCACCCGCTTGTCCCCGTCGGGCACCCAGGTCAGGTAGCGCTCGCACGCGTCGAGGAGCGCCTGCTTGGGCGCGGGGATGGGCAGCGGCTTCTTCGGATCGGCGTCCTGCGGTAGCGGCTCGTCGCCGAGCTTCTTCACCGTCTCGTCGTGGGCGTAGATCGCGCCCTCGAGCGCCTTGACGAACCACTTGCCCGGCTTGATCTCCTCCGCCTCGGCGGTCCTGCCCTCCTCCTCGAGCTTCTTCTTCTCCTCCAGCTTCGCGATGTCGATCGCGGCGACGCGCTCGTACTCCGCCGCCGCCCAGTCGTACTTGCGCAGGTTCTCGTAGAGGAGCTCCGCGTGGAAGAAGCGGAGGTCGTACGCCTTGGGGGAGTCGGGGAAGAGGTTGAGGTAGTCGGTGTAGACCTGGCTCGAGTAGACGAAGGTCTCCTCGTCGCGGCTCCGCTTGCCCTCGTTGTGCCAGGAGACCGCGAGGTTGGAGAGGGTGCGCTCGGAGAGGTCGCGCGCCTGCTCGAGGAGCTTGCGATCCTCGTCGGTGCGGATCGCCCCGCTCTTCTCCACGTCCTTGAAGATCTGCACCAGCAGCCGGGCCTGCTCGACGGTGATCGGCTTGTGGCCCACGCGCATCACCGAGCTGACGATGCGCGCCTGGAAGAGCGGCGCCTCCGGCGAGAGCGGCTGCTCGCGGATGAGCTGGCGGTAGACCAGCACCGCCTCCTTGTCCTTGCCGGTGTCGTAGTAGAGGCCGGCGAGCCCCTTGAGCATCCCCCACCACTCCTCCTCGCCGCCCACCTGCTGGAAGGCGGGCTTCGCCTGGGTGGGATCGCCGAAGTGGGAGTAGGCCAGCACGTAGTCCTTGCGGGCTTCGCGGATGAGGGCGGTCTTGTTGGCGTTGGCCACGTTCTGCGCCAGCTCGCCGTAGAAGACGGTGGCCTTGAACTTGTCGGCGGCACCCGGGTAGTCGCCGAGGTTGTAGAGGCACCACCCCTGCTTGTAGACCGCGAAGCCGTAGACCCGGCTCTCCGGATAGGCCGCCGCCTTGGTGTAGGCGTCGAGGGCCTTCTGGAGCATGTCGCGCTTGCCCTCGGAGTTGTTGAAGTACCACTCGCCGAAGGCGAGCCAGGCGTCGGCGACGAACTGCGACTTGGGGAAGCGCTGGATCAGCGCCTTGTAGGCGGCGAGCGCCTCCTTGTCCTTCCCCGCCTCCCAGTAGTTGTGGCCGAGGAAGAAGAGCACCTCGTCCACGCGCTTGTAGTCGGGGTACTTCCCGATCAGCTCCTGGTAGCGGAGGATCGCCCGCGCCTGGAAGTCGTCGCGGTTCTTGAGATAGGCCTGCTGCTCGGTGCGCGCGGAGGTGGCGCAGGCGGCGTCGCCGCCCTGCTCGCAGCGTAGCGCCTTGTCCTCCATGCGGTTGGCCTCGAAGAACCAGTAGCGCGACTCCTCCCAGTTGAGCTCGGCGAGGCGGAAGAGCAGGTCGGGCTGCTCGGCGGAGTCGCCGCCGATGGCCACCATCTGCTCCAGCGTGCCCATCAGCTCGCGGCGCTTCTCCTTGAGCTGCAGCTCCACGTTGAAGCGGAAGATGTCGTACTCGATGCCGGGGCCCTGGTCGCCGTCGGTGGCCTTGTCGCGGGTGACGTCGCCGGCGAGATCCTTCGAGGGACCGCCCGCGTCGGTCTTCCGGCCCAGCGCCGCTTCCCGCTCCGCCCGCCGGGCCGCGGCGGTCTGCGGCGCCGCGTGCGCGGGAGCGAGGGGAAGGGCGGCGGCGACGAGCGCCGCAACAATCAGACCGTGGGTCTTCATCGGTTGTCCTTGCAGCCCTTGGTCAGGGTGTACTGGTACGTGCCCAGCTCGTCGCGCCAGTACTCGCCCTCGTACGGCCAGTAGACGTGCTCGTCGTCCACGGCGGTCGAGTAGCGGTACTGCTTCACGACGGCGACGTTGGAGCCCTTCGCCAGCGAGGCCTCGAGGTTCGACTTCTCGCTGGTGCCGATCTCCGCCTTGATCGCCAGCGCCCGGTAGTTGAGCTGCGCCAGCTCCTTGCGCTCCTTCTCCAGCTTCCGCTTGGCGTAGAAGCCGGCCTTCTTCTGGAGCTCGACCCGCTGCGCCTCGAGATCCTGGAGCAGGCCCTTCGCGAGCTCGGAGAAGCGGAAGAGGTCGCGCCGCGCGGTGATCGAGTCGGCCTCCGCCTCCAGCTCGAGGATCGAGTCGTTGAGGTGCTTGAGCTCGCGATCCGAGAGGGCCAGCTTGAGGATCCGCTCGAGCATGCGCGAGGTGGAGCCCGAGCCCTCCTTGTTGGCCTTCTGGATGTCGGCGAGGACGTCGTAGTAGTCCTGCGGCGTGGTCAGGTTGCCGGCGAGCACCCGCTCCAGCTCGTTGTAGAGCGGCAGGTAGGTGCGGTTGAACTCCTCGACGATCTGCGTCGCCTCCGGGTAGCGGCAGTTCTCGTAGTAGATCACCGACTTGAGGATCAGCGCCTCGGGGAAGTACTCGTCCCGGAAGAAGGGCGAGTGGAGGGTGATCATGTTGCCCAGGGCGCGCTCGTACTCGCCGAGGCGGAAGTTGGCCCAGCTCGACTCGTAGAGCGACTGGAGCCACTGGTCGCCGCCGCGGGCGACGCGGCCGTAGTAGAAGAGCGCGTAGCGGTTCTGCTTGTGCTCGTAGTGGATGCGGGCGAGCTGCATGAACGCCTGCTCGCGGAGCTGCGGATCCTGCTGCATCCCGGTCCGCGGGTTGAGGGCGCGCACCACGTCCTTGAACGCCTCCACCGACGGCTGGAACTGGCCCTGCACGTAGAGGGTCAGGCCGTCCAGGTAGCGGGCTTTGGGGTGGAAGCGCGAGTCGCGCGGCACCATCGCCAGCAGGCGCCGGGTCTCCTCGAAGCTCTTGCGCGCCTCCGCCTCGAGCTGCGCCTTCTCCGCCCCCTGGGCGACGGAAGCGGCGTCGAGGAGGGCCTTGCCGCGGGTGAAGTTGTACTTGGCGAGGAGGTAGCGGAACTCGGTCCGGTACTTCTCCGGCCACTCCACGTTGGCGTATTTGGCGATCTCGTCGAGCACCACCGACTGGCCGGTGGTCTTGTGGGAGATGAAGAAGAGCCACTCGAGGCTGGTGCGGAAGTACCGGTGCGACTCGCCGCGGGCGAGGATGCGCTGGAAGACCGAGAGCGACGAGTGGTAGAGGCCCATGCGGTAGAGCGACTTGGCCAGCAGGTACTCCGCCTGCTGGTGGTGCTCCACCGACGCCTTGTCGTTCAGGATCTCCTGGAAGCCCAGCGCCGCCGCCTCGTAGTTCTCCTCCTTGAAGAGGGCGATCGCCGCGTCGAGCTTCTGGCGATCGGCGGTCTTGCCGGTCACGTCGAAGCCCTCGAACGACATGGTCGGGGCCGGCTTCTCCTGCGCGGGCGCCGCCACCGCGGGCGGATCGACCCGCTTCTGCGGCGCCGGCCGGGTGGCACGCGGCGCCTGCTTCGCCTTCTGCTGCCGCTTCGGCTGGGCCTTCGGCGCCGGCTTCGGCGCGGGCTTCTTCTCCTCGACGGGATCGGAGAGGTCGAGCCCCTCGAAGGAGATCTGCGCCGTCGCCGGGGCGGGGGCGGCGAGCGCGCCCGCGCCCACCACCAGGGTCAGAGCGAGATGGAGGAAAGCGTTGCGCATCTCAGGACTCCGGTCCGTCGCCGAGGAAGAAGGAGAGGCCGATGGTGAAGAGGAGCTGGTTCTGCAGGTCCTTCTCCACCCCGGTCTTGCCCTGCACGTCGGTCTGGTAGAGCACGTCGCGGATCTCGAACCGCAGCGTGGCGTTGCGCGAGACGAAGTAGCGCTGGCCGACGCCCACGTGGAGGGCGGGAACGATGCGGGTCTCGACCTCGCGGCCGTCGGGCGGCGCCATCTTCGACTGGACCACGCCGGCGCCGAGGACGCCGTACGTGTCGAAGTGGAGCACCTTCTCCGCGAGCACGGAGATCTTGCCGTAGAGCGGCGCCCAGCTCACGTCGAGCGAGCCGAGGAAGCCCATGTCGCCGGGGGTGCGGGCGAGGTCCTCCTTGGTCGGGACCTCGCAGTTCTGCCCGTTGGAGTCGCAGCGGGTCACCGCGCCGGAGGGCGTGCTGAGGGCCCAGGCGCCGTTGAGGCCGAGCGACCACGTCTCGGCGAAGTGGTAGGCGTAGCGCAGGCCGAAGACGTACTTGGTGAAGAAGGCGTCGCCCAGGGAGAGGCCCACGGTGGGCGAAAGCTCGTGGCGCCCGTCCTTGGTGAACATGCGGCCGGAGACGGGGCGGATCCGCTCGTCGAGGTCGAGGTTCGGCGCCTCCCTGGTCTGCTTCGCGCGGGCCTCGTCGGCCCTCGCTTCCGCCTGCGCGTCCCGGTCGATCTCCTCGGCGCTGGCGCCTGCCGGCAGGGCGAGGAGCGCCGCGCCGAGGATCGTGGCGATGCTGGTGGTCCGGATCACGGGTGGCGTCCTCACTGGTTCTCGTAGGTGAAGGAGCCGGGGAGCCAGAAGGAGAGGCCCACGTTGAGCGTGAGCACCTTCTGGATCTCGGAGATCTGCCGGTCCTGGGGCCTGTCCGCGTAGAGCAGCTGCTTCACCCAGAACTCGAAGGCCATGAAGTCGAACATGGCGAAGCGCTGGCCGAGGCCGATGTCGATCGCCGGGTGGGCGCCGTCGTCCACCGGCGCGCCGGAGGTCTGCGACCAGGCGACGCCCACGCCGCCGACCAGGAACAGGTCGTACTGGACGATGGTGTTGAACCACGCCAGCTTGCCGTAGATCGGCGTCCAGAGGACGTCGGCGCCAGCGGTCCAGTCGAGCTTCGAGGAGAGGAGCAGCGACTTGAGCTCGCGCTTGGCGATCCGGACGTTGTCGGTCTGGGAGATCCCGAACTTGTCGTAGTGGAGCGACAGGGCCAGCGAGTCGGCGAAGTGGTAGTTGGCCGCGATGCCGCCGCCGACCTTGGTGTAGAAGGCGTCGTTGAGCGAGAGCGCGAACGAGGGGACCACCTCGAGGCGGTTCCGCTTGAGGAAGTGCTTGCGCTGCACCGCCTTCACCCGGTCGTCCTGGGTGACCGCACGCTCCACCCCATCCCTGGGGGTGCCTTCCTTCTGGCGGGCCAGCTCCTCGGCGGAGGCCGGCGGAGGGGTCACGGGGCCCTCGCCTTCCGCGGCGGCACCCTCTTCGGGCCCGTCGTCGGAGAGGTCGAGGCCGAGCCCCTGTCCCATGGCCGGCGTCGCTCCGAAGAGCAGCAACGCGACGGCCGTCGAGGCGAGCGTTCTCACGCGGGGACTCCCTTTTCCCGGGCGGTGGATCTCCACATCTCGCGTGAGATCCAAGCGTTCCGCCCCAAGGTGAAAAATCTGAACGGGCCGACGATACAGCGCCCCCCGGAAGGGAGCAAGCGCCGTTCCGGGGTTCGCGGTGTGGGCGGCAAGACACGGTGGGTGCGGGTGGTCGCAAGCCACACGCGCCCGGCGGCGCCGCCCGCCCGGCAGCCGCCACCGCCCGGGCGGCGGTCGACGCCGGTGACCGGCAGATGGTCTCTCCCCGCCACCGGAGGATGAAGCCCCCGGGGTGCGCCACGGGCAAGTTCTCGCTCGGGGCCGACGGAACGAGCTAGGAGAATTTTCGGTTCTCTTGAGGCCGGCTGCGGGCTGTGTTACCGATGGCACATGCACAACCGCGTCTCGCCCCTCGGCTTCTTCGCTCTGGCCTGCTTCCTCTGCCTCTTCCTCGGCGCGGGTTCCTGCGTGGACACCGACGTGGGCGCGCCCTGCAACCTGCAGAAGATGCGGGCGGACGCCTCGCTCCCGGGCTGCGGGGACATCGGCCAGGACGCGAGGCCCGAGGATCGGCCCGAGTGCTTCCACCCCACCATCGCCGACTTCGCCGCGGGGCCGGAGAAGGAGTACGTCTCCTTCGGCGCGGCGGAGTGCGACAACCTCACCTGCGTCCGCTCCGCGGGCGAGCCGCTCCCCGCCAGCGAGGACGCGCCCAACGGCACCTGCTCGGGCGAGTGCATCAACGATCAGGACTGCGACTCCGAGGGGAACGGCAAGTTCGTCTGCCGCGAGCTCTTCCTCGACCAGGCCTTCCTCACCCAGCTTCGCGACAGCCTCACCGAGGAGGAGTACGCGAAGTACTTCGGCCGCATCCAGAACACCAAGTTCTGCGCCCGGGCGCAGTAGCCGGTCGACGAGAGCGCTTCCGCCCCCCGCCGCCCCCCGGGCCGCGGGGGGTTCGCGTCTTCAGCGCCGCGGGTCGTGGGCCGCCTCGACGATCCGCGCCATCGCCCGCTCGAACGCGGCGCGCTCCTCGTGCCCCCGCCAGACGAAGCGGACGCCCATCCCGGGCTCCGCCCCGCCCTCCTCCACCCAGGCGACCTCGGCGAGCAGCTCGATCGGCGGCTCGCCGCAGGGCGCGCAGAGCTGGAGGTGGAAGCGGCTGCCGGGAGGGAGCGGGCGCGCGGTGCGGATGAAGGTGCCGCCGCGGGAGAGGTTCTTCGTGTAATCGGCGAGGAAGCCGTTCATCCTGCGGTACTCGACGCGCAGCTGGATCGGGATGCGAGCGACCGTTCGCCTGTCGTCCCTGCAATCGGTCATCTGGCTGCGCTCCGCGCGGCGGGAAGGCCGGCGATCCGGCCCGCGTTCCGACCGCAGCGTAGCGTGGAACGGGGAGGAAGTGGGATGCAGCGAGGGCCGATTGCGGCGCGGATGGCGGCGCTGCTGCGCAGGCCGCGGGTGCGGCTGGCGCTGATCGCCGCCGGGCTGGCGGGCGTTCTCTCGCCTCTCGTGCCCCTCGCCGCGGTTCCTGGCTTCGAATCGGCGCTGCTCGCCAACGTGACGGTGGGCCTGCTCGCCGGCGCGTTGGGGATCGCCGCGGCGCGACACGAGCGCTCCCTCGTTCATGGGGGCGAGGCCACCGGGCCCCTCACCGCCGTGTCGAGCGCCATCTTCGCCGCCTTCGGCCTCGCCGCCGCCGCGATCGTGCCGTTCGTTCTCGCTGCGGTGATCGCCGGCGCCATCGGCGCGCCCTGCTCCGTCACCGCCGGGCTCGGCTGGTACGCGATCCTGCCGCTCCCCTCCGCCTTCTTCGGCGCGGCGCTCGGCTTCCTGTGCGGCGCGATCACCGAGCGGCGCCGGGTACCCGGCGCGCTCTACTTCCTCGCGATCGCGGCGGGGCTCGGGGCGATGGCATGGCCGGTGCTCACCGGCCCGCAGGTCTTCCTCTACCACCACCTGCTCGGCTTCCTGCCGGGCCCCCTCTACGACGAGGTGGTACAGATCGAGCGGCCGCTGGTGATCTACCGCCTCCTCACCGTCGCCTGGGGCGCGGGCACCCTGGGCCTCTGCGCGCTGCTGTGGCGCGACGGGCGGCTGGGCAGGCCGGGGCTGCGGCCCTTCGCGGCGGCGCTGGTGGGCGCCGCCGCGCTGCTCGTCGCCGCCGGGCACGGGAACCGCCACGAGATCGGCTACGCGCAGAGCGACGAGAGCGTGGCGCAGGCGCTGGGCGGCAGGAGCGAGGGCGAGCGCTGCACGGTGATCCACCCGCGGGCGATGCGCCGGGTGCGGGTCGCCCGCTTCGTCGAGGAGTGCGACGCGCGCGTGGCCGAGCTGGAGCGCTTCTTCGGCGTGGAGGCGCGGCGGCCGGTGGTCTACCTCTACGCCAACCGCGAGCAGAAGCGGCGCCTCACCGGCGCCTCGGGGACGCAATTCGCCAAGCCGTGGCTGGGGCAGCTCCACGTGGACGATCGCGGCTTCCCCCACCCGGTGCTCAAGCACGAGCTGGCGCACCTGGTCGCGGGATCGATCGGGCGTGCGCCCTTCGGCGTCACCGCGGTCCTCGGCGGGCTGCTGCCGGTGCAGGGGCTGGTGGAGGGCGCGGCGGTGGCGGCGGACTGGCCGGCGGGCGAGCTCACCGTCCACGAGCAGGCGCGGGCGATGCGCGTCCTCGGCCTCGCTCCGGCGCTGCCGCGGATCCTCTCCCCCTCGGGCTTCTACGCGGAGTCCGCTTCGCGGGCCTACACGTACGCAGGCTCCTTCGTGCGCTGGCTGGTGGAGCGCCGCGGCGCCGAGGCCTTCGCCCGCGTCTACCGCGACGGCGATTTCCACGCCGCCTACGGCGCAGCGCTCCCCGACCTGGTGGCGGAGTGGGAGGCGTGGCTCGACGGCGAGCCCTTCTCCCAGCGCGCCCTCGCCGTGGCGGAGCGCCGCTTCAAGCGGCCGGCGATCTTCCGCAGGCCGTGCGCGCGCGAGGTGGCCGATCTCTCGGCGGCTGCCGGCGACGCGCTCCGCGCGGGCGACGCGCAGACGGCGGCGGAGCTCTACGGGCGGTGCAGCGTCCTCGACGATGGCGACCCCGGCTTCCTCGTCGCCCGCGCCCGCGCCCTCGCCGAGGACGGGCGCACCGAGGAGATCGAAGCGCTGTGGCAGATCCTCGACGCCCACCGCTCCGCCAACGACCTGCTCCGTTCCCAGCTCCTCGTGGCGCTCGGCGACGCGTGGGCGCGCCTCGGCGATCCCGTGCGCGCCGCGGAGGCGTGGAGGCGCGCCGGCGGCTTCCCCATCGATGCAGCCGGCCAGCGCGAGCTCGCCGTCAAGGAGGAGGCGGTCGCCGACACGGAGGTCGCCGCGGCGGTGCTCCCCTACCTGGCGGAGGGGAGCGACGCCCGGCTCATCGCCGTGCGCGATCTCCTCGAGCGCAAGCCCGGGTGGGCCACCGGCTGGTACCTGGTCGGTCGCCGCCTCGTTCAGCGGGACGAGAACTCGCTCGCCGTCGCCCACCTCGACCGCGCTCTCACCGTCGGCGCCCTCCCCTCGCCCCTGCTCCAGCGCGAGGCCCGCCGCCAGCGCGCCCTCGCCCTCCTCGCCCTCCGCCGCCACGCGGAGGCGGAAGCCGACCTCCTCGCCGTGCTCGACGAAGGCGACCCCGGCGAGCGCCTCGAGACCGCCGACCTCCTCGGCCTCGTCCGCTTCTCCGCCGCCCGCCCCCTCGCCGAGCGCTGAGGCATGACATGACGGGACCCGCCGGGAAGCATGACGCCTCCCGGCGGACCGAGCGCCTAGTCCAGCAACGCGCAGTCGCGCGTCCCCTCCGGACAGACCAGCTCACCATCGCTGCACTCGGGGTAGAGCGGGATGCCCGCCTCGCTGCAGCAGTACGGCTCGTTCGCCTCCGGGTCGGGGCACGCGTTCGCCTCCTCGTCCCCGCAACCACCGAGACCGACGACTACGATTGCGCTCAGAATCACTCGTCGCATTCAGGAGCTCCCATGGTCACGAAGCTGGGCCCGGGCGATTTGTACGGTATCCGCTGCACGAACCCGGTCAAGTCCCGATTTGTGTGTAATTCGTAGCCTCCCGCGGGAAGCTCCGTGGACTCAGGCGGCCTTGGCCTCCTGCTTTTCAAACACAGACATGTCGAGGTAGCGCCGGTCGGTCCAGATG
>Ga0182742_1004235_pt1 | contig 13197 bp, 12 predicted proteins | sample eDN5th37CBELigMG_FD_128880 | JGI IMG/M metagenome (GOLD analysis project Ga0182742, IMG submission 128880) | Enriched Miracle-Growth compost microbial communities from Emeryville, California, USA - eDNA 5th pass 37_C BE-Lig MG (version 2)... ... | reverse complement strand
GGCCGGTGCCGGCGTGGTGGCCGACAGCGACCCGAAGGCGGAATACGAGGAGACGCGGCAGAAGGCTCGCGCCTTGTTCCGCGCGGCCGAGGAAGCCGTGCGCTTCGCGGCGGGCCGGCGGGGCCAGTAGGCCCTCGCCTGCCACGCAAGGGAGAGGGAGGGCGCGCCCTCCCTCCCGCTGCGGGTCACAGGTACCAGTGGCCGGTGGCTTCGTAATTCGCCAGCACCTGCGCGGCGATCGCGCCCCAGTCCACCGGCGCGTCCTGACCCGGGGCCGGGGCCTCGGCCGGCGCGGAGGCGGCGCCATGCACGGTGAAGCTGCCGCCGGTCCAGCCCGTGCCGAGCGCGCCGCTCCAGGCGCCGTTGTACTCGGCCTGCGAGACATAGAGGTTGCGGTCGGCCTCCGGGCTGCCGTTCCAGAGGTCATTGAGGAAGTCCACCGTGACCCTGTGCTCCCCCGGCCCCCAATCCCCGTGGAGGACCACGGTATCCTCCTGTCCGGAGCCACGCAGGGCGGAGGCCGTGAAGGTGCCGCCGACCTGCACCCCGTCCACGCTGACGGTGTATTGCGCGTCGCCCTGGTAGGAATCCTGGCTGACCCGGAGCACCAGCTTGTCCGGCCCCCAGCCGGCCTCCAGCCAGGCCGGCTCGCGCGGGGTCGGGTCGGCGGCGTCGGCCCTCGCCCAGGGATCCGCCCCGGTCCACTGCGCCATCTCCACATTGTCGAGGCGCACCGTCACCACATCCGGGGTCGAGGCATCCGGCGCGCCGCCCATCCACTCCTCATGCCAGGTGCCGACGAAGCTCATCACCCCGAAGCCCATGGCCTCATCGGGGATGTGGTCGGTCCATTCGGCGACGGTCCTGCCATCCACCTGGATCCGCAGCAGGCCAGGCAGCCAGGTCACGTCATAATGGTGCCATTCCGAGGGATCATAGGAGCTGGTGCGGACGGCGTCGTACCAGTCGCCGCCGCCGGGGCCCTGCCAGTGCAGCGTATGCATCGCATCCCGGCCTGGGGTTTCGAGGATGTCGACCTCCGGCGGCCAGTGGTCGTCCGATGCGGGCCAGAGCAGGATGGCCGTCATGGTGCCATGCCCCTCATCGACCTGCGCGTCGAAGGAGACGGTGCCGTAGTGGATGACGTTGCCGGCCTTCAGGCTGTTGAAGCCGCCACCTGTCCACCAGCCGCCGTCATGACGGGTCATGGTGACCTGCATCTCGCCGTCGCGGACATTCACGTCGCCGGCGTTCCAGCTCCAGACGCCGTTCCAGTAGACGCCGCCGTGATAAGGCTCGCCCCAATTGGCCGCGTCGTAGCCCTGGTTGAAGTCATCCCACAGGACCGTACGGAAGGCGCCTGGATTCAGATCCCCGCTCATCGGCCCGCTCCGATTCGGCAAGTGAGGGGGCCGTGACCGTCGGGATGGCGCATCGCGTCTTGTCTCCAGAACTGCGTTGGTTCCACACCGGCAGCCGGCCGCTGGCCGCGCCTTCCAGGCGGCAGGGCAGTCTTCACGCTCCGGTGACCGGGGGGATGTGAGACGCGAAACGATGCTTCATCAATCTCTGATTGTATTTTTCATACGATTTTTCCGCTGGATGGCTGATCCGGCGACAGACTTGGGTATATTTTCCTAGAATCGTCGGAATACGTTCCAGCCTGCAACGAATCATCAGCGGCCGAAGGGAAGCGGCTGGAGTCGCCCCGCCCGCGCATGAGACCCTGTCCAGGATAAGGAAGCTCCGCATGTCCCGCCCCTGCCCCGGTCCCCGAGCCGTCACCAGCCGCCCCAACTGGCAGCCGCCGGCCAATGCCACGGACTGCCACTGCCACATCTTCGGCCCCTATGACCGCTACCCACTCTCACCAGGCCGGTCCTACACCCCGCCCGAAGCCTCGGTCGCGCAGTACCTGGACATGCTGGAGACCATCGGCCTGCACCGCACCGTCATCGTCCAGCCCAGCATCTACGGCACAGAGAATGCAGTGACGCTGGACGCGACGGAGGCGATCGGCCTGGACCGCGCCCGTGCCGTCGTGGTGGTGGATGACGGATTCGATGCCGCGCAGCTCCGGGCCATGGCGGCGCGCGGCGCCTGCGGCGTGCGCTTCAACGCGGTCAGCGGCAATGGCGCGCCGCTGGAGCAGCTCGAAACCCTGGCGAACCGGATCGCGCCGCTCGGCTGGCACCTGCAGCTCTACGCCCATGCCGAGCAATTGCCGGAGCTGGAGCCCATCCTCGCTCGCCTGCCCGTGCCGGTGGTGATCGACCATATGGGCGGCGTCCGGGCCAGCGAGGGCGACCTGGACAGCCCCGCCTTCAAGGCCCTGCTCCGCCTGCTGGAGCGTGGCGCCTGGGCCAAGCTCTGCGGCTATCGTTCCTCCTCCGGGCACCCTTATGCGGATGTCGCGCCGATGGCGCGGGCCATGATCGCCGCCGCGCCGGAACGCTGCGTCTGGGGCACCGACTGGCCGCACCCCTCCCTGCACAGCCCGGAGGAGGTGCCGGATGACGGCTACCTGCTGGATCTCCTCGGCCAGTGGGCGCCCGATCCAGCGCAGCGCCGGGCGATCCTGGTGGACAATCCGGCACGGCTCTACGGATTCTGACAGCCGCGTTGCGGAGACCCTTGCGGGCACGGCCGCGCCGGGACTAATCTCGGCGCATGGTCAGGATGCAGCCGCGCCGCGGCAAAGACCTCTCCGCGCGATTTTGGTACCGCTGGTACGCACCGGCGGCCTAGGATCAGCGCACATCCATCGCAGACCCCGAAGCCGCCACCGACTGGCGGCTTTCGTGTCTCTGGCCTCTCCTGACCTCACGAAATTTCCCGCCAGCCGTGGCGGCCTCAACCAGACGGAGGCCACCATGCAGCGCAGCGACTACGATTTCGACGTCATCACCGGACCGTCCACCCCGCTCCCCGAGCCCAAGCCGGCACGCCCGGCCGAGCCGGCGCAACCGAAGGACAGCGCGCAGGCCCATGGGGCGCAGCCCCGGGGCCAGACGACGCATGGCTGAGCCCCGGAGCGTCGCGCGGCGACGCCCCGGTCCCTCGCTTGACCCGGGCGTGGCCGCGCGGGAGAGTCCCGCAACATGATCCTGCTGATCGACAACTACGACAGCTTCACCTTCAATCTCTATCACTTCCTGGGCGACCTTGGAGTGGAGATCGAGGTCCGGCGCAACGATGCCCTGACCCCGGAGGAGGCGCTGGCGATGCGGCCGGAGGCGATTCTGCTCTCCCCCGGCCCCTGCACCCCGGACCAGGCCGGCATCTGCCTGCCGCTGATCGCCGCCGCCGCGGCGGCGCAGGTGCCGCTGCTCGGCGTCTGCCTCGGTCATCAGGCCATCGGCCAAGCCTTCGGCGGCAGCGTGGTGCGCGCGGCGGAGCCGGTGCATGGCAAGGTCTGGGACGTGCACCATCGCGGCACGGATGTCTTCGCCGGCCTGCCCAGCCCCTTCCGCGCCACGCGCTACCACTCCCTCGTGGTGCGCCGGGACGACCTGCCGCCGGCATTGGAGGTGACTGCCTGGACCGAGGACGGCCTCATCATGGGCCTGGCGCATCGCAGCCTGCCGGTCTGGGGCGTGCAATTCCACCCCGAGAGCATCGCCAGCCAGCACGGCCACGACCTGCTGCGCAATTTCCTCTCGCTGGCGAAGATCCGCGCCAAGGTGCCGGCGTGAACAGCCTGAAGCCCGTCCTGGCCCGCCTCGCCGCCGGCGAGAAGCTGGCGGAGAGCGAGGCGGAGCATGCCTTCGGCCTCATCATGGCCGGCGAGGCCACGCCGGCGCAGATTGCCGGCCTTCTCATGGCCATGCGGGTGCGCGGCGAGACGGTGGCCGAGCTCACCGGCGCCGTCCGCGCCATGCGTGCCCGCATGACGGCGATCGAGGCGCCGGAAGGCGCCATCGACATCGTCGGCACCGGCGGTGACGCCTCCGGCTCGCTCAACATCTCCACCGCGACCGCGCTGGTTGTGGCCGGCTGCGGCGTGCCGGTGGCGAAGCACGGCAACCGGGCGCTCTCCTCCCGCTCCGGGGCCGCGGATGCGCTCTCCGCGCTGGGCGTGAACCTGGACGTGCCCCTCGACCGGCTGGAATCGGTGCTGGCCAAGGCCGGCATGGTCTTCCTGATGGCGCCCCGGCACCATTCCGCGCTGCGCCATGCCGCCGGTCCGCGCGTGGAGCTCGGCACCCGCACCATCTTCAACCTGCTGGGTCCGCTGGCGAATCCGGCACGGGTGAAGCGGCAGCTCACCGGCGCCTACCACCCGGACTGGCTGCGGCCGATGGCGGAGACCCTGGCCCGGCTCGGCACCGAGCGCGCCTGGCTGGTGCATGGCCAGGGGCTGGACGAGATTGCCCTCTGCGGCGAAACCCATGTGGTGTCGCTGGATAGGGGCACGATCCGGGAATTCACCATCGCTCCGGAGGATGCCGGCCTGCGCCGCGCCCCGCCCGAGGCAATCCGGGGCGGCGATCCGGCAGAGAACGCCCTGGCGCTTTCCGCCCTGCTCGCCGGAACCCCGGGCCCCTATCGCGACGTTGTCCTGCTGAATGCGGCGGCCGCCCTTGTCGTGGCCGGACGGACCGACGATCTGCGCGCCGGCGCGGAGGAGGCGGCCCGTTCCATAGACAGCGGGGCCGCCGCTGCCGTACTGGCCCGCCTCAAGGACGCCACCGCTTCCATGGAAACCCGATGAACGCCCCCCAGGTCATCCGCCCCGAACTGGACGTGCCGGACACGCTGGCGCGCATCCTGGCCGACAAGTACGAGGAGGTGCGCGAGCGCTCCGCCGCCATCTCCCAGTCGGACATGGAACGGTATGCGCTGGCCTCGCCGAAGCCGCGCGACTTCACCGCGGCGCTCTGCGGCGCCGTGGCAGAAGGCCGGGTCGGGCTGATCGCCGAGATCAAGCGTGCCTCCCCCTCCGGCGGGCTGATCCGCGATCCCTTCGAGCCTGCCACCCTGGCGCAAGCCTATTGCAGCGGCGGGGCCTCCTGCCTCTCGGTCCTGACCGACGCACCCTATTTCCAGGGCTCGCCCGACCATCTGAAGGCCGCCCGTGCCGCCTGCCCGCTGCCGGTGCTGCGCAAGGACTTCATCGTCCATCCCTGGCAGGTCTTCGAGTCCCGGGTGATGGGCGCGGACTGCATCCTGCTCATCATGCGGGCGCTGACCGACGCCCAGGCTCATGAGCTGGAGGATATTGCCCGCTCCCTCGACATGGCCGTGCTGGTCGAGGTGCATGACCGACGGGAACTGGAGCGGGGCCTGGGGCTGGAGAGCCGGCTGATCGGCATCAATAACCGCAATCTTAATACCTTACAGACCGACATTCGTGTTACGGAGGAGCTGGCGCCGCTGATCCCGGCCGACCGCATCCCGGTTGCCGAGAGCGGCATCCGTACCCCGCAGGATGTCCGCCGCATGGCCGCCGCCGGTGCCCGCTGCATCCTGGTCGGCGAGCATCTGATGCGCCAGCAGGACGTGGCCGAGGCGGCGCACCAGCTCGTCCACGCGCTCTGAGATGGGTAAGGCTCCCGGCCAGCCCGGCTTCACCCATTTCGACGAGCAGGGCCGGGCCGCCATGGTGGATGTCTCCGCCAAGCCGGAGACGGAGCGAGTGGCCATCGCCCGCGGGCGGGTGGTGATGGCGCCGGAAACCCTGGCACGTATCCAGGAGGGCCAGGTAGGCAAGGGCGACGTGCTGGGCGTCGCCCGTCTCGCCGGCATCATGGCCGCCAAGCGGACCAGCGAGCTGATTCCGCTCTGCCATCCGCTGATGCTCTCCAAGGTCACGGTGGATCTCGCCCCTGCCCCGCCGGACGCGGTGGAGATTGAGGCGCTGGTGAAAGTCGCCGGCAAGACCGGGGTGGAGATGGAAGCGCTGACCGCGGTGACGGTCGCGGCGCTGACGGTCTATGACATGTGCAAGGCGCTGGACCGCGGCATGCGGATAGAGGCGGTGCGGCTGTCGCATAAATCAGGCGGAAAATCCGGCACTTACGAGGCGGAGTGATGCTTTCGGTCGAAGAGGCCCGCGGACGGATCCTCGCCGCCCTCTCCCCCACCCCGGCGGAGACGGTGCCACTCGCCGCGGCATGGGGCCGGGTGCTGGCCCGCCCGGTCCTCTCCCGCGTCACCCAGCCGCCGGCCGATGTCTCGGCCATGGACGGCTATGCGGTGCGCGCCGCGGATGCGGTGGAAGGCGCGCGCCTGGCCGTGACCGGCACGGCCCCCGCCGGCCATCCCTATGCGGGCACGGTTGGTCCCGGCGAGGCGGTGCGGATCTTCACCGGCGGCCTCGTCCCGCCCGGCGCCGATTCGATCCTCCTGCAGGAGGATGCCGAAGCCGCAGAGGGCAGCGTCGTGGTGAAGGAAGCGGTGCGCGAGGGCCGCTGGATCCGCCGCCGCGGCCTCGATTTCGCCGAGGGCGAGGAATTGCTGCCCGCCGGCCGCCGCTTGACCGCGCGCGACATTGGCCTGGCCGCAGCTGCGAACCACCCCTGGCTCACGGTCCACCGGGCGCCGCGAATCGGCATCCTGGCCACCGGCGATGAGATCGCCCTTCCCGGCGAGCCGATCCCGCCCGGCGGCATCGTCAGCAGCAACGCCCATGCCCTCGCCGCCCTGGTCCGCGCCGCCGGGGGCGAGCCGCTGGTGCTGCCCATCGCCCCGGACGATTCGCAGGCCATCGCCGAGGCCGCCCGCGCCGCCCGCGCCTGCGACCTGCTGGTGACCACCGGCGGCGCCAGCGTCGGCGACCATGACCTGGTGCAAAGCGCGCTGGGACCGGAGGGCTTCGCCCTCGACTTCTGGAAGATCGCCATGCGGCCGGGCAAGCCGCTGATCTGGGGCAGGCTGGGGACAACTCCCGTGCTTGGCTTGCCGGGCAATCCGGTCTCCGCTCTGGTCTGCGGCGTGGTCTTCCTGGTGCCGGCCCTGCAGCGCCTCTCCGGCCTGCCGGGCGAGGCGCCGCGCACCGTCCAGGCCCGCGCGGGCACCGCCCTGCCGGAGAATGACCGCCGATTCGACCATCTGCGCGCCCGGCTGGAGAGCGGGGCGGATGGCGGCCTGGTGGCGACTCCCTTCCCGGTGCAGGACAGTTCCATGCTGAAGACCATGGCGCGGGCGGAGGCGCTGATCCTGCGCCCTCCGCACGCGCCCGCCCTGCCGGAAGGCGCCGTGCTGGAGGTCATCCCCCTCGGCGATCTCGGCATCTGAACTGCTGCTTGTGGAAAACATTTGACGAGCCGCCTGGAACCTTCGTAGAACGACCACGACGGTTTCCCGTTTGTTCCCGGCAGCACCGGGAACCGGGCGCCAAGGGGATGGACGGAGGCCACCAGTGCTCACCCGCAAGCAGCACGAGCTGCTGATCTTCATCGACAAGCATCTGCGCACGACCGGCTTCTCCCCCTCCTTCGAGGAGATGAAGGAGGCGCTGCATCTGAAGTCGAAATCCGGCATCCACCGGCTGATCACGGCGCTGGAGGAGCGCGGGTTCCTTCGCCGCCGCGCCCATCGCGCCCGGGCGCTGGAGGTGATCCGCCTGCCGGAGAACCTGGCGCCGCGCCGCGCCGCGGATCTGTCCGCCGCCCCGGCACGCGAGTCCGCCTTCGCCCCCAATGTCATCCGCGGCAATTTCGCCCCGAACCTGGCCGGCGTGCAGAAGGCGGCCAATGAGGCCGCGGCGGTCCACCTGCCGCTCTATGGCCGCATCGCCGCCGGCCTGCCGATCGAGGCGCTGCGCGACTCGGGCAGCAGCGTGGAGTGCCCGGCCGCCATGCTCGGCGCTGGCGAGCACTACGCGCTGGAGGTCGCCGGCGATTCGATGATCGAGGCCGGCATCCTGGATGGCGACACGGTCATCATCCGCCGCGGCGATACGGCGGAGAACGGCGCCATCGTGGTGGCGCTGGTGGACGAGAACGAGGTGACGCTGAAACGCCTGCGCCGCCGTGGCAATTCCATCGCGCTCGAAGCGGCGAACCCGCGCTACGAGACGCGCATCTTCGGCCCGGACCGGGTGCGGGTGCAGGGCCGGCTGGTCGGGCTGCTGCGCAAGTACTGACCCCCTACTCCGTCCGCGCGGGCGGTTCCGCCGAGGGAAGTCCACGCGGCAGCGGCACCGGAGACACCCAGGGGCGAGCGCCGCGCGCCGCCCGGTCGCTCAACACGCGGAGGCCAGATCGGTCCAGCCAGGCCGCATGCGGTCCGTTACGCCAGACGGCAAAGCGATCCACAACCTGGGCGGCGCAGCGGCCGCGCACCGGCTCGGCCGAGACGACCAGCGCAGCAGTGGCGCAGGCGGCCTGCGGCGGGTCGCCGCGCAATAGCACCACCGAGGGCCCCTCCGGCACAGGCCGCAGGGTGCAGGCGCCGGGGCGGCAGAGGATGGCTCCCTCCGCCAGGCGGCCCTCCAGCGGCAGGGCTGGCGCCTCTGCCAAGCCGTAGAGCCGCAGCCAGGTGTCACGGGTGAGGTTCGATGCGCCGGAGAGGCGTTGCAGGAACAGCTCCTCGCCAGCGTGCAGGGCGATCAGCCGGCCATCGCCGGAAACCAACAGGTCCGGCGGCCGTTCCCAGGCGCCACTGGCCAGCCCGGCTGCGATCAGCGGCAGGCCGAACAGCCGCCAACCGCTGCGCCACAGGCAAAGCCAGAGCATGCCGAACGCGGTCACGCCCAGCCCCCAGGCCGGGATGGGCGGTACCTGCAGGGCGGCACCGGGCCAGCCGGCGACCCAGCGGGCCACGGCAAGGATCGCCTCCACCCCCCAGCCCATGGGCACCAGGGCCAGCCATTCCAGCCCCAGCGGCATCAGCGCCACCGCCGCCATGCCGGCCGGCATGACCAGCAGCGAGGTCAGCGGTACGGCCAGCGCATTCGCCGCCACGCCATAGAGCTGCAGCCGGCCGAAATGGTGCAGGCCGAAGGGCGTGGTCGCCGCGCCCGCCAGCACCGAGGTTGCCACCAGCCCGAACAGCCCCAGCACCAACTGCCGCTTCCACCGCTCCTTCTCCCCGGCGGCGGGCAGGCGCGGGCGCAGCCATTCCCAGCCGGCGATCAGCGCCAGGACCGCGGCAAAGCTCATCTGGAAGCTGGCACCGAGCAGCGCAGCGGGCTGCGCTAGCAGCACTGCCGCCGCGGCCAGCGCCCAGGCGCGCAGGCTGAGCACCCGGCGGCCCGCCAGCAGGGCCAGGGTCGCCAGTGCCGCCATTGCGAAGCTCCGCTGCATCGGCACCTGCGATCCGGTCAGCAGCATGTAGAAGCCGCCCATCGCCAGCGCGCCCACCGCCGCCAGGGGCTTCACCGGCAGGCGCAGCGCCAGCCAGGGCAGCAGCACCAGCAGCAGCCGCAGCAGACCGAAGCCGACGCCCATCACGATGGTGATGTGCAGGCCGGAGACGGAGAGCAGATGCGCCAGGCCGGAATCCCGCATGGCGGCGAGATCCGGGGCCGGGATGGCGCTTTGCCCGCCGGTCAGCAGCGCCGCCGCGACCGCCCCGGCGGCGCCAGGGATGGCAGCCGCGGTGCGGGCCTCGACCAGGGCGCGCAGCCCGGCGAAGGCAGGCGGACGGCCCTCCCCCGGCGCCACATCCGCCGGACCGAGCGCGAAGCCGCTGCCGCCGAGGCCGGAGAACCAGGCAGCGCGCTGGAAATCCCAGGCACCGGGATAGGCGGGTGCGGCGGGTGGCCGCACCAGGGCGCGGACCGTCAGCCGGTCGCCCGGCTGCAGCCGTGCCGGATCATCGGAGCGGAGGCGGATGCGGATATGACGCGGCTGAGCCTCGCCGTCATTGATCCGCGGTGCCTCCAGCGTCACGCGCCGGCCTTCGGGCAGCATGTCCACGGCGGTGATGCGGCCGGCGACGATCATGGCACCGCGCGGCAGGTCGAGCGCCGGCGGCTGCCGCGCGGTGTGCCAGGTGGCGGCGGCGAAGCCCAGCAACCCGGCAGCGACCAGGCCAAGCGCCCAGCCGGCGATGGGCCGCCGCAGCCCTAGCCAGATCGCCAGCAGCAACAGGGCGGGTGCGAGCCAGGCCACGGCCAGGGGCGGCTCCGCAGGCAGGGCGAAATAGGCCAGCACGCCCATGCCGAGCGCAACCGCCAGCCAGGGCGCAAAGCGCGACTGCTCCGCCGCCAGCAGCGCGTCCAGCCAGGCGGCTGGGCGGGCGGGCCATCGCGGGGCAGGCCAGGCGAGGCTGAAGGACATCCGCAACAAATCTGTGTTGATGGAATGATCTAATCAACCACAAGCTGCGCCCGGCCGCGCCACGCACGGCAACCGTGCAGCCACGGGGCCAGTGCAGCGATTTCCCCCGTGGCGGGTTCTGCTCTAGGAACGCCCCCTTCCGGATGACGCCGCAGATAGGCCCGAGATGACCGTCCGAACCCGCTTTGCCCCCTCCCCCACCGGCTACCTGCATATCGGCGGCGCCCGCACGGCGCTGTTCAACTACCTCTTCGCCCGCCACCATGGCGGCCAGTACCTGCTGCGCATCGAGGATACCGACCGTGCCCGCAGCACGCGGGAAGCGGTGCAGCAGATCCTCGACAGCCTGGAATGGCTCGGCCTCTCGCCGGACGAGCCGCCGGTCTATCAGAGCCAGCGCGAGGCACGCCATGCCGAGGTGGCGCGGGAGCTGCTGGCGCGCGGCAAGGCCTATCTGGCCTTCGATACGCCTGAGGAACTGCAGGCCATGCGCGAGCAGGCGATGAAGGAAGGCCGTCCGCCGCGCTACAATGGCTACTGGCGCGACCGTGACCCGAGCGAGGCGCCACCGGACCGCAAGCCCGCCATCCGCCTGAAGGCGCCGCGCGAGGGCGAGACGGTGGTGAAGGACCTGGTCCAGGGCGAGGTGCGCGTCGCCAACAGCGAATTGGATGACATGATCATCCTGCGCTCGGACGGCACGCCGACCTATCTGCATGCGGTGGTGGTGGACGACCACGATATGGGCATCACCCATGTCATCCGCGGCGACGACCACCTGACCAATACCTTCCGGCAATGCCAGATCTACGATGCGATGGGCTGGAAGCGCCCCTTCTTCGCACATATCCCGCTGATCCACGGCCAGGACGGCGCCAAGCTGTCCAAGCGGCACGGCGCGGTGAGCGTGCTGGAATTCCGCGAGCAGGGCTACCTGCCGGAGGCGGTGTGCAACTACCTGCTGCGCCTCGGCTGGGGGCATGGCGACGAGGAATTCGTCCCGCGCGACCGCGCCATCCAGCTCTTCGAGCTGCATGATGTGGGCCGCTCGGCCAGCCGCATGGATTATGCGAAGCTGACGCATCTGAACGGCGTCTATCTGCGCCAGGCGGATGACGAGCGGCTGCTGGAAGAGACGATGGAGCGGCTGGCGAAGCGCGGCGTGCTGTTCGGCACGGAGGGCGCGGAGCGTATCCGGCTGCTGATGCCGGATCTCAAGGAACGGGCGAAGACGTTGGAGGAGCTGGCAGACAATGCCGCCTTCGCCGCCGTCGAGGGCCCGCCGCCGATGGCCTCCAAGGCCGCGGCGCTGCTGACGCCGGAGGCGCGGGCGCGGCTGGCGGATCTCGCGCAGTTCCTGAACAATGCGCCCTGGGAGCGGCAGGACCTGGAAGCCTGGCTGCGCGACTATGCCGAGGTGAAGGGGCTGAAGCTCGGCCAGGTGGCGCAGCCGCTGCGCGCGGCCCTGACCGGCAGCACGCAGAGCCCGCCAATTGATGCGGTGCTCTATGCCCTCGGCCGAACGGAGACGATGGACCGGATCCTGGCGGCAGCGGAACCGGCTGAGGCGCCCTGACGACACCGGGCCGGCGCAGGCCGGCCCGGCCGATGACCTGGGCGAGCACAACCAGCCCATCCAACGGGGGCGCCTGCCGTGCCCCCTCGCCGTCCCGGATCAACCCCGGCACACTTCATCCGGCCAATCCAGGACAGACGCATGACCGCAATCCTGCTCGAACCCATATCGCTCCGCGGCCTCCGGCTGCGCAACCGCATCGTCATCTCGCCCATGTGCCAGTATTCCGCCGAGGACGGCGTGGCGAATGACTGGCACATGGTCCAGTACGGCCGCTTTGCGGTGGGCGGCGCGGGGCTGGTCTTCGTGGAGGCCACCGCTGTCTCGCCGGAAGGGCGGATCACCCATGGCGATCTCGGCCTGTGGTCGGAGGCGCAGGTGGCGCCGCTGGCGCGCATCGCCGCCTTCATGAAGGCGCAGGGCGCCGCAGCGGGAATTCAGATCGGCCATGCCGGGCGCAAGGCCAGCATACAGCGCCCCTGGTTCGGCAACGGGCCGCTGACGGCAGAGGACGAAGCGCGGGGCGACCGTCCCTGGAAAGTAGTGGCGCCGAGCGCGCTGCCGATGGACGAAGGCTGGCTGATGCCGGAGGCGCTTTCCGAGGAAGGCATCGCCCGAATCCGCGAGGCCTTCCTGGCGGCCGCGGAGCGCAGCCTGCGCGCCGGCTTCGACGCTATCGAGATCCATGCGGCGCATGGCTATCTGCTGCACCAATTCCTCTCGCCGCTCTCGAACCGCCGCAATGATGCCTGGGGCGGCGACCGCGCCGGGCGGATGCGCCTGCCGCTGGAGATCGCGCGCGGCGTACGCCGGATCTGGCCGGAGGACCGCCCGGTCTTCGTGCGGATCTCTGTGGTGGACGGGGCCGAGGGCGGGCTGACGGTGGAGGATTCCATCGCCTTCGCCACTGCGCTGAAGGCGGAGGGGGTGGATGTGGTGGATTGCTCCTCCGGCGGACTGATGGGCTCGGCCACCGCGGCGAAGGGGCCGCCGCGGAACTACGGCTTCCAGGTGCCCTTCGCGGAGCGGCTGCGGCGGGAGGCCGGAATCGCCACCATGGCTGTCGGGCTGATCGTCGATCCGCGCCAGGCGGAGGCAATCCTGCAGGCGGGCCAGGCGGATCTCATCGCGATCGGGCGGCAGGCGCTGGAGAACCCGAACTGGCCGCAGCACGCCGCGGCAGTGCTGGCGGGCGGGATGCGCTTCGGCGACTGGCCGAAGCAGCATGGCTGGTGGCTGGACCTTCGGGCCAGGGCATTGGCGAAGCTCGGGCCCTGGCGGCCGGAGGCGTAGGTAAGGACGCGCCGGGACGTCGCGGGCTGCGGCCCGCGACGCCCCGCTCGCGGATCAGAGGAACCAGTGGCCGGTGGCCTCGAAATTCGCCGCCACCTG
>Ga0182742_1004234_pt1 | contig 13197 bp, 14 predicted proteins | sample eDN5th37CBELigMG_FD_128880 | JGI IMG/M metagenome (GOLD analysis project Ga0182742, IMG submission 128880) | Enriched Miracle-Growth compost microbial communities from Emeryville, California, USA - eDNA 5th pass 37_C BE-Lig MG (version 2)... ... | reverse complement strand
CGCGTCCAAAACGTTTTCCATTTGATGAGTAAGACTAGCTAAGTCTTCGTAACCCATCGTTGCTGACATTCCTTTTAACGTGTGTGCGGAGCGAAAAATATCATTAACAATGCTAAGATCACTTGGATTTTTTTCAAGATCAAGTAATCGTTCATTACAGTTCTGAAGATGCTCTTTACTTTCCTCTATAAAAACCTCTAAATATTGGCTCATTTCCATGCCCAACAGCTCCTTGGAGTTATACATATTTCATTATTGTTTCTGCAATATTATCAACGTTTTTAACTTCATCCACTAGCTTTGTTGCAATAGCTGCTTTCGGCATTCCAAAAACGATGGATGTTTCCTCTGATTCCGCGATAGCCACTACATTCCCTGACTCTTTTAGCTTTATAAGTCCTTTTGTACCATCCGACCCCATCCCAGTCATGATGACGGAGATCTTTGCATAGGCAGATAACTCACTACAGGATTCAAACATCACATCTACAGCGGGACGATGGCCGTTTCTTGGTGGAGATTGATCTAATTGGATCGCTAAATTAGCTCCTACCCATTTTAGTTTCAGATGAAGACCACCTGGTGCAATATAGACTGTTCCTTTTTGAATGATGTCTCCTTCTTCAGCTTCTTTGACATGAACCTCGGAGAGCGAGTCTAATCTTACAGCGAGACTTTTCGTAAATCCTGCTGGCATATGCTGTACTACTAAAACAGGGGCATCAATCGTCTTTGGTAGCTTAGTAATTACTTGTTGAAGCGCACGCGGTCCACCCGTCGATGTACCTATACACACTAGTTTTTTTCCTGATAAAGCATTGAATTGATTCTTTTTACTTGGTTCTATTTTACTATAATCCATACGCTTTTTTACAGTGTTTTTTTCTTGACTGTTCAGCTTCACAAGCTGCTTAATATTAGCTTTACTCGCAGAAACTACCTTTTCTACCAACTCTTCTTTCACTTTATGCAAGTCAAGAGAAATCGCACCTGAGGGCTTTGTAATAAAATCAGTTGCACCATATTGAATCGCTAATATCGTGTTTTCTGCTCCCTGTTTTGTTGTACTCGAGAGCATAACGACTGGAGTTGGTTTCTCAGACATGATTCGTTTTAATGCCTCAATCCCATTTAATATCGGCATTTCAACGTCCAATGTTACTACATCTGGCTCGAGTTCTATAACTTTTTTTATTGCGTCCTCACCATTTCTTGCTGAGCCAACAACAGTCATTCTAGGATCCTCGGTTAAAAAGTCTTGAATGAGCTTTCTCATAAATGCCGAATCATCCACAATAAGCACTTTAATTTTGCTCATAAACAAGCACTACCTTTCAAACAAAAATCGCTTTAATTTCGAAACAAAATGCGTCTTAGGTTTATCTGAAATTACTTCAAATTGTCTTTCCTCAAAACGACTCGTCATTTGTTGTAACGCTTTAGCAGCTGGTGCTTTCTCGTTAAAAATAAATGGCGTCTGTTTCGTGACAGCTTGATGAACCTGGCGATCATCCGGTATCATACCGAACTCAATAATTTCTCGGTTTAAAAAACGATTAACTACTGTTCGTAATCGTTTAAATGTTTCCATTCCTTCTTTATCAGAATGTACTCTATTGACAATTAGCAAAAATGGCAGATCCGAATCATGCAAATGAATATGCTTCATCATTGCATAAGCATCTGTAATTGATGTTGGCTCTGGTGTTGTAACCACTAGAACTTCATCAACCGAAAGGATAAAAGGCACCGTTTCTTTTGTGGCACCTGCCCCCATATCAAAAAGGATGTATTCATAATCTGAAAATAGATGAGACAAGTCCTCTGTAAACTTCATGTGAACCGGCTTGTCCATATTAACAAAATGAGATAGTCCTGTTCCTCCGGCAACATAATGCAATCCATGAGGTCCTGTAGAAACAATTTCGGACAGTGTTTTTCGCCCTTCAAAATAGTCTACGATTGAGTATGATGCAGACTGACCAATTAGAATATCAATATTGCCCATACCCACATCCATATCAAATAGGAGAACTTTGTATCCTCGGCTTGCTAAAGAAAGGGAAAAATTTAAAGAGAAATTTGATTTCCCTACCCCTCCCTTTCCACTCACGACTGCGAGTGTTTTTGGAGATGGCTTCCCACTCATTTGTTGGATTCTTTGTCTTAACATTTCTGCTTGATCTTTCATGGCTTATTCGACCCCAAGTATTAAATTCGTTACTTGCTCACGATTAGCTGAAATCATATCGTCTGGTACATTTTGACCGTTTGTAATATAGGCCACACCGATATGACTAGTTTTCAACATATGGAGCATAGCACCATATGTTGATGTTTCATCAGCTTTTGTAAAAATAAATTTATTAATTTTTATTAATGAAAATTGTTCGTATATATCCATCATGTCTTTTTGTTTGGCTGTTAAAGCTAACACAAGAAATGTTTCCATATCATGTTCAAAATCAACAACCTTTTTTAAGTCCTCAACATATTGTTGATTCCGAAAGTTTCTACCTGCGGTATCAGTTAATATAATATCGTAGTCCTTAAACGCTTCACACGCTTGTTTGTAATCTTCCAAGCTGTAGCAAACCTCTAATGGAACATTTAATATTTTCGCATACGTTTTCAACTGATCAATGGCAGCAATTCGATACGTATCGGTTGTGATTAACGCTACCCTTTTTTTATACTTCAGGGCACATTCAGCAGCAATTTTGGCTAATGTTGTCGTCTTACCAACACCCGTTGGTCCCACAAGGTTTATATATTTTTTCGTAAAGGTAATTCTACCAAATGAAAGAGTGCTCAAACGATCATATAATTCTTGTCGCAACCACTTTTTTACTTCTCTTTCGTTTGCACCCGAACCATTTGCATACCATTTTTGGAGAAGGGAAGAAACAAGTTCATCTCTTATATCTTTTGGAACTTCCTGGTCAAGCAATCGCTGCCCACACTTCTGTATTGGCTCAGGAAGGGGGAGATCCGGTTGATGCTCTGTGATTGTTTGTAGCATCTTTTTTAATCCTGCAATTTCTGCAAGCATATCCTCGTCATGCTTTTTATCCCCTTCACTTGTCGTCTGCTTAGGCAAGGGCTTAGGGATAGAGGGTTCTACATTCCGGTTCGGTAAAGGAACCTCTTCTCTATCTACTATTGTAGGTATTGGCTTCACAATAGGCTTTATCTTTACCCTTGGCTGTTCAAATTGCATTTTTCTTTCTGCTTGAACCACTTCATCTATGGCCGCAATCACTTCAATATTTTCTTTTTTAAATAACCCTAAGAATCCCCCTGTTGTGACAATCTTAGAATTTAATATTACTGCATCGTTTCCAAGCTCCGCTCGAATCTGCTTCATTGCTTCAGGCATAGTCGGAGCTATATATTTTTTTACCTTCAATCTATATTCACCACCCCAACGCTTTGTACTTCTACATTCGCTTCAAGCTCATTGTATGAGAGAATCGGTATCTGTGGAAAATATCGCTCTGTTAACTGTCGAACGTACATTCTTACAGCTGGTGAACATAACACAATTGGCGATTGTTCCATAATAGATAGCTGTTCTACTTGAGTAGCCAGAGACTCTAAAATAGATTGTGAAACAGAAGGGTCAAGTGCTAAGTAGTTCCCATGCTCCGTTTGTTGAATATTATCGACAATCAACTTTTCAATTTTCCCCGAAACAGTCACCACTCGAATCGTTTGACCACCGGCACGGTATTGATTAGTAATCTGTCGTGCTAGTGCTTGTCGAACGTATTCTGTTAGCAAATCGGTATCGGTAGTTACCTTTCCAAAGTCGGCAAGTGTTTCAAATATAATTGGTAAGTTTCTAACAGATACATTTTCACGAAGAAGCTTCCCAAGTACCTTTTGGATTTCACCTACTGTTAAAGGATTAGGTGTTACCTCTTCTACTAAAATCGGGTAGCTTTCTTTTAAATGATCGATTAACTGCTTTGTTTCCTGTCGACCCAGTAACTCATGTGCATTATTTTTTATGACTTCAGTAATATGAGTCGATACAACAGACGGGGGATCGACGACTGTATATCCGAAAATTTCCGCTTGCTCTTTTACTTCTTCAGTAATCCATTTAGCTGGTAAGCCAAACGAAGGCTCAACCGTATCAATTCCCTCGATACTATCATCGTCAATGCCAGGGCTCATCGCTAAGTAATGATCCAATAACAACTCACCTCTAGCCATTTCGCTCCCTTTAATTTTCAAACGATACTCATTGGGTTGAAGCTGAATATTGTCCCGGATTCGAACAACAGGTATCACAAGTCCTAATTCGATAGCAAGCTGTCTACGGATCATGACAATCCGATCCAGTAAATCTCCGCCCTGATTAGAATCAGCTAGAGGGATTAACCCGTAACCAAATTCAAATTCAATTGGATCTACATTCAGAAGACTGACCACACTTTCTGGCTTCTTCATTTCATCTGTCTGAATTTCTTCTTCCATTTCTTGAATCTCTGTAATGTCCTGCTTTGGAACTCTAGAAAACATGTACCCACCAAATATTAATAGTCCTGCGATTGGAATGGTTAATATATCTTCTATCGGCGTAAATAGACCAAGTATGAAGATTGTTCCACCGGTAATATATAGCATTTTTGGATAAGCCATTAATTGTCCAGTAATATCTGTTCCTAAATTCCCCTCTGAGGCAGCTCTTGTTACAACAATACCTGTCGCAGTTGAAATTAATAATGCAGGCAACTGACTAACAATACCATCTCCTACCGTTAGTAAAGAAAATTGTTTTGCAGCATCAGCTATTGGTAAACCAAGTTGCGTCACACCAACAACAATCCCGAAAATCAAGTTGATCATCACAATAATGATCCCTGCAATGGCATCTCCCTTAACAAACTTACTTGCTCCGTCCATCGCTCCGTAAAAATCAGCTTCCCTGCTAACCTTCTCACGACGCTCCTTTGCTTCGTGCTCAGAAATCATTCCTGCATTTAAGTCTGCATCTATACTCATTTGCTTACCAGGCATCGCATCGAGTGTAAATCTCGCTGCAACCTCAGATACACGCTCTGATCCTTTTGTAATAACAATGAATTGGATAATAACAAGAATAATAAAAATAACAATCCCAACAATTACATTTCCCCCTACAACGAAATGGCCAAATGTTTCAACCACTCCACCCGCTTCCCCATGTGTAAGGATTGCTCTTGTTGTTGATACGTTAAGCCCCAACCTATAAAGGGTTAACAGTAATAACAGTGATGGGAAAACCGAAAATTGTAAAGGTTCCTTCATATTCATACTATTTAACAGCACAAGAAGAGCCAATGAAATATTCAGCATAATTAATATGCTTAATAACCAGGTTGGGAAAGGAATAATGAGCATCGCGACAATTAATATTACGCCTACTACAACCGATAAGTCTCGTCCAGACATCACTATCTCTCCTCAAGTAATACAATAATATCTTTATATCTTTTGCTTTGTTTTATAAACAAATGCTAGAATTTCTGCAACTGCCTTAAAAAACTCCTCTGGAATGGCTTCTCCAATTTCTGCTTGACTGTATAACGCTCTAGCTAACGGGCGATTTTCCATCATAACGACATCATGCTCTTTAGCGATCATCTTAATTTTTTGAGCCATAAAATCTACTCCCTTGGCAACTACGTAAGGAGCATCCTGCTTGGCTTCATCATATTTTAAGCAAATAGCATAATGAGTTGGATTCGTAATGACAACGTCCGCAGTAGGAACATCTTGCATCATTCTTCGCATGGCCATTTCACGTTGTTTTTGCTTGATTTTCCCTTTTATTTCGGGATTTCCTTCGATATTTTTATACTCATCTTTTATATCTTGTTTAGACATTCGAATCTTTTTTTCGAAGTCATATTTTTGATACATATAATCCAGGATGGAAAGAAATAAAAGGGCTGCAGACGCAATCAGTCCCATTTGTACAGTTAACCCTGCTAACGTAATCATGGAAGCGCCTATAGTCTTTTGTGACAGAATTAAGATATCTTCTTTCCGATTCCATAAAACAGCAAAGGTGACTCCACCGACAAAACTAATTTTAAGCATGGACTTTAGCAGCTCTACAATCGCACGCATTGAAAAGATATTCTTTGCTCCCTTTATCGGATCAAGCTTTTCAAGCTTAGGTTGAATCGCTTCTGTCGAGAAAAGAAATCCAAACTGAGCAAAATTCGATGCGACACCAGCCACCATAGCTACTGCCATAATTGGTGCTAAAATAAGAACCATTTCACTAAGTATTTCAAGAAACATCATTTGAATATTGCTCTCGGTTATCTCCAGTTTCATATATTCTTGGAATGAATGTTGGAATAATCGAAAAATGATATCCTTTATATATCCACCTGCAAAGAAAAGGAACAAGAAAACAGCCAGTAAGACGACGGCTGTATTCACATCCTGACTTTTCGCAACCTGACCTTTCTTCCGTGATTCCTGCCGTTTCTTTGGGGTAGCTTTTTCTGTTTTTTCCCCTGAAAAGAACTGTAAATCTAAACGTAGGGTTTTCAAGTTACAGACCCCCAATCAATTCCATTAACCCTCTCATCGTTGTTAACATCGTTTCAAATAGTGTTGCAACAGCTCCTAGTAATATACTCATAACAGCAATAAGAACAATAAAACCAACACCTAATTTTAGAGGCAGACCCACCACAAAAATATTTAGCTGGGGTACGGTTCTTGCTACAATTCCGAGGGCAACATCAACCAAAAATAGGCTTCCAACAATCGGTATTGATAATTGGAGGGCAACACCAAACATTTTTGAAATAGATGAAAGTATGTAATTAGGTATGCTTGCATCTCCTAGTGGAATCCAAGCTTGTTCCAAAGGAATAAATTGATAACTAAAATAAATTCCATCTAGTAAAAGATGATGTCCATTTAATGCTAATAAAAAAAACAAAGATATCGTATATAAATATTGTCCCATTAATGGACTTTGCGTTCCTGTCTGAGGGTCAATCACATTTGCAATCGCTAACCCCATTTGGAAATCAATAAAACCGCCTGCTATTTGGATGGCCGCCATAATGACATAAGCAATAAAACCCAACATAATACCAATCATCGCTTCTTTTATTATCAATAAAAAGTAAGCACCGTTTATTTCTAAAACCGGTGCATCAAATGTAAAAATCATAATCCATGATAAGAAAAATCCAAGTCCAACCTTATGAGTTGTCGGAATTGAACGATAAGAAAATAATGGCATTAATAAGAAAAAAGATGTAACCCGAACAAACACTAATAAAAATGCTGGAAATGTTGGAAGGAAGTCTACCATTGGTTATCCCACATACCTTGTTAAATTAGTAAAGATTTCGTTTGCATAGGAGAGCATATGACTTAGCATCCAAGGTCCAAAAAATACTATTCCTAGCAAAACTGCAACAATTTTTGGAACGAAAGCTAGCGTTTGTTCCTGAATTTGCGTCGTCGCTTGGAATATACTTACAATTAACCCTACTATTAAAGCCAATGCTAGCAAGGGGCCACTAATCAGTATGACCATCCAAATCCCCTGTTCAGCAATGGTAATTACACTATCTGGAGTCAATCCAATCACCTTCTTAGAAGCTATCTAGTAGTGATTTAACCACTAGGTACCAACCGTCTACTAAAACAAATAGCAATATTTTAAATGGTAAAGAAATCATAACCGGTGGAAGCATCATCATACCCATGGACATTAAGACACTTGCAACAATCATATCGATTACTAGAAATGGGATAAAAATCATAAAACCAATTTGAAACGCTGTCTTTATCTCACTGATTGCAAACGCTGGTACAAGAGTGGTTAAAGGAATATCAGCCACCGTTTCTGGTCGCTCAGCCTTTGAATATTCAAGAAAAAGAGCCAAATCCTTTTGCCTCGTATGAGCACTCATAAACTCTTTTAGTGGCAAGGAAGCTCTTGAATAGGCTTCTTCAAGATTGATTTCTTCATTAAATAACGGTGTTAACGCTTGATCATTGACTTCTTGAAAGGTTGGCGCCATGATAAAAAAGCTTAAAAATAAAGCTAATCCAATTAACACTTGATTGGGTGGCATTTGTTGAGTAGCAAGCGCCGTTCTGACAAAGGAAAGAACGATTACAATTCGGACAAAGGAAGTCATTAGAACCAAAATACTAGGTGCCAAGGAAAGAACGGTAAGCATTAACAGTAGCCTTACTGAGGTAGACACATTTTCAGGATCGCTGCCGTTAAAAAACTCCATAAATTCATTCATCGCTTGTCTGACCCTTTCTTATCCATTTCATCAAAAAGCTTTTTCCTCCCTTTTGAGAGTTCCTCAAGCTGAGCTTTTAACGTAGAGGAAAATGAGGTTTCTTCCTTACTAGTACCTTGCTTTATATTTCGTGTTCTTTCAATTAGCTTTGTCACAATATCGCTTGGTTGAACAAGCTGGTCCATACGATTGTTATAATCATTAATGATTTGGCGCGCTTCGTCCTCATCATCGATTTCTTTTAGTAGCTTTACATCTTCGCCTACCCCAACTACTAACACACGATTGCCTATTTTCACAATTTGAATGGAGCGATTAGTTCCTAGAGCTGTTCCACCTAAGTTCTCCACAAGTTGATTACTAGAGAAGGAACGACTTCTTTTATTGATAAATTTTAATACTGCATACAATAATGCAACAACAAAAATGGTTGCAAAAACCATTTTAATGAAATCCCAAAAGGTCAAACCAACTGTTGGTGTATTTTCATTATTGTCAGTCGCAGTTTCCTCATTATTTTCTACTTCTTTCAATTGATCCTCACTACATTTGCTTTCGTCCTCTAAGCAGTCCTTAATACTGTTAAATTGCTCTGCCAAGGCTCCTTGATTGGAGCCCAGCAAAGCAATAAGTACTAGAAGCAACACTTTGAAGAATAACTTTCCTTTTTGCAATGCGCTGCACCTCTAACTTAAATTATTAACCAAGTGTTTTTGAGATTGCTTCAATTACACGATCCGCTTGGAAAGGTTTTACAATAAAGTCCTTTGCTCCCGCTTGGATTGCATCAATAACCATTGCTTGCTGACCCATTGCAGAACACATAATGACCTTAGCATTTGGATTAATTTTCTTAATTTCCTTTAATGCAGTGATTCCATCCATTTCTGGCATCGTGATATCCATTGTCACTAGGTCCGGGCTTGTCTCTTTGAATTTTTCAACTGCTTGAGCCCCATCTGCCGCTTCTCCAACAACTTCATATCCATTCTTGGATAGTATGTCCTTTATCATCATTCGCATAAATGCAGCATCGTCAACAATTAGAATTTTATGTGCCATGAAAATTTAACCCCCAAAAATTATCTTAATTTTTTTATTCGATCACTCTGACTAATGATGTCTGTTACGCGAACACCAAAGTTTTCATCAATCACAACTACCTCACCTTTGGCAATCAGACGATTATTTACAAGAATATCCACTGGTTCTCCTGCTAGTTTGTCCAATTCAATTATTGAACCTGCTGATAACTCAAGAATTTCTTTAACTGACCGTCTTGTACGACCAAGTTCAACCGTAACCTGAAGAGGAATATCTAACAGCATGTCAAGGTTTTTAGACTCTGATTGCTGAAGTGGCGGATATTGCTCAAAGCTTGAAAAACTTGCTGGTTGAACATTTGGCTGTGCACCCATTGACGCATAAGGTGAACCAAAATGCTGTGGACCTTGTGGATACACTTGAGTTGGTGGGGCTTGGTAGTAGCCAGGTGGCGGTACTTGGCCCCATTGCTCTTGGTTCGGATGAGTTTGTGTTGGTGGTTGCATTTGTCCACCATAGCCTCCTTGCATTGGAGGTTGCTGCCCTGCACTTGGAATTGGTGTAGGCTCCACTAGGTCATTAGCCCTATGAGCACTCGTATCCTCTATTTTACCTGATTCCTTTTCATTTGTGGGACTTGGATTTAATAATTCTTCCACTAGCCCTTTTGCAAACTCTAATGGTACCAATTGCATGATACTAGAGTCGATTAATTCACCCACTTTTAGTCGGAAAGAAATTTTCACTAACATATCATCAACTGGAAGTCTGTCTGTCCCTTCCCCTTCAAGTACATTTAACATGTCAATCGAAGGCGGTGAAATATCTACCTTTTTACTAAAAATGGTCGACATCGAAGTGGCTGAAGAGCCCATCATTTGATTCATTGCTTCTTGCACTGCACTTAATTGGATTTCTCCCATTAGGTCGGCTGGTTGTATCCCATCCCCGCCTAACATTAAATCAGCTATAATTGCTGCATCAGACTGCTGGATAACTAACAGATTGGTTCCTGAAAATCCTTCCGTATAACTCACTTGTATCGCAACATATGGTTGTGGGAATTCCTCTGCTAGTCTATTCTTTGGTATGACAACTACAGTAGGTGTGGTAATATCTACTTTTTGATTTAGAAGAGTTGATAGTGCTGTTGCTGAACTACCAAATGAAATATTACCAATCTCCCCAAGAGCATCTTGTTCCATCGAAGAAAGATAATCTTCCACATTAATGGCTTCTTCTGTTGCCATGTCATTATCAGGTTCATCTGTTCCTCTTAGAAGAGCATCTATTTCATCTTGTGAAAGCATGCCATCACTCACCATCATCGTCTCCTCCCTTCAATGTCTCTAATACTTGCACTGCAAGCTTTTTATTTACCTTTCCTGGTTGGGCCAAGAATTTAGGTATATCTCCAACTTTAATTGTTAATGCTCCATCGATTGCTTGATTCAACTCAATAACATCACCAATATCTAGCATTAGGAAATCTTGAATAGAAATTTCCGAATGTCCAAGCTCTGCAGAAATAGGAACAGTAGCTGTTTGAATTCTTTTTTCTAATTGAGCAATCTCCTGCGGTTCTCTTTCCTTCTTTTCTGTTTGCATCCAATAGTGAACAGAAAGCTTTGGAATGATCGGTTCTAACACAACATGAGGAATACAAATATTGATCATTCCAGTTGTTTCCCCAATCACGGTATTAAGAGAGATTACGACAACCGTCTCATTCGGAGATACCATTTGCAGAAATTGAGGATTGACCTCAAACGCAGATAAATACGGATCAATTTCTGAAATCGTTGACCAAGCTTCCTGTAAGTTATCAAAGGATTTTTCAAATGTATTGGACATGATCTTTGTTTCAATTTCTGTTAAATTCTCTACCTTATTAATACTGGAACCTCTACCACCCATAAGGCGGTCTAGCATGGCATAAGCGATATTTGGATTCACTTCCATCAGGATTCTTCCTTCAAGTGGCGGAACCTCGAAAACGTTTAAAATTGTCATTTTCGGAATGGAGCGAATGAATTCCTCATAAGGAATTTGGTCTGCTGATGCAACAGAAATTTGCACATACGTACGTAATTGAGCTGAGAAATACGTGGTCAACAATCGAGCAAAATTCTCGTGTATTCGCGTTAAACTACGGATTTGATCCTTCGAGAATCTTAGTGCCCTTTTAAAATCATACACACGAACTTTCTTCTCAGATTGCTCCTTTTTTAACTCATCCGCATCCATTTCTCCAGTTGAGAGTGCCGATAAGAGAGCATCTATTTCACTCTGTGAGAGTACTTCACCTGACAAATGTCCTCACCTCCGTTCTTCCTCTCTAAGGTTGCTATCTTACTGAAGGAGTGATTCTGTAATATACACATGCTCTACTTTTCCTTCTTGCATGATCTCAGAAATCTTCGTTTTTAAGTCATTCTCTAGCTTTTGCTGACCTTCTTTTCCTTTTAAATCCTCAGCAGTTTTTTCAGATAACTCTAAAATGATGATGTTTTTCACCTGGAAATCTCTTTTTTCTAATTCTTCTTTTGCTTTTACACTATCAGTTTGAATTTTGAATGAGATACGAATAAAGTCATTACTAGCAAGGTTTGCTGTCATTTGTGGAATATCTACTGATGCTTCTAGCACTTCATCAATGGTTAATTCCTTTTCTTTATCTTCCCCAGTAACCTTAAGAATCACTACAACCGCTATGGCACCAACCAGTGTTATTGCGACTAGCAAGATTGCCATAATCATGACTAGCTTATTTTTCTTCATTTTCTTTATCCTCCACCTGAAGCCGTCCTAAAAGGTTGACAGATTGATAAAACTTCTGTATTGCTTCATAAACTTGATCCTCTGCCTCTTTTACGACATATTTCCGCCCATTTGAAAGCGTGATGGTCGTATCGGGAAAAGATTCGATTGTTTCAATATAAACAGCATTTAACATGAATGACTTGCCATTTAGACGGGTTACTTTAATCACGGCTATTATTAGGGTTGAGTGTTTGGCTCAACCCTATCCCTCCCTTAGCTTATCGTTTTAAGTTTACAAGCTCTTGTAAGATTTCATCTGATGTTGTAATAATACGTGTATTTGCTTGGAATCCTCTTTGTGCAGAGATCATTTCAGTAAATTCTTCAGATAAGTCAACGTTTGACATTTCTAATGTACCAGCTGCGATTGAACCTCTACCTTCACCTGCTACATTAATATTTGCCACACCAGAGTTAATGGACTCTTGGAAAAGGTTTCCTCCAGCCTTTGTTAAACCTGATGAGTTGCTGAATTTAGCTAGAGCAAGTACACCAAGAGTTCTTACTAAACCGTTTGAATATACTCCATTGATTTCACCAGAAGAACCGATGTTAAAGCTCTCTAGAGCTCCTTCTGTGTTTCCGTTAGGATTAACTAGTGCACTTGTGCTTCCAGCCTCTTGAGTTAGCTGGTTAAAGTCAAGTTGTACAGTTATAGGATCGATACCTTCAATATCTATTGGTGTTGATAACGTTACAGGTCCGAATTTTTTAGTTTCAGTATTATAAGTGATGGTAGTTGTTGGAGTATCGGTGGTTCCATCTTCATTTTTCACAGGTTTATTTACATAAACTCCCCATTGATTGTCCCCAGTTTTCGCAAAATGAACATCAATTCTATGTGCTTGTCCTGTGTTATCAATTACTTGAACCTGTTGAGTAAACGGTGTTCCATTGTTTACAGAATTGCTTGCTAAGTTACCAGAAATTGAAATTTTATCAGTCGTAACCGGTGGTAATACCGCATTTACGTTAACTGCTACATCGCCAAACTGATTACTTGTAGTTCCATCTTCATTAAGTGTAAATGCCTGTACCTTGT
>Ga0182742_1004233_pt1 | contig 13198 bp, 9 predicted proteins | sample eDN5th37CBELigMG_FD_128880 | JGI IMG/M metagenome (GOLD analysis project Ga0182742, IMG submission 128880) | Enriched Miracle-Growth compost microbial communities from Emeryville, California, USA - eDNA 5th pass 37_C BE-Lig MG (version 2)... ... | reverse complement strand
CGTCCACGCCAAACGCCACGCCGCAAAGTCCTTCTCCGCCAGAATGCGGGAGGATGGCGCCGGCGGCCTGCAACAACACGTCGGTGTTGGCGAGGCGGAACCTGGCGCTGTCTGCGGCGCGCGCGTGCGGCGTTACGCCGAACAGGTCGGCGTACGCGGCGCAGGCCCCGGGCAGATCGGTCACGGCGATATCGATACGATTGAGCTGCTTGATCATGACGCTTCCTCTTTGTCTGGTAACGTCGTTGCTTCCGCGCCGGAGGACAAGCCGGGCGCGCGGGCAAAATTCACATTGCCCCAGGCGCGCCGGCGGGCGAAAAAGGCCTCAACATCATCAACGATGAAACAATCTCTCCCGGGAAGAAACGCATGAGCTACCTGAACGCGCAGCCCACCATCGGCGCCCAGACCCTGCGCGCGCTGGGGCGGTATCCCGATCGCACCGCCTTTGTCACTGACGGGGGCGCCATCTCCTACGCCCATGTCATCGACATGCTGGGACGGATGCAGGCGGTGCTGGCCGGGCTGGGGCTGGCGCGCGGCGCCGGCGTCGCGGCGCTCACCTCGAACCGCTGGGAAACCTGGTGCCTCACCCAGGCGGCGCAGGCGTCCGCCCTGTGCACCACGCCGCTGCATCCGCTCGGTTCGCTGGAGGACCATCTGGACCAGCTGGCCGACGCTGAAATCCAGGTTCTGGTGGTGGACGCGGAAACCTACGCGGCGCGCGGCGCCGATCTGGCGCAGAAGGCCAGCGGCGTGCGCCATGTGCTGACCATCGGCAAGGCGGATTATGGCGTTGACCTGATGGCCGCCGCCGCGGCGATCGGCGCGACCACGCCGCGCGATCTGGCCCGCCCGGACGACGCCTGCGTCATCGGCTACACCGGCGGCACCACCGGCAAGTCCAAGGGTGTCTGGCGCGACCACCGCAGCGCCGCAGCCATCAGCCCGGCCATCCTCGCCGATTTCGAACTGCCGGACACGCCCCATTATCTGGCTGTCGCCCCCATCAGCCACGTGGCCGGCACCAAGGTGATGCCGACGCTGATGCGCGGCGGCTCGGTGACGCTGATGAAGAGTTTTGACCCGGAGCGGGTGCTGCAGACCATCGAACGCCAGCGCATCAACTTCACCCTGCTGGTGCCGACGATGATCTACGTGCTGCTTGACCATCCGGCGCTGGCCAAAACCGATCTGTCGTCGCTGGAACTGCTGCTCTATGGCGCCTCGCCCATGTCGCCGACGCGGCTGGTGGAGGGGCTGGAGCGCATCGGCCCGGTGTTCTCGCAGCTCTACGGCCAGTCCGAGTGCTACCCGGTGTCGGTGCTGCGCAAGGCGGATCACGACCCGGCGCGGCCGGAGCTGTTCGCCTCCTGCGGCTTCCCGCTGTCCAATTGCGACGTGGCGCTGCTCAACGAGGACGGCGAGCGCGTGGCCCCGGGCGAGGCCGGCGAAATCTGCGTGCGCGCGCCGCAGGTGATGGGCCGTTACTGGAAGCGTCCGGAGCAGACGGAAGAGGTGTTCCGTCACGGCTGGCTGCACACGGGCGACGTGGCCCGGGCCGACGAGCGCGGCTATCTCTACATTGTCGACCGCATGAAGGACATGATCGTCACTGGCGGCTTCAACGTTTATCCGCGCGAGGTGGAGGACGCCATCACCAGCCATCCCGCCGTCGCCATGGCGGCGGTGATCGGCGTGCCGGACGCCAAATGGGGTGAGGCGGTGAAGGCGCTGGTGGTGCGCAAGGCTGGCGGCGATGTGAGTGATGAGGAACTGATCGCTCTGGTGAAACAGAAGAAGGGCTCCACCCAGGCGCCGAAATCCGTGGAGTTCATCGACGCGCTGCCGGTGACCCCCGTGGGCAAGGTCGACAAGAAAGTGCTGCGCGCCCGCTACTGGGCCGGCCAGCAGCGCATGGTGGGATAACGCAATGCTCGACAGCAAGATTCGCGGCCGGCTGCGTCTGCCGGTCATCGCCGCGCCGATGCTGCGCGTTTCGGGGCCAGACCTGGTGGTCGCCGCCTGCCGTAGCGGCGTGGTGGGCTCGTTCCCCACCGCCAACGCCCGCACGGTGGAGGAGCTGGACCAGTGGCTCCAGGATATCGCCGCGCGCTCCGCCGCGGGTGGGGCTGCTTACGCGCCCTGGTGCCCCAACCTCATTATCCGCCAGCCGCGCATGCAGGATGATCTGGCCTGCCTGGTGCGCAACCGGGTGGAAATGGTCATCACCAGCGTCGGTTCGCCGGCGGCGGTGGTGAAGCCGCTGCACGACATCGGCGCGCTGGTGCTGGCTGACGTGGCGACGGTGAAGCATGCGGAGAAGGCGCTGGAGGCGGGGGCCGATGGCCTGGTGCTGCTGACCGCCGGCGCCGGCGGCCAGACCGGCTGGATGAACGGTTTCGCCTTCGTGCGGGCGGTGCGGGCCATGTTCGATGGACCGGTCGTGCTGGCCGGCGGCGTCACCGACGGCGCCTCGCTGCTGGCGGCGGAGGCGCTGGGCTGCGATCTCGCTTACATGGGCACCCGCTTCATCGCCACGCACGAGAGCATGGCGGCGGACGCCTACAAGCAGATGCTGGTGTCGTCCTCCATGGACGACGTGGTGCTGACGAAGGCTTTCACCGGTCTGCAGACCAACATGCTGCGCCCGTCCATCGTGGCCGCCGGGCTCGATCCGGAACGGCTCGATGAACAGGTCAGCGCCCAGACGGCGAAAGAAATGTTTGGCGGCGGCTCGCAGGCGTCCGGCCCGAAGCGCTGGGTGGACATCCGCAGCGCCGGTCATTCGGTTTCCGGCGTCAACCGGGTGGAGCCGGTGGCGGCGCTGGTGGACGAAATGGCGGCGCAATACGAGGCCGCAAAAGTCGGCATGCGGGCGGCGCTTGCCTCCTGAGCAAGGCTTCCTGGGCAGGCCTGGAAACCAGAACGCCAGCCCAACGGGCTGGCGTTTTTCTGTTCCCGGAGCCTTTTCGGGAAAAGGGCCCACTTCTCGTGAGGAAAATGCGTCAATCAAACAGATGGAGCATTTCGGGTGAACTGGTTCGCACCGGAAATGCTCCAGTCCGGCGGCCGCGTCATGGCGGCCGCGGAGCCGCTTACTTTTCCACGAACGCCTTCTCGACCACGAACTGGCCGGCCTCGCCGTGGTTGCCTTCGGCGAAGCCTGCCTCCAGCAGCATGGTCTTCAGGTCGGCGAGCATGTGCGGGCTGCCGCAGATCATGGCGCGGTCTTCCTCCGCCGAGAGTGGGGCGAGGCCAAGGTCGTCGTACAGCTTGCCGCTCTGCATCAGCTCGGTGAGGCGGCCGGTGTTGCGGAAGGCTTCACGGGTCACCGTGGGGTAATACAGCAGCTTCTCGCGGGCGTCCTCGCCGAGGAATTCATCCTCCAGCACGGATTGCACCAGCTTTTCGCCATAAGCCAGCTCGGAGACGAAGCGGCAGCCGTGGGTGAGAATCACCCTGTCGTAGCGGCCGTAAATCTCCGGATCGCGAATCAGGCCGGCGAACGGCGCGAGGCCGGTGCCGGTGCTGAGCAGATACAGGTTGCGGCCGTTTTCCAGATTGTCCAGCACGAGCGTGCCCGTCGGCTTGCGGCCGACGATGATCTCGTCGCCCTCCTTCAGGTGCTGGAGGCGCGAGGTGAGGGGGCCGTCCTGAACCTTGATGGAATAGAATTCGAGCTCCGGGTCATAATTGGCGCTGGCGATGGAATAGGCGCGCAGTAGCGGCTTTCCGTTCACCGGCAGGCCGATCATGATGAATTCGCCATTGCGGAAGCGCAGGCCGTCGTTCCGGGTGGTGCGGAAGCTGAACAGCGTGTCGTTCCAGTGGCGAACGGCAAGGACTTTTTCCGTATAGAAATTGCTCATCTTTCATCCACGAACTGGCGGACACGGGCCGCGTCGCCACGCCCGGAACGTCCAGGCCCATGGCGGAGCAGGAGGGGTAACACAGGCAAGCCGCGCTGCTCAATAATTTCCCGATCACGTGTGGGAAAAGATTTTAAATTGGCGCATGGGCTGTGAAATAGAACGAATCCATTCTGCTTCAGGGCAGGGCGGCGAAAATTTTTTCTACCCTGCTTTGCCGGCCGGGGGAAACTCCGGTCCTGGAAATTCCGGTCCTGGAAATTCGGGCCTTGGCACCTCCGGCCTGCCGGGAAACGTCGGTCCCGACGCCGCTGGCGCGTTTTTCACCTCGGTCAGCCGGTCAAGGCGCCCCAGCTCGGCGGAGACGCTGGCAACCAGCGCCGCGACCGCGGGGTCGGTCGACGTCAGCCTGGCGGCGTCGGCCGGGCTGACCTGGCCGTCGATGGCGTCGGCAAGGCGCGCGACCGTGCGCGCGTCGCCATCGGCCAGCGGCGCCGGCTCCCGGGTGGACCAGATGGTGATGCCGTCGCAGATCCGCTCGGCGCAGGCGACGAGCGGCAGCCACGCCGCCGCTTCGCGGCCGGCCGGCGGCGGCTCGGCCATGGAGCGCTGGAGCTGGACCCGCAGGTTGGAAAGCGCGCCGTAGGCGGCCCGGCGCCGGCGGGCCACAACCGCCTGCTGGCGGCCCTGCGCCGAAATGGTGGCGCGCAGGCAGTCGGCGATGCCGGCGCGCGCCGCATGGAAAGCGTGCGCCACCTGCCGCTGCTGGCCCCTGCGCCAGGGGAAATAGCCGAAGGCCAGGACAATGGCGGAGCCAATGAGCGTGTCGACCACCCGCTGGAGGCCATAGTCAATGTTCTTCAGGCCAGGGTGGGCAAGGTCGATGAGAATGAGGACCAGCGGCGTCAGCACGACGGTTTGCACCGCGTAAGAACGTTGTTTGGCCCAGGGCAGCGTCGCGGCGAGGGCGACCGTCAGCAGCGCCAGCAGCAGACCCTTGGGGATGAAAATCAGGGCGGCGGCGCCAATCAGCACGCCGCCGACCGTGCCGACGCCACGCAACACCGCGCGGGTGAACACGGAGCCGAAGTCGGGCTTCATGACAATGCCGACGGTCAACGGAACCCAGTACCAGTGGCTGGCGTCATTGAACCAGCGCGTGGCGTAGGCGAGGCCAAGGCAAAGCGCCAGGGCAAGGGCGGACATGACCGTTTCCCGCCCGCAGGCCAGACGGTCGAGGATTACGCTGATGGCGAAGCGCCGCCCGGCCCTGGCGTTGGCGGGCGCGCCGCCAGGGGCGGCGGCGTTCTGGCCGGGCGCGCCAGCGCCCGCGGCCTGCCACGCGGCCTGCAACGCCGCCACCGCGCCCAAAAGCGGGCCGGCCGGCGCGCCGGAGCCGATGGCGGGCGGCGACAGCGTTCCGCTTGCCATGGCCGCGGCCAGGTCGGCAAGCTGGCCCGCGGCGTTGTTCAGCGCCTCGGGGCTGTCGCTGGACAATATGACGGTGAACAGCTGGTCGACGGCCTGCAGGATCGCGCCGTGGGCGGCAGGTTCGCCGGCGCCGCCGCTGGACAGGCCGTTGCTGTCGATCAGCGCCTCACAGGCGGCGCCCAGCCCATCGGTGACAGCGCGCCGCGCCGCTTCGATCTCCGCCTCCGGCGCGGGCGCGGCGCGGGCGCGGGCCAACCTGGCGGCGGCGTTGATCAGATCCGCCAGGATATGGCGCTGGCGCTGGCGACGCGCCAGCAGCGCCTCCACGCCCAGCAGGCAGGCGTAGGCGGCGGCGCCGCCAAGAAACATCAGGGAGCAACGCCAGTATGGATCTATGGCCGGAATGCCGATGGCGATGCCGGCGGTGAGCAGGACCTGAAGGGCGCCGGCCGAGAAAGCCTGGCCATAGCTGCTGACGATCCCGGCCATAAAGCCAATGAGCATCATGGCGACGACAACAGCGGCCCAGGGCAGCGCGCCCAGGTAGCCAGCCAGATAGCCGGCGGCGCCGATGGGCGCGGATATCAGAACCTGCCTGAAGATCGTTCTGTAGGGTGCGCGCCGCTCGCCAGAGGCAAGCATCAGCGCCCCCATGGCGATCCACATGCAGTCGCTGGTGGAATCCGTCGCCACGCCGACGATGAAGGGCGCGCCGATGGTGATCGCGGCGCGGATCGACAGCCCGACCGGCCAGCGGGCGGGCTGCATGCGCGCCAGTTCCCGGATCCAGTTCGCCGGCGCCGCGTGGCCGTGCGGGACCGGCGGCATGTCTGTCAGGTTACCCGTCAAAACACTCTCCAACTGCCAGCCGCAGAAAGCCGCCCGCAGCGCCCGACCAGACGCAGGCAAGCCAGGGCGCCTGCCGCCAGGGGAGCAGGGGGCGGCCGACTGGAGCCGGCTGCATCTGCCCCTTCGCCGGGTCAGGCTAGCCTGTTTGGGGCGCGGGATAAAACATGGGGGCGGGAGGAGGCGGTCGTGTCGCCGGCGCGGTCAGGGCCAGGCAGAGCCAGGCCGGCGGATTTCGCCATGGCGACATCGTGCGTGGGGCGTCGCTTCACCGCTTTGCCGGCCGCCAGACGGCGCCCTGCTTCCGGCGGGGCCCGCCGGTCACACCGCCAGCAGCGCGTCGCGGGAGGCGGGATCGGCGTCCAGTTCGGCCATGGTTCCCGAAAAGTGGGTTGCGCCGCCGGCGAGCACGTGCGCCCGGTCGGCCAGGAGACGGGCGAAATTCAGGTTCTGCTCGGCCACCAGCAGGCTGAGGCCCTCGCGTTTCAGGGTCAGCAGCGCCGCCGCCATGTCCTCGACGAGGCGCGGGGCGAGCCCCTCCGCCGGTTCGTCGAGCAACACCATGTATGGGTTGCCCATCAGCGTGCGGGCGATGGCCAGCATCTGCTGCTCGCCGCCGCTCATGGCGCCGCCGGGGCGCCCGCGCATGCGGCCGAGATTGGGAAACAGCTCGAACAGCCGCTCTGGCGTCCATTGCGGCGCGCCGGGCCGGGGCGGCTGCCGGCCGGCTTCCAGGTTTTCGTCCACGGTCAGGTCGGTGAAGATGCGCCGGTCCTCCGGCACATAGCCCAGACCGCGCCTGGCGATGGCGAAGGGCGGCATCGGGCCGATGTCCGCGCCGCGAAAGGCAAGCTGGCGGGCGCTGCGCCGCACCAGGCCCATGATGGCGCGCAGGGTCGTGGTCTTGCCGGCGCCGTTGCGGCCCAGCAGGGCGATGATTTCTCCCGGCCCGACGTCAAGGCTTACGCCATGCAGGATCTGGGCCTGGCCGTACCAGGCGTTGAGCCCGTCGACGCGCAGCCCATCCGCATCCGGTTCGCTGGCGACCGGCGAACCGGATGGCATTTGTTGTGCGGCCATGCATGCTTCCTTGATATTCATCGAAGAGAAGCGGAGAGGGCTTCCCGGAAAACTGGGTCATTACAGTTATATCAAAAAAATACTGTCATGAAGACTTACCATCGTCCGGATGATGGCCGCTGGTGGCGGCGAACAACACGCCGTCGCCCAGATAGGCCGCGCGCACCGCCGCATTGTCGCGCACGTCCGCCGGCGCGCCGCTGGCGATCAGGCGGCCGCGATCCAGCACCAGAATCCGGTCGGCGTGGGCGAAAACCGCATCCATGTCGTGCTCGGTGAACAGCACGCCGATGTTTTGTTCCCTGGCGACGGCGACCGCCGTGCGCATCAGGTCGGCGCGATCGGCCGGGGCCATGCCGGCTGTGGGTTCGTCCATCAGCAGCAGGCGCGGCGCGCCGGCAAGGGCGACGGCCAGCTCCAGCCGCTTGACGTCGCCATAAGCCAGCTCCGCCGCCGGCCGCTCCGCCTGGGCGGCCATGCCGGCCAGCGCCAGCAGGCGCATGGCGTCATCGCGGGCGACGTTCCGGCCAGCGCCCCAGGGGCGCATGATCTGGCCGCGTCCGGCAGCGAGCGCCGTCTGCACATTCTCGCGCACGGTCATGGAGGCGAAGGTGGCGGCGATCTGGAAGGTGCGGCCGATGCCGGCGCGAAAGGCGCGCGCCGGACCAGCGCCAGTGATGTCGCGACCGGACAGCAGCACGCGCCCGGCGTCCGGCTGCAACTGGCCGTTGATGAGATTGAAGCAGGTGCTCTTGCCGGCGCCGTTGGGACCGATCAGCGCCACGATCTCGCCGGCGGCGACCGAGAAGCTGACGTCGTCCACGGCGCGCACGCCGCCCCAGGCCATGGCGAGGCCGGTCGCAGCGAGCAGGGGAGGCGGGTTCATGGATGCTCTCCAGAACCAGGCCGCCGTTTCGCCCAGCGATCGCGCCACTGGTTGACGACGCCGACGAGGCCGCGCGGAAAGGCCAACACCACGGCGAGAATCACCAGGCCGAGCGCCAGCTTCGACCATTGCGTCTGGCTGAGCAGCCAGATCGACAGCGCCTTGTAGGCGACGGCCCCGACCAGCGGCCCCAGCGTGGTCTGCACGCCGCCGAGCAACACCATGGCGAGGGAATCGACAGAAACCGGAATGGCCAGCGTATCAGGAAACACGCTGCCTTTCAGAAAAGCAAACAGGGCGCCCGCCACGGCCGCGCCGGTGCCGGCGATGGCGAAGGCGCACCAGCGCATCAGGCCCGGGCGGACGCCGATGCTGGCGGCCCGGCGCGCCTCATCGCGCACGCCGCGCAAGCCGTAGCCAAAGGGAGAGAACATGATGACCCGGCTGGCGCCGATAACCAGCACGGCGACGCCCAGCGTGAGCCAGTAAAAGCCGGCGGGCTGCGCGGCGAAGCCGGTCGGCCACAAGCCCAGCACGCCATTGTCGCCGCCGGTGACCTCGACCCACTGGAAGGCGATGGACCAGAGGATCTGCGCGAAAGCCAGGGTGAGCATCGCCAGGTAAACGCCGGACAGGCGCGCCGCCGCCAGCGCGAACAGGCCGGCGCCGACGAGCCCGGCCAGCGGCGCCAGGGCCAGCGCCGCGCCCATGCCAAGGCCCAGTCCTTTCACGGCCAGCGCCACGCCGTAGGCCCCAAGGCCGAAGAACGCCGCATGGCCAAAAGAAGCGACGCCGGCGACGGACAGCAGCATGTGCAGGCTGACCGCCAGAATGGCGAAGATCAGCGTTTCGGTGGCGGCGATGACCAGATATTCGCCGCTGATGAAGGGCAACGCCATGGCGGCGAGCGTCAGCGCCGCCATGGCGAGGCGTCCGGCGCCGCCGAGCGGCCGCCAGGGGCGCGCCGACGTTGCGGCGGGCGGGCGCTGGGCGACGTCGGGACGCCCCAGCAGGCCCCAGGGGCGCACGGCCAGCACGGCCGCCATCACCAGGAAGATGATGACCAGGGAAATTTTCGGAAACAGCAGGATGCCGAAGGCGTTGAGCTGCGCCACCAGAAGGGCGGCGATGAAAGCGCCGGTGATGCTGCCGAGGCCGCCGATGACCACCACGACGAAGGCGTCGACGATAATGCGCAGATCCATGTGATGGTTGACGGATTCGCGCGGCAATTGCAGCGCGCCGGCCAATGCGGCGAGAAATACGCCAAGGGCGAAAACGCCGGTGAACAGCCATTTCTCATTGACGCCGAGCGCCGCCGCCATCTCGCGATCCTGGGTTGCTGCGCGCACTAGCACGCCAAAGCGGGTGCGGTTGAACAGCAGCCACAACAGGCCCAGCGCCACGGGGCCCAGAACGATGAGGAACAGGTCCCACGCCGGGATCATCTGGTCGAACAGGGCGATGGAGCCGGTGAGGCCGGGCGCGCGGCGTCCCACCAGCTCGTCCGGCCCCCACAGCATCACCACCAGGTCGGCGGCGACGAGGGTGAGGCCGAAGGTGGCGAGCAACTGGAACAGCTCTGGCGCCTGGTAGATGCGCCGCAGCACGAGAATCTCGGCAAGGGCGCCCAGCGCCGCCACCGCGGCGGCGGCCAGCAGCACGCCGCCCCACCAGCCGAAAGCGCCGGCGAGGCGCTCGGTCAGCGACCAGGCCATATAGGCGCCGACCATGTAAAAGGCGCCATGGGCGAAATTGACCACGCGCGTGACGCCGAAAATGATCGACAGGCCCGAGGCGACGAGAAACAGCGACGCGGCGCTGGCAAGGCCGGTCAGGAACTGGGCGATCCAGAAACTCATGTCCGCCAGGCCACTGTCACGCTCCAATCCACGGGCATGGTTCCAGGCAGGGTGGACGCCGCGTTGCGTCAAGGCAATGCGTCAGCCAGTCCCGCGCGTCATCCATGGGCGAAAAAGCTGGCCGCGCGGCCAGACCGGGCGGCTGCGGCCATGGCGCGTCTCAGTTGTCCGCCGGACGCATTCTGGCGGCGTCGGCTTCGGACGGCAGATAGTCCTCGCCCTTGCGATAGGCCGGGTTCATCATCACGCCCTTGCCGTCGCGCACGCCGGTGACGCCGACGAAGGCGCCCATGGTCGACTGGTGATCGGCGGGGCGGAAGGTGATCGGTCCGAACGGCGTGGTCAGCGACAGGCCGCGCCCTGCTTCAATCAGCTTGTCGGCGTCGGTCGAGCCGGCCTTGCGCAGCATGGCGGCGGCGGCGTGCATGGCGCTGTAGCCAATGATCGAGCCAAGGCGCGGATAATCGTTGAAGCGCGCCTGATAGGCCTTCAGGAACGCCGCGTGCTCGGGCGTCCTGATGTCATACCAGGGATAGCCGGTGACAATCCAGCCGACGGGCGCCTCATCCTTGAGCGGATCAAGATACTCCGGCTCGCCAGTAAGGAAGCTGACCACGGCGCGATTCCGGAACAGGCCGCGGGCATTGCCCTCGCGCACCAGCTTGACCAGATCCGGGCCGAACATGACGTTCAGTATGGCGTCCGGCTTCGCCGCGGCGATGGCCTGGGCGACCGGGCCGGCGTCGATCTTGCCCTGGGGCGGCCATTGCTCGGCGACCCACTCGATATCCGGGCGCTTTTCCGACAGCAGCTTCTTGAACACGGCGACGGCCGACTGGCCATATTCGTAATTGGGCGCGATCACCGCCCAGCGCTTCGCCGGCAGTTTCGCCGCTTCCTCGGCCAGCATGCGGGCCTGCATGTAATTGGAGGCGCGCAGGCGGAAGGTATAGGGGTTGCCGTTGGACCAGACCATGGCGTCGGTCAGCGGCTCGGCGGCGAGATAGACGATTTTCTTCTGCTTCGCGAAATCACTGAGGGCGAGGCCGACATTGGAAAAAAAGGCGCCGACCAGCATCTGCGCCTTCTCGCGGGAGACCAGCTCATTGGCGACGGTGAGCGCCTCGGCCGGCTTGCCGCCGTCGTCGCGGGAGATCACGGTGAGCTTCTTGCCGTTGACGCCGCCGGTGGCGTTGATCTCTTCGACGGCCAGGCTCCAGCCCTTGCGGTACGGCTCCGTGAATGACGGCAGGGTTGAATAGGAGTTCAGCTCGCCAACGCGAACCTCGCCGGAAAGCTGGGCTTCCCCCGCCGTAGCCGCCGGCCCCGAAAGCGCAAGCGCGGCGAAGGCCAGCGCCATGGTCTTGCGAAACTTCATGCGTCTGCTCCCTGCGGCGGCAATGGGCCGGACCTGGACGGCGGACGTCCGGCAATGGTTCAGGCCGTCCGACAGCCTCTAGCAAGATGGGTCGCGCCCCGCAACAACAGCGGGCGCATCGGGTCGCGCCCGCCAAAGTGGCCGCCGCAGGGCGCGCCGTGCCGCCTGGTTGCGGCGCCCGGATAACGCGCGGCGTCATGTACTTGAGCGAATGAAGTATTTGTAAGGTGATTACAGAAATAGTTCTTGAACCAGGTGTTTTTGCTTGCTATTGATTAGGTGTCGTCCAGCGTGATGGCGACGAAAATTGGCGACAAGATGCAGTGTGGGTCGGTTTTCCGGTTGCGGCTGATTGCTGTGTGTCCTGAAAGCTGTTGACCTGCATATGGATCGAAAGGACGACCCATGCAGACTGGCACTGTCAAATGGTACAACGAGCAGAAGGGTTACGGGTTTATTCAGCCGGATACTGGCGGCAAGGATGTATTTGTGCATGCGACGGCGCTTGAGCGCGCGGGCATGCGCGGGCTGATTGAGGGGCAAAAGGTTGGTTTTGAGGTTGAGATTGACCGGCGCACCGGCAAGCAGGCGGCCGGAAGCTTGCAGCCTGCCTGAGTGCTGCCGGGGCCGCTTTCGCGCAGGGGGGGCGCTGAGCGTATTTCCCTGTCGCGAAAGCGCCGGCGCGATTGCTGCTGCGCGCAGCGGTTTCTCCTGGCCGTAATCCTGTCCCTGTGTCCCTGTCCTTGGCAGGCGGGGCTTGCCTGGCGCCCGGAGTATTCTGGCGCAAGGGGGCGTTTCCGTAGGGGGCTGTTTCCTTCCGTGGATGGCGGGGGGCGTTTCGGGGCGGCGCGCTGCGGCGTGGGCGCGCCTTGATCTGCGTATTTCAGGTTCGGCTGTTGCACGTCGGGTCGTGGCGCTTTCCGGCGTGATGATCGCGTGCGCCCGTTGATTGCTGTCATACCCCTCTGGCGTTTTCGTCCCTGACGGGGGTGCAGCGCGAGCGCGCCAAAACTGTCACATGCGCCAGTCGCGCGCGGCCGGCAAGTTTGTGGCCTTGTGGTCGTGGCGCGCCAAATGGCGCTGGGTCAGGTGGCGCTGGCCGGGCTGGATTCTGACGCGGCAGCGCGCCGGCGCTGGTCTTTGTCGCCGGCGACGCGGAGTTCTCGGGGGCGCGGGATAGATGCGGGCCCTCTGATGGATTTCAGGGGCGGCGCGTCCGGCAGGAAATGACGCATCCCCGGGTGATGGGCGTCTGCCCTGCCGCTTCTATTGGGCGCCCGGGGGAGCGCGTGGCGAAAGCGCCCGCCCGGTCTGGCGCGCCTTCCTGCCGGCGACGGCCTGCTATTCTGCGCGCCTCCCGTAAATATTTGATACTGCGGATTGCTCAGGCACTTTATATTGTTGCCGATCTGCGCCATATAGGCGGGCAAGCAATCGGGCGTCCCTGCGCGCCCGCTCCACGCCTCGGGCTGACGTCGCCGGGCTTTTGCCTGTCCCGCCGTCCATTGCGTTGATCTGTAATTCACCTGCATGCGCTGGCAGGCCGTTTCCGGGCGGATGCAGGGGCGGGGGATTCCCCGCATGATGCGAGAAGAGATTGTATGGCCAAGGAAGAACTGATCGAATTTGACGGTCTCGTGACCGAGATCCTGCCGGACGCGCGTTTCCGCGTCCAGCTGGAAGGCGGCCATGAGGTGATCGCCTATACGGCGGGGCGCATGAAGCGCAACCGCATCAAGACGCTGGCCGGCGACCGGGTCACCGTCGAGATGTCGCCTTACGATCTGGACAAGGCCCGCCTGGTTTACCGTCACAAGGACGAGCGCCCCGGCGGCCCCGGCGG
>Ga0182742_1004232_pt1 | contig 13210 bp, 12 predicted proteins | sample eDN5th37CBELigMG_FD_128880 | JGI IMG/M metagenome (GOLD analysis project Ga0182742, IMG submission 128880) | Enriched Miracle-Growth compost microbial communities from Emeryville, California, USA - eDNA 5th pass 37_C BE-Lig MG (version 2)... ... | reverse complement strand
TAGGGTCCAAACCCAATCAGCCTCTTGAACATTTGCGGGCACATTGATTCAGGGAATCTCCGCTGAGACAGGAGGCCCTTGGGGATGTCGCGTTCGTTGTTCTGGCTGTCGGATGAAGCGTGGGCGGCGATCGAGCCTCGTTTGCCGAAGAACCAACCTGGAGCGCGGCGGGTCGATGATCGCCGGGTGATCTCGGGGATCATCCACATGCTCAAGTGCGGCGGTCGTTGGGCGGATTGCCCTGCGGACTATGGGCCGGCGACGACGGTCTACAACCGCTGGAATCGGTGGAGCCGCAGGGGCATCTGGACCGGCATTCTGACAGCGTTGACCGAGGAAGGCTGGATCGCGGAGACCGGCCAGATCGATAGTAGCTATATCAAAGCTCACCGCTCTGCCGGCGGCGCAAAAGGGGGGCGCAAGCCAATGCCATTGGCATCTCGCGTGGCGGCAGGACGACCAAGATCCACGCCCTTGTTGATCTCCTCGGACGGCCGCTTCGCCTCGTCCTGACACCCGGCAACACGTCCGACGCGAGGGGCGCGGACCTGCTGATCGGTGAAACCGTTGGCATGAAGCGGGTGATCGCTGACCGTGGCTACGACGCCAACCGCATCAGGGCCACATTGCGCGAGCAGGGCACGATCCCCGTCATCCCCGGCCGGCGCAATCGCAAGCGGCCAATCCAGTATGACGAGCGCCGCTATCGTGATCGCTGGCGCGTCGAAGCCATGTTCTGCAGGCTCAAGGACTTCCGCCGCATTGCCACTCGCTATGACAAGCTTGCCCGCAACTTCCTCTCAGCTGTGAGCCTCGCCGCAGCCATTGCGTTCTGGCTGTGAACGAGTCTGGACCCTAGGGCGCGAGCCAGAGCCTGATCACCCAGGCGACTGCGCCCAGTACCGCTACGCTGCCCAGCCAGATGGCTGCCATCCAGGCGAGGCGTTGCCACAAGGGGCGCTGCTCCGCCGGAGGAGGGGGCATCAGTGGTAGCCTTCCTCGCCTACCTTGCCGCGGAACACCCAATAGGCCCAGGCGGTGTAAGCGAGGATGAAGGGCATTGTGATGCCGACGCCGATCAGCATGAAGACCTGGCTCCGCTCCGGCGCGGCGGCGTCCCAGATGGTGACGGTGGCGGGCACGACGTAGGGCCAGATCGTCACTCCAAGGCCCGCCATGCCGAGCAGGAACAGCGTGAGGGAGAGGACGAAGGGCCACACTTCCCAACGCTTCACCAGCGAGCGGAACAGGAAATAGGCGATGATCGCGGTCAGCAGCGGCACCTGGCTGGCGAACAGGATGTTCGGCATCTCCAGCCAGCGTTCGCGATACTGCTCGAACAGGAACAGGTTGTAGAGGCTGATCCCCGCCATCAGCACCAGCGTGATGATGGCCCCCTTGATGGCCATGCGATAAGCGTGGTCCTGGCACTTGCCTGTCGTCTTCCACACCAGCCAGCAGGCGCCGAGCAGGGCGTAGCCGGCGATGGTGCCGAGGCCGGTCAGCAGGGTGTAGGGCGTCAACCAGTCCCACCAGCTGCCCGCGTAGGCGCGGCCTTCCACCTCGATGCCCTGCAGGATCGCGCCGAGGACCATCCCCTGCGCCATTGCCGCCACGAGGGAGCCGCCACAGAAGGCCGCGTCCCACCACGGCCGGTGCGCCGGGTCGCGCCAGCGGAATTCGAACGCCACGCCGCGGAAGACCAGGCCGAGCAGCATGGCAATGATGAGCGGATAGGTCGCCGGCATCAACACGGCATAGGCAAAGGGGAAGGCGGCGAAGAGGCCACCGCCGCCCAGCACCAGCCACGTCTCGTTCCCGTCCCACACGGGCGCGATGGAGTTCATCGCCCGGTCCCGCTCCACGCCCGCCTCGATGGTGGGGAAGAGGATGCCGATGCCGAGGTCGAAGCCGTCCATCACCACATAGGCGAAGACGGCGAAGGCGATGATGAAAGCCCAGACGGTGGTGAGGTCGACGTTCACGCCCATGGCCTAGTCCCTCCTCACGGTGCTGCGCCGAGCGTGCTGCGCGCCCGGAGTGATGCCGGCGGTGCGGATCGGCCCTGCCTCATGCTCGGCCACGGTCGGCTCGTGCGGCTGGGGCAGCCGGTGCATGAGGCGCAGGATGTACCAGATGCCAACACCGAAGACGGCGGTGTAAACGAGGATGAAGGAAAGCAGCGAGGCGCCGACCGCCGGCGCGTCCAGCGGGGAAACCGCATCGGCTGTCCGCAGCAAGCCATAGACCACATAGGGCTGGCGTCCGACTTCGGTCGTCACCCAGCCGGCGATCACCGCGACGAAGCCGGCGGGCCCCATGATGAGGGCCGCGCGGTGCAGCCAGGACCAATCGTAGAGCTTGCCCCGCACCCGGGCGAGCAGGCTCCACAGGCCGATGCCCAGCATGGCCAGGCCCATCGCCACCATGATGCGGAATGACCAGAAAACGATGCCGACCGGCGGCTGCTCGTTATCCGGAACACTGTCCAGCCCGTCCAGCGGCGCGGTGAGCGAATGGTTGAGGATGAGGCTGGAGAGGCCGGGAATGCCCACGGCGTAGTCCAGCCGCTGCTCTTCATCATTCGGGATGCCGAACAGGTAGAGCGGAGCATTGCCTTGCGGATGGCTTTCATAATGCCCCTCCATCGCCATGACCTTGGCCGGCTGGTGCTCCATCGTGTTGAGGCCGTGCAGATCCCCCACGAAGATCTGCACAGGGGCCACGATGGCCGCCATCCACATGGCCATGGAGAACATGGTGCGCGCGTGCTTGTTCGTGCGGTCGCGCAGCAGGTGCCATGCGCCGACCGCTCCGACGACGAAGGCGGTGGTGAGGTAGGCGGCGATCACCGTATGCACCAGCCGATAGGGGAAGCTGGGGTTGAAGATGATATCGACCCAGCTCTCCCCGGGCAGGAACTGGCCGTTCTCCCCCATGATGTGCCCTGTGGGCGTGTGCATCCAGCTGTTGACGCTGAGAATCCAGAAGGCGGAGATGAAGGTGCCGATGGCCACCATGCAAGTCGCCGCGAAGTGCAGCCGTGGGCCCACCTTGTTCATCCCGAACAGCATCACTCCGAGGAAGCCGGCTTCCAGGAAGAAGGCGGTCAGCACCTCGTAGGCCATCAGTGGGCCGATGACAGGGCCGGCGATGTCCGAAAAGACCGACCAGTTGGTGCCGAACTGGTAGGACATGACGATGCCGGACACGACGCCCATGGCAAAGGCGATGGCGAAAATCTTCAGCCAGTAGCGGAAGAGGTCGAGATACCGTTCCTTCCCCGTCCACAGCCACAGCCCCTCCAGCACTGCGAGGTAGCTCGCGAGGCCGATGGAGAAGGCGGGAAAGATGAAATGAAAGCTGACCGTGAAGGCGAACTGGATGCGGGCCAGCAGCAAGGCGTCGGCGGCTTCGAACATGGCAGGTGCCTCATAGCCGAAGGTTTCCGGAAACGGAAATAGCGTTGCCCCCGTCTCCCGCCCTCTCGGGCGCAGCGGCAGCCGTGGTTCAGGCAGCCAGCCGCACCTGATCGCGCCCGCCATTCTTGGCCGCATAAAGCGCCTCGTCGGCGCGGGCGATGAGGCTGGTACGGTCATCTTCCGGATTGAAGGCGGCGATGCCGGAGCTCAGCGTGACCTGGAGCACGGTTCCTTCCGGCAGCATGACTTGGGTCGCGGCGATCGCCTTGCGCAGCCGCTCACAGGCGAGCATCGCCTGGCCTGCATCCGTGTCGGGCAGCACGATCACATATTCTTCGCCGCCCAGCCGGCCGACCAGGTCCTCGTTCCGCATGACCTCCACCGCCATCTGCGCGACGCGGCGGATGACCTCGTCTCCGGCGATGTGCCCGAACCGGTCGTTCACGCGCTTGAAATGGTCGATATCGAGGATCGCGACCGACAGCGGGCGGCCGGAGCGGCGGGCGGAGGCCATCATCCGGTCGAGCGAGGCGAGCAGTTCGCGGCGGTTGGCGAGGCCCGTCAGCTCGTCGGTGGTGGCGCGCTGGCGCAGCTCCTCGTGCGCGGCGGCCTCGCGAGCCCAGGAGCGACGCAGCGCATTGGCGACGACGACGCCCACCACCAGCAGAACCAGCCCCACGACGCACAGCAGGTATTGGTAGAGTTCGGCCGCGCGCGTGGCGCGATCCTCCGCCGCGCGGCGCTGATCGAGCAGAGTGCGCTCGACCGCCTCGAACTCGTCGAGCGCGGTGAGGATCGCATCGATCGCCTGCTTGCCTTCGCCCGCCCGTACCCGCCGGACAGCCTCGCGATGACGTCCTTCCTGTTCCAGCGCGACCATTCGCGACATGAGGTCGAGGTGAGTTTCCACCAGAGCACGGATCCGCGCCGCCTGCCCCGATTGCGCTGGATTGTCCGAGACCAGCGATTGCAGAGTCCGCACGCCGCCGGCCAGTTGCGCCCTGCCGGCGCGGTAGGGGCCGAGAAAGGCCTCGTCATGGGTGAGGAGATAGCCGCGCTCACCCCGCATGGTCTCCAGTGTCGCCAGCCGCACGGTGTAGCTGGCCTCCAGCACGTGGGTGGTATGATGCGCCCGGGCATCGGCGTCCTTGCGCATGCGGGAGGCTTGCAGCGCCATCACCCCGGCTCCGCCAAGCAGCAGGCTCATCAGCAGCACGACGATCCCGGCGATGAGCGCCAGTTGCGACGGGCGCCCGCGCTTCAGCGACAGGAACGAGACGTCAGTCATGGGCGCCAGCTAAACAGGATTGGTTGAATCCGGGTTAAAGCAAGCTTTCGGCAAACCGGTTGCTTCCGGCCGGCCCCGCACCTAAACCGCCGCCCGAACAGAGCTCTCACGCAAAGCGCAGATCCCCTTGATCCTTTCCCCTTTCGAATGGACGATTGCCAAGCGGTACATGCTGCCGGGGCGCGGCGAGGCGGTGATCGCACTCGTGGCCTCGATCAGCATCGGCGTCGTCATGCTGTCCGTCGCCATGCTGGTGATCGTGATGAGCGTGATGAACGGCTTCCGCGCCGAGCTTCTGGACCGCATCACCGGCCTCAACGGCCATGCGATCATCCAGGCCTATGGCGGGCGGCTGGATGATTGGGAGCAGGTGCTGGAGGAGGTGCGCTCCACCGAGGGCGTGGTCAGCGCCTCTCCGCTGATCGAGCAGCCGCTGCTCGCGACCTATAACGGCCGGGCAGAGGCGGTGCTGGTGCGCGGCAATACGCAGGCCGATATCGACGAACTCTCGCCCGACATCATCGCGGGCGATCTCTCCACCCTGCGACCGGGCGCGGACAATGTCGCCATCGGGTCTCGGCTGGCGATGAACCTCGGCATCAGCCTGGGCGATGTCATCACCATCATCAATCCGCAGGGGCGTTCCACCCCCTTCGGCACGGTGCCCCGGCAGGTCGGCTACACGGTGACGGCAATCTTCGAGGTCGGCGTCTATGACTACGACCAGGCCTTCGTGGTCATGCCGATCCCCCAGGCGCAGACCCTGCTGCTGATCGGCGATTCCATCGGAATGATCGAGGTCACCACCGTGGATGCGGACCGGGTGGGGGAGATCCTCGCCCCCGTCACCGCCCGCTTGCAGGGAAGGGCCGTCGTCACCGACTGGAAGAGCATCAACAGCTCCCTGTTCGAGGCATTGCAGGTGGAGCGGGTGGCGATGTTCTTCGCCCTTTCCATCATCGTGCTGGTGGCCGCGTTCAACATCCTGTCCTCGCTGGTGATGCTGGTGCGGTCCAAGACGCGGGACATCGCGATCCTGCGCACGATGGGGGCGACGCGCAAATCGCTGCTGAAGATCTTCGTCACGACGGGATCGGTGATCGGCGCGCTGGGCACCTTCGCGGGGCTGGCGCTCGGCTTCACCGTGCTGCTGTTCCGCCAGCCGATCGTGCGGGGGATCGAGGCGGTGACGGGGCAGAATTTGTGGGACCCGCAGATCCGCTTCCTGACCGAGCTGCCGGCGCGGACGGACCCTTTCGAGGTGCTGGCGATCTGCGCCATGGCGATGGGGCTGAGTTTCCTCGCCACGCTTTACCCCGCCTATCGCGCTGCGGGCACGGACCCTGTGCAGGTGCTGCGTTATGAATGAGGTGCGGGTGAGCGAGCCGACAATCACGCGCGATCCCGTCGTGCGGCTGGAGCGGCTGACGCGCAGCTTCTCTCAGGGCGGCGTGACGATCGACGTGCTGCGAGGGGTGAACCTGGAGATCGCGCCGGGCGAGATCGTCGCGCTGTTGGGCCCGTCAGGCTCCGGCAAGTCGACCATGTTGCAGGCGGTGGGGCTGCTCGAAGGCGGCTTTGGCGGCAGCATTGTCATTGCCGGGACAGAGGCGAGCAAGCTGGATGCTGCAGGGCGCACGCGGATGCGGCGCGAGCATCTCGGCTTCGTCTATCAGTTCCACCACCTGCTGCCGGACTTCAACGCGGAGGAGAATGTGATCCTTCCGCAGCTCGTTTCCGGGGTGGACCGCGCCTCCGCGCGAGAGCGGGCGCGGGAGCTGCTGAGTGCGCTGGGGCTGGAGCATCGCTTCGACCATCGGCCCAGCCAGCTTTCGGGCGGTGAGCAGCAGCGTGTCGCCGTGGCGCGCGCGCTGGCCAACAAGCCGCAGCTGGTGCTGGCGGACGAGCCGACCGGCAACCTTGACGAGCATACCGCTGACAGGGTGCTCGACCAGTTCCTGCAATTGGTGCGCGGGACAGGCAGCGCGGCGCTGGTGGCCACCCACAATGAGCGGCTGGCCGCCCGGATGGACCGCGTGGTGCGGCTGCATGAGGGGTTGCTGGAGGAATAATTCTTCCTCTCGGCAATGGTTGACGCGCAGAAGCCAACTACCCGCCAGGTCCTGTTTCGCAGGTTCTGAATAGATGCTTGTCTTTATCCCGTCTTTGCAGGAGTATTTCTGTGATGGGGAGGCAAGGCATGTCGGGGGAAGATCAGGCGTTCAGACCCTTCGACATACTTCGCGAGATTTCTCGCACGGTTCCGGTCGTCAAATATGCCACGGGCCTTGTCGGCATCGCCATGGCGGTTTCGCTGGCGCGTGGCTTCCTCAACGGCATGTCGCCCATCCAGATGCTGCCGGTGTTGCTCGGCTCCATGGCATGCATGGCGGTCCTGATCGTGCTGGCTTCGGCTGTTCAGGCGGGTCGGCGCGGAGGCTTCTCACCCGGACACGCCCTGTTGTGGGCCGCCAGCCTGTTCATGATCTTGGGGATGGCCTTCACCATTACGGCGGTAGCGTTTGGCTGGCCGCCGAAATGGGCCGCGCTCATCCTCCCGGCCCAGGCCGCGGAACAGCCCATCGTTGATGTCGGGGTGACACCGGAGCCGCGGGTGGTCGAGGAAGAAGCTGAACCTGCTGCGCCCCCTGTGGCATTGCCTCAGCCTGAGCCCAGAGCCACCACTTCACCAGCACCAGCACCAGCACCAGCACCGTCCGTCCCGGCGGCGGCCCCTTCAACGCCCACTCCGATCGAGCCGGCCGACTTCAATCATGAGGTGACAATCCGCAACCGGAGCGGGCAAGTGCTGCACTTCCTGTATGCGTCCATGCCCTCGGAGGGTTGGGGCGACGATCTCATCCCCGACCGCGTCATTGCCGACGGAGAGTCGATCCGGAGGAGCTACGGGGTAGGGCGCGATCAATGCATCTTCGACTTCAAGGTGACGCTCGAAGACGACACCGAGCTTGAGCAGCGGGAGGTCAATGTCTGCCGCGTGTCCGTTCTTACGGTGCTGCCGGACGGTATCGCGGCGGACTGAGCACCGCGAGCCACCAGCGGCAGGGGCTACCCCACCGCCGGATCATGCTTCCCGCGCCTGGCTTCCCTCAGCCCCACAGGTGGGTGCGATAGGCCTCGAAACAGCGTTGGCCGCAGCGCAGGCGGATCAGCGCACCTTCGGCCATCGCGGTGGCACGGCGCGGGTCTTCCTCTACGGCGGGACGGATGGCTTCGCGGTTCCAGTCCTCGCTGTGCTTCACGTCCAGCACCGCGTGCAGGGTGAAATAACGGGCCTCCTTGGGGGTGAGGCCGACGCGCTTCAGCCCTTCGGCCACCTTGGCGGAGCGGCCCGGCGCGGTCAGCTCGATCACGCCAAGCGCGCCGACCGAGTGCCAGGCATAGCGGCGGTTGGTCGCCATCGCCGTCATTGCATTGGCGAGGGCGAGGCTTTCCCACACGGTGTTCTCAATCGTGGGGCGGACCTGCAGGGTTTCCACCAGCGCATCAAGCATGGGGCCGTGCATGCCTTTTTCGGTGCCGTGGCCCATTTCGTCCCAGTAATTTCGGGCCAGCTCCAGCTTGGGGCGGGTCGGCAGCTTGACCTGCGTCATCGCGACGAGGTCGTCGAAGCCAGCCTCTCCGGCGGCTTCCTGCTCGAAGAACCAGCGCAGCTGGTCACGATCGGCTTCCTCGGCCAGCCATGGGAACAGCGGGTCGCCCTGGCCAGGGCCGGTGGCCTTCAGGTCTTCGAACCAGGCGATGAAGCCTTCGACGTCAGTGGGTGCCTGCGCGGCTTCGTCGCGCACTTCGGCGCGAAGCTCTTCCATGAAGCCGCCTTCCAGCCGCTGCATGCGAACGTCGCGTTCCATGACGCGCTGCCAATCGTCATCGGGAAAGCCAGGAGAAAGGCGCTCGCGATTCCAGTGGGCAAGACCGCGCTGGAACGCGTCAGTTCGGAATTGCGAATGCGCGCGCGAAAGGGAGCGGGGATTGCTAGCCATAAATCAGGATCTTCTCCAACAGATGGTGTAGAAGCGGCTCGACCGGCGGCTCGTTCCCAACTTCGCATTTGTAAACTGCTTGAGACAGGACGTGAGCGGGGCGGATCGCCTATCCCGCCTGCGCAGGCTCGTTCGCTCGTTCGGCCGCGATCTCCTGCCTGATGGAGCGCAGGACCTCTCCGGCATTGGTGCGCGCCCGCTGCTCCAGCAGGCGCCAGTTGGTCGTGTAAAGACGCGCGAAGTTCCTGACGCCGAGTTCGCGATATTGCACGACGTGAGTCAGCTCGTGCGCCCACAAGGCGATGCTGCGCGCACCCTTTTCCCGCGAGAACACCACCACATCGTCCATCGTGACGGCGCCTTCGTCGATCGCCCAGCGGGCGAGGGCGGAACCGAGATCGACCCGCTGGCCGGCAAGGGTCCAGCGCACATCATCCAGCACATCGTCCGGGAAGTGGCCCTCCAGCGCTTGCCGGATCGCCGGGGGAATGGGACGGGCATCGGCAGCGAGAGCGCTGCGCCGCGAATAGGCGATGGATTGCGCCAGCGCGAGCGCGGCGGCATCGTTCGTTCGCTTGGCGGACATCTTTGCCGCGGAGGCGTAGGTGCGGTTGAACTGCGCCAGCGCGGCATCCCAATGCTGGCGGTCCACAGCGACCCAGGCGGGCTGCGGCTCTGGGATGGGGATGATGAGGGCGGCGCCGAAGATCAGCGGCAGTGCCAGCCATCGTCGCCAACTTCTCCTTCGTGCCGTCACGTTTCCTGAAACGATGGGCGCAGGCTCGGTTCCGACCGGCGGCTGTGCGTCTTCCGGCGAGAAACCATCTGCCGCGCTGGGCCGTTTCATGCGGAAAGGAGACACGCATGACCGACCATCCCAGCACCTTCAACGCAGCGGACACGCAACCGCACGGGATCGACTGGGACGACCACGCCACGATCCACCTCGCCAATGACGGGCAGGGGCTGTTCGACGGGCTGAAGGCGATCCATTCCGGCACTCTGGCGCAGATGGTCGCGATGATCCGCAACATGCCGGAAGAGGATCGCGCGAAATACGTGATCCAGAAGGCTGGCGACCGCAAGCTGGGCACGAGCGAGATCCTGGCGCTGGCGGAGAGGGAGGACTTCCCCGGCTGATCCTTCAGGCGTCTCCGGATAATGTGGGGAAGGGGCCTGTCGACCCCTTCCGTTGATCGGCCGGCGCCCCTAGTCTGAGCGGCATGCCGCATGCCCCGTTCGTTCCGCTTCGCGTCCTGTCGAGCTATTCCATGCTGGAAGGCGCGATCGACCCGAAGGACATCGCCAAGCTGGCGAAGAAGCACGGCTTCCCGGCCATCGCCATTTGCGACCGCAACGGGCTTTACGGCAGCGCGGCTTTCGCGGCCGCGTGCAAGGCGAACGGGGTGCAGCCGATCATCGGCGTGCTGCTGGGCGTGGCCCGCCCTGTCGGCGACGGCGGCGAGGGGCCGGTCGATCACCTGCCGCTGTTCGCGCAGGATGAGGAGGGGTGGAACAACCTGTGCCACCTTGTCAGCCGCGCGCATCTGGACCGGCCGCTGGAGCTGGAGCCGCATGTCGCCTTTGAGGAGCTGGAAGGGCGGACGGACGGGCTGATCGCGCTCACCGGCGCGAACGAGGGCGCTGTCACGCGGCTGCTGGCGGAAGGGCGGAAGGGGCGAGCCGAGGCGCTGCTGACGCGGCTGGAGGCGCTGTTCCCGCAGCGGCTGTACGTCGAGATCGCCCGTCGCGGCGATGAGGTGGAAGAGGCGGCGGAGGAGGGGCTGATCGACCTCGCCTACGCGCATGACCTGCCGCTGGTCGCAACCAACCCCGCCAACTTCGCCGACTCTTCCATGCACGCGGCGCACGATGCCATGCTGTGCATCGCGCATTCCTCCCAGATCGACAGCGCCGACCGCGTCCGCTCCGCGCCCGAGGCGTGGGTGAAGGACGCGGCGACGATGGAGGAGATCTTCGCCGACCTGCCTGAGGCGACCGCGAACACGCTGGTGCTGGCCCAGCGCTGCGCCTTCGCTCCGCCCCGCCGAAAGCCGATCCTGCCGAGCCTTGCGGGGGACCTGGAAGGCGAAGCGCGGATGCTGGCGGAGGATGCAAAGGCCGGCCTCGCGGCACGGCTGGCGCATTATCCCGACCTGACCGAGGATGAGCGGCGGACCTATGCGGAGCGGCTGGACTTCGAGGTCGAGATCATCACCCGCATGGGCTTCCCCGGCTACTTCCTGATCGTTGCCGACTTCATCAAATGGGCGAAGTCTCAGGGCATTCCGGTGGGGCCGGGCCGTGGTTCGGGCGCGGGCTCACTGGTGGCGTGGGCGCTGACGATCACCGAGCTCGATCCGATCCGGCTGGGCCTGCTGTTCGAGCGCTTCCTGAACCCGGAACGCGTCTCCATGCCGGACTTCGACATCGACTTCTGCGAAACGCGGCGGGGCGAGGTGATCCGCTATGTGCAGGCGAAATACGGCCATGACCACGTTGCGCAGATCATCACCTTCGGTAAGCTGAAGGCGCGCGCGGCGCTGCGCGATTGCGGGCGCATTTTGCAGATGAGCTACGGCCATGTGGACCGCATCTGCAAGATGGTGCCAAACCACCCGACGGACCCGTGGACCATCAGCCGCGCACTGAACGGTGTGGCCGAGTTCAAGCGCGAGTACGACCAGAACGCTGAGGTGAAGCGGCTGGTCGACCTCGCCATGCAGATCGAGGGCTTCCCGCGCAATTCCTCCACCCATGCCGCGGGCGTGGTGATCGGCGACAGGCCGCTAGCGAAGCTGGTGCCGCTCTATCGCGACCCGCGCTCCGACATGCCGGTGACGCAGTTCGACATGAAGTTCGTCGAGGATGCGGGGCTGGTGAAGTTCGACTTCCTCGGCCTGAAGACGCTTTCGGTGCTGAGGAAGGCGGTGGACCTGCTGGGGCGGCGCGGCATCTCGGTGGATCTCGACACGCTGCCCTGGGACGATCCGCAGGTGTACGAGCTGTTGAAGCGCGGCGACACGGTCGGCGTGTTCCAGCTGGAATCGGAAGGCATGCGGCGCACGCTGGCGGCGGTGAAGCCGACCCGGTTCGAGGATATTATCGCGCTCGTCTCGCTCTACCGGCCGGGGCCGATGGACAACATCCCGCTGTTCGGCAAGCGCAAGAATGGGGAGGCGGAGATCGAATATCCGCACCCCAAGCTGGAGGGCATCCTGGCGGAGACCTACGGCATCTTCGTCTACCAGGAACAGGTGATGCAGGCCGCGCAGATCCTCGCCGGCTACTCGCTCGGCGACGCGGACCTGCTGCGCCGCGCGATGGGCAAGAAGATCCAGGCGGAGATGGACGCGCAGCGCGCCCGCTTCGTGGAAGGCTGCGCGAAGGTGAGCGGGATCGATGCCAAGAAGGCGAACGAGCTGTTCGACTTGATCGACAAGTTCGCGGGCTACGGCTTCAACAAGTCCCACGCCGCGGCCTACGCGCTGCTGTCCTACCAGACGGCCTGGCTGAAGACGCATTACCCGGAGGAGTTCTACGCCGCCTCCATGTGCTTCGACATGCACCAGTCGGAGAAGCTGGCGGTGTTCGTGGACGATCTGCGGCGCAACGGCCGTGCCCTGCTGGGGCCGGACATCAATGCGTCGGAGGCGGAGTTTACCGTCGAGCCGACCGAGAGCGGGCACGCGGTCCGCTATGCTCTCGCCGGCATCCGCAACGTGGGCGAGAAGGCGATGGACCAGATCGTCGCAGAGCGGGAGGCGCGCGGGCGCTTCGAGAGCCTCGAAGATTGCTTCCGCCGCATGCCGCAGGGCGCGATGAACCGGCGCCAGCTGGAGGGCCTTGCGGGGGCGGGGGCGTTCGACTCGCTGGAGCCCAACCGCGCCAAGGTGCTGGCCAATGCGGACATCCTGCTGGCCGTGGCCGATGCCGCCACGCGGGAGCGGGATAGCGGCCAAGCGGGCCTGTTCGGCGGGGAGGATCATGCCGAGCCTTCCCTTCGGCTGGTCGAGGCCAAGCCGTGGACCCGGCCCGAGCAGATGGCGGCGGAGCGCGACAATTTCGGCTTCTACTTCGCCGCGCACCCGGTGGAGCAATATCGCGCCATCGCCTCCGCCAATGGCGCCCGGTCCTACGCCTCCATCATGGGTGAGGGCGTGGCGGCCGGGCGGCGGCCGGCGATGATGGCGGCGCTGGTGGAGGCGGTGAGCAAGGGCCGCACGCGCAAGGGCGGCGAGTTCGTGCGGGCGGACTTCTCCGACTCATCAGGCCAGTTCAGCGCCGCCTGCTTCGAGGAATCGCTGGTGGACAGCTTCCAGCGCTGGGCGGCTGATGGCACCTGCGTGCTGCTGAACGTCGAACTCGATTCCCCCAGCGCCGACGAACCGCCGCGCGTGACGGTGCGCGGCGCGCGCCCGCTGGCCGAAGTCACCAGTGCGGCGCGGATGCTGCTGACGCTGGACGTCTCCAGCGTGGAGGCGCTGCAGGAGCTG
>Ga0182742_1004231_pt1 | contig 13210 bp, 14 predicted proteins | sample eDN5th37CBELigMG_FD_128880 | JGI IMG/M metagenome (GOLD analysis project Ga0182742, IMG submission 128880) | Enriched Miracle-Growth compost microbial communities from Emeryville, California, USA - eDNA 5th pass 37_C BE-Lig MG (version 2)... ... | reverse complement strand
TCGGGCCTGCGGGAGTTCCTGGCCGGCCTGCGCGTCAGCGTGCCGGTCTCCACCGTGGCCAAATGGAAAACCGCCGCGCAACTGCTGGCCCTGGGCTTCCTGATCGTCGGTCCGGCCGGCGACGCCGTGCTGCCCTACTCAAGCCGCATCGGCATCGTGCTGCTGTGGGCGGCGGCGCTGCTTACCCTCTACACCGGTTGGGATTACATGCGCGCCGGCGTGCGGCATCTGATCGAGGCGGACAGGAAAAACGGTTAGGGCGCGTTCCGGCCAGTCGGGGCGGCCTGGTCGGTCAGGCGTCGCCCAATACAGGCAAAGCTGGAGCAATTTTCGATCGACGCCGATGTGTAAGGTGCTCCCGATCGCCGTGACCTGGGCGTGGGATGAGCCTTCCCTTCGTCTGGCGCCGCTGTCAGGCTCCAAGGATCTCGGCGATTTCCTCAGCGTCCGTGGCGGCGCCCCTTGCAGGCGACCCGCCGATCCGTCCGCCCGCGACGCTTCCGGCCGCCCTGGGCATGGAGCCTGCGGCACCCGCCGGACGATCGGGGTGTTTGCCGGCGCGAACATGGTAAGGCTGCATGCTTTCCGTTTCGGTTCCGCGTAGCCGCTTTGCGCCCCTGAAGCGTGAGATACAAACTCCCCCACTGGAGCCTCTTGGTACGGCCAATCCTGGAAGCTCTGCAATCTTGCTCAAAGCGGTTGCATCGCCCGTGATCGCATCGGGCAGTTCTTTGAGCGCCTCCTGAATTTTGTCCATGGGATGAGCGGAAGTCGATGAGTAGGAGATGACCCCATACGAGTCACCAAGCGCTTCAGCGAGTTGTCCGGCATATGATTGGCCTGCCAGTGTATTTTGCCCTCCATATTTAAGTATGAGCTCTATATTATCAAGTTTTATGTCGGAGGATTTTATCGAATTTGCCAATTGCTCAGCAGGAATTCCGTCGCCGTTGAACGACGGCCAAGCCTGATATTTGCGACCCGACAATTTTGCGCCAATCGGGTTCCAGACGCCTGTGGTGTGGATCGTGAGGTTCGTCTGGTCTTCCCAGCGCCATTGAAATACATAGAAGTCGTTGGCGGGCGTCTTGGCGAACTCCTGGATTATGGGAACTTTGGGCATCAGCACATTCCATACCGCGTGAGGGGGCTCCAAACGGGCGGCGTCATCGGTTCCCTGTCACGCGGTTTCAGGATGCCCGCCTGGGAAGCGCCCGATGATTGACCTGGCCAGGCGCTGCTCGCAACGATGCTGTCAGGTCGGACGTCTGACATGCCGCTCCGGTTCACAGGGCTTCTGCCCATGGGTGGGTCGGGCGTGGGCGCGCAACAAAAAACCCGCCCTTTTCCGGCGGGTTTTTCATATTCAGGCTGTCGTTGTTGCGGCTGGCTGCTGGCCTGCCGCACCGTCAGGCCGCGGCGGCCTTCGGCTGCACCTCGGCGGTGTAGTCATCCATCAGCGCCTTGGTGATGGCGCCTGGCGTGAAGCGCCAGTCGGCGATCTCGGCCACCGGGGTCACCTCGGCGGCGGTGCCGGTGATGAAGCATTCCTCGAAGCTTCCCAGTTCCTCCGGCATGATGATCCGTTCCTGCACCTCAATGCCGCGGCGTTTGGCCAGCTCGATCACCGTTTGCCGGGTAATGCCGTTCAGGAAGGCGTCGGCGAGCGGCGTGTGCAGCACGCCGTCCTTCGTGAAGAAGATGTTGGCGCCGGTGCATTCGGCGACGCGGCCGCGCCAGTCCAGCATCAGGGCGTCGGCGTAGCCGGCGCGCTCGGCCTTGTGCTTGGAAATGGTGCAGATCATGTACAGGCCGGAAGCCTTGGCGCGCGAGGGAATCGTCTGCGGGTCAGGGCGGCGGAAGTCGGCCATGGTGATGCGGATGCCCTTCAGCCGCTCTTCCGGCGCGAAATAGCTTGGCCACTCCCAGGCGGCGATCGCCACGTGAATCCTGTTGGCGAGGCCGGAGACGCCCAGCGCTTCCGAGCCGCGCCAGGCGAAGGCGCGCACATAGGAATCCGGCAGGTTGTTCTTCTCGATCACCAGCTTCTTGGCGGCGCAGATGTCATCGACCGTGTAAGGAATGGTGAAGTCGAGCAGTTCGCCAGACTGTTTCAGCCGCTCGGAATGCTGCTTTGACTTGAAGATCTGCCCGCCATAGGCGCGCTCGCCCTCGAACACGCAGGAGGCGTAGTGCAGGCCGTGGGTCAGCACGTGAATTCTGGCGTCGGCCCATGGGACCAGCTGCCCGTCAAACCAGATGACGCCTTCGCGGCTGTCCATGGGTATCGCGGACATGACAACTTCCTCCAGTCTCGATCGGGCGGCCGTCGCCCCACTTGAATGCAATGTCGTTCACCAGGCGCGATGCTGGCAACCCCTCGCCAGAAACGGCGGGCCCCGGACGGCGGGATGACTGTGAAAGGCCGATAGTCCCGTTCCGGGCGGCTGGCAACTGGCGACGGCGGGCAAAACCCGCGCGACCGGCGCCGGTCGGCGACGCATCGCCCCCTTGCGCTTGACGGTGCGCCGCCAAATTGGGATATGTCAATAGAACTGACGTAATGGAGGTTCATGTGTCCGACTGCCGCGCTGACGATCATCGGACCAGGGTGGTTGACGACGCCCCGGGCCAGCAGCCGGCGCTGGACCTGATCGAACTGCTGTTCTTCGCCTATCGTGATTTTGTTGGCGACGCCGACCGTCGCCTGGCCGCCGATGGTTTCGGCCGCGCCCACCACCGGGTGCTGCATTTCGTCAGCCGCAATCCGGGCATGACCGTCGCCGGCCTGCTTGATCTGCTGCGCATCACCAAGCAATCCCTCAACCGTGTCCTGAAAGAGCTGCTGGAGAAGGATTACGTCGCCCAGCGCGAGGGAGAGGCTGACCGCCGCCAGCGTCTGCTGTACGTTACCGAGGCGGGAGCGGCGCTGGTTCACGAACTGGCGGTGCTGCAAAGCGCGCGCATCAATCGCGCCCTTGCCGAATGTGCCCCGGGCGCCCGCATCCATGTGGTGGATTTCCTCGGGGCGATGGTCGACTGGCCGGCGCCGGAAGGGCGACGCGCCGTGACGCGGGAGAAGGGCTGATGGCTGCGGCAAGACCGCGCGCGCCGCTGGGCGACGACGCCCCCCATGTGCTGGTGGTCGATGACGACCGCCGTCTGCGCGATCTGCTGGCGCGGTTTCTCGGCGACAACGGCTACCGTGTCACCGCCGCGGCCGACGCGGCCGAGGCCAGCTCCAGGCTGACGCAAATCCAGTTCGACGTCATGGTGCTGGATGTGATGATGCCGGGCGAGAATGGCTTCGATTTCGCCGCCCGCCTGCGCCGCACCCTCAATACGCCCATTCTGATGCTGACGGCGCGCGGCGACCCGCAGGACCGGATTCGCGGCCTGGAAATCGGCGTTGACGATTACCTCGGCAAACCATTCGAGCCGCGCGAACTGTTGCTGCGCATTGGCGCCATCCTGCGCCGCACCGCCAGCAACGGCCACGCCGGGGCGCCGGAGCAGGTGAGCTTCGGGCCGTTCACCTACCGGCTTGATCGCGGCGAATTGCGGCGCGGCGAGGAGCTGGTGCGGCTTACCGATCGCGAGCGCGAAATCCTGACGATCCTCGCCAGCCATAACGGCGACAATGTTCCGCGCGAAATCATCTCCGGCCAGGGGCCCGGGGGCGTCGCCAATGAGCGGACGGTGGACGTGCAGATCAATCGCCTGCGGCGCAAGATAGAGAACGACCCGGCCAATCCCGCCTGGCTGCAGACCGTGCGCGGCGTCGGCTACCGGCTGCTCGTGGATGGCTGACATGGATGCGCGTTTGCGCCAGGCCGGCGTCAGGCTGGGGCAGGCGGGCGCAGGTCTGGGGCAACTTGCCCTGGCGACCGCGCGCATGGCGGGGCGGGGAGCCGCAGCGCTGGCGCAGGCGGCCGCCGCCAGCGTTGGCAAGGCGACCCTGGCGGCCCCGCCTGGCGTCAGGAGCGCCCTGACCGCGATTGGCGCGGCTCTGGCGATCCCCGCCCGCATCTGGCGGCGCGTGGCGCGCTGGCTGGGCTCGGTGATGCCGAAGGGCCTTTACGCCCGTTCGCTCATCATCATCATCGCCCCCATGCTGCTGCTGCAGTCGGTGATCGCTTACGTCTTTCTGGAGCGGCACTACCAGACCGTGACCCGGCGCATGTCCGCCGCCGTTTCCGCCGACATCGCGGCGCTGATCGACGTTTACGAGAGCTATCCGCAGGACGCTGACGCCACGACCCTGTCGCGCATCGCCGCCGACCGCCTGGGCATGGATATCGACTTCCTGCCCGATGAACGCCTGCCGCCGCCCCAGCCCAAGCCGTTTTTCTCGATCCTCGACGGCGTGCTGTCCGAGGAGATTCGCAAGCAGGTGGCGCGTCCGTTCTGGATCGACACCGTCGGCAAGTCGAGCCTGATCGAAATCCGCGTCCAGCTTGACCGCGCCGTCATGCGCATTCTGGCGCGCCGTAGCCTGGCCTATGCGTCCAACTCGCACATTTTCCTGATGTGGATGTTCGGCACGGCGCTGGTGCTGATGGCCGTCGCCATTCTGTTCCTGCGCAACCAGATCCGGCCGGTCCTGCGCCTTGCCGACGCCGCCGAGGATTTCGGCAAGGGGCGCGAACCCAATTTCCGGCCGCGTGGGGCGGCGGAAGTGCGCCGCGCCGGCGTGGCCTTCCTGGAGATGAAGCGCCGCATCGAGCGCGCCATGGAGCAGCGCACCACCATGCTCAATGGCGTCAGCCACGACCTGCGCACCATCCTCACCCGCTTCAAGCTGTCGCTGGCGATGATGCCGGAGGACGACCCGGAAGTGGCCGACCTGCACCGTGATGTCGACGAGATGTCGCGCATGCTGGAGGCCTATCTGGCTTTCGCGCGCGGCGACGCCGAGGAAACGGCTGACGAAACCGATATCGGCGATCTGCTGGAGGACGTGCAGCTCGATCTGGAGCGCGTCGGCCATAACGTCACGCTGACCGCCTCCGGCGACCTGCGCGTCAAGGTGCGGGAAGACGCCTTCCGCCGTCTGGTGGTCAATCTCGCCTCCAACGCCGCCCGCCACGGCGACAATGTCGCCCTGGGGGCGACGCGCGACGCCCGCTGGCTGGTGGTGACCGTGGACGACGATGGCCCCGGCGTGCCGCCGGAGCAGCGCGAGGAGGTGTTCAAACCCTTCGTGCGCCTCGACGAGGCCCGCAACCAGGATGAGGGCGGCTCCGGCCTCGGCCTCGCCATCGCCCGCGACATCGCCCGCTCGCATGGCGGCGACGTGGTGTTGCAGGACAGTCCCCTCGGCGGCCTGCGCGCCCTGGTGCGGGTGCCGGTGTAGGGCGGCGCTGCCTTCGTCCGGCGACGCCTGGCTGGAAGCCCCTGTTGCTTTTCCAGATGCATCATGGCTTCGCGATGTCGCCTTGCCGTATGGTTCCTTTCCGCCGGTCACCGGCGTCAGGGGCATGGCTGGTCATTGCCGGAGCGGGCGGCCCCCTGGAGCGGATGCGGGGGAATGGTCATGTCGCCGGCGCGCAGGATTGTGGAAGCATATCGCTGGCAGCGCCGGCTGGGCCATGCGCTGGTGGCGGTAACGGGGTGTCGCCTGGCGGGCCAGAGCCGGCGCGCAGCGTTTCCATCTCGTTGTGCAAAATGGCGCCCCGGTGGCGTATGGCTCCTGCGCGGTTGCGCCTGGCGGCGTCGGGATGATCGAGGATCTGTTCACCTTGCCGTCAGCGCGCCGCCAGGGCCTTGCCACCGGTGTGATCGCGGTTTTCACGGACCAGTTGATCGCCGCTGGCTGCGACGTGGTTTTTCTGGGGGCGTTTGCCGACGCCGCGCCCAAACGCCTCTATGCCCGCCTGGGGTTCCGCCCGGTCACGCTGACGCGTGTCTGGACGCGGCAGTCCGCCACTGGCGATTGATGCGCCAGGCCTGCGGCAGGCGGCGGGGCCACGGCTGGAAGCGCGTGCGACCGGCCTCAATGCCTCAGTACAGCGCCCCGCCGTCGGGAACGGCGCGGTCGGGGCTGATCAGCATCACCTCACCGTTGGCGTCGGGCACGCCGAGGGTCAGCACTTCGCTCATCATCGGACCAATCTGGCGCGGCGGGAAATTGACCACCGCCAGCACCTGGCGGCCGACCAGCTCTTCCGGCTGGTAATTGGCGGTGATCTGCGCCGATGATTTCTTGCGGCCGATGGCGCCGCCGAAATCAATCAGGAGCCGGATCGCAGGCTTGCGCGCCTCGGGAAACGGCGCCGCCTCGATGATCGTGCCGACGCGCACGTCCACCTTCAGAAAATCATTGATTGAAATCAGTTCGCCCGCCGGGCCCGCGTTCTTGTGGCTCATCTCACGTCTCAGTCCGCTGCAAAAGCCGCGGACTATAGAGCATTTCGCCAGCATGTGGACCAGCTGGGCTGCCGGATCGGCCCGGCGCGCGCCGCCGGGCCCCCTGGCTTCGGGATATACGCGGAGGCTTAGCTGCCCGGATGGGCGCGACGGCCGTGGCCGCGCCGGGCATGAGGCTTCGCCCGGGAAGGAAGCGGCGTCATGTTGGCGATGACCGGATTGGGCGTATGCTCCAGCGTGGCGCCGCTGGCGGCGTCCGCCGCCATGCCCACCACGCCGCCGATCAGGATGTTGCCGGCGAAACCGGCCGCGCCATTGCCGGCGATGCGCGTCTGCACGGCAACCTGCGCATCCTGATAACCCGGTTTGCGGAAGACGGCGGTGAACTCTGACTTGCGGGGCACCGTCAGGGTGCAGGGCGTCACGCAGGAAAGCCCGGACGAGGTCTGCATGTCAGCCTCCGACGGCTCCGACTGGAACGTTACCTGATTGCTTGTTCCACGCGTGATGGTGGCGCAGCCCGACAGCGCAAGCGCAAGGGCGCCCGCCGCCAGTACCGGCAAGAATTTCGTAGACAATGATAACCCCCCTCAAAAAGTGGGGAGATCAAACACGGCAAAGGCCGGTCACGACAGATCGGCGTTCGCCACAAATTGTGGATAATGGCGAAATAGCGACTAAAATACGACATAGATGTGACGCGCGCGCCGTGTTCGCCTTCATCGGGGCTGCCGGTTCAGGCGCTGGCCCCGTGTCAACCGGCCGCTTCCCGGGCCTCCGGCGCCGCGTCGCCCGCGTCCCCGGCTGGCGCGGCCGGCCCGGGCTTCCGCGCCTTGCCGCTCCGGTCCAGCACCGCGCAGGCCAGGCGGCGCAGGGGCGAGGTCAGCCGCCAGGCATCGTTGGCGAGGGCCAGCGCCCGGCCGCCGCGATCCAGCTCCCGGTCAAGGCGCGCCAGGGTTTTGGCCTGGCCCGGATCATCATCGTACAGCCAGGTTTCCACCGTGCGGGCGAACAGCAGGGCGGCGCCCTGCACCCTGAGCGCGCCCATCGGGCCTTCGGTATTGATGCCGGCGGCGGTGAGCATGAAGCGCCAGGAATTCTGCGCCGCCTTGTTGAGGGCGGCGATGGTCAGGGGCTCGCGCCGCACGCCGGCGTAGATCACCCGCAGGCCGGCCCGATACGGCGCCATATGGTCGAGCCGCATCATGACGATGTCGAACAGCCGCTCGCGCGCCGGCTCGCCGCCCATGTCGTCATCGCGAACGGCGTGGCTGGCCAGCGCCTTCATGTCGATCATGCGGGCAAAGCCGCCAAGCACCGCGCCTTTCGACGGAAACGCCGACAGGAATTCCGCGAGGCTGACGCCGGCCCGCTCCGCGATATCGGCGATGCCGATGCTGGCCCACGCATGGGCGCCTTCCGCTTCCCGCTCCGCCGCCAGCGCCAGCAGCGCTTCGACGATGCGTTCACGCGCTGGCCGCTCCGGGCGACCGCCATTGGGTTCGGCGTTGGCGTCGGTGGCTGACATGACGCGGGCTCCTTTCAGGGCGCAGGTGGGCGTCGGCGCGGGGGCAGGCAAGCCTGCAAACCTGCAAGTCTGCAGGGCAAGTAGACGCCCTGTGGCCAGCGCCGGCAAGTCGCCAGTCAACCGCACGCCGGCGCCGGCAATGTGGCCGATAGCAAGTCTGCCTCAGCCGGAGAGCTCGCGTGAGCGCCGGGCGGCGGCGGCGATGGCCTCCGTCAGCAGCGCCGGCATGCCGTCGCCGTCGCGCATCAGCACCTGCAACGCGGCAAAGGTGGTGCCGCCGGGCGAGGTGACGGCTTCGCGCAGGGCGGCGGCGGACGCGTCCGAGGCGCGCATCAGATCGCTGGAGCCGATCACTGTCTTGCGCGCCAGGTTTTCAGCCAGCGCGCGCGGCAGGCCGGCGGCGACGCCGGCTTCGGCCATGGCCTCGACCAGATGGAAGACGTAGGCCGGGCCGGAGCCGGAAACCGCCGTGACCGCGTCGATCAGGCTCTCATCGGTGACCCATTCCACATCGCCGGCGGCGCGCAGCAGCGCATCCGCCTCGGCCCGCCGCGGCCCATCGACGCCGGGGCTGGCGACGGCGACGCTGACGCCGCGCCGGATGGAGGCGGGCAGGTTGGGCATCGCCCGCACCACGCCCCCGGCCTGCGGGAACGTCGCCGCCAGATCGGCGAGGGTTTTGCCGGCGAGAATCGACAGGACGAAGCCGTCCGGCCCTGTCAGCGGCGCCAGGGCGGGGGCCGCCTCGGCCAGCATTTGCGGTTTGACGCCCAGCACCAGGGCCCGCGCCGGTCGCAGGCTGGCGGCGGGCGGATTGAGCTGGAAACCGGTCCGCTGCGCCAGGGCGGTCAGCGCCTCCGACGGATGCGGCTCGATCACCTGGATGCTGGCCGGCGCCAGTCCGCCCTCAAGCCAGCCCTCCAGCATGGCGCCGCCCATGCGGCCGGCGCCGGCGAGAATGAGGGATGCGGGAAACTGCTCCATGGTGCGCCTCGCTGCTGCCTGGGACCTCCAGGCCAAAACTGGACGATCTCCGTCTAGAGCAAAAGCGCCGCCGGCTGAATGGTGAATCTGATGGCCTGGCTGCTCCAGTGGCGGCTGTCCGGCGATATGGCTGGAAGCAGACGGCCGTCGTCAGCCCCTGATGGGGCGTCGCGCGCTCTTCGCCGCACCCCGCCCTTGCGGACGCGGACGGCCGGAGCTGGCCCGGCCCCACGGGAAAGCAGCCAGGAAAGCGGCCAGGAAAACGGGAAGAAACCGGGCAAAGAAACGGAACTGGAAAAGGCAGGGCGGAGAGGGGGGAGAAGCGACGGGAGCCGGCGAAAGTCGCCCTGACGCCTGCGCCTGTCCAGCCTCCAACCTGCCGCAGCTCGGTTCAGGCTTCGCCCTGGGTTTCGAACAGCACGGCGTCGAGCGCCTCGCGCGCCGGCTTGCCGGCCCAGAGCACGAACTGGAAGGCCTGGTAGTAACGTTCGCAGGCTTCCAGCGCCGTGGTCATCAGCACCTCGCACTGGCCCCGGGTTGGCTCGGCGCCGCCGGCGAGCAGCAGCCCGTGCCGGTACATCACCACGCTTTCCGACGCCCAGAGATCAAAATGCCCCAGCCAGAGCTGCTCGTTGATCAGCGACACCAGGGTCATGATCTCGTTGCGCCGCCGCTCGGGCACCTTCAGGTCGAAACCGCAGGCGATGTGCAGCGCCTCGACCTCCGGCACCCAGGTGAAGGCCACATGGTATTCGGCCCAGCTTCCGCCCACGGTGACGGAAAGTTCGTCATCGTCGTCACGGTCAAACGCCCAGTCCTGACTGGCGGCGAGGCGCTCCAGCACGTCGAGCGGATGCTCGGTGCGGCTGATAACGTCGAAATCGGTGTAGGTCATGCCGGGGGCCCTCGGCCTGGAGGTCAGGGAGTGTCCCGCGCAGGCGATCGCCCACGCAAACACAGCGACGCGTAAACCTCTCCGGCAACCGGTGAAACGCCGGGGTGCGCCGGAGTATTCGCCAGAACAGGCGCCGTCCGGCCGCGGACCGCCAGACGAATCACCTGCGTTTTGCACTATATCGCGCGAGGAACCACCCGCGAATATACTGCAAACAGTCAGGGATTCCCGCCCGCCTCACAACCTGCGGGCCGGGGCTGTCCACAAAGGAGAGCGGGTTTCCGCCCGCGCCGCCGGCCAGCCAGCGAGTTGTCCACACCAATGGCGACCAGCGGGCGATCGCGAAGGCCAGGCGCAGCCCGCCGCCGCGCGCTCCAGCGGGGCGAACGTGGCCCGTTTTCCGAAAAAACACCCTGAAAATCAGAAGTATCTGCCCGTGGCGAGGCGTCGGGCGCCCGTGCGTCAGGCGCGGAACTGGCGCATCGCGGCTTCCGGCGCCCCGATCGGTCGCTTCAGTCGGTCGGAGCGTCAGCCCCGCCGGCGGCGGACACGGGCCGCGCCTCGCCCAACTGGGCCTCCAGCGCGGCGATGCGGGCGGCGAGCCGGTCATTTTCCTCGCGGGCGGCGATGGCCATGTCGCGGACCGCCTCGAATTCCTCGCGCGATACGAGGTCGAGCGTCTGGGTCAGGCGATCGATCTGGCCACGCGCCACGGCGCCGGCCTCGCGACGCACGCCTTCCGCCGCGCCAATGGCGTCGGTCGCCAGGCGGGACAGTTCATCAAACAGCCGGTTAGAACCAATCGACATGGATGTGCACTCCGGCGCGGACGCCGCGCATGGCTGTTAAATAGGGCGCGGTGGCGATCACATCAACCTCGGCGGCCCGCGTCCACGGGCGCGGACGCTTGACCTGACGGCGCGCGCGGGCACAGTTGCGTCGCGCCGGGGAACGTCGCGCGCCCGTTGATCGCGCCTCCCGCGATGACGTAACGCCTGTTTTCCCGCCCCGTTTTCCTGATCCGTGAGTGCTGGTCCGCCCATGCCTGTCCTGGCCATCCCGTTTCCGGTCATCGATCCGGTGATCTTCTCCATTGGTCCGCTGTCGGTGCGCTGGTATGCGCTCGCCTATATCGTCGGCCTGGTCGGCGGCTGGCTTTACGCCCGCCGGCTGATCGCGGCGCCGGGCCTGTGGGGCGAGGTGCGCCGGCCAACCCGCGCCGATCTCGACGACATGCTGGTCTACGTGGCCCTGGGCGTGGTGCTGGGCGGTCGTCTTGGCTACGTGCTGTTCTACAATTTCCAGGAATATCTCGCCGATCCGCTGTCGATCTTCGCGGTGTGGAAGGGCGGCATGTCGTTCCATGGCGGCCTCGCCGGCGCCCTGCTGGGCGTGTGCCTGCTGGCGCGCCAGCGCAAGCTTTCGGCGCTCGCCATGTGCGACGTGGCCGGCGCCGTTGCCCCCATCGGCCTGTTTCTGGGCCGCATCGCCAATTTCATCAACGGCGAATTGTGGGGACGGCCGGCGCCGGATGTGCCGTGGGCCATGGTTTTTCCCTATGGCGGCCCGTTGCCGCGCCATCCCAGCCAGCTTTATGAGGCGATTGGCGAGGGCCTGCTGCTGTTCATCGCCGTTTCCATCGCCGTGCGCGTCGCCGGCTTTCGCCGTCCTGGCGTCGTCAGCGGCGTGTTCGCCATTGGTTACGCCATTGCCCGCACCGTTTGCGAATTCTTCCGCGAGCCCGATCCGCAACTCGGTTTCCTGCTCGGTCGCAACGTCAGTTTCCTGGAGGGCGGCCTGACCATGGGCATGCTGCTGTGCGTTCCGGTGCTCCTCGCCGGCGTCCTGCTGCTGTGGCTGGCGCTTTCCGGTCGCACCCGCCCCAGCGGCGCGGCCAAAGCGGATGACTCGGAGCAGGGCGCCAGCGCCGGGGGGGCGACGACCGGGGGGACGAAGGCGTGACGGTCCGGCCCAACGGCCCGCCCGGCACGGCGCTGGGCCGCGAGATTGTCCGCGCCATTGTCGCTGGCGGGCCGATGCCCGTCGAGCGTTACATGGAGCTGTGCCTGGGACATCCCACGCTTGGCTATTACATCAGCCGCAACCCGTTCGGCGCGGATGGCGACTTCATCACCGCCCCGGATATCTCGCAGATTTTCGGCGAGCTCATCGGCCTGTGGGCGGCTGAGGTCTGGCGCATGATGGGCAGCCCGCGCGAGATCAACCTTGTCGAGCTGGGGCCGGGGCGCGGCGCGCTGATGGCCGACGCCCTGCGCGCCGCCCGCGTGGCGCCGTCGTTCCGTAACGCGGTGCGCCTGAACCTGATCGAGACCAGCCCGGTGCTGCGCCAGTTGCAGCGTCAGGCGCTGTCGGCCGAGGGCGAGCTGTCGTCGATCCCTGTCGCCTGGCGTGATCGCGTCGAGGATGTGCCCGAGGGGCCGATGATCCTCATCGCCAACGAGTTTTTCGACGCCCTGCCGGTGCGCCAGTACGTGCGCGCGCCAGATGGCTGGCGTGAGCGCATGGTGGGGCTGGGTCCCGATGGCGGCCTGACGTTCGGGCTTGACGCCGAAACCGAGCCGGCGCTGGAGACGCTGGCGGGTGAGGAGGGGGCGGTGATGGAGATCGCCGTCGCCGGTCTCAATCTGCTGACCGGCCTCGCCGACCGGCTGCGGCGGTTTGGCGGCGCAGCCCTCATCATCGACTACGGCCATGCGGCCAGCGCCGTGGGCGACACGTTCCAGGCGGTGCGCCGTCATCAGTACGTGCATCCGCTCGCCACGCCTGGCGAGGCTGATCTCACCGCGCATGTGGACTTTGGCGCCCTGGCGCGCGCGGCGCTGTCGCGCGGCGTGGTGGTGGACGGGCCGGTGGAGCAGGGCGCGTTCCTGCGGGCCCTGGGCGCCAATTCCCGCGCCGAACACCTCAAGCGCAACGCCCGGGAGCCGCAGCGCCGCGCCATAGACGACGGCCTGCGTCGCCTCACCTCCAGCGAGGCGGGCGGTATGGGGGCGCTGTTCAAGGTGATGGCGGTGGCGGCCTCGCAACTCGGCCCGCTGCCAGGGCTGGCGCCGCGCCGGGAGGCGCCCCACATCCCCCAGACATCCCTGGTGCGAACCCTGAGGCGGCCATGAATATCACAACGCGGGAACGCGCGGAGAAGATCACGGCGGGGGAACTCTCGGCCGCCGCTGGCGTCAGCCACGCCTTCTTTACCCGGCAGGGGGGGCTGTCCCAGGGGCTTTACGCCTCCCTCAACGGCGGCCTCGGCTCTGCCGACAACCCGGGCGCCGTCGCGGAGAATCGCGGCCGCATGGCCGGGGATCTGGGCGTCGCGCCGCAAAACCTGCTTGCCCTGTACCAGATTCATTCCGCCGATGTGGTGACGGCGACGGCGCCGTGGCCGGCCGCGGCGGACCAGCGCCCGCGCGCTG
>Ga0182742_1004230_pt1 | contig 13213 bp, 10 predicted proteins | sample eDN5th37CBELigMG_FD_128880 | JGI IMG/M metagenome (GOLD analysis project Ga0182742, IMG submission 128880) | Enriched Miracle-Growth compost microbial communities from Emeryville, California, USA - eDNA 5th pass 37_C BE-Lig MG (version 2)... ... | reverse complement strand
CGGAACTGGGGCCGGGCGATCGTGCGCGACGCGCTGAGCCGCGCCTGAAGGCCCGTGCCGAAATCATAGGTCAGCGTGGCCGCGGGCAGGAAGTAATCGTTCGCCAACGCGGTCGATGCGCCGATGTCGACGGAATTGGCAAACACCGCGAGGTCTTGCTCAACCGTCTGGCGCGCATCCTCGTACCGCACGCCGATGTCCGCCGAGAGGCCATCGATCGGCTCCAGGCGCAGCTGCCCGTAGGCGCCGTGAATCTCCAGATCGGCGAGGAAGGCGGGCGCGGTCTGCGTCAGCTCTTCCAGCTGGATCTGGTACGGCAGATCCGTGTTGCGCGGGTCTTCGCCAAAGTCGATGAGCGCATCGCTCAGCAGATTGGCCGGCTGGAACAGGCCGAACGGGGCCGGGAGATTGCTCGCGCCGATCCGGAATTGCCTGCGCGAAGAATAGCGGTCGGTCTTTGAGTAGGCGTAGCCGACGGTTGCCGTTGCCCAGTCCAGCACCGGGTAGCTGATGTCCACACCGCCGAAATAGAGGTCTTCCGTCAGGTCGGAGAACACGACCTGCGCATCGCTGCGCCCGCGCTCCAGCCGGTTCTGCCAGAGGCCGTAATAGGGGTCGCTCTCATCCGGCGTGCTGAAATATTCGAAGCTGTACTCGAACGGCGATTCCCGCTGCGTCTGTGCATAGCCGGCTCGCAGATCCAGCCCGAGATCGCCGAACTCCATTTCACCGACGAACTGGGTGTCGAACAGCTGTCGCTCGTACCAGGCAGTTTCCTGCACCGCCTCGTTATTGCCGCTGTCGAAGTTGGTGCCGAGGCCGAGCACCGATTGCTTCAGGGTGTCGCGAATGAACAGGTTGGTGAAGCGGAACCGGTGCTCGCCCACCTCCAGCCCGATGCCGAGCAGGCCGTTGACCAGAACGCGGTTGTCCGTCGTCCAGTTGTTGAACGAGGTGCGAAGAGCCAGGTCCTCGTCTGCCGCGGCCTGGCTGGCTATCACCCGGTTGCGCCATTTGTTGCTGATTGAGGCCGTTGCGATGACCCCAAGTCGCCCGTCTGAGAACACGTCGACCGCCGTACCCCCGGTGACGGAGGCGGAGAAGTTGACCGGCAGTTCACCAAGCTTCTGCAGCGTCATGAAGCTGGGCTGCGTGATATCCTTGATGATGCCGCGCACCACGGAACGGTCCGTGATGTCGCTCAATTGCTCGCCGCTGTCGAAGAAGGCCTGCAGGGCGGGGGGGATGTCCCTCGCGCCATTGTCGAAGCCCGTCCAGTCGGAGCCGGAGCCGTAATAGGAGTAACCCGCTTGTCCGGTTGTCTCCGTATCCCCGCTGATCCCGACACCGATGGTGAGAAAGCTCTCCTCCGGCACCGCGCGGGTTGTCAGGTTGATCACGCCGCCGCCAAACTCGCCGGGATAATTGGCGGAATAGGTCTTCTGCACCAGTGAAGAGGCGACCACGTTGGTCGGGAAGATGTCGAGCGGCACCACACGGCTGAGCGGCTGCGGGCTCGGAAGCGGCAAGCCGTTGAGCAGGGCCAGCGAGTAGCGATCGCCCAGCCCGCGCACATAGACGAAACCGTTGCCCTGCACCGAAAGGCCGGTGACGCGGCCGAGTGCGCCGGCGATGTCGCCCTCGCCGGTGCGTGCGATCTGCTCGGCAGAAAGGACAGAGAGCACCTGCGTGGCATTGCGCACCGCGTCCCGGCTGACACGGCCGGTCACGAGGATCTCGCCGCCCGGGACGGAGATCTCCGCCTCCGAGGAGGACTCCTCCTGATCGGGCGCAACGCTCGGCTGTTCGGGCGCCCGCTCCTCCGCAAGCGGCTCCTGCCGTGTCGGCGCGCCGCCGGGGATGCCTGCGTTGGCATCACCCGTCGTGCCCTGTGCGAAGGCAGCGCCGGGAACGGTCAGCGCGGTCGTGAGCAGAAGCAGCCCCGCCAGCTGCTTGCCAGTGGTCATGGTGAAGAGCCCTCTATGGTACGGTTCAAACGTCTCCGGGGCCGCGGCTCCGGATGCAAAAATGGGGGAGCTGCCGCGTCTGGGGCGGCACCTCCCCCAGTCGATCATCTCACTGGTAGACCGGCAGACTGGTGCACAGGCCGGTATTGCCGGTGCCGAAATTCGCCGTGGCGGAATTGCAGGTCCAGCCCTGGTACCAGGTGTCGGACGAGCGAACCGCACCCACGAAATCCGTCGCGTCGAAGAAGGTGCTGAGCGTGGCCGGGTTCGTGGCGACGATCGCGCTCTCATTGGCGCCATTGACGAACAGGTTGGTCAATGTCGGCGTGTAGTTGAAGGTGTTGGCCGAGCTGCCGGCGGTAAACAGGTCCTGCACCTGCTGGGCCGTCACATTGTTAGTGCCGATGAACGGGGCCGCTCCGCCGCACTGCATCCCCACTGACTGGAAGATCGGCGGGCCGACATCGTCCAGCGCGGCATCGGCGGCACGGACCGTTTCTGGGTGCTGCACCCGCAGGCATTCGTCCTGCGGGCTGACGAGAACGCCGTTGATCAGCGCGATGTCGCTGCCGCCGCGGATGCGGATCGCGGCCTGTCCGTCTGCCGCCGGAGCACCCTGGATGAAGGTGAAGTTGGCGATCCGGGTGTTCGTGCGCGGCAGTGCGTCGCGCAGGTCGTCCGAATCCGACTCAATGATCGTGTCGTGCGTGTTGTTGTTATGCACGACGATCACGTATTGCAGGTTGGCCTTCACGCCCGTGTCGACGTCGAGCGAGTCGTCTTCCGCGCCCACCACGATCAGGCGCTTCATGTTCACGTGGCCGCCGAAGAACTCGACCCCGTCATCCGAGCTGTTGAAGGACATGATGTTCTCGAACACCGTATCCCGCTGAGTGCCGCCGGTGGTCAGCGACTGAAGCTCGTTGTTGCCGGACAACACGAAGCCGGAGTAGCGGATCTGGACGAAACGCAAGGTTCCAGAGGTACCGGCATCGGTCGCGCCGCCGAAGATCGCCGGGCTCGCCGCGCCTTCGACCTGGCGCTCGCAGTTAACGGTGCCAGGGGTGGCACCCGGCGCAATACAGTCGGTCACCGGTGCGCGGCCGCTGAGGACCAAGCCGCCCCACTGGCCGGACGAGCTGTCCGTATTGAGCCCGAGCACATTGTCGCGGCTGGTGAAGATGATCGGGCGGGTCGCGGTGCCGGAAGCGTTGATCGTGTTGCCGCGGTTGACGTTCAGGAATGAGGGACCGCTGGCATAGACGATCACGCCGGGCTCGATCGCCAGGTTGACGTTGGTGTCGGTCAGCCCGTCGGACGCATCGGGAGCCGGGCCGCCATCGCTACCGACATCGACACGGCCGTTCATGCGATACAGCACGCCCTGAATGTAGGGCAGCGTGGAGCTGCGGGTGAAGCGCGCGGGCATGGTGCAGACGCGGTAGGTGCCGGTCGGTCCGGTGATCGTGCCGTCATCGGTCAGCCCTGCGGGATCGGCGATGGTCGGGCAGCCGCTCGCCGGCGTCACCACAGGCTGGCTCGGTGTGGGGCTGGGGTTCGGCGAGGGACTCGGCGCGGGAGCCGGCGGGTTGACGATGATGTTGCCGCCAGTGCCGGGAGAGGCAATCTCTTCGGGACCGCAGGCGGCGAGCGCCAGCACGGAACAACCAAGAGCGAGCGAGCGGGTAAGGTGTGTCACGGCGAACGGTCCCCTCAAAAACCGAGAATCAAAATTGGCTGCGAGTTCTTGTCGCGAGGGAGCGAGTAGGACCGGGAAGTGACAGTTTCTTTGCACTCACCCCCGCCGATGCTGCAGATGCACAGTCAGGGAGCCGAAAAGTTGGGGCTGAACGGCGCCCCAGATCTTCCGTTACCGATTTATGACAATGTGACGTTTTAATTGCACCGCTGGATGGTGAAGCGCATCCTCCCTTCCTGAGAGATCCAAGGGGAGAGACATCATGACCACATTAGCGCTCCTTGCGGCGATGCTTGTGGCACAATCGGCAACCTCGCTGCCGGGGCCGGACATTGAGCTGACGGAGCAAAAGGCGGCTTCCTACGAGGCACTGGCCGGAGGAGATGCCGAGCGCGCCAAAGCGGATCTGGAGGCGCGGCTGCTGCAGGAGCCGGAAGATCCCGCTCTGCTGATCAACCTCGCGGCGGCCTATGCGCGGCTTGGCAGGCCGGATCAGGCAGCAATGACGTACCAGGCGGCGGCGGACAGCAAGAGCCGCTATCGCCTCGAACTCGCCGACGGGCGTTGGATGGATAGCCGCCGTGTCGCGCGCAAGGGGCTGGACTCGCTCGGCTTTGCCACAAGACTTGCCCGTCGCTGACAGGAGAACGCGGCCGGCGCTTTTGCCGGATTGCGCTCGCCGTGTGCGATTTGCATCGAGGGTGAAACGGGCGCGTAAGCGGCCTCAACGCCAATGCATCGCGCATTAAGGGCGCCGAATGCCGCGCGCACGGACCTGAAAAGGGGGCCGGAAAAGAGCCCTTGTGCGAGCACCGGCCCGTCGCCGGACACCTAAGCTGACTCTCCTGTCACGCCATTGTCATTTCCGATGAGCATTGGCGGACTTCGGAGGGTCCGAATGATTCTGTTCGCCACAAGAGCCGCCGCCGCGATGGGGCTGGCCTCGTTCGCTTTCGGCCTGGCTGTGGCGCCGGCACGCGCGGACGTGCTGGAAATCGACCCATCCGGCGCGGCGCGATGGATTGCCGGACCGGGGGTGCTCTCTCCTGATTCCGAAGCAGCCGAACAGGCGCCGCTTGCCGAAATACCCGCGGATGCCCTCCAGGTTCCCGATCATGCCGTCGCAGTGCTGGCAGACCATGCCCGCGCCGTGCCGCAGGCCTATTCCGCCAAGGTGGCCGAGCTTTCCGCCCGCTTCGACCTCAGCCCGGCGCTGATTGAAGCGCTGGTGTGGCAGGAAAGCCGCTGGCGTGCCGATGCCGTCTCACCGGTCGGTGCACGAGGCCTCGCCCAGCTGATGCCGGGCACGGCTCGCGACCTCGGCGTCAACGCCGATGATCCTTTCGCCAATCTTGAAGGCGGCGCGCGTTACCTGCGCCAGCAGATCGACCGCTTCGGCGGCGATATCGAGAAAGCGCTCGCCGCCTACAATGCAGGCCCCGGCCGCGTGATCAGCGCCGGCGGCATTCCCCGTATTCGCGAGACGCAGACCTATGTCGCCGCCGTCATGGGCCGTCTTGCCGATCATTCCCGGAGTGACCCACAATAATGCGTTCGCTTTTCCGCTTCGCAGCCCTTCTGGCGCTGATCCTTCCCGCCGCCGCGCAGGCACAGGCGGATCCGCGCGGATCTGGCCCGATCAATGCCGCGCTCGGCTGGATGCAGGGCACTCTGCTCGGCAGCGTCGCAACCGCCGTTGCGGTGATGGCGGTTGCCGCCGTTGGCTTCGGCATGCTGACCGGCCGCATGAACTGGCGCTTCGGCGCGACCGTCATCATCGGCGTGTTCATCATCTTCGGCGCGGCTTCCATCGTTGCGGGCATCCAGTCCGCCGCGACGGTCGGCTGAGCCGATGGAGCTGGTCCGCTACCCCGTTCATCGCGCGCTGACGAGGCCGCAGATGTTCGCCGGGGTGACGTACAATTACTTCATCATCAACGCCGCGGTCACGACCGAGCTGTTTCTGATCACCGGCAGCTTCCTCGCCTTGCCGGCGGCCCTCATCATCCATGGCGTGGGCTATATCGCCTGCCTGCGGGAGCCGCGCATCTTCGACCTATGGATCACCAAGGTCAGCAAGTGCCCGCGCGTGAAGAACTGGAAGCGCTGGGGCTGCAACAGCTACACCGCTTGAAGCTGAGCCGTCCACGGGCGGCAAGGAGCGAACACATGAAGACCAAGTGGCCCAAGTGGCATTTGGGAGCCGCCGCGTGGAGCGCCAAGGAAGCGCATGCCGGCGACCGCCTGCCCTATGCGCGGCTGGTCGACCCGCAGACGCTGCTGCTGCGCGACGGTTCGCTGATGGCTGCGCTACAGGTGCCAGGCCTTCTGTTCGAGACCGAAGACACGGACGCGCTGAACGCCCATGCGGCGACGCGCGAGGTGGTGCTGCGCTCCACCCTCGATGCGCGCTTCGTGATGTATCACCACGTCATCCGCCGTCGCGTGGCGGTCGAACTGCCCGCGAGCTTCGACGACCCGCTGGCCGCACATATCGATCAGCGCTGGCGCGAGAAACTCTCAAGCGGCGCGCTGTTCGTGAACGACCAGTTCGTGACGCTGGTGCGCCGCCCCGCCCGAGGCAAGGCGGGGCTGGCGGAGCGCGCGGGCAAGATGCTGAAGCGGCGCGGGCGCGAGCGGCTGGAGGCGGACCCGAAGGATGTGCGGAGCCTGCGCGCGGCTGTGCAAGGGCTGGCCGCCTCGCTCGGCGACTATGGGGCGCAGCCGCTGGGCGATTATGTCGGCCCGAGCGGCGCGACCAATAACGAGCTGCTGGAGCTGCTCTCTGCCCTTTACAATGGAGAGATGCGCCCGGTGCGCCGGCCGGATGACGAGGCCGACATCGGCCGGATGTTGCCTTATCGCCGCGCAAGCTTCGGGCTCGATGCGATGGAGCTGCGCGGTGCGGCGGGCCCGGATTTCGCCGCGATGCTGAGCCTCAAGGACTATCCGGACGCGACCTCGCCGGGCCTGCTCGACGGCGTACTGCGCCTGCCGTTCGAGATGATCGTCTCCGAAAGCTTCGCGCCGCAGGAGCGGCAGACGGCGCGGGAGCGGATCGACCTCGCGCTGCGCCGCCTGCGTTCGGCGGATGAAGAGGCGCAGGCGGAGCGCGCCGATATGCTCGCCGCACGGGACGGGCTCGGCAGCGGCTCGGTGATCTTCGGCGACCATCATCTCACCGTGCTGGTGCGGGAGCGCGACCTTGCCCGGCTGGATGACGCCACCGCTTCCGTAGCCGCAGCTCTGGCGGATACCGGCGCCATAGCGGTGCGGGAGGATACGAACCTGGAGCCCGCCTTCTGGGGCCAGTTCCCCGGCAACGAGCAATATCTCGTTCGTCGCGCGCTGATCTCCAGCGCCAACATGGCCAGCTTCGGCTCCCTTCACGGCTTTGCGTTGGGTCAGGCGGAAGGCAACCATTGGGGCGACGCGGTGACGTTGCTGGAGACGACCAGCGCGACGCCGTTCTTCTTCAACTTCCATCACGGCGACCTCGGCAACTTCTCCGTCATCGGGCCGTCCGGTTCGGGCAAGACGGTGGTGATGAACTTCCTCGCCGCGCAGGCGCAGAAATTCGCCCCGCGCACCATCCTGTTCGACAAGGATCGCGGCGCGGAACTGTTCATTCGCGGCATCGGCGGGCGCTATGATCGCATCCGCCCGGGCGAGCCGACCGGCTTCAACCCGATGGCCCTGCCGGACAGCCCCGCCAACCGCGCCTTCCTGCGCGACTGGCTGGGCGTGTTGCTCAAGGCGCAGGGGCCGGAGGAACTGTCGACCATCGCCGGAGCGGTGGACGCGGCCTACGCCAACGATCCGTCGCTGCGCCGCCTGCGTCATTTCCGCGAGCTGCTGTCCGGCGCGCGCCGACCGCAGCCAGGCGACCTTGCGGACCGCCTCTCCTCATGGATCGAGGATGGCGAGCATGGCTGGCTGTTCGACAATGCGGCGGACCGGCTGGACCTGTCACAGCGCGTGCTCGGCTTCGACATGACCGCGCTGCTGGAAAGCCCGCGCCTGCGCACGCCGACCATGATGTACCTGTTCCACCGGATCGATGAGCGGCTGGATGGGCAGCCGACGATGATCCTGATCGACGAGGGCTGGAAAGCGCTGGATGACGAGGTCTTCGCCGCGCGCATCCGCGATTGGCTGAAGACGCTGCGCAAGCGCAACGCGCTGGTCGGTTTCGTAACGCAGAGTGCGCGGGATGCACTCGACAGCCGCATCTCCACCGCTCTGGTCGAGCAGACGGCGACGATGGTGTTCATGCCCAATGCTCGCGCCCGGGCGGAGGATTATTGCGACGGCTTCGGGCTGACGGAGCATGAGCTGGCGCTGATCCGCAGCCTCCCCGCGCACAGCCGCGCCTTCCTCGTGCGCCAGCCCAATGCCAGCGTCGTCGTGCGGCTGGACCTTTCCGGCGCGCCTGAGGTGCTGACGATCCTCTCCGGCCGCGAGAGTGCGGTGCGCCGGCTCGACCTGTTGCGCGAGGCGGTCGGCGACAACCCCGCCGCCTGGTACCCGGCGCTGACCGGGCGGGCCTGGCCGGGCGCTCGCGAAGATGACGGCTACTCGCTCGTCGAGGCGGCAGAGTGAGCGCCGCCGCAGCAGCCTGCCAGCAGGTGATGGAGAGCGTCGGCAGCGGTGTCGGCGCATCGCTTCGTGGCGTCGACTGCGCCGCGAGCGCCACGGCGCAGGCAGCATTCGGCCGCCTGTTCGGGGCTGACGGCGCGCTGCTGGTGGCGCTGCAGATCCTGCTGGCGATCTATGTCGCCATCTTCGGCTACGCTCTGATCACCGGCCGCAGCCGCATCGGCATCTCGGCCCTCACGCCACGGATGATGACGCTCGGCCTGGTGCTGACCTTTGCCACAAGCTGGGCGGCCTATCAGGGCGTGGTCTGGAACCTGGCTGTCGGTGCGCCGAACGAGATCGCCGCGATCCTGACTGGCGTGGATGGATCGGCAACGCAGGTCTTCGCGGACAAGATCGACGTGGTGTTCGCCGCCTTGATCGAGGCGTCCGGCGAAGGTGCGATGGAAGGGGCGAGCTCCACCTTTTCCCCGCCCGGGCTGCTGTGGCTGGGAGGCACTCTCCTGCTGCTGGGGACGGTCGGCGTTCTCGCCACTTGCAAGATCGCGCTGGCGGTGATGCTGGCACTCGGCCCCGTCTTTGTGGTGCTGGCGCTGTTCAATGCGACGCGAGGCCTCTTCACCGGCTGGCTGAAGGCTGTGGTGCTGCTGGCCGTGACGCCCTTGTTCGCGGTCCTCGGCGGATCGCTGATGCTGGAGTTGGCCGTGCCCGTCCTGCGTGCGCTGGCGCAGACCCCGGGCATGATCGACCCGCGTGCGGCAATGGCCTTCTTCATGATCGGCGCTGTCCATGCCGCACTCATGGTCATGGTGCTGAAGGTCGCCGGGACGATGGTCGCGGGGTGGAGCGTGTTCGGGCTTGCCGGCGGAGGGGCGGAAAGCGATCGTTCCGGCTCCTTCGCGGGGTCGCGCGCCGCTTCGGCGGCGGTCGCTTCGCCCTCACCGATGTTGGACCAGCGGACCGCTAGCGCCGCGCCTTCCCGGCAGATCCGGATCGCCGGTGCATCCGCAGCGCCGCTCGCCGCCAACGATGCCGGCCCGGCTGGCGCAAGCACCCGGCGGGAGACCACCATCATCGCCGGCGCTGTCAGCTCACCCGGTGCCCAATCCGCCGCCGCTTCGCGCACCCGCGGCATCGGCAGCCGTTTCCGCGCCCCGGTACCGACGGCCAAGACGCCCCCCTTCATGGAGAAGACCCGATGACCCGCGCCCTAAAGCGCCTTGGGCCCACCGTCGGCATGGCCGTAGCGCTATTTGCCGCTGCCCTTACCGCTCCCGCACGCGCCGAGGACCCACGCCTCGTCGAACGGCTCTATGATCCGGCTCAGGTGGTGAAGATCGAGGGCAAGGCCAATGTCCAGGCGGTGATCCAGTTCGGCGAGAGCGAAAGGATCGAGAACGTCGCCATCGGCGACTCGCAATCCTGGCAGGTGACGCCGAACAAGCGGGCCAACCTGCTGTTCGTGAAGCCGCTGGCAGACCGCGCCTCCACCAATATGACTGTGGTGACGGACAAGCGCACGTATCTGTTCGACCTCGTCGCCAGCCCCGCGCATCGCAACCCGCTCTACGTCCTCGCCTTCACCTATCCCGAAAAGCCGGAGGAGGCGCAGCCCGCTCTCGCCGACGCGGCAGCGCCGGTGGAGGGAGCCAGCCCTCTCGAAATGGCCGCGGCAACCGATCCTTACGCAGTTGTCGACCCGGCGGAGCTCAATTTCGCCTGGACACCGAAAGGCGACCCCAACCTGCTGCCCCAGCGTGTCTATGATGATGGCGAGGCCACCTTCCTGACCTGGCCCTTGGGAACACCACTTCCGGCCATCCTGGTGCGAGACTTCGCGGGTACCGAAGGGCCGGTCAATTTCGCTGTGCGCGGCGATATGATCGTGGTCGACGGCGTCCCTCGCGAGATCGTGCTGCGATCGGGTGAGGATGTCGCGACGCTTTCGAATGAGGGGCCGGTGCGCGAGCCTAGGCCTGTGCGGCAGGCGGCGCTGACTCAGTCCGGACGCGCCGCCGCGACTTCCAATGCTGCTCCCGTTCAAGCGGAGGTGAAGTGATGAAGCTGGCGATGCGCCTTCCCGAAAAGGCTCTGCGGGCAGAGAACGACGTTGATCCGCGCGAGAATGCGCCGGCCGAGGTGATCGATCTCGCCAGCCGCACCGTCTATCCGGCGGTCGCCGGGCGAAAGGGACGCTCGGACGCGCTCGGCCTGGCGGCAGGGGTCGGCTTCGTGGCGCTAATCGGGGCGGCCACCCTGTGGGGCCTCAATGCCTCGCGGATGGACGAGGGCCAGCCCCCTGCCCCAACCGTTGCCGATCCCGCTCCGCAGAACGCCTTCGTTCCGCCGGCGCAACCTTATGAGGACGTGCCGCTGGTCAATGCTCCGGCGGGCACCATGGCAGACCCGGCACCCTCTGCCGTACTCGCGAATCCGCCGATGGAAAGCACGCTGCCGGCGAACAACCCCTATGCCTCGCCGACCCTGGTGTTTGACGCGGGCGCCGCTGCCGCCCCGCTGATCGAGGTTCCCTCGGCCCGGGCGGCGGACGGAGCCGCAGCTGTCGACGGTGCGGGAGCGGGCTCAGCCGCCGATTTCGCCAGCCGCGTGGGCGGCGTGGGCGGAGCGCCGGCGGTGGCGCGCAGCGACGTGGACCCCAAGACCACGGTGACGCAGGGAACGATGATCCCCGCGATCCTGGAGACCGCGATCAACACAGACGTGCCGGGCTATGTCCGCGCCGTGGTCAGCCGGGACGTGCGCAGCTTCGATGGCAGCCGCATCCTGGTGCCGCGCAGCAGCCGTCTGATCGGGCAGTACCAATCCGGCCTGCAGGCCGGGCAGAAGCGTGCCTACGTAATATGGACACGCCTGATCCGGCCCGACGGTGTGTCAGTCGCGCTCGCCAGCCCCGCCAGTGCCTTTGACGGCAGCGGCGGCTTGCCGGGCAAGGTGGACAACCACTTCTTCCAGCGCTTCGGTTCGGCCATGCTGCTGTCGGTGATCGGCGGGCTGACGACAATCGGCACCGGCGGCGCCTCCGTGGTCCTCGGCGGGGGCCAGAACGCGGCCTCCACCGCGCTGCAGCAGAATGGGCAGATCGCACCCACCGTGCGAGTTCGGCAGGGAGAGCCAATCCGCGTGTTCACCGCGCGCGACCTGGATTTCAGCCTGGCGCCGCAGCTCTGATGAGCGCGGAGATCCACCGTCTGGCGAGTCCGGAGCCCGAGGCGCCACGTGTGGCGAGCGGGAGCGTCTATCTCGACGCCTATCTCACGCCGTTCCGCGAATGGCTGGAGCGGGACACGGTGACGGAAATCCTCGTCAACCGCCCCGGCGAGCTGTGGATCGAGGATGCCGCTCATCCCGGCATGCAGCGGATCGAAGCGCCCGAAGTCGACGACCGGCTGATCCAGCGCCTTGCCGAGCAGGTCGCCCGCGTCAGCCACCAGGGCATCAACCGGGAGCATCCGCTGCTCGGCGCTACACTGCCGGCTGAAGGGTTCGGCGGTGCCCGTATCCAGTTCTGCGGCCCGCCCGCGACGCGCAGACACTGGGCGATGGCGATCCGCCGCCATCGACGGCTGGACCTGCCTCTGGACGCCTATGACACAGGCCCGCTGCGCCAGTCGATTCAGACGGAAATGCCTGACCCTGCAGAGGCACCGGTTGCCTTTCTCCGTGCCGCCATCCGGGCCCGAAAGACGATCCTCATCTCCGGCGGCACCAGCACCGGCAAGACAACCTTCCTCAACGCCATGCTCGGTGAGATCCCTCCGGAAGAGCGCGTGCTGCTGGTGGAGGACACGCCCGAATTGCGGCTGCCGGGGGCCAACGGCGTCGGGCTGGTGGCGGTGAAAGGCGAATTGGGCGAGGCCAAGGTCACCGCCAACGAACTGCTCCAGGCCGCTTTACGCCTGCGTCCGGACCGCATCGTTCTGGGTGAGTTGCGCGGCGCGGAAAGCGTCAGCTTCCTGCGCGCGATCAATACCGGCCACCCGGGCAGCTTCTCCACGATCCACGCCAACAGCCTGCGCGGGGCGCTGGAACAATTGGCGCTGATGGTGATGCAGACCGGCATCGGCCTCACCCGCACCGACACGATCGCCTATGCGGCGTCGGTGATCGATGTGGTCGTGCAGCTGGATCGCAGCGAGGGCAAGCGCGGGATCAGCGCCATCGCAGAGGCTCGCGCATTGGTATGACGGGGCGAGCTTGCCAGCTTGCCGCAGCGGGTTAACACCACGCATACGCAACCCTAACGCCGCCGAGGCATTCAACACGCGATGAGCACCGCCGCGCTAGACATGGCCCCCGCCGAACGGCTGACCCCCGGCGAGCGCTACTTCAATCGGGAGCTGAGCTGGCTCGCCTTCAACGAGCGCGTCCTGGCAGAGGCGTGCAACCAGGCTTACCCGCTGCTGGAGCGGCTGAACTTCCTCTCGATCTCCGGCAGCAATCTCGACGAATTCATGATGATCCGCGTCGCCGGCCTCGCCGGGCAGGTGCGCAGTGGGGTTGGCAAGACTTCGCTCGATGGGCGGACCCCCAGCCAGCAGCTGGCGGCGATCACCGGCAAGGTGCGGGAGCTGGAACGCAGGCAGCAGCAGAACCTGTCGGACCTCCTGCCGCTGCTGGCCATGGAGGGAATCCACATCGCCGGGGAGCAGCGGATCGACGCCGAGGCTGACCGGTGGCTGCAGCGCTATTTCCTCGATCACGTGGTGCCCGTCATCACCCCGCAGGCGATCGACCCCGCGCACCCCTTTCCCTTCGTGAGCAATCGCGGCGTGGGTGCGCTGTTCAACCTCACCCGCAACGATGATGGAAGCCGGCTGGTGGAAATGGTGCTGATTCCCAGCGCCATCCCGCGCTTCGTGCGCGTTCCGGGGGAGGAGGCGACCTATGTCACGGTGGAGCGGCTCGTTTGCCGCTTCGCCCATCTGCT
>Ga0182742_1004229_pt1 | contig 13214 bp, 5 predicted proteins | sample eDN5th37CBELigMG_FD_128880 | JGI IMG/M metagenome (GOLD analysis project Ga0182742, IMG submission 128880) | Enriched Miracle-Growth compost microbial communities from Emeryville, California, USA - eDNA 5th pass 37_C BE-Lig MG (version 2)... ... | reverse complement strand
GCCAAGACGGCCGGGATGTCGGACAAGGTCCAGTTCATCCTGGGCGACGTCCTGAAGACCGACTTCCCCGAGAAGTTCGACCTGATCTGGAGCCGGGACGCCTTCATGCACATCCCGGACAAGACCCAACTCTTCGGCAAGCTCATCAGCCTCCTCGCCCCCGGCGGCAAGCTCATCATCACCGACTACGCCCGGGGCAAGACCCCCGGCTCTCCGGCGTTCGAAGACTACATCAAGTCGACCGGCTATAGCGTCCTGGAACCGGCCCAATATGGCGAGGCGCTTGAGGCCGCCGGGTTCGTCGACGTGAAGGTCGACGACGCCACCGCGACCTTCGCCGACATCCTTCGGCGCGAGTCGGAGCGGCTCCGCGACCGCCGGGACGAGTTCCTCTCGGTCTTCACCGAAAAGGATCTCAACTACCTGGTCGACCGCTGGAAGATGAAGGAGGAGTTCTGCGCCTCGGGCGACATGAAGTGGGGCATCTATCTGGCCACCCGCCCGGCCTGACGGTTCAAGCGGCTCGCCGCGACGGAATTCGGGAGGGCGACCGCGAGATTTTCCGGAACTTCGCGGGGCTCCGCCACACCACGGCGGAGCCCGAGACCTGGTAAAAAAAGGAACGGGGGCGCATGCCGGGCGGCGAAAGAGACGACGTTCAAGACCTGGCCGGGTTTGGTTACAAGCAGGAGCTCGATCGCTCGCTGGGAACGTTTTCGTCGTTCGCGGCCGGCTTTTCGTACATCTCGATCCTCACCGGCGTCTTCCAGATGTTTTATCTGGGATTCGCGGGGGGAGGACCGGCGTTTTTCTGGACCTGGCCGATGGTCTTCTTCGGCCAGTTCCTGGTGGCGCTTTGCTTCGCGGAGCTGGCGGCCGCTTATCCGCTTTCCGGGGGCGTGTACCAATGGTCCAAGCGGGTCGGCACGCCGATGGTGGGCTGGCTGACCGGCTGGGTCTACGTGTCATGCTCGGTGCTGTCGCTCGCGGCGGTGGCCTTGGCGCTTCAGGGGACGCTCCCCCAGATCTCGCCTTGGTTCCAGTGGATCGGCGACGGATCCTCGCCGGTCGACCAGGCCAAGAACGCGGTCCTGTTGGGCAGTTCGCTGATCCTCTTCACGACGGTCATCAACGCGGTTGGGGTCCGGCTCATGGCCTGGATCAACAACGTGGGCGTCTGCGCCGAGCTGGGCGGGGTGATCCTGTTGATCGTCATGCTGGCCTTCTGCGCCCGGCGCGGGCCGGCGATCCTCTTCGACACCCAAGGTCGCGGCGCGGGCGAGCCGGGGGGATACTTCACCTCGTTCCTGGCGGCGGCGGTGATGGCCTCCTACGTCCTTTACGGCTTCGACACCGCGGGGTCGCTGGCCGAGGAGACGGCCAACCCCCGCAAGCGGGCGCCGAAGGCCATCCTCACGGCCCTGGCCGCGGCCGGCCTGGCCGGAGGCCTCTTGATCGCCACGGGTTTGATGGCGATGATCGATCCGTCCGACCCGTCCGCGGGAATGATCTCGGGAGGGCTTCCGGGGATCATCAAAAGCGCGATGGGCTCGGGGCTGGGAACCCTCTTTTTAATCGAGGTGGTTTTCGCGGTGATCGTTTGCGCCCTCGCGGTTCACGCCGCGACGGTGCGGTTGATGTTCTCGATGGCCCGCGACAACAGCCTGCCGTTCGCCCGAGCGCTGGCGAAGGTGACGGGAGAGACCCGCACGCCGATCGCGCCGGCGGTCGTCACCGGAGTTCTCGCCGCGGCGATCCTTTTGGTTAACGTCAACGCCCCCCGGATCGTCGAGACGCTGTGCTCGGTGGCCCTCGTCTGGGCGAACCTGGCGTACCTGATGGTGACGCTTCCGCTCTTGCTGTCTCGATTTCGGGCCGGCGACAAACGCTTCGGAGGCGTCGCCCCGGTGGACGGACGGTTTAGTTTGGGCCGCTGGGCGCTGCCGGTGAACATCGCGGCGGTGCTCTGGGGCTGCTTCGTGGTGGTCAACATGAGCTGGCCGCGCGCCTCGATCTACGGCGAGGATCCGATTGGCCGATTCGGGGCGGTTTTGGCCACGATTGGACTTCTGGTCGTCGGCGCCGCGTATTATTTGTTGGTGAGTCGAACTCGCCGGGGCGTTTTGCCCGAACACGCGGCCGAGCCCTCAGCCGATTCCGAACTCGATTATTCCAGCCCAACGTCGGGCGTCGTGGTTCAACTGGCGCCGGGAGAGTCGTCCTGACGCCGAACCTTTTCTCGGTTCACGCGATTTTGATCCGATCGAATATTTGGGGACTCCGCGCCATGGTCGAAACACTTTCGCCGAACTTAGACGCGACGGGGGCCGCGAACCCCGGCCTCGTTCGCCGCGTCCTGGGCTGGGGCGTCCACCTGTACACGGCCTCGGGCCTGGCGATCGCGGCGGTGATCGTCGCGCTTTTGGTCAACGGCGGGCCGGACGCCTTCCGCTGGTCGTTCCTGTTGATGCTTTTGGCCACGGTGGTCGACGCCACCGACGGCACCCTGGCCCGCGCCGTGCGGATCAAGGAGGCGATTCCCAACTTCGACGGCCGCCGGCTCGACGACATCACCGACTTCTTGACCTACACGTGCCTCCCCCTGCTCTTGATCTGGCGGGCCGGGATCCTTCCCGAAGGCCAGGAGGGCTGGCTGATCGTTCCGCTTTTGGCCAGCGCCTACGGCTTCTGCCAGGTGAACGTCAAGACGCCCGACGGCTTCTTCCTAGGCTTTCCGTCGCTCTGGAACATCGTCGCGTTGTACCTCTACGCCCTGCCGATCCCGCCCCAGGCGGCGCTCTGGATTCTGCTGATTCTGGCGTTCCTGACCTTCGTGCCGGTCAAGCACCTTTACCCCTCGCAACCGGGGCGTTTGAACCAGTTCGCGACCCTGACGGGGATCGCCTGGGGCGTTTTGGTCGGCTTGCTGGCCTGGCGGTTGCCCTCCCAGGCCGACGGCCTGGTCTCCACGCAAACGGCGGCCCTGGCCGGGATCTCGCTGATCTACCCCATCTTCTACATGGGGACCTCGTGGTACATCACCCTTCGGAGCTGGCTCAAGCCGAGACCGGCGACGTCTCCTCAGGGTTGAGATCCAACTCGATCGCCCGGGCCTGCCGCTGGCCCTCCTCGACGTCGACGAAGACCAGCAGCAGCCCGCCGACGACAAAGAAGCCGATGATCGCGAGGATGGCCCCGCGGCTTGACCCGGTCAGGATGTTCACCAGGGCGAACATCGCCGGCCCCATAATCCCCGCGAACTTCTCAACGACCGCGAAGAAGCCGAAGAACTCGCCCGACTTGCTGCGCGGAATCATGCTCGCGAAGAGCGATCGCGAGAGGGCTTGCGTTCCCCCCTGCACCGTGCCGACCAAGAGGGCCAGGATCAGGAAATCGCGGTCGCTCTTCATGAAATAGCCGACGACGCACACGCCCACGTAAACCAAAAGGCCAAGCAAGATCGACCGCTTCACCCCCACCCGGCCCGCCAGCGCCCCAAAGAGGAACGAGCAAGGAACGCCGACGAACTGCACCAGCAGGATCGAGGCGATCATCGTCTCCTCGCCGATCCGAAGCTCCGCGCCGTAGACCGCCGCCATCCTCATGATCGTGCCGATGCCGTCGTTGTAGATCAGGAACGCCAAGAGCATCAGGCAGCCCTGCCGAAACTTCCCAAGGTCCCGAGCCGTCTCCCGCAAAATCGTCAGCGAGGCCCGGATCGGATGGACGTCCAGCCAGCGCTCCTCGGCCGGCCGCGCGGGGGGCTCGGCCACCCGCCGAAACAAGGGGATCGAGAAGACGAACCACCAGACGGCCACCGACACGAAGGCCAGCCGGGCGGGAAGCGTCGCCTGGGATTCGGTCAATCCCGGCCCCGAGGGAAGGCCGAACCACTCCGGACGGAGCATCCAGGCCAAGTTCAGCGCCAAAAGGACGCCGCCGCCGATGTAGCCCAGGGCGTAGCCCGCGGTCGAGACCCGGTCGATCTCCTCGGGCCGCGCGACGTGCGGCAACAGGGCGTCATAGAAAACAAAGCTCCCGTTGGCCCCGATGTTGGCGAAAATGAATAGGGCCGAGGCGAGCAGCCAATCCCCGGTGTGGATGAAGTACATCATCCCGGTCGAGATCAGGCCGAGCGCCAAAAAGCCCCCGAGCAACCGCTTCTTCCGGGCCGTGTGGTCGGCGAAAGCCCCCAAAATCGGCGCGAGCGTTGCAATGATCACCATGGCGATGGTCGTCGCGATCGCCAGCCGCCCCGACGCCTTCTCCGGAGCGATCCCCGCGCAGGCGACCTTCGAGTAGTAGATCGGGAAGACGGCCGTGATGATCGTGCAGACCATGGCCGAATTGGCCCAATCATACATGGCCCAAGCCCGAAGCTCCGGCCGATCCAGGCCAATCCCGCGCAAGAGGCGCGCCCCGAGTCCTCCGTCGCGCGCCGCGGCGTCCGTTTCCAGGTGATCATCGACCATGCGCGCCCCTCCTTCGGGTTTGCGTCTTCCAAGCCAACACCATCAAGGCGGAGGGACGAAACCGCCGCTTCGCCGCCCCGGCGTCCACGCCGGAACCACTCCCTAGACGATTATTTACGGCACGGCCCCCGGTTTGACCAGGGCGGCTTGCGCGATCGACGGGCGCGCGGTCAAACCCCTCAAAATAAATAATCGTTAATAGTGTCCAGATCTCATGGACAATTCGAGGGAGAGGGCCGAATAATACCGCCCGACTCGCGACGAACAACCTTGCGCCCGGGACGGCTTCGGGAGGAGGCCGCGAGAACGCGAGTCCCACGCAAGCGCTCATCGAGGATACACGACTTTGAACGCGCCGAGTTTTTTCAGGTCTCGCAAGATTTGGCTGATTGGAGCAGTCGCGCTCGCGTCGTTGGTGGCGGGGGCATGGATGCTTTGGCGGAGGAGCGAGCCAACCGCGTCTCCAACGGATTCGTTCCCGGTCTCGACCGCGCCCGCGGCCGACGTGGAACCGGAATCCGCCATGGTCGACGAGGGGATTATTCGGATTACCGTCGAGCAGCAGAAGGTGATCGGGATCGAGACCGAACCGGTTCGCCTGGAGCCGGAAACGGTCCTCGTCCGGGTGCCGGGGCGGATCGCGCCGGATGAGAACCAGTTCGCCTTCATCACCCCGCGCGCGCCTGGGATCGTGCGGAGCGTGGGGGTTCGGATCGGCCAAGACGTGAAGGCCGGCGACGTCCTGGCGACCATCGAAAGCTCGGAGGTCGGCCAGGCCCGGCTCGACCTGCTGATGAATTTGCAGGCGCTGGACATCGCCATGGCTCAGGCCGAGTGGCAAGAGATGGTGCTTCGCAACACCAACGAGCTGATCGAGCGGCTGGAGGCCGAAGACACCCCCGAGCAGATTCACGAGCGGTTCGCCGACAAGCCGGTCGGCCTGAATCGCGAGCGGCTGATGACCGCCTACACCGCCCAGCGGCTGGCCAAGGCGAACCTGGCTCGCAAGAGCGACCTGTTCGAGCAGGAGATCATCCGGGGCCAGCAGATCGAGGAGAGCAAGGCCCGCTACGACGCCGATCTGGCGACCTACCAAACCCTCATGGATCAAATGGGTTACGAGACCGAACTGGCCAACATCCGGGCCCAGCAGGCGCTCCGTCAGGCCGAGACCGGCGTGCTCGTCGCCCGTGAGAAGCTCCAGGTTCTGGGTGTGGATCCCGACGACGACGACTACGTTCCCCGGGCCCTGAAGCCCAGGCCGAGGGTCAGCGGCGCCTCCCACCTCTCCGGCGGCGCCGCGCGCCGAGCCACGGTCGAGGCGATCGCCGCGGCGACCGTGGAGCAACCCGCGAGTCTCTACAAACTCAAGGCGCCGTTCGACGGCACGATCCTGGATCGCGAGCTGATGGTGCCGGGCGTTCCCGTCGACGTCACGCATCGAATCTTCACCCTGGCGAACCTCGACCGGGTCTGGATCGAGGCGAACATCAACCCGGGCAACCTCGCCCATATTCACGACGACCGGAACGTGGCGATCGGCTTCACCTCCGACGCCTACCCCGACCACCGGTTCGAGGCGAGGTTGCTCTACACCGGCGACCTCGTGACCGAGAAGACGCAGACGGTGACGCTCTTGGCCGGGGCCGAGAACCCCGACCGGCTCCTGAAGCCGGGGATGTACATCGACGTCGAGCTCTCGGTTCGATCCGAAGAGAAGACCCCCTCGATTCCCGGCGACGCCCTGGTCTCCGACGACGAGCGCTGGATCGTCTTCGCGCGAACCGGCCCGGAGGAATTCCAGCTTCGCGAGGTCAAGACGCGGGGGCCCGGAGAAGAGCGCGTGGCGGTCTTCGAGGGCCTTGAGCCGGGCGAGGAGGTGGTGACCCGGGGAGCCTCCAAACTCAAGGCCGAATGGATTCGCATGGCCTCGTCGGAAGAGTAACGTCCGGCCGTCCCCCCTTTCTTCTGAGTTCCCCGGCCGAGCGCGCCCATCGGCCGGGGCTTGGGCCCGAACTTCCCCCACCCCACGGACCCTCTCGAACTTCATCATGTTTGATCGACTTATTGAATGGTCGCTGCGCAATCGTCCGCTCGTGCTGCTGTCTATCGGGGCCTTGGTGGCGTCGGGCGCGTGGTCGCTGACCCGTCTGCCGATCGACGCGGTGCCCGACATCACCAACGTCCAGGTCATGGCTCTGACCAGCTCTCCGGCCCTTGGCCCGGAGGAGGTGGAGCAGTTCATCACGATCCCGGTCGAAAACGCGATGAACGGGATCCCGAGAATCCAGGAGGTCCGCTCGTTCTCGCAGTTTGGTCTCTCGGGCGTGACGATCGTCTTCGAGGAGGGGACCGACATCTACTGGGCCCGCCAACAGGTTGGCGAGCGGCTGGTCGACGTCCGCTCGTCGATCCCCCCGGAGTTCGGCCAGCCCCAGATGGGGCCGATTTCCACGGGCCTGGGAGAGATCTTCCAGATTGAGATCAAGAACGCTCCCGACGCGGCGAGCCCGAAGACCAACATGGAGCTGCGGACGATCCTGGATTGGGAGGTCGCCCGACCGCTCAAAAGCGTCCCCGGCGTGGTCGAGGTCAACGCCTTCGGCGGCGAGCTGCAAACCTACGAGGTCCGGCTCGACCCCGAGCGGCTGACGGCCCGCAACATCCCGGTCAACCGGGTCTTCGAGGCCATCCGGCAAAACAACGGCAACGCCGGCGGCGGGTATCTGGAGCGCCTGGGCGAACAGCGCGTGATCCGGGCGGTTGGTCTGGTGGACGACCTGGAGGACCTCGCCAACATCGTCTTGGAGGGAACGCCCAGCGGCACGCCCGTCTACATCCGCGACGTGGCCGACGTCCTCCACGCCCCCTTGATCCGCAACGGCGCGGTGACGCGCGACGGCGAGGGAGAGATCGTCACCGCCACCGTCATGATGCTCGCCGACGAGAATTCGCGGGTCGTCGTCAATCGGATCAAGGACAAGCTTGAGGAGATCCGCCCGCGGCTGCCCGAGGGGATCGTCGTCGAAGCCTACTACGACCGCGCCGAGCTGATCACCCGAACGATCACCACCGTGGCGTCGAACCTCGCCGAGGGAGGGCTTCTGGTCGTGGCCGTCCTGCTGGCCCTTCTGGGGAACCTCCGGGCCGGGCTGGTGGTCGCCTTGACGATTCCGCTCTCGATGCTCTTCGCCGGCAACCTGATGGTTTACTACGGGATCGCCGGCAGCCTGATGAGCTTGGGAGCCATCGACTTCGGTCTGATCGTCGACAGCTCGGTCATCATGATGGAGAACTGCGTCGGCCACCTGGCCCACGCCGACAAGAGCCGCAGGTCGATCGACGTGGTGCGCGAGGCGGCGCTCGAGGTCCGCAAGCCGGTGGTCTTCGGCGTGGCGATCATCACCATCGTCCACCTGCCCCTTTTGGCGCTTGAGGGGGTCGAGGGAAAGATGTTCCGGCCGATGGCCCTGACGGTCGTCTTCGCCCTGACCGGCTCGCTGCTTCTGAGCCTCACGGCGATGCCGGTGCTGGCCTCGATGATCCTCAGGCCGGGAGCCTCGGAGAACGAGACGCCGCCGATCAAGCTGGCGAAGTGGTTATACCGGCCGGCGCTGAAGTTCGCGCTCGACCGGCCGATCTTCGTGACCGTCGCGGCGCTGGCGATCTTCATCGCGACCATCCCGTTCGCGTTGAGTCTGGGTGGAGAGTTCATCCCCAAACTCGACGAGGGCGACCTGGTCGTGGTGGTCAGCCGGCCCCCAAGCGCGTCGCTGTCCGAGAGCTTGGCCGATGGCACCCGGCTTGAAAAAGCCTTGCTGGCCGAGTTTCCCGAAGTCGAATCGGTCGTCAGCAAGACCGGCCGCCCCGAGATCGGCCTCGACCCGGCCGGCGTCAACCAGTCCGACGTCTTGATCTTCCTGAAAAGGCCCGAGGAAACCCTGCTGGACCTGGCTCTGAAGCCGATCGAACCGCTGCTGGACAAGCTCCGAGGCGGAGAGCCCAAGGAGACCAAGGACGAGCTGATCCAACGCATGGAGGCGGTCTTCCGCCGCGAGCTTCCCGGCGCGTTCTTCAACTTCAGCCAGCCGATCGACCTCCGCTTCAACGAAATGCTGGCGGGCGTTCGGGCCGACATCGGAATCGGCGTCTACGGCGACGATCTGGAAGTCCTCCAAGAGAAGGTCAACGAGATCGCCGCCGCGGTGGAGTCCACGCCGGGCGCGGCCGACGTCCGGGCCCAGGTCCTCGGCGGGCTGCCGTTTCTGAGGGTCCAGATCGACCGCGAGCGGATCTCGCGATACGGGATCAACGCCGCCGACATCCTCGACGTCGTCTCGGCCCTCGGCGGGAAGATCGTCGGCCAAGTCATCACCAACCAGCGGACCTTCGACCTTCAGGTTCGGTTTGAACCCTCGGCCCGCGACGACGTCGAGGCGATCAAGCGGCTGAAGATCGCCGACCCCTTGGGACGGATGATCCGCCTCTCGGAACTGGCCGACTTCCACCTGGAGGACGGCGCGTACGAAATTTGGCGAAAGGACCGTCAGCGTCGGGCCATGGTCCAGTCCAACGTCCGCGACCGCGACCTGGCCACCTTCGTGAGCGAGGCCCAAGCACGAGTCGCCCAGGAGGTCGAACTACCCCAGGGCTATTTCCTCGAATGGGGCGGCACGTTCCAAAACCTCCAATCGGCGACCCAACGACTAACGATCGTCGTCCCGGTGGCGCTGGCGCTCATCTTCCTGTTGCTGTACGGGTCGTTTGGATCGGTGCGGCTGGGCGCTTTGATCTTCCTTTCGGTCCCGCTGGGGGCGATCGGAGGGATCCTGGCGCTTTGGCTGCGCGATATGAACCTCAGCATCTCGGCGGGGGTCGGCTTCATCGCGCTTTCGGGCGTGGCGGTTCTCGACGGCCTGGTCATCGTCGCCGCGATCCGCCAGCGGGTCGAACGGGGCGTTCCGGTCCGCGAGGCCGTCGCCGACGCGTCGATGAACCGGCTCCGTCCCGTGCTGATGACGGCCTTGGTCGCCAGCCTCGGCTTCATCCCCATGGCCTTCTCAACCGGCTCGGGCGCCGACGTGCAGCGCCCGCTGGCCACCGTGGTCATCGGCGGCCTCATCACCAGCACCGGGTTGAAGCTCCTGGTGATCCCGGCAACCTACGCCTGGTTCGACCCCGGCCCGCCGTCCCCGGACGACGATGACGCCCCGGACGAAACCGCCTGAGTCGGATCGCGGAGCATCGCGCCCCCCGGAATGGAGCCTCGCCCTCCCGGGGGAACCGACCGCCGAACCCCGCGTCCTCCGCTTGGTCCGTCTCTCCGCTTAATCGCGCGCGGGAGAGGGGATCATGGGGGACGAACGAGGCTCGAAAGTCGCGTTTCTTCTTCGCCACTCCGTCATGGATCCATCCTTGTTTCGAGCGCGCAATGGGTGCTACACTACGACCGAGAGCGTCGATGGCCCCCTTTGCCGGGGGCTTCCTTCACCAGGCTTTCGCGCGTCGATGAGCAAGTTTTCGACCTCGTTGCAAAGCGGTTCGGTCCCGATCCCTCGCTCGATCCTCAAGGAATTGAAGGAACGCCTGCGTGATGGGACGTGCGCGCGCGTCGAAGAGTTGCTCGCCGACCACCCCGAAATCGCCGACGACGACGCCGTCCTGGAATTGATCCTGGCGGAGATGGCGGCGCGCGACGAGCGGGGCGAGTCGGTTTCGATCTCGGAGTGGAGCGAGCGGCTCGTCCCGTTGTTCCCCAACGCCGATCGTCGCGACGCGATCCGGCGCGTTCTGTCCTCCGAGATGGACACGCTTTCGGAAACGCCCCAAGACTCCGCTCCGACTTCTTCGACGCCCCGCGGCGGTTTGACGCGGATCGGACGGTACCAGATCCTGGAGGAGATTGGCCGGGGTGGGATGGGGGTCGTTTACAAGGCCCGCCAGTTGAACCCCAATCGAATCGTCGCCCTCAAGATGATCCTAACCGGCGAGCACGCCGGGCCGCGCGAGCGAACCCGCCTGCGCAACGAGGCCGAGGCCGCCGCGCAGATCTCGCATCCGAACATTGTTCAGATCATCGAAGCCGGCGAGCATCATGGGCTGCCCTACCTGACGATGGAACACATCGATGGCGGCAACCTGACTCGAATCTTGCGGTCGACCCCGCAGCCGATCCGTTGGGCCTGTCGGTTGACCGAGACTCTCGCCCGCGCCATCCACGTCGCCCATAACGCGGGAATCGTTCATCGGGATCTCAACCCAACCAACATCTTGATGACTCAAAAGGGAACCCCGAAGATCGGCGACTTCGGCCTGGCCAAGTTCCTGCTGGCCGACGACGGAATCTCGCAAAACGGCGTGATGCTGGGCACGCCCTCGTACATGGCCCCCGAACAGATCGCCCAAGGCGGCCGGAACGTTGGTCCAAGGACCGACGTGTACGCGCTGGGGGCGGTGCTCTACGAGATGCTGACCGGTTCGCCCCCGTTCCGCGGCCTCACCCCCATGGAGACGCTCTGCCAGGTGGCCGAGGGAGAGGTCGTCCCCCCATCGAAGATTCGGCGGGGGCTTCCTCCGGACCTGGAGACCATTTGCCTGAAGTGCCTGGAGCGCAATCCGGCGCTCCGCTACGCCAGCGCCCGCGAGTTGGCCGACGACCTCCGGCGGTTCCAAGATCACCAGCCAATCCGGGCCCGCCGCACGTCGCGCTGGCGACGGTCGCTGCAATGGGCCCAACGCGAGCCCCTGGCCGCCGTCCTTCTGGGCGTCTGCCTGCCGCTTCTGGTCGCGCTTCTGAGCGTCGCGGCGGTGTACGGCGTCCAGCTCCGCGATTTCGGCCGGGAGTTGGACAAACAATCCGAGCTGCTCAACAGCTCCGAGTATATGAGGTCGATCTCCAGACGAACCATGGCGCGCGAGGAGTTGCTCGCCCAGCGCCGATGGCGCGACCTGGCGTTGGGCCGAATTTACGATCTGGCCCAACGGGGCGAGACGGAAGTCGCCCTCGAATTGTTCGATCGGCTTGGCCCCCCCGCCATCGGGACCCATGATTTCGCCTGGCGTCACGTGGATCGGCTGCTCCGCGGCTCCGCGCGGATTCTGGGGGGCGAAGCCCATCGAGCGCCTGTGGAGCGGATGGTTGTTTCGCGCGACGGGCGAACCCTGGTCACGGGAGACGCCGAGGGGCGCGTCGTCCGCTGGGATCTCGACGCCGCGCGGCCCATCCCCCGCCACCTGACGACCGCCGGGGCGGGCCCGATCCGCGAGCTGGCGCTAAGTTGCGACGAGTCGGGGGCCGTTCAAACCATCGCCGCGGTCGGGGTCGACGAGGAGGGTTCGGCCGTCCTCAACATCTGGGACGCGACGGATCAACACGCGCCTTGGATCTTTCGACACGCCCTCTCCGAAGCGGCCGACCTGATGTTCTCCTTCCAGGGAGATCGGCTGGCCTTTCGCCGCCGGTCCATCGACGGCCCCGAATGGAGGATCGGCCTCTACGAACTGGAGCGCGGCGAGTGGGTCGAAGTCTCGACGCCGACGGCCGAGGGGGCGACCAGCCTGCTCTTCTCTCCCGCGGCCGACCTCTTGGCGTCGGGCCGCGTCGACGGGACCCTGCGGACGCTTGATTTGAACTCGGGAGAAGAGCGGACCCTCGCGGTTCCCGCCGCGGCGCGCCCCCGGGCGCTGGCCTTTTCCGGCGACGGCGAGCGCCTGGCGGCCGGATGCGACGACCGCGGCGTCCTGGTCTGGGACGTGGCCTCCGGAGCAATCGTCGCCTCGATCGCCGATCTCGACGGCTCCGCCGAATCCATCGCCTTTCTTCGCGACGACCAATCGCTTCTGGTCCGCGAGGGGTCCGGGATCGTCTCGCTCCACGACCTTCGAGCGTCGCCGCCCTCGCGCCGGACGCTCGCGACCCGGGGCCGCGACGCGATCTTGGCGGTGATCTCCCCCGACGGCGGCCAATTCGCCCTGGGATTCGCCAACGAGCCTTCGGAGCTTTGGGACCCGACCAACCTCGCCGCCGGCCCCCGTCCCCTCGGCGAATTGGCCGGGGCCGCGAGCATGGCGTTCCGTCCCGACGGCCGGTCGATCTTCGTGAATTATCACGACGCGCCGAGTTTCGAGTTGAAGACGGATCCGGACCCGCGCCCGCTTCAAAGGCTCGTCGGGCACGCCCAACGGGTCCGCGCGGTCGCCTTCTCGCCCGACGGCGCGATCCTGGCCTCAAGCGGCGACGACCAGCGGATCAAGCTCTGGGACGTCGCCTCCGGCGTCGAAATCGCCGCGATCGAAGCGCACGACCAGCCGGTCTCAAGCCTGGCCTTTTCTCCCAAAACCGGCGAACTGGCCAGCGCCGGCCTCGACGGCGCCTTGCGGGTTTGGGAGATCGCCCGCGACCAGCCCCGACCCGGCGCGGCGGCCTTGAATTTCCTCCGCGAACTCCGGCCGCCGGGCTCCAGCGCGCTGCGTTGCGCGGCGTATTCGAGCGACGGCGAGCTGCTCGCCGCGTCGGGAGACTCGGCCGAGATCTTGATCTTCGAGCAAGCGGCCAACTCTCAATCCTCCTTGGCCATCCCCGACGCCCATCGCGGACCGATCACGGCGCTGGCGTTCACGCCGACCACGCCCCCCCTGCTCGCCACCGCGTCGCGCGACGCCACTTTGAAGGTCTGGGAGCCTCTGGCGGGCCTTCGCCTCGACACCAAGAACGTTGGCGGCCCTCTGCTGACCCTGGCCTAT
>Ga0182742_1004227_pt1 | contig 13216 bp, 9 predicted proteins | sample eDN5th37CBELigMG_FD_128880 | JGI IMG/M metagenome (GOLD analysis project Ga0182742, IMG submission 128880) | Enriched Miracle-Growth compost microbial communities from Emeryville, California, USA - eDNA 5th pass 37_C BE-Lig MG (version 2)... ... | reverse complement strand
TTAAGAGAAGAAGTCCTTTTAACAGCTGACACAGCGTTCTTAGCATCTCTCCCTCCTGAAATAATTAGAGAAGCAGAAGCACTTCAAGAAAGAAGAAGCCTGAATTTAACCCATTTGGTGGATTCAGATCAAACATCTTTGCAAATGAAGAAGCTCCTAATCCCCATGAATTATTCATTGGATCAAGAGGTCAAAATCCCGCGCAGCCAAAGAAGCAGAAGAATTTCTTTAGAGAAGCATTGGCTAAGGATAAAGCTCTTGGAAGCAAGTTATATACTCCTGATGAGAAAACTATTGAAGCTATCTTGAAATTTATGTACATGAGCGATGATTCCTTTGACAAATTCCCATTCAATTTATTAAAGGCTTTAATGTTGCATCCACAAACGGAGTTCAAAGTTCTTGATTGTCTGTTTTATTTGCTGAAGAACCCAGACTTAGGAGATAAATTAGAAGAGGATAACTTCCCTTATAAAGTTATATATGAAAAGAATTCTATCGAGAAAAACTACAGAATGGTTTATGAGAAAATCTCTCTCAAGATTCTTTTCCTGTTAGAGAATTTCACAAAGAATGAAACCCTTTCTTATTTTATTCCCACGTCAGGGTTAACAGAGGAAAGCGAGGAAGCAGAAAGAAACAAAAGAAAGGAAAAGAGAAAATCTCTCCATAGTTTGAATAATATAAGAGGAGTCAATAGAGAAGGAAATCAACCCATGTTGGAATTGATAAGGTTGTTGAGTAAGCCAATAATATCGAACAGTTCTACTCATATGAAAATTCTTCTGAATACTTTAAATAATGTAACAAAACATTTGAAGACAAGCATAAAGCCAAAAGAATCTGAAGATAATGTGATGAAGACTGAAGAAATTAGTGAATCTAAAGAACCAAAGGATAAAGTAACTGAAATTATTGCTTCTTTACCTCAAAGTGAGACAGAGCTTGGAAAATTCAAACTGGACAGGGAATTAGTCGCAAGACTTTGCAATTGTCTTTCTAACCAAATATTAGAAGAAGATTCCTTGAATAAACTTTCAAATATAATTTGTACTTTCTGCTTGGATAAACATAATTTCGCATTGTTTGTTCAAGAGTTGAAGATATTCATTAGTAAATATTCCGAAGACGCAAACAAAATGCTTGGAGATAGAATGAAAGTAATAAGAAATCTAGTCGCAGGAATTCCAAGCCTAGAAAAAGTACCTCAAACACAAACTCCTGATAAAAAGGAGGAAATCCTTAAGAGTTTGAATGTTCATAGCAATAAGGAAAAAGATGAAGTTATGATGAATCTACTTAACCGTTTGGATGCTGAAACTGATTACGAAATCAGGCTACACAAGATATTAAGAGTCATACAAGAATTATTCGAGAAATCTCTTATAGAATTCGCAAAACATCAAAAGAAGCAAAATGAAGAAACCACAGAAATCGCTATTAACAAAGAAAATGAGGCGATTGACAGCCAACAAAAGGAAAAAGTTAAGGACTTATTTAGATATCTCTTTGAAGATGGTCAATTACAGGCCCTTTGGATCAATATTACAGAGTTTTTGAGTACACTCAATGAAATCTTTGCTAATAACTGGGCAGTGCTAAGTCCAATCAGTCATAAGTTACAGCCAGTTCTCGAAAGCTTCTTTATCATTTACAAGATTCTTAATGATGATGAAGCTTATGAAATCATTAAAAAAGGAAAAGTTATAAAACTTCAAGAATCAAAGAAACCTGTAAACTTTGGTATTTCCAAACTTGCTTCAGAAGGAGAAGCTAGCGAGCATGAGAAACTCCTAGAAAGCAGTTTCCAAAGAATTAGACAAACAAAGCTTGATTCTAACGACATGTTGTATTTAATGTGTGAGAAGAACAAAAATATGCTTAATATGATGGTAAAACAAGATCCAAGGCTTCTTACAAAGACACTAAGTATAGTTGTGAAGAAAATGCCAAAGGTCCTCGATTTTGAAAATAAGAGAACATATTTCAAGAGTGAATTAAGAAGACTTAAAAAGGGACATTTCCATAGTCTCAGATTAAGAGTATCTCGTAATAATCTCTTCATTGAATCATTTAATCAAATAATGCAAAGAAAACCACATGAGCTTCGTGGAAAACTTAACATTGAATTCTATGATGAAGAAGGTGTAGATGCTGGAGGTGTCGCAAGAGAATGGTTCCTTTCATTATCAAGAGAAATTTTGAACCCAGATTATGCTTTATTTAAACCAGCCGCACATGGATCTGCTTTCCAACCAAGCCCACAATCTTATGTTAATCCTGATCATTTGAAATTCTTTACTTTTGTGGGAAGAATTATTGGAAAAGCATTACATGATGGATTTATGTTGGATTGTTACTTCACAAGATCTTTCTATAAACACATGCTTGGTATTTTTTCCTCCGTATTGAACTTTTACTAATATATTAAATAGGCCAGTCTTTAACTTATCATGATATGGAAGACATTGATCCTGAATATTACAGAAATTTGACTTGGATCTTGGAAAATGACGTTTCTGTTTTGGATCTTAACTTCAGGTGAGAAGATTTTTTTATTGATAAAAATATTCTAATAATTTTATAGTTATGAAGCAGAGGAGTTTGGCGTTATTGTCATCAGAGATCTTATACCAAATGGACGAAATATACCCGTAACAGAAGAAAATAAGAGAGATTATGTCCAGAAGATCTGTTACGCTAGAATGGCAAACGACATTAAGGAACAAATTGAGGCCTTTTTGCAAGGTTTCCATGAAGTTATTCCACCTCATCTTATTCAAATATTCGATAATAAGGAGCTAGAGCTTATGATCTCTGGTTTGCCTGATATAGACAGTACTAAAAAGTGTTGAAAATGCTTAATATTTTTAGTTCAAGATTTGAAGGAAAATACAGAGTATCATAACTACATAAAGGATTCAGACATCATAAGGTGGTTCTGGGAAATCATGGAGGGTCTTGATAGAACCCACAAAGCTGCTTTCTTGCAATTTGTTACAGGTAAAAATAATCTCAATTTTTTAAGACTAAATTTTTCCAGGAACTTCAAAGGTTCCTCTTGGAGGATTTAAGGAATTAGTTGGAATGGGAGGAGCTGTTCAAAAGTTCCAGATACACAAGAGCTTTGATGTCTCGAAGCTTCCTACATCTCACACATGGTAAGAAAATTATTGAGATGGTTTTATATTAATTGAATAGCTTTAACCAACTTGATTTGCCTGAATATAGAACAAAAGAAATATTGAAAGAAAAACTGATGATAGCAATTACAGAAGGAAAAGAAGGATTTGGATTTGTGTAAGACAACAGGAATTGAACCAAGAAAAACTCTTTTATAATTCTATATTTTATTGGTTTTTAAAATATTTGAGTCTTCTCCTTTTATCTTTCCTTGTGTAAATTGTAGAAAGTCTAAAAGGAGTAATTTATACAGTATTTCTCAACTCAATTGACCGTTTGTTTCCATATAACAGTAACATGAATTATTTAATTTTCTTTTCGTTGGGTATTGAGTTAATCAAAAAATTTTGGAATAATAAAATTAAGTTGCTGTCAATATGAGTTTAGTAATATAAGATAAGAAGTTAAAAATTTTGACTATGTTTGAAAACTCCTCTCTTTTTTTAAGCTCAATCAAGGGACAAATCCCGCCCGCTAGCCTTTGTTCTATAGAAGATATAAAAAGTAAAAAATAAGGATGCTATTATGAAACAGAATAACTTTCTCGTGACGTGTCCGATTTAATTGATGTCATCCCAAGTCAGATTATTTACAGATATTTAAAAAAAAGTACGAAGATAAAATAAAGTGTAAAAATATTTTTATTTGACGTTTCTAAATTTACTTATTTAATACACTATAATAATTTCTTTTTAAGAGGTTTATAAATTCATTAGGTTTCAAGCAACAGTTTATTAAAGCTATTTTATTATCCTTTCTTTTTTCCCTCCATGGTTGAGAATATCTTACAATATCCTCTTTCTTCAAAAGATATTCATTTTTGTTCAATAATCTCTGATCACTTTTGAATGACAATTCAATGGCAGTTTTCGAAATATAGAAAGAAAGGAATGTTTTCTTCATTTGTTAAGACTTTGTAATGAACAAAAAATGTCCAAAAAAAAATTATTGCCTTATTGATTGATCCATTCAGGTCCTATCCCAATTAATCTAGAATTGTAAAGCAAGAGAACTGTAAAATGGAAAACCAAATCGTTTATAAAGATAAAACACCTTCTAAAGGCTCACAATTTAAGCACAAAGTTAGGAAGGTTAACGATGGGACTCTCTTCAAAATCGAAAATGACGATGATTCAGACTCTTTACTTGTTCGCATCAGGTTAGCGTGTATTTTTAAGGCTCTAAAATTTCCAGACGATACGAAGCTGTTCAAAGTCCCATTCACACTCTTGATAGTCCTCACTCCAATCATCCCCCTTTAGAAAAAGGTACTCACGCTTTGAGTTGTTCTTTAATTTACTGGAATAAATAGACTTAAAGGGAGAAACTCCTGAAAGATTGGCTTCTACAGATCACTCAATGAATATTGAAGGACATAAAATACAAGAAAATGGGAAAGATAACCCAGAGAAGGAGGCAAGTAGGGACTTTGATACAAAAATTATAGAAAAGCCAGTGTTTCCTGGAAAAAGAGTTTCGCCAAAGAAGAAGATGGCGAAAGATAATGGAGATGATTGGGACGAAAACATCCAACAAAAGAATAATCAAAGCAATAGAGAGAGTTTCATTACAAGTAAAAATCCGTCGGATAGTACAACTTACACTTTAAATAAAGACGAGAAAACATTTGTTATTCCCATAGAAGTTATCAGTAAGGATATATTTCATAATTAGTGACTTTGTCTAGATAAATCTCCCCAGGAAAAGATAAAAAAAGGACAAGAAAATGCTTTGAAAGAAGAACAAGGACGATATTATGTATTACTGGAATCCAAACAGGAGTTAAAAGCTCTAGAAAAACAGAAAATAGCTTATAAAAAAGCTTGTGAATACTTTGGAATTACACATCCTGTCGTCCAAAGCCACATTGCTTTCATAAAATCCTTTTTCAAAGGGAAAATGTGCTATGAAGACACTTTTCAAGAACACTGCATAGATTTTCTTGAGTTAATAAAACCTTTTAAAATTACTAAGGGCTTTTATATCTGCAAAATGGGTCTGCCCTTTCTTACAAAATCAAAGCAAATGATCAGAACTGACGGTATAATGGATTTTTATGACGGTTTTGTATCACAAAGGAAATATGCTAGCTTTATTAACCCTGGAATACTCGTTTATTTTTATCAGACTATCTTATATATAAAGGAAATTGGGCAAATGATTTTTGTTGTAATTCCTGAAGACAGAGAAGATATTTTACTGTTCCATACAAATCCTGTCAAGCTATTAGAATATGTTTTCTTGCGTATAAAGCAAACAAAACCTGCTACTTCTTCTTATAGAAAATATAAAAGTCAGAAAAAGGAGTTTCGGTTTCCTGATGTTTGTGCTATAACTTTAAAGAAAAGGATTCTTTCTTTAGCCAAACTCGAATCAAATTTTGATGTTTTATTGGAGAAATTGGGCCAGTATCAAAATTTAACTTCAGAGCTTCCTATTCAAGATCCATTTTACTCTAAAGCAATAAAGCTCATGACTCAAGACTCAATCTATGATATCTTGGAAAATTTATTCAAAACAAAGATCAAAACCTTTAATCTTCGCTCTAAAACTAAGCTTGAGGATTTTCTATTTTGTCTATGTCATCCCAAAGTCTCTTTGTTGCATACTATCTTCAGGTATTTTTTTAATCATCACATATTTTTAACTTCACAAGAGAAAATGAAGAAATTAGTATGAAAGAATTTGCTCATCCAATAAGATCAAGTTTCTCGAGACTCTCTTCTCTATGTGAACTGAAAGACCTTTTCATTAATTTAAAGGCCGCAGAGGGCTCGGTCATCTATAAATATCAGATAGAACGCAAGTAACTCTAAACCCAAATAATGATCTCACACTTTAGGTTTATAAATCCTTATAACATTTCGCAAGTGCTTTGGTATATCTTTGAAATCACAAGCAAAGTAAATCAAACAAATAATGAAATGAGCTTTTGCTACAGTATTTATCCAGGGGAATTATATGAGTGTGCTAAACATGGGGCTCATTCTAAAGAGGAAAAGGTTGTTGGAGAAACAGCACGAAAATGTTTTGAGAAATTTGTAAAAAAGTTTTGTAAAGGAAACAGTTCAAAGAAAAATTTATTTGAATGGGTTGAAAACACTCTTTTAATAGAGCAGAGAGAATACCAGCTTAAGGACAGCATTACAGAAACATTCAAAGCAATGTATAGAGATAATAATAACGAAGAAAATGTTGAGAAAAGTCAAATGGAATTAGAAGCTTTTGAAGAACTTCTTGAAAAATCAGATAAAAAGAAACATGATTTGAAATCAATAAAGGAAAAAATCATGGAATACTTTAAAAATGACGAAGATGTCCAGTTAATTGATGATAGATATCTTATCACATGTTAAAAGAGTTGAATTTTATTTCACTCTATTTACATATTTTATATTGTAATTATCCTTGTAAAGAATTTATTGTATAATGACTTATAATTCCTTGTGAAGAATTTTGTCTGTTTAGAATTCAGTAATTGAAATAAATGCTGGGAGTTTAAATAAAATAGTTGTTAAACTCCCTTAAAATAGTTTCTCTGCCCCGAATCCAAATTAAACGTTCAAAATTTATAATGGTTGAAATAACGAACAGTAGAAAAAAAGAAAATTAAGTTTTTTGACCTTTTGACTGACGCAACTGACGTAATTTAAAAAAGTCGAAGAAAATTTCAATTATACCAGAAAGACTCAATTAATGAATTACGTATAAAATTTCTTTTTTGACGCACCTATAATTTGGAACCAAAAAAACCTTTTGAAAAATCGTATTGCTCCTTTCAAGATCTCATATAAATGGAGTAATAAACGGAGAATGAATGATGAAGACACTGAAGATGACATTCTTTAAGAGAAAAGGGAAAAAGTCTAAATCATATTTCTAATATAACATAATGAATGTGGATTTATTTAATTATTTTCTCATTATATTTTTTATATAACTTGAGTCATTAGACTTTTGAAAGTAAAAGTTCCTCTTGGACTCGAAGTATAAGTTTACGTATTGTAGGTTGTAAAATCGGCTTAAAAAGAAATATTTCTTTTTGAATACCGATAACATAATGAATAATAGCGGGTAATTTTATAGCTAAAAATTTCATTCTGTAAATCGTTATATTAATATTTTATTTTGACGCAAATATTAAACTGTGGCGTTGGATTATCATTCTCATATTTATTAATGAATAATGATTGTTCAGTGAATTGATTAACTTTCAAAGATTTTAGTAAATTATTTTCAATCAAAGATACGTCGAAACAATCTATTTCAGGAATATATTTCTTTTTATAAGTAGGTTATTTTTATAAAAGCTTGCATAACAACATTTCATTCAATCACACACAGCTTTTAGTATGAAAAAGCTAAAGTAAATAAAGTATAGAAATCACTTGTATTCAAGGTTTTATATACTATTCTGTCGGAATACGAAGTATTACATTTATAAATATTAAAACCTAATATTAAATTCGAAGCATCAATCTAGATCAATCTACGAGAATGGAAGCTGTTTGTAAACTTGAAGACCACTTCAATAAGCCATATAGCTGGATTTGTACGAACCCAACCTGCCAAAGTAAACGAGTCCTATGCAATAAGTGTCTGACGGTTTTACACAGGAATTGCCTTAACTTTATGCTTCATATTCAGGAGGTCTTCAAAAATAGCTTCACCCAAAACAGTAATTGGATCCAAAATAAGGAAATCAAAAATGCAATCCTTCTCGTGGAGAAATATGGCTTGACAGGTTCAAATGAGGAGCTTATAAAGGCATTTGAGGACCTGGTGAACAAGGAATTCACTGAAGTGGCTAATTTTTTCAATGAAAAGCTAAATGAAACAAAGGAGAAGATAATAAAGGTTTTTAAGGAGTCCATCTCATCTGAGAATATTAAAGCTGACGAGTTCAACCAACAAATAAAGAAACTCTATAATTTTGATGCTCTGAGAAATATCATCGACTCAATGCAAAAAGAACAAAAAGAGGTCAACGTTGTTAGCAAAGAACTTAATGACTTTTTCCAAAACATAAACTCAATGAAAACCCAAGAACAAGAGCTCCTGAAAACGGCAAAGAACTTGAATTCTGTTATTAAGAATTTTCTTGAAGTCGATCAAAGTATTTTTAAGGAATTCAAGGAAGCTATTCCTTTCGACATGTTTAATAAGTACTCTCCTAACAAAAGCACTTGGACTTGGAGCCCTACTCAGAAAAGCCCAAAAATTATTCTTTCTGACAATAATACAAAAGCAAAAAGGGCTGATCCTTCTTATACTTACGCTGCTGTCCTTGGAACAACTAAGTTATCTAAAGGTCATTTCCAATGGGAACTGGAAGTGGCAAGTGGAAATACACAGCATCAGTGGATAACATTTGGAATCCTTGAGGCTCACTTAGTGAAGAATTTAGATAACTTTGCTTATGTTGATACAAATGGATTATCAACATATGGACAGTATTATAAGATGAATAAGGTGGGATCATTGTCAGATTTTGATAATAAGACCTTCTTATGTGATTTGAACTTAATAAAAGGGACATTTACGATTTCATGTCAAGGGACAGTGATTTGTAAGGAGCAAAGCGATTTGAAAGACAAGGTGTATTTACCTTTTGCGATCTTGTACCGAAATGAAAACACTATAACCTTAAAAGTGTTGAAATGACATCAAGGGGAGTCATGATAAAATAGAATAAGGATCATAGGAAGTGAGTTTTGAAAGTTAAGGTATTATATTTTCATAAAGAAGAAATATGATATTGAGAACTTCTATGTGTGAGTCTCTTTTTATAAAATACAAATTTTATTTACTTTCAGAAACAATTATTTAAAATACAATATACTCCCTTCATGTGATTCTTCAAAGAAATCACTCAATAATGCTATTTTAAGAAATCAAGTTTTTTTTAGTCCTTATCAAAGAATTCTCAAGATCTTTAAATTTATCCTTTCTTTAGGAATTTCTCTTCTTAATTAACTTGAGGTTCCAGGATAAGATCCAACGAAATATTTATTAGCGTTTCTCTAAAACGGATGAAAAATTCAAATTCATTTAAGCGCTATAAAAAACCAGCATGGTTTTAGGATCCTTATTTCAAATTGAAAACATTAACACGAAAAATCATCATAAAACTCTATAAAACGACAACTAAAACTTTGCTAAAGACTTTGTTATCATTTCATTTTTTGAGAATTCAATCTATCTAACCTGCCTAGTGTCCATAAAATCTGTCTAATAGGTGTTATAATTCTTAAACACTGTGCCGGAACTTCAACAAAAACTGGCAAATTAATTTCAAGGCTACGATTTAAATAACAAGTTTTTATGACAAAAATCTTTTAAATTTCTTTGATACTATCTCTTTAAAGATAAAATATCAAAGGAATAGATCGCTTGAGGTTAAAAAATTAATTTCTCTATTTGCCATCATTTTATTCAATTGACTTTATCAATGGGAAGTTAAAGAGCTTCTTATTTTATTGTCATTCAGATTGACCCTCATCATATACCGGTATTATCTCATGTTTTATGGAAGAATCAAGGCAAAACGAAAGCACGATGTTAGTTTTTTTAATAGATAAAATCATTTAATTTTTATCATAAAGTTGTGAATCAGTCTTTCCAAATTCCTTTAAAAATAAAATATGACTTTAAAAGGAATTATAGTGTCTAATGTATGTAAATATGAAATATGTCTCCTGTGAAAAATTACTTGGATGTGAAAATCCAAGATTGAAGTAAAAACTTATTCCAAGAGACATGAAGAATGTTCAAGAAAGATTATTAATTTATTATACGTACATAGTATGAATCAAGCCTTCTTATTTAAAGATGACCCCTATTTAGAAACATCCCAAGCAATAAACAAAACATAAAACAAAAATTCTAAACAAAAGGAAAAAAATTTTATTGATACTTCTTTTTATTTCTTATTATTATCAAAGTAAATATAGTAACAATGAGCCAAGAAAGAATAGCTGCAACTAGATAACATACTGTAAGGAGCATGTTTTGTCCGCCCATTTCACTCACAGTTCCAATTACTATGCTTTTACTTGCTTCATACGACGTTACGTTGAAATCTTTACAAAATTTACTCTAAATTAAAATATAGGCTCGGCTTACTGTTTATAATAGTTATGGTATATTCTCCAGGTTCAATATCTTGATCAATGCGAGCCCAAAGCTTTCGAAAGGTTCCCATTCCTGCTAATCGTAACCAGTTTAAAAAGTGTTCTAAAGTAAAAAGTTAGCAAAACGAGGGTTTTAAAGCGGTAACAAACAGAAACAAAAGCAGCTGAAGAGAGATGAGATAATATAAGTCTTTCAAAGTAAAAAAACTTTGAAAACTTTTGAAATCAATGTAAAGAAAATGAAAGAGGGGTTTTTTATTTTTTTGAGCTTTGGAAATGTTTTCAAAAAATTATGCAATTTACCATTTTCCATGTTGATCCATTGTTTAGATAGGTCTATGTTTGGGATTGTATATCCATGCCGACTTTCATATGAAATTCCTGTACTATTCAAAAATACATCAGTTCCCTGTATTGTTTTCATAGTAAATGTGTCTAATAAATAAGTCCATTTTTTTCTCATGATCTTTATTTTACCATTAAAAAAAGTATTAGCTGCTATTCCACAAGGTATCACTGAATCATCTGGGCTTAGAGAAATATTTGTAATCGAGATATTTCTTCCTGCTTCTTTGTTAGTAAAGAAGGGAAAGCAAGCTTCAGGAAATTCCCCAATCTCTTGATCAGTATCTTGAATTTTGCTGGACTTGATGTATTGCTTGTGGTTTTGATAAAATGATCCAAGTTGGTACCAAAAAAAGACAGGACTCTCTAATCTTTCTTCTATAAATAAACTGATAGTACAATTTGGTGTATTAATGCATTGAGAGTATTCACTATATTTATAGATGAACTCTTTGGCTTGGTTCATATATACAGCGAGCATTATTCCAATTGCTGTAAAAAAAATTGCTAAAGAGATAAGTTAAAATAAGAAGAAAAAGTTACCTAAAGATAAAAAAATAACGACTGTTTTCTTATGACTCTGGTCTGAGGTCCATTGGTCAAGGATCTTCTCTTTTAGAGCATCCCTCTTCGCAGAGGGGTTTGGTGTATTCATTAAAATAATTTTCCAAACTTGGAAAAGTTTGTTGAATAAGTTAAAAATAATGGAATTGTTGAATTATGCTTAATAAAATGAGTTTTAAAAGTTCGGCTTCATAAGAGAATAAATATTTAGAGATCAATTGAAACTTGCTAATTTTAACTAATTCTGCTTACTGCATAAAAAACTCAAGTATTAAAAGTGAAAAAAAAATCATTAGTTATGAAGATGTACTTTAATTCTATTTATTTCCCTTTTACAGCAAAAATAAAACAAATAGTCACACCTCGGAGTTTATTTATAAAAGAAAAAAATTCCTCTTTCTTTATTGTTCATTTTATTTCTTTTTCTTTGCATTTTTCTCTGCAGCCAATCTCGCTTCCTCATCAAGCTGTTTTCTATATTTCCATTCTTTCTTCATTCTCTCCATTTCAACCATACTTTTCTCCACCTGTTCTCCATCTAATTTAATATCATCCACTTGTATCATTAATTCCTCAAGCTTTTTAATACATTTTCCTAATTCAGTTGTATCAATGGCCCATTCCGGTATCACAAACTTTGGAGTTTTCTTTCCCTTTTTCTTTACTGGAGGTGGCTTTAGTAATGCAGGATCTATTGGTTTCTTCGTAACAGCATCCATAGGCTTTTTAGTCTTGGGATCCAGATAGTATGGAGGAGGATACCAATCTCTTTGAGGATATGCAACAAAGTTATTAATAATAGTACTAGCATCGATATTCTTTCTCATTTTCTGAAGCAATTCTTCCTGTTCCTTGCAATATTTCATTGCAACTCCTTTTTCCATTGCTAAGCTCTTGAGCTCTTCGACTCTTTGTACTTCTTCTGGCGTGGATTTCTCAATGCCAGGATTATCCAATACAAAACGCAAATTCCTCTCAGACTCCAATCTGTCCATTTCTCTCTCTGCTTTCTCTAATAGATCTTCATCAAGGTCAACTTTTCGTTGTTTTGCATCATCGATCATGTCTTGAATTGTATTAATTGATTTTTTTATAGTTTTATAGTTCTCTACTTCCTTCAGAGAATCAATAAAACTGTTTATCTTGATCTGTGTTCGAAGCTTTTCTTGATGAATTAGGGCTTTATCTAACAACTTCACAGCTACATGTACATTATGGTCATCAATATGCTGGAGTTTCTCACAAAGTTTATCATAATCATAAGACTTTATCAACTCTTTTAGATCGTCTTCGATTTTGAGAACCTCTTCATGAGCTTTTTTTGACCTTCTTTCTAGTTTTTCAGGCTCTGAGCAACTTTTATTTTCATAGATCCAATGTAGCTCACTTGCTTCTTCTGAGAAATATTTACCAGTAATTATACAAAGGTATTTGATTTCTCCATATTCAAATGACTTATTAGTCCAGTTACAATGTGTAGTGGCTCCATACTCTTTCAAATACTGGAGAATCTTTGGTTCTGTGCAAAGTTCAAACACAGTATGTCCACGATTATTCTTATAATCAATCCTTACTCCATATTGCAACAAAGTCTCAACTACTTCAACATGTCCACCAGCTACTGCTTGATGTATTGCATTATTCCCGAAAGCATCAGCTTCCAATAAATCCAAACCAGCTTTCAATAAGAGCCAAACTATATTTACATATCCCTTAAAACAAGCCCATTGTAAAGGAGTCGGTCTTGCATTGTTGTTTATTATACCCTGTCCTATCTTTTTGTCTTTATCTCCAGAATTGTCAGGAATCGCTGATGATGGATGATGGAGAAGGTACTTTGGCCTTTTCTCCTTGGGAAGGTAAAGATCTCCCGCTCCTTTTTCTAAGAGGAAGCGGACTATTTCAAGGTACCCTTTTGAACAGGCCCAAACTAAAGAGCTCCATTTCTTTTCCTCGTATAAGATGTTGGCTTTTTTCTCAAGACATTTTTT
>Ga0182742_1004226_pt1 | contig 13220 bp, 10 predicted proteins | sample eDN5th37CBELigMG_FD_128880 | JGI IMG/M metagenome (GOLD analysis project Ga0182742, IMG submission 128880) | Enriched Miracle-Growth compost microbial communities from Emeryville, California, USA - eDNA 5th pass 37_C BE-Lig MG (version 2)... ... | reverse complement strand
GAGGAAACACACTATTTACCGATACACAGCGCCGCAACAAAGAATTAAGTGAGCTTGGTTTCCATTTTATCGGCACAGGCGTGTCCGGCGGGGAAGAAGGCGCACTTCATGGCCCATCGCTCATGCCTGGCGGACAGCGTGAGGCTTATGAGCTGATTGCGCCAATTTTTAAAGATATTTCCGCTAAGGTTAATGGGGATCCTTGTACAACCTATATTGGTCCGGACGGAGCAGGTCATTATGTGAAAATGGTCCACAATGGCATCGAATATGGTGACATGCAGCTCATTGGCGAGTCGTATTTTCTTCTCAAGCATGTGCTTGGCTTGAGTGCAGCTGAGATTCATGAAGTTTTTTCCGACTGGAACAAAGGGGAGCTTGATAGCTATCTGATCGAAATTACCGCTGATATTTTTACAAAAACAGACGAGGAAACTGGCAAGCCGTTAGTGGATGTGATCTTGGATACCGCTGGGCAAAAGGGTACTGGAAAATGGACAAGCCAAAATGCGCTCGATATGGGCGTACCGCTTCCGATTATTACGGAGTCCGTTTTCGCCCGGTTTATTTCTGCCATGAAGGATGAGCGGGTGGCCGCAAGTAAAGTGCTGCGCGGACCGTCCCAAGCTGCTTTTTCAGGCGACAAGCAATCGTTCATTGAATCTGTCAGAAAAGCGCTCTACATGAGCAAGGTTTGCTCATATGCGCAAGGGTTTGCACAAATGCGCGCGGCATCCGAAGAATACGGCTGGGATCTAAACTATGGTGATATCGCGATGATCTTCCGCGGTGGCTGCATCATTCGTGCGCAATTCCTGCAGAAAATTAAGGACGCTTATGACCGTGATCCGAATTTGAAAAATCTGTTGCTGGACCCGTACTTTAAAGAAATCGTGGAAAGCTACCAGGATGCACTGCGCGAAATCATCGGCACTGCTGTCCGGCAGGGCATCCCTGTGCCGTGCTTTTCTGCCGCTTTAGCTTACTATGACAGCTACCGCACGGAAGTGCTCCCTGCCAACCTCATCCAGGCACAGCGCGACTATTTCGGGGCACATACTTATCAGCGCATCGACAAAGAAGGCGTCTTTCATACAGAATGGATGGAAAAATAACCTTTTTAAAGCGTTTGGGAATTCGATTTCCAGGCGCTTTTTTTGTCTAAAATAGTAAAGCATTTTGTCGAATTAGCAACATTCAGTTTTTTGTTTAGTTCGTATGCTATGCTTAATTTGTAGATATTAACAAAAATATAGTCAAAAAGGCGGTGTTAAAAATGAAAGGAAAGAGTATGCTGTCTGCTGTTTTAATCCTTGCATGTGTGACAAGCGGGGGAATGATTGCGAATGCTGAGGCTTTTACAAAGGCGAATGTGACGATTTACGGCGGAGGGATTCATTTTGCAGAAATTCCGCAGGATGTAGATTTTGGTGAAATTACGCTTGACGGATTGGAGATAACGAAAACATCCCCCATGTCGCTGCTCTCTGTGGTTGATGCAAGGGGTACCGGGGATGGCTGGGCAGTACAGATTTCAGCTAGCCAATTCACTGACACAACTGCTGCCAAAAAGTTAGCAAAGGGATCTCTAGTGTTGAACAAACCAGTCATTGCTGCTGGCTATAATAATCCTTCTGCCAGCCCATTCATCAGACAAAGCTTTGGTATGTCCCAGCCGATCGACGGTTATGGCGAAATTGCGTTTATTAATGCTGACATGGAAGCCGGGCTCGGCAAATGGAACTTCGATTGGGAAGGCAGCGATGCGTTGAAGCTGACTCTTAATCCAGGATCAACGAAAATCGGAACCTATGAAAGCACCATTACTTGGACGCTGATTACGAATCCGAATCCTTAGTTCTTATAGGGGGAAATTTTTATAAATATTTGTGAAGTAGTTCACATTTTAATAACCCTAAATGGGGGGATGGGATTCCATGCAATTTTTGAAAAAATATCTGTTTATCATTTGTTTGGCTATTATTATTTTTCCAAAGCAGGTGCACGGCAGTTCATTAATGGAAGTGCCATCTAGCTTTCAGTTTCCCTCAGTTACATTAACCGGAGAAACACAAGATGTTCAGGGCGGGGGCGGCAGGATTGTTGTGGGGGATTTGCTTGGTTTACTAGAAAACTGGCGAGTAACCGTTCAGGCCGCGCCAATTAGACAAGTCGGGGGAACAGGGATCACGCTGCCGATTGGATCACTTCAGCTTAATGGCCCAAGTGCGGGAAATAATACATATGCTCATTACATCAAAGAAGGAAGTCCTTGGATTATTGACCGAGGTGAGCCTGTTGAGATATTAAATAATGGATTACTTGTTCTTGGAATTGGCACGATATATTCATTTGATTTTGGATACGATCCATTTCAATTAACGATTCCTTCAGGGACTAAATTGATCGATTCCGGACAAGAATCTGCGGATTATGAGACAACTATTACCTGGACGTTAATATCCGCTGGAGTATTGTAGCCAGCTTGTAGAAGGTGAAGTTATGTGGAAAATAAGCAAGATGCTCGTTGCAAGCTTATTCATATTTTTAACGTATCCCGTTCCAGTTTCTTTTGCATCGGAAGCAGGGGCGATCCCATTTGAAGTATCGCCTATTCTGCCGGACAACCAGCATGGCGATGTAAGAGGCTATTTTGATTTAGATGCTGTTCCTGGGCAAAAGGATAAGATTTTTATCATGGCTAAGAACCTAAAGGATCACCAGATCACGGTAAAAATAACGCCATTTAATGCGATGACTTCAAATAATGGGGAGATTATTTATGATGTAAAGGCAAAGGAAGATCGGTTCATTGAGCTGCAAGTTGATTTCAAAAAGCACATTCAAAACGAAAGTCAAATAGTAATTCCAGCTAAATCGAGTGTGAAAATTCCTTTTGAGATTAGTCATCCTGACGCCGCAAAGGGCATGGCGCTTGGGGGAATACATGTAATTGCGGAAAATGAAGCTATAAGTGAAGAAAAAATCGAGCAGGAACATTCAACTTTTCAGATTAAAAACCAAATTGCCTATGTTATTGGGTTGAAAATCCAGTATCCAGAAAAGGCAGAACCTGATTTTTCATTTGGTGATGTCCGGCTCGATATTCTAGACGGGAAGCCCAAGCTGGTGCTAGAAATGAAAAACTCCGCTCCAGCGGTGATCAAAAATGCTAAAATCCAATATTCGGTGGCCGATAAGCGCGGGACGGTCATTCTTGATGGCACACTTCCCGAAGTTGGCATGGCGCCAAATACAAAGTTTGATTACCCTGTGCAATGGCTTGACGGTGAAATCAAATCTGGGGAATATGAGATCAGCCTTGCCGCTGAATATGGAGGCAAACAAATCACAGACACGAAACAGTTAGCTGTTGAAAAAACGGATGACGTAAAGGAATTCAATAAGCAGACGAAAGCTGAGGCAGCAGACACGGGGATTGCCTGGTGGAACTACCTGTTAACCGCACTGAATGCGATCGTGATTTTTCTATTTGTAGCTCGAAGGTTAAAGAAGAGGAAATAGCCCGTTTTGTTAAAAAAGGGGGTCTGACCATGGGAGAATCAGACCCCTTTGTCTTTCTAACGTCATGGTAGGTGTCTCATGGACAGAGCCCGAGCAAAAAGCAGCATGAGTGTCCATGATAGAGCGTCTCATGGACAGAGCTCGAGCAAAAAACAGCATGAGTGTCCATGATAGAGCGTCTCATGGACAGAGCCCGAGCAAAAAACAGCATGAGTGTCCATGATAGAGCGTCTCATGGACAAAGCCCGAGCAAAAAACAGCATGAGTGTCCATGATAGAGCGTCTCATGGACAAAGCTAGAGCAAAAAGCAACCTGAATGTCCATGAGCGAGCGTCTCATGGACAAGGCTAGAGCAAAAAACAGCCGGAGTGTCCATGATAAAGCCTCTCATGGACAGAGCCAGAGCAAAAAGCAGCCAGGGTGTCCATGATCAACCACTCACATCACACTCACGGACAAACCCCAGCACACAAACCAACCCCCCGCTAAAACCCCTAACCTAACAATTCTCCACATCCAAATCCGTCACCGGCCACCAGAAAAAGCCATCTTTTTCAAGAAGCTCATCTGCTTCCCGCGGACCCATCGTTCCTGATGAATAATTCGGGAAGTTCTCAGCTTTTGTGTTTTCCCACACATCCGAAATTTTATCAACAAAGCTCCAGGAAAGCGCAACCTCGTCCCAATGCGTAAAGTTCGTCGCATCACCGCGCATACAGTCATACAAAAGCTTTTCATATGCCTCAGGCGTATTGATGCCATCCACACCAGTATTGGAAAAATTAAGCTTAATCGGCGTGGCATCCATATGCTGCCCTGCTTTTTTGGCGTTCAAATAAAGCGTGATTCCTTCCTCAGGCTGAATATGGATCACTAGTAAGTTCGGGTTCAGTGTTTTTTCCGATTGATAATACAAATTCATCGGGATATCTTTAAACTGGATGACAATTTTCGTTGACTTGGCGGCCATTCTTTTTCCGGTACGGATGTAAAAAGGCACGCCCGCCCAGCGGAAATTATCGATTAATAGTTTTCCGGCCACAAAGGTTTCGGTATTGGATGCTGGATCCACATTATGTTCATCGCGATAATCTGGGACCTCTTGGCCTCCCATAACACCAGCACCATACTGGCCGCGGACAAAATGCTTCTTAACACCTTCGCCCTCCAATGGCCGCATCGCCCGCAATACCTTTACTTTTTCCGAACGGATTTCTTCCGTGTTCAGCCGAATCGGCGGTTCCATTGCAAGCAGGGCAACCATCTGCAGCATATGGTTTTGCACCATGTCCCTCAGAGCACCGCTTGTTTCATAATAGCGTCCGCGCTCCTCCACACCTAGCACCTCGCTTGAAGTCACTTGGATATTGGAAATATAGCGGTTATTCCACAGCGGTTCAAAAATGGCATTCGAAAACCGGATGACCTCGATATTCTGAACCATTTCTTTTCCAAGATAATGATCAATCCGGTAAATTTCTTCCTCGGAAAAAGCTTGCCTAATTTGTTCATTTAGCTGTTTAGCTGACTCTAAGTCATGCCCGAACGGTTTTTCAATAACTAGACGCTTAAATCCGGCCACATCGGTCAGTCCGTCTGATTTCAAATGCTCAGCAATCGTCCCGAAAAACTCCGGCGCCATCGCTAGATAAAAAATTCGATTGCCCTCAAGTTCGTAATGGTCGTCCAAATTCTCCGCAATATCCTTTAAGCTCATATACGAGCCAGAATCGGTCACATCATGGGAATGATAGTAAAAATGCGAGATAAATTCATCAAGATCTCCGGCATCTTTAATCGCTCCTCTAACGGAATCTTTTACATTTTGCTGAAATTCTTCGTTGGAGAGCGGTCTTCTGGCCACACCGATCACCGCAAAACTATCGGAAATTTTCCCCTTTTGTATTAATCGGTAAATGGACGGGAACAGCTTCCGCTTGGCGAGATCTCCAGTCGCTCCGAATATCATAATCAATGCCTTCGGTTTTTCATTATGTATCAAAGTATGTATCTCCTTTTTGAAAAATAATATATGACAATCTTAATCGTTTTTTAATTTTTAGAAAAGAAGTTTTGCTAGTCCATAGTTATTTTTTGCGGAAAATGAATTACTATCCGTATAGTTCCTTATGGTATAGTTAACGTATTGAGTAGGAGAAGGGAGTCATCTTATGGATGTGTTTTTCCTTGGAACAGGAGCGGGAGTACCTGCCAAGCTGCGCAATGTGACCTCGGTAGCATTAAAGCTGCTTGAAGAGCGTGGCGCGATTTGGCTTTTTGACTGCGGAGAAGCAACGCAGCACCAAATTCTTCGCACACCAATCAAACCGCGGAGAATTGAAAAAATTTTTATCACGCATATGCACGGCGATCATATATACGGCCTGCCCGGACTGCTGGCCAGCCGTTCCTTTCAGGGCGGGGATACCGAGCTGACTTTGTACGGACCAAAGGGAGTCAAGGATTATGTGCAAATATCTCTATCAGTCAGCCAGACTTATTTGAAATATCCGTTGACAATTATTGAAATTGACGAGGGTACGGTATTCGAAGATGAGCAGTTTATCGTTGAGGCACGCCTGCTTGAACATGGCATTCCATCGTACGGGTACAGAATCGTGGAAAAAGACAAGCCAGGCACGCTTTTAGCAGACAAGCTTACCGAAGCAGGCATCCAGCCAGGGCCTATTTATAAAAAAATAAAAAATGGCGAAAAAGTTGAACTAGAAGATGGACGAATCATCAATCCGGCAGATTTCGTTGGTCCTGCACAAAAGGGCCGTATTGTCACTATCCTTGGCGACACGAGAAAATGCGCGGCAGCCTACCATCTAGCGAAAAATGCCAATCTATTAATTCATGAATCAACATTCTCAGCTGGTGAGGAAAATTTAGCATACGAATATTTTCATTCAACAACATTACAGGCAGCAGACGTGGCAAAAGAAGCGGGTGCAAAAGCGCTCTGCCTGACTCATATAAGCTCAAGATATGACCGGAATGATTGGGCCATCCTTGTTCAGGAAGCGCAGACCATCTTTGCAGACACAGAAATAGCCGAGGATTTTAAAGAAATCCATATTCCGCTTGAAAAATAAATACGAAAGGAACAGCACACGATGAAAACGGTATACTTAATTCGCCACGCGGAAGCTGAAGGGCAGCCATTTACCGCTAATTTGACAAAAAAAGGAGTCAAACAAGCAGCAGACCTCGTAGCTTTTTTCAAAAATAAACCAATCGACTGCATTTATTCCAGCCCATATAAGCGTTCCCTTGATACCATTCGTCCGCTTGCAGAATCGCGCGGCTTGGAAATAAAGGAAGATCATCGTCTCGGCGAGCGGGTGCTCAGTTCTGCATACCTTGAGAATTGGCAGGAAAAGCTTAAGATGAGCTTTGTCGATATGGAGCTTGCTTTTGAGGGCGGAGAATCCAATCATGCGGCCATGGAAAGAGCAGGGTCTGTTTTAAGCGATGTCATCCAATCCGATGATGAACACATCATTCTTGTCAGTCATGGCAACTTAACAACCTTAATGCTTCGCCACTTCAACGAAAGCTTCGGCTTCGAACACCTCATGGACATGTCAAACCCAGATGTGTACGAAATCGTTATTGCTAATGAGCAAGCGACGCTAAAAAGAATCTGGAAATAAAGGCGTTTCTCGCTATAAAAAGAACCTAGATATAATAGATTGAAAAATATTTCTGAATTATTTTCTATTGACTAAACCTATTCTGGCATAATATAATCTACTAATAATTATTATATGAATATAAAGCCGCGAAGAGTTATATTAAGTCTTATTTCCCTGTAGCGAAGAGAGTCAGTGGCTGGTGAAAACTGACACATAGGTAAGATGAATTTCAGCTTGGAGCTTTTCTTTATCACTTAAGGCGATAAAGACGGTTTAAACCGTTAACATTTAGAGTGGAAAGTCACAGTCTTTCAAAAAGGGTGGTACCGCGTGAGTGATCACGTCCCTTTTTTTGGCTGTGGCTTTTTTGTTTTTCATGTTCGGGAAAAGCGGAAAAGCAGCACAATAAAATATGGCTCGATAAACAGGAAAACTCGCTCAACAAATTCAAAAACATCTAGAAATGAAAAGAGGGGAATAGTTATGCAGGAAAAACAACAATGGTCATCAAAGCTCGGTTTTATATTAGCATCAGCAGGATCTGCCATCGGGCTCGGAGCGATTTGGAAGCTGCCATACGTAACAGGAATGAGCGGCGGCGGAGCCTTTATTTTATTATTTATCATCTTTTCCCTGCTTGTTGGATTTCCGCTTTTGCTTGGTGAATTCGTCATCGGACGAAGCACGGGAAAGGAAGCTATTTCGGCCTATAAAGCGATTGCACCGGGGACGAAGTGGCATTGGATTGGCTATCTTGGCGTATTTACCTGTTTTCTATTATTATCCTTCTATAGCGTCATAGGCGGCTGGATTATCCTGTATCTTTTTAAAACAATTACAGGCACGCTTTCTGGCAACTATGAAGCGATGTTCGGAAGCACCGTATCAGATCCGGTTACGGTTGTCATTTTCCAGGGACTCTTTATGATCATTACGGTTGCCGTAGTAGCACGAGGGGTGCAGGCTGGGATTGAACGCGTAAGTAAAATAATGATGCCAGCGTTATTTGTGTTATTCATTATCCTGATCGTGCGCTCGCTCACCTTGGATAATGCCATGGCCGGAGTGGAATTCTTTTTAAAACCAGATTTCACAAGTTTAACTTCAGAAGGTATTCTATATGCGCTAGGGCAGTCCTTTTTCTCGCTTAGCGTCGGGGTTTCCGTTATGGTCACGTACAGTTCCTATTTATCTAAAAAGGAAAGCCTGCTGCAGCCGGCCATTTCGGTTGTCGTGATGAATCTATTTATTGCGATTTTAGCAGGATTGGCCATTTTTCCAGCGGTCTTTTCACTAGGATTCGAACCAGCAGCGGGACCGGGCTTATTATTCATTGTCCTGCCATCTGTCTTTGATCAAATAATATTGGGAAAATTATTCTTGATCCTTTTCCTTGCCTTATTCCTATTCGCGACGCTGACATCAGCTTTCTCAATGCTGGAAATCGTTGTCGCTGCTACAACAAGCAAAAGGGAAAAAGGCCGGGGTGCAATGTCCTGGATCGTTGGGGCTGCTATTTTCGCTGTCGGCATCCCATCCGCTTTGTCATTTAGCACACTGTCAGACATTACTTTTTTCGGAAAAAGCATTTTTGACAGCGCGGACTTTCTCGTCAGCAATATTCTTATGCCAATTGGTGCCCTGCTCATCTCCATCTTCGTTTCTTATAAAATGAAGAAGGACCTTTTAAAGCACGAGCTCATCCAGGGATCGAAGGGCTTAACAGCCGTATTCACCGTTTGGCATCTGCTTATGCGCTACATTGTGCCAGTTGTCATTATCGTCGTGTTCCTTGATTCACTCGATATTATTTAAATATAAAAAATGTTATAATGTCATTATTATTTTAGGGGAGTCATTGTGCGATGATCTCCCCTTTGTATTTTTTCTAGAAATACGAGAAATAGGGGATTTGCATGCTACTTCCAAATAAAATGATGGCAAAATATCCAGAAGCAGCTACGCTGATTCTAACTGCACTAATAACTGCGTTTGCAAGTGAACTAAAAGTCATCCCCTTCGATGGGGCCGCCTTTCGTTTTGGGTTGGGAAGTATTACATTTTTTCTGCTGATTCTCATTTGGCCGCCAGCATCGATCATACGAACAGGTCTCGTAACCGGGATAATCATTATTTGTTTTAGGACCGCGGAGGACTTTCTATTATATGAAATTCCTATGGGGGTCAGCATAAAAAGTCATCTGCCAACCTTTTTTTATTACTTTTTCTTTGCCCTTGGCCTGCATAAAATTAAAGTGGAAAGGTACAAAACATCTCCGCTGATTTTAGGTGCCTGGGCTGCCCTATTTGAATTTATTGGAAACAGTACAGAATACTTGACTCGCGAATGGATGATGAACGAGGAAAAGTTGGATATATGGACGTGGATGTTAATAGCCGGGGTGGCTATTTTCCGCAGTTATTTTGTTGTCGGGTTATATAGTTCTATTACCATTTCTGAACAAAAGAAACGGATGCAGGAAATGCTTGAAGTCAACTCAGAATTATATGGGGAAACACTTTACCTGCAAAAATCAATGAATCATATCGAGCAAATTACTGCTTCCAGCCATGAGTTATATCGACAATTAAAACAGCAAGAGCAGCACCAATTAAGCATTCAGGCATTAAAGATTGCCCAAGAAATTCATGAGGTGAAAAAAGATTCACAGCGAATTTTATCTGGGCTTACAAAGGTGACGAAGCGAGAACCGCATCGCTTTTTCCTGCTTTCCGATGTGATCCAGCTTGTCATTTCGGCAAATCAAAATTATAGTCATCTTTTAAAAAAGGATATTATCTTTCATATTGACTGTTCCGTAGATTATGAAACGAATCAGCAAATACCGTTGCTAGCCCTGTTGAACAATCTGACAGCCAATGCGGTTGAATCCATTACCGAAAAAGGCGAAATTCATTTTAAAATATTTGAGGAATCATCGTATACTTGTTTTGTTATTAAAGATTCTGGCAAAGGGATTCCAAAAGAGGAAGCTTCAATTATCTTTGAACCAGGATACACAACGAAATTTAACGTTCAAGGTGTGGCCGCAACGGGAATTGGCTTATCACACGTAAAAGAGATTGTTCAAGAGCTTCACGGGCAAATCCAGATCGAAACCCCAGAAAAAGGGGCTATTTTTCGAATCCTTCTCCCAACGAAAATGATACGAAAGCGAGTTGAATAAAACTGCGTTATTTTATTGTAGATGATGATATTGCAAGCAGAACGATGCTGAAGAAGATCATAGCCCAAGGTGAACTTGGTGTTGTCATTGGCGAGGCAGAATCCGGAGCGGATAGTCTTTCAGCGATCCTCACTGTTCATCCAGACGTTGTTTTAATCGACTTGCTCATGCCGGAAATGGACGGAATAGAAACGATTGAACAGTTGAGGCTAAAAGGATTCCAGGGCCAATTTATTATGATTTCTCAAATCGTTAATAAAGAAATGGTTGCAGAGGCTTATAAAAAAGGCGTTGAATTTTTTATCCATAAGCCAATTAACCGCATTGAAGTCCAGACCATTTTAAAAAAGACAGCCGATCAAATTCAGCTAAAACACTCATTATTAGTGATTCAGGGATCCTTTGCCCAAAACCATTTATCCACTGTGGTGAAAAAACAACAGCAAAGCGTCAAAGAGATTGTATTATCAATATTAAATGATATGGGGATTATTGGGGAGTCAGGAAGCGATGATATCATCCTAATGATGGAGTTTTTAATTCATGATAGCAATCAATCTGTTCAATTGCCGCCATTAAAAGATTTATATGAATCTGCTGCGGTTAGAATGGGAGCCGAAAATGTTAAAAAGGAATGCAAAGCAATCGAACAGCGGATTCGCAGAACCCTTTTAACAGCAGTTAATAATATTGCATCTTTAGGTTCGATCGATTATACGAATCCTGTGTTTGAATACTACGGCCCCCGCTACTTTGACTTTGAAACCATCAGAAATCAAATGATGTATTTTAAGGATGGCCGAAATGGGCCAATCAAGGTAAAAGTAAATATAAAAAAATTTCTGCAATCCCTCTATCATGACACGCTAGAAAAATATCATGAATGATAATGCAAATAAATTTATAGTCATATGAGATTATTTTTATGAGGGAAAATGTCGGATTATGTCGGATTTGATAGGTCACCCTTAAACTTAAGTATAATACTATCTCCAAACGAATTGGAAGCGTTTACTAAGTGAAGGGGTGACTAGATGAAGAAAAAGTTTAAATTTACTTTGGCCTATCAAATTCTTGCTGGATTAATTTTAGGAATAGCTGTTGGAGCCATTTTTTATGGAAACCCTGCAGTAGAAACTTACTTACAGCCAATTGGTACGATGTTTATTAATATGATCAAAATGATTGTTGTACCAATCATTATATCAACATTAATTCTAGGGGTTGCTGGAACAGGCGATCTAAAGCAACTAGGAAAACTTGGCGGAAAAACGCTACTATATTTTGAAATTGTAACAACCATTGCTATTATCGTTGGTTTATTGTCTGCTAATATTTTCCGACCAGGTGATGGCCTAGATATTTCATCACTTTCCAAAGGGAATATTGATCAATATCTAGAGACGACCGAAGAAGTACAAAATCAAAGTCATGGCGTTCTAGATATTCTTGTGGATGTTATTCCAAGTAATATTATTCAATCAATGGCTGAGGGAGATATGCTTCCGATTATATTCTTTTCCGTTTTATTCGGTCTGGGAATTGCGGCTATTGGTGAAAAAGGGAAACCCGTGCTTGCATTCTTCGAAGGTGTAGCAGATGCGATGTTCTGGGTAACCAATTTGATCATGAAGTTTGCACCATTCGGTGTATTTGCATTAATCGGTGTAACGGTTTCAAAATTCGGTTTAGAATCGCTGCTGCCACTTGGAAAATTAATGATTCTTGTATATGCAACCATGCTCTTTTTCATTGTTGTTGTGCTTGGCGGTATTGCGAAGCTGGTGGGCATTAATATTTTCCACTTGGTCAAAATTTTAAAGGACGAACTGCTTTTGGCCTATTCCACTTCCAGTTCGGAAACTGTATTGCCGAAGGTTATGCAGAAAATGGAAAAGTTCGGCTGTCCAAAAGACATTGTTTCGTTTGTCATACCTACCGGCTACTCCTTTAATCTCGATGGATCTACCTTATACCAAGCTCTTGCAGCGCTTTTTATTGCGCAAATGTACGGGATTGATTTAAGCATCACAGAGCAAATCACGCTTGTATTGGTATTGATGGTAACATCCAAAGGAATCGCAGGTGTACCGGGAGTTTCCTTCGTAGTTCTGTTAGCAACCTTAGGAACTGTCGGAATCCCGCTTGAAGGACTGGCCTTCATCGCTGGAATCGACAGACTGCTCGACATGGCACGTACCGTTGTCAACGTCGTCGGCAATTCATTATCTGCCGTCGTCATGTCAAAATGGGAACGCCGATTTGATTCCAAAAAAGAAGTTGTTTACTACGAATCATTTAAAAAGCTAGCGTAAGATCGATGCCTGTCCCCGCTTAGAAATTTGTCGAGTTTGACAAATTTCTGGCGGGGGCAGGCTTTTTTTGGGGGATTGCGAGTTCATTCTGACAGGTCAGGGGATGAACCTCGCAAACTAGTCAGAAAGGCGGGTTCATTCTGACAGGTCAGAGGATGAAACTCGTAAACCAGTCAGAAAGGCGGGTTCATTCTGACAGGTCAGAGAGGAAACCTAGCAAACTAGTCAGAAAGGCGAGCTCATTCTGACAGGTCAGAGCGGAAACCTTGTAAACTAGTCAGAAAGGCGGGTTCATTCTGACAGGTCAGAGCGGAAACCTCGCAAACTAGTCAGAAAGGCGGGTTCATTCTGACAGGTCAGAGAGGAAACCTCGCAAACTAGTCAGAAAGGCGAGCTAATTCTGACAGGTCAGAGAGGAAACCTCGTCAAGTCCAAACAATTGTGTAAATTGCTTCTACAATGTTTACACCTTTTATTTTGTATTTAGTTTTAATTTTGGATAATTGGAAGGGGGTACCCCCTTCCAATTATCCAAAATTTTCGCTTCGCG
>Ga0182742_1004222_pt1 | contig 13226 bp, 17 predicted proteins | sample eDN5th37CBELigMG_FD_128880 | JGI IMG/M metagenome (GOLD analysis project Ga0182742, IMG submission 128880) | Enriched Miracle-Growth compost microbial communities from Emeryville, California, USA - eDNA 5th pass 37_C BE-Lig MG (version 2)... ... | reverse complement strand
TGACGATCAGTAATCAAGAGTTGTCCTTCTAGATCTAAATCATAAAGGGCTCCCTCAATTACAACCTTTAGGTTTTCAAATACGGTTGGATCAAACATAAAATATACCTTCCTTTTTGGTATAAAGGGGGAAATCCCCCTATCATTATCTAAAATAAGCCTACAGCTTTTCCGTCTTCAGAAACATCCATATTAAGTGCTGATGGCTTCTTTGGTAGCCCAGGCATCGTCATGACATCACCCGTTAGAGCTACAATAAATCCAGCGCCGATAGATGGTCTAAATTCACGTATAGTAATGGTAAAATCCGTTGGTCTTCCGAGCAATGTTGGATCATCTGAAAGGGAGTATTGAGTTTTCGCCATACAAACTGGAAGATTGCTCCACCCGAATTTTTCAAAATCAATCATTTGTTTTTTCGCTTTATTCGAGAACTCAACATCTTTTGCCCCATAAACAGTTTTAGCAATTGCCTTTACTTTCTCTTCAATTGAAGCAGATAATTCGTAGATTGGGGCATAGTGATTTTCACCATTTTCGATTGTATCGAGTACCTTCTTAGCAAGCTCCACTCCACCTTCGCCGCCTTTTTCCCAAACTTCTGTAAGTGCAACAGGATAAGAGTGTTCCGCACACCAAGATTCGATTTTTTCAACTTCTTTTTCAGTATCCGTAACGAAACGGTTAATCGCCACTACAAATGGCAATCCGAAAGCTTGAATGGTTTCAATATGTTTTTGAAGATTCTCTAAACCTTTCGCTAAAGCTTCCACATTTTCTTCAGTTAAATTTTCCTTTTTAACGCCACCATGCATTTTTAAAGCTCGGTTAGTTGCAACAATCACAACTGCCTCTGGCTTAATTTCTGCATATCTTGCTTTAATGTCGAGGAACTTCTCGGCTCCAAGATCAGCACCAAAACCACCCTCTGTTAACACATAATCAGCTAATTTCGCCGCCATTTTTGTGGCAATTACACTATTACAGCCATGAGCGATATTAGCAAAAGGGCCACCGTGAATAAGAGCTGGTGTGTGTTCGAGTGTTTGAACTAAATTTGGTTTAAGAGCATCCTTTAATAAAAGGGTAAGCGCGCCCTCTGCTCCTAGGTCTGCTGCTGTGACCGGTTGTTTATGTATATTATAAGCCACTACTATTTTTGATAGTCTTCGCTTCAAATCTTGTATGTCTGTTGCTAGACAGAATATCGCCATAATTTCTGATGCAACGGTAATATCAAATCCATCCTCACGAGGCACACCTTGAGTAGGTCCTCCCAGCCCTACTACAACATTTCGTAGCGCACGGTCATTTAAATCAACAACGGGCTTCCATGTGACACGTCTGACATCAATTTGAAGTTCATTTCCTTGATGAATATGGTTGTCAATTAATGCAGATAGTGTGTTATTTGCAGTTGTAATCGCATGAAAATCTCCTGTAAAATGCAGGTTGATGTCCTCCATTGGGATCACCTGTGAATATCCGCCACCCGTTGCACCGCCTTTAATTCCCATCGTTGGTCCTAGGGATGGCTCTCTCATCGCAACCATTGCGCTTTTTCCAAGTTTAGCAAGTCCTTGTCCAAGTCCAACAGTGACTGTCGATTTTCCTTCCCCCGCCGGCGTAGGATTAATGGATGTTACGAGGATGACTTTACCATCCTTTTTTTGTTCAAGACGCTTCATCACGTCTAAGGAAATTTTTGCTTTGTAATGACCATAGGGTTCTAGTTCTTCTTCAAGTAAATCTAACTGTTCTGCAATTTCCTTAATTGGCTTTAACTCAGCCTCTTGAGCAATTTCAATATCAGACTTATACTTTGTTGATAAACTCATGCACAATACCCCCAAGACAATTTTAGTGAACAAACTTCCCATACTCCTATATCTTACCTTATTTGATACATCGGTATAAAGTGAAACTTCTATTTTTACCCCTTACTCTTTAGTGCATAAAACAAGTAAAGATTTTTTATTTGATATTCCTGTGTGAATTGTTGTAAAATTTCAATTATAAGAAACTAGGAGATGATAGGATTGCCAATTAATATCCCTCATGATTTACCTGCAAAAGAAGTATTAGAATCTGAAAATATATTTGTAATGGATGAAGATCGTGCTTACAGTCAGGATATTCGTCCACTTAATATAGTAATCTTAAACATTATGCCAGAAAAAGAACGAACAGAAACCCAGCTCCTTAGACTACTTGGAAACTCCCCATTACAACTGAATATTACATTGTTATTCCCAGAAACGCATGTTGCTAAAAACACGGGAAAGAATCACCTTGATAAATTTTACACCTCCTTTTCTGCCATTAAGCACAGAAAGTTTGATGGGATGATCATAACTGGTGCACCGATTGAGCATCTTTCGTTCGAGGATGTGAACTATTGGGAAGAGCTAAAGGAAATTATGGATTGGACGAAAACCAACGTAACCTCGACATTACATATTTGCTGGGGTGCACAAGCGGGGCTTTATTATCATTATGGGGTTAAAAAATACCCGCTATCTGAAAAATGTACGGGTGTGTTTCACCACCATTTAGTTAATAAGGATGTGAAATTGGTTCGCGGCTTTGATGATTTATATTATGTACCGCATTCCCGGTTTACTGAGGTAAAACTTGAGGAAATTGAAAATACTGAAGAATTGACACTTTTATCTTTTTCAAATGATGCAGGTGTGTGCCTAGTTGCTTCAAAAGACGGAAAACATATTTTTCTTACTGGCCATCCTGAATATGATGTTAATACGTTAAAAGAGGAATATGAACGTGACCTCGCTAAAGGTAAAGTCATTATTCCTGTTAATTATTTTCCAAACAATGACCCGGCCAATCCACCGGTTCACAGCTGGAGATCACACTCTTATCTATTGTTTGCAAATTGGCTCAATTATTATGTTTATCAAGAAACTCCATATGACTGGGAATAATAGAAGGTATCTCGGACTCGAGATACCTTTTCTTACGCTTTTTTTAAAATAAACACCCACATAAACGATAATGCTTGTTTTAGTTCTTTGGGTAATCCCTTCGTTGTTTCGATTTTCACAGCATCCTTATAAACAGGCTGACCATCAACTACTCGCCAGCCATTTTCAGATGCCAATTGCTCAAATTCCCAAGGCATCATCGTATTTTGGATGACGGTATCCCCGTACAAGCGTTGATATGCATGTTGCCTTGGTCCTGCCGTAGGACCTAATAGCCCAACACAAAAGATACCTCCTGGTTTTGTCACACGCCTGATTTCGTTAATTGCTTGTAGTGGTTGCTCTGTCCACTCAATTGAGTTAATTGCCATGATTCCTGAAAAAGTTTCATTCTCAAAAGGTAGATTTGTCAAATCACCTTGTGTAAATGAAAGGTTTTCAGATTGACTTCTCTTATTGGCTTTTTCAATCATCTCAGCTGAAATGTCAACCCCAACTACTTGAAACCCAAGCTCAGAAAGTAAATATGACCCGTAACCGTCACCACAGCCTGCATCCAAAATATGAGCTTTATCCGCTAGGTGCTTTGAAAAAAAAGGAATAATTGTGGAGCGGCTTCCGGAATTCCACATAACTTGACTTTGCTTACTCCAAAAGTCAGCACGACCATCCCATTGCTTTTCAGCTTCCTTATGCCATCTGAAATCGCCCATCCTGTTCACCCTCTCTAACTTATAGATGTTCTTTAAGATTATATTCCCGTAATAGTCCTTCTAATTTAATTGCTTTGCCAATATCACCTTTCATTTTTAATTTCCCTGTCATAAAAGCAGCAGTTCCACCTAGTTTTCCTATTAAGAAATTTTTAAAGTTTACTAGTGATAAAATTAGCGTGCAATCTGCCCCTTCAGTAGCCTCTGATATCTTTGCCTGACCACCTTCGACCTTAAGTTGAAAGATTGCTTCTTCATTTCCCGTAATATTAAACTGATAAATCACATTAAGACCTTCAATAGGTCCCGGGTTTTGGTTAATCACTTCTTCTATTCTTTGCATCAATTCAGATAATGTGTAACTCTCAATACCATTTGTCATGTTAGCATCCTCCCAAATATTTTTAATTATTAACATTGAGTACGAAATCGTATTCCTCCTACAGAAATAGATTATTCCTGCATTCCAAGATTCACAAATGCAGAAATAACGATTCGGTTTAACAATCTAGATATCCCCTCAAAATCAATTGTCTCTTCTTCATTGTTAAAAAAGTTTTGCATAATGACTTCATTAATTGCACCAACCATTGCTTGGGCCACGATTCGCATTTCTATCTTTGAAACAGTTTTCGGCAGCTCTGCCTGAACTGTTTGCAGAATAATTGATGCAAACACTTGGTGAGACCTTTGGCGCACCATTTCAACATTCCGCGACACTCCAACTGATTCAACCAATAATATTTGTGCAACATGTTTATTTTCAAAACAAATTTGGATATACCGATTAATCCCAGCAAACGCTTTGTAAGACATGCTTTCTTCTAGTGAGATTGCTAGTTTCACTTCCTCAGACATTTCGTTGCCAAGCTGTTCAAACAAAGCAACCATGATATCTTCCTTACTTTTAAAATGCTGATAGAAGGTTGTCTTTGAAACTCTCGCCATTTCGACAATTTCAAGTACAGATGTCTTTTGATACCCCATTTCTGTAAATAGCCTAAGTCCAGCAAATAAAAGTTTTTCTCTTGCCTCTATCGGCATTTCCTTTACAAATAACAAATCAATCCATCCATTCTTTTAGTACGTGTACGTATCAAGCATTCTTTTCTATTATACAACCTGGTTATATATGGTTCAATCCAGTTTTTCGAAAATTATAAAAAAAGGAGAAAAGGCATATTGCCTTTTCTCTTACATTTTAATTATTATTTAGTATTTTTGCCGGAAATTCAAATTCTATTTTTCCTGTTTGGTCATTCCATTTAAGATATGCATCAAATGTTTTGCTATCTTTTTTAAATCCTTTTATTAAATTAGTTTTATTTGCTGAAAGTAATTTTTGAATATTTGTTTTCGTAATTGTTTTACCTAAGATCTTTCCTGAAATTGTGAATTGGCAGCCTTTTGTTTTATAGTTTGCACAACCATAAAATTTACCTTTATTGATAACCTCACCACCACATTTTTTACAGGTTCCTACAACTGTTCCGATGTCTTTTTTATTATACGAGCTGTTTTGGGAACTAACATTTTCTATCTTGATATTTGAGAAATCCCATGTATCACTTTGTACTTTTGCATCATCCACAATTTTTTGAGAAAGCTTCTTCGTCTGAATCATAAATGATGCAGGCGAAGCTTTCCCTTGTCCTATTTCATGAAGACGCTGTTCCCATTTCGCTGTCATTTCAGGAGATGCAAGGATTTTTTCACCAATCACATCGATTAATAGAATCCCTTTTTCTGTTGCAAATACTTGGTTTTTCTCTACCTTAATATAGTTCCGTTGTTTTAACATAGTGATAATACCCGCGCGTGTTGCTTCGGTGCCAAGACCTTCTGTTTTAGCAAGAATTTTCTCTAACTCATCATTGTCAATATGCTTACCAGCCGTCTTCATTAAGGTAATCAACTGTCCTTCAGTATAGCGTTTCGGCGGCTGTGTTTTCCCTTCTTTTGTGTAACTGTTTTCGACTACCCCTGCTTCGTCCTTTTCTAGGGGTGGCAAGATTACATCCTCATCCTTTGAATTATCCTGGAAGAGTACCTTTCTCCACCCTTCCTGAAGCATTACCTTTCCCTTTGTTACAAATTCAGCACGTTTATCCACTAAAGTTTTTACGGTTGTATAGTTAAAAATAGCAGGCTTATAGTGCGCGGCAATCAAACGTTTAACGATTAGATCGTAAATCTTCTTCTCATCACCGGATAGCTTTTCAGGATTCGGAACCTGCTCAGTTGGAATAATTGCATAGTGATCAGTCACTTTTTTCTCATTAACGTAACGTGAATTATTCATTATTGACACATTAGGTGTTGGAAAAAAATCCTTGTAGTCTTCCAGTTTATTAAGCTTTGAAAAAATTTCTGGTATTGTCTGTGCTTCCCCTTTTGTTATATAGCTTGAATCCGAACGGGGATAGGAAATAATCCCTTTTGTATATAGACTTTGTGCGACATCCAATGTTTTTTTTGGTGAGAATTTAAACGCTTTGTTTGCGGTTGCCTGAAGACTCGACAAATTAAATAGTAAAGGAGGCTGATATTCTTTCTTCTCTATTTCCACTTCAGCAATTTCCGCAGGCTTATCCCGACAAAAAGCCGCAATCCTCTCAGCCATGTCTTGTGAAGAAAGCCGTGATTCATTATCTTTTATCCATTTCCCCTCATAGTGCTTACCATTCACTTGGAACTTGGCAAATACCTCCCAAAATGGCTCAGATTTGAAATTAGCAATTTCTTTTTCACGTTTAACAATCAAAGCCAAAGTAGGAGTTTGAACTCTTCCTGCTGAGAATACATCAGATACTCCTTTTTGCTTCAGCAGTAATGTGTAGACTCTAGATGCATTCATCCCAACAATCCAATCTGCACATGCCCTAGCCTTCGCTTCATAGTATAGATTCCTAGTATCCTCCTCCATTAATAGATTTTGAAATCCATCATTCACAGCTTTTTCCGTTAAAGATGAAATCCATAATCGTTTTATCGGCTTACTTACATTGGCCATTTCAATAATATTACGGATAATTAGTTCTCCCTCACGTCCAGCATCACCTGCATGAATGATTTCCGTTACTTCAGTTTTTCGAAGGAGATTTTTTATAATGGTAAACTGTTTCCATTTTGACTTCATGACCCGATATGAGAATTGGTCGGGGATGAGAGGGAGTGTTTCAATTCTCCATTTTTTCCAGGCAGGATTATATTCTTCGGGTGGAAGCAACTCACAAATATGACCGACTGCCCATGTAAAGTAAGCACCCTTAGGAAATATTGGATCTGGCGAAACCTCAATAAACCCTTGAGATTTTTTACTCCTAAATGGAGCCGCAAGCTTCATCGCTTGGTCTGGTTTTTCCGCGATAATAACCTTCATCTTATTCCTCTTTTCAATTACACTACTATGATTATTTTATCAAAACTTTAGGATTCATAGAAATACAGATTTTGGTGGGAGAGTATGAGAGGCAGATAGGAGGGATAATTAAAGTTAAAAAACCATTCAAGATGGTTTTTTAACTTCATTTATTTGGAGATACATATGCAATGGTTCGACAATATGATGGATAGAGATAACAGTTAAATCACCATGCTGTACCGTGCCTACGGCAAGGCGTCGTTGATCATCCTCGACTATGAAAGGAGTTTCATGATCTGCAGACATTATACTTTCACATATGGATAATATTTTTTTATACAAAAAATCCTTATTGACCTTGGTGCTATTCGAATTTGAGGTAAACCTGATAATGATTTCTTTCCCATTGTAATTGTGTCTAAACATAATAGTAGCCTCCATCCAACAGTAATGATAAAACGCTTTCAATTTCATGTTTTTTGAAATATGAATCGATAATCGTATTGGACACCTCAAACTTTTCTTTCTATCATTATATCAAATAATGGAATTTCTTCAATAATTATTCGAATATACAAAAATATTTAAGAATTTTAACATTTCCCCTCTTCTTTGTCACAAATATCTTCCAATAATACGTAAAAAACCCTTTATTCCCTTGACTTAACACGATTTAGGTTGTATATTAATATCATCATTTAGCTAGTAGTTAAGTATTTTTTTTACAATATTATTATTTTTAAAGATACATAAATATGTAGCTAATTGATAAAATTTTTACGATGCACGGTTGTGCCGAAGGTTTAGGAGGAAAAGCATAATGCAAAACGGTAAAGTAAAATGGTTTAACAATGAAAAAGGATTTGGCTTCATCGAAGTTGAAGGCGGAGACGATGTATTCGTACACTTCACAGCTATCCAAGGTGAAGGTTACAAATCTTTAGAAGAAGGTCAAGAAGTTTCTTTCGAAGTTGTTGAAGGAAATCGTGGACCTCAAGCTGCAAACGTTGTAAAGCTATAATTCTTACATTTTAACTTAACAATGTGAAACCAAGGCTGATTTTTTATCAGCCTTTTCTTTGGGCTCTTTCTACCGAAAAGAGCCCTTTTTACGTACATTATGATAGTTTCTCTCCATATGCCTTCAGCTTTTGACCAACCGTGCAGTTTTTAATACAGAAGTTTTGGGCATAGCGTTTGCCATGTTCTTTGCGAAAATATTCTTTTACAAAACAATCTTGGCAATAGGTGTCAAGTATTTCACCAACTTCCAATATAAGTTCCTTCCGTTTCATGAAAAAAATCAGCTCCTATTTTCATCGGTATCGCCCACTCGAATCCATCCCAATCAAATTCACCTACTTTATGAGTATGATGAATAGGCTTAATTACTTACCCTTTTATTTCAATTTTACTCGAAACAATGGTTCCTTCTAGCGCCTGTGTAGCAAGTCTATCTGCTTCTGCATTCTGTTTCCTGCCAATCGGATCATAGATTGGATGAATCCCTAACTTTTCAATTCTCTCCTCTATCCTATCCAGCCACCTATTCAGGTTCTCCTCAAAGCACGGCCATTCCCCTGACAATTGTTTTAATACAACATGGGAATCCCCTTTAAATGTGACAGTTGCATGCTGTACTCCTATTTCCTCAAGAGTATTTAAAAGTAACCAAAACGCTGCGTATTCCGCCTCATTATTTGATTCCATTTCTTCAAATACTTCATTTACTCTAACCCGATATGGCTTTTTACTTTGGGAATAATATATAGCAACACCTAAGCCGGCCTTACCTGATTGAATATCAAACCCGCCATCGAAATAAGCAATAACATCCTGAGGTTCCGTTTCAACTACTTTCATCAATTTAATGATTTCTTTTTTCGTCCATTTTGTATGTCGCTCATCATAAAATACGATTTCTTTTGTGCGTCCAGTTCGTTCAAAGTCATCTGCTAAGAGCAATGCCTCTTCCGCAGATACTTCATCCGACATTAAGGTTATCACTTGGTTTTTTGGCGTTTTATAAGTCCATTCCAGCTTAAGTTTCATCATGCTCATCCTCTCTAGTGGAACGTATCTTCATTTTTCCTAATTTTTTACTCATTATACACTTTTTCCATTAGGTTATGTACTTCCACTTTTATTCGTATCGTACTATAATAAACCTTTGACAATTAAATGAAGTCCTTTCGCGGTTCGTAAACTCCCGCGTTATCAAAACTATAGGAGGTAATAGTATGTATAACGAGATTCTTTGGTTCATTTTTGCACTTGTCAATTTTATTTTAGTCTTAACGATTTACCGCATTTTTGGAAAATCCGGATTATTTGTTTGGATTGGTTTTTCTACCGTTATAGCAAATCTGCAGGTTGTAAAAACGGTTGAGCTATTTGGATTAACTGCTACCCTCGGTAATATTATGTATGGAACAACTTTCTTAATTACTGATATTCTGAATGAAAAGTATGGAAAAAAGGAAGCGAAAAAAGGTGTTTGGCTTGGCTTTTTCACACTGCTTTCCATGATTGTTATCATGCAGTTTGTTCTTGCGTTTGACCCGCATGAGGTTGACTTTGCTCAAGGGTCGTTGGAAACAATTTTTGGACTTCTTCCACGGATTGCCTTAGGAAGCCTTCTTGCGTTTCTGATCAGTCAGTATTCAGATGTAATTATTTATTCAAAAATTAAAGCTCGATTTCCAAAGGATAACCAACTTTGGATACGGAATAATGGTAGCACAATGATTAGCCAACTACTTGATACATTAATCTTTACAAGTGTTGCATTCTTAGGTGCATATCCGTTTGACGTATGGATTGAAATTTTCATAACGACATACTTTATTAAATGGTTAGTTGCTTTAATCGATACACCATTTATTTATATCGCTAGAAGATTTCATAAAAATCCATAATAAACGTGAGAGAACAGGATGTCTGCGAGTAGACGTCCTGTTCTTATTATCTTCACAACTTTACATGATTAATGATAAAATAGGCATTATTTAGTATATTTTGGAGGCATTAGATGATCGAAGTGTATATAGATGGTGCAAGCGCTGGTGACCCTGGTCCTTCTGGTGCTGGGGTTTTTATTAAGGGAAATGGTGTCGTGGAAAAACATTCGATTCCTCTTGGGATTATGACGAACCACGAAGCTGAATACTATGCTCTTTTAAAAGGTCTTGAAATTTGCATCAAGAATGACTACAGGGTGGTATCGTTTCGAACGGATTCACAACTGGTTGACCGAGCGATAGCAAAGGAATACGTCAAAAATAAAAAATTCGCTCCTTTGCTTGAAAAAGCATTGCTACTTTCTAATGAACTTGACCTTTTTTTTCTTAAATGGATCCCAAGCGCACAAAATAAAGTGGCTGATGAATTAGCAAGACAAGCCATCCGAAAAAATGAAACTTAGAAACCCTTGGACTGTCTTGTCCAAGGGTTTTATGCCATTATATTTCGTTCTTCTACAAAACGAATTGCTTGTTTTCGACTTTGGATTTGATTTTCCTTCAGCATCTCTAATAAAGATATGAAGAAGCTTCCATCAAATTCCTTTTGGGCCTTTAAAGTGATTTCAATTGCAACATTGACAATTTCGTCTGTTGCATTGGTATATTGCTGACCAAATGTAATGAAGCCAACTGCGTCCTCTCCAAAGTTAAAACCCTTTTGCGCCAAGAATTGTAAATATTCATTTACTTTTTTTTCTAGTTTAAACAATAGACCCCAACCCCAACAAAAAATTCTACCCTAATAATATCGCACTTTTTGTCGAAATACTACGATTTTTTTGTTAAAAAATGGGCTATTGTACCTGCAATCATTCCAAATATTGCTCCACCAAGTACTTCTTCTGGCTGATGGCCAAGTCTTTCTTTTAATCTCTGTTCCTTGTTATCATGGTAGTGATGGTCCTTTTGTCCTGCTAATCGCTCTATTTCTTCATCAAGCTCGTTCACCTTAATAGTGAGTTCACCTGATTGGCGGCGGATACCTTGTGCATCATACATTACGATTAAGCCAAATATGGTTGATAATGCAAAATCTATCGTGGGAATACCCCTTTTCAACGCAATAAAAGTTGCAAGAGAGGATACGCCAGCTGAGTGCGAGCTTGGCATGCCACCCGTTTCAAAAAAAGTACCCCAATCCCATTTTCCGGTTTTGGCTTTTTTAATTGGAATTTTTAAAAATTGAGCAAGCCCAATTGTAAGTAGCGCAGTATAGATTCCTTTGTTCACGATTCTCACCTCATGGTTAGTTTCATGTATCACCTCATTTTCTATTCAAGACATATTCCAAATTAGGATGGAAATAATACGAAATGGAGGTGACATATCATGGCACAAAAAGGAAACAACCGCGGAAAAGCTCCAAAAGGCGTAAACCCTCAAGGTCATAATGAAGATACCGAATTTTCTATGGAACCAAAAAGTGAGCTTGAAAACAAAGCAAAGAAATCAAATACAAAAAGATAAGGTATTTGTGAGATGCCCTGTGATTGGTTGTGATCACGGGGCATCCTTGTTGTACGGATGAATCGCATAGGCGATCAGCCGAAAAATTTTCATAATAGCCATATTTATTATTTATCAGCTATAAAATTTATTTATTGGCCATAAACTCAAATTAACAGCCATAAGCAACATTTTTAATCTTAACGTCTCCAATAAAATCAAAAAAAGAGCACTCAAATTGAGTACTCCATTAACTAATAAATTGATCCAAGCCTTTAAATTCAAGCTCCGAGAACTTTTCATGTACTTTTTCACGGTTAATTTGGATTAATGCATCATCAAGTGAGCAATTAATCGGAACTTCGCAATGAATTCTCGCCAATCTACGCGATAAATGTAACATTTCCAGATCCTCTTTGATTTTTGTCTTTTGCGCTTTTGTTAAATTTTCTACATTTTCAAGAATACCTTCAATTGACCCGAACTGTTGAAGTAGTTTAAGTGCTGTTTTCTCACCGATCCCTCTAACACCCGGATAATTGTCGCTTGTATCACCCATTAATGCCTTAAGGTCAACCATTTGCTGAGGAGTAATGCCTTTTTCTTCAAGAAAGCTTTCACTCGTGTACTCTGCGTAATTACCGATTCCTTTTTTCATTATTAGAACCGTAATATTTTCATCAAGCAATTGCAAGATGTCTTGGTCACCAGTCAAAATGATCACATCAGAATCTTGGCCATATTGTTTTGCTAGCGTACCTATACAATCATCTGCCTCATATCCAGAAAGTCCCACATTTGGAATATCAAAGGATTCAACTACATCCTTCACTAAATCAAATTGTGGAATTAACTCTTCCGGTGGTGCGCCACGATTTGCTTTATATCCATCATACATTTCTGTACGGAATGTAGAACTGCCCATATCCCAACAACAAATAACATGTGAAGGCTTGTACTTATTAACGGCAGTCATCATATGTTTTACAAATCCGTGAATCCCATTTGTTGGAACCCCTTTACTATTTACCATAAAATATCCACTCATTGCCGTTGCATAAAAAGAGCGAAACAATAATGCCATCCCATCTATTAACATAATCTGTTTTTTCATCGCATATCCTCCCTTTCAGCAAAAATCATCATAAATAGAATTATAACATATATCTAAAGTGCATTTGTTTGTATCTTCCTTCCATGTGCACAAAAAAGCCCTCTTACACAAGAGGGCTCACATTTATTTACTTTTCATTTTTTCTGCTTCAATTTCAGCATAGGAAGCAAAATGATAAGGGGTAGTCCCTTTACCATCTTGCTTTTTATCTTTTTTCGAAGCAGATTGTTTATCGGTTTTCACATGCATGTCTCCTTTATTAGAGATTATGGTTAGTATTAACCCAACATGCATCATTTATTTGCGGAATGCGTACTCCTTCACCATATCAGCGGTTACAAGCTTCCTCAATGGTACAATTCCTTTTTTTGCAAGTTTGTTCATTTCATTCGTCACTCTATTGATTTTATCAACGGTGAATTCTTTGTTTTGTTTTGCTAAAGCAACTGCCTCATCAATAAATAGTTCTCTTTGTTGCTCTAGTCCCACGAATGTTTTAACAATTTCGTGCTGTGATTTTGAATGTTTTGTGATTGCTTCATGGACGTTTGACATTATTTCTCCTCCGTTGTATCAGTCTTCATTAGTTTAACAATATGGGGTTTAGGCGTCCAACAATTGA
>Ga0182742_1004221_pt1 | contig 13228 bp, 13 predicted proteins | sample eDN5th37CBELigMG_FD_128880 | JGI IMG/M metagenome (GOLD analysis project Ga0182742, IMG submission 128880) | Enriched Miracle-Growth compost microbial communities from Emeryville, California, USA - eDNA 5th pass 37_C BE-Lig MG (version 2)... ... | reverse complement strand
ATGCCAACTCGTTTCTGACTACCCTCCCTCGGAATCTTGTGAACCTGTCAAAATACGAATCCCTTTCTGACTCCTCTCCCTCGTAATCTTGTAAACCTGTCAGAATGCCAACTCGTTTCTGACTCCTTTCCCTCAAAATCCTGCGAACTTGTCAAAATGCAGCCCCTTTTCTGACAACTCTCCCTCGTAATCTTGTGAACCTGTCAAAATGCGAATCCCTTTCTGACTCCTCTCCCGCGTAGTCTTGTGAACCTGTCAGAATGCCAACTCGTTTCTGACTACCCTTCCTCGTAATCTTGCGAACTTGTCAAAATACGAATCTCTCTCTGACTCCTCTCCCTCAAAATCTAGCCAACCTGTCAAAATCCACCTCCTTTTCTGACTCCTCTCCCTCAAAATCTAGCGAACCTGTCAAAATGTGACCCCTTTTCTAACTACTCTCCCTCGGAATCTAGCTAGCCTGTCAAAATGCGTCCCGTCCCGTCTCGACCCGAACCACCCCCGCTCAACCAACAAAAAAAATAGCAGGCCAACGAATATCCCTACATCCGCCCTGCTATTTCCACAATTCAACAAAACCCCGTTATCCCACACGCTTCCCGAGCTTTCTCCCACCTTGCCTAACCGTAATAACCGCAAACGGTATGACCAGCAGGGAAATCGCCGTTACAGCCAACCAGCCAACAGACTCCCATATATGGCCGACAAGGGTTCCACCCGTGGCGACGCCGATATAATAGCATACGAGATACAAACTTGATGCACCTGCTTTATGATGGGTGGCCCGCTCATTAACAATGGCGGCCATGATGGAATGCGACACGAAAAATCCCAAGCAGACCAAGCAGAGACCCACAATCACCATCCCAAGCGATTGAATGTTGGTCATCAGCGTTCCGCAAATTAAGATAATGATTCCAACCGAAACAATCGTTGTTTTTTTCACATGAATCGAAATCCGGCCCGCTACCATTGCCCCAGTGGTCCCTGCAAAATAGGCCAGATAGGTAAAAGATATATTTGAGACACTTAAATGAAACGGTTCTTTTTCAAGATAGAACGGCAGGAATGTCCAGACGCCTGTAAACGAAAACTGCAGGAGGATCCCCATGAGAAAGGCTGGAATGAGCATAGTATTCCCCACATGGGAGAACATGCCTGCCAAGTCATTTTTCATCGAGCGTTCGCTCGGCGCAAAGAAATACGACTTTGGCAATATAAGAAAGTAAATGACAAATAAAACGGCCTCCAGAGCGAGTAAGGCAAACAGGGAAGTTTGTAGGCTGGTTACGTCCGCAATTGTCCCAACAAAAATTCGCCCAATTGTTCCTCCAATCGCATTTGCCGCTATATACATCGTAATGCCGAGTCCTACACTTTTTGAATCTACCTCATCACTGATATAAGCAATGGCAGCTGCCGGCAAGCCGGCCATAAAAATCCCCTGGATAAAACGGAGAACCAAGAAGAGTTCAAAGCTATGCACAAGCGGCATCACAGCCAACGGCAAAAGTGTGCAAAGCAATGTAATGTGCATAATAGGAATTCTTCCAACCCGATCTGATAGAAAGCTGAAAAATAATAGTCCGATAACCATAGAAATGACGGCAGCTGAGATAGACAGTCCAGCTGTTGCAGAGCTGACGGAATAAGTGCGGGCCAATAAAGGAGTGATCGGCTGAACAAAATAGAGATTGGCAAAGTTAATGATAGATGCAGCAGTTAAAGCAATGATGATTTTTTTAAAACCGGCATCACGAAAGGTATATTTCTCATGACTGTGTGTGATTGATGCAATTGCGCCCAAATTTTTCACCTGTTTCTTCCTGAAAATGTTTTTAGAATATTTTAAATTTTACTATACCACCTTTTATCTGATGATTATAGGTTTTGGACAAAATTTATGACAAATTTTAGTTGGATGTGCGGGCAAGTGAACCGTCATCTTGTTTCATGGGACACGGTGCCCCTTCCTTCCACGTTTCACGGGACAGAGTGCCTGTCCCTCTGTCCACCCACCCTCTGCGCTTCTTCACGGGACAAGGTGCCTGTCCCCCTGTCCACTTGCCCCTTCGCCTCCCTCTGTTGGTTAAAAAATGGTATAATAATGGAATGGACTAATTTGAAAAGGAGGGGTGGTTATGGATTCGATGATTCCTGAACGGCTGCATGAGCCGCTTGAGTTTGCCGCACTGGAGCTTAAGGGCATGCTTAGGACAGAAGAGCCGGAGGATGAGCGGCTGGTGCAAAAAGGGCTGATGCTGTATAGACAGGGGCTTGTGTATCAGCTTCGTTTTGAAAGCGATTCGGTTTTAGGCGTTGTCCAGGACGTGACGCCTGCGAAGGTGAAGCTTGATCTTGAATTTATCAATTTAAGCGAATGCTCCTGTCCTGCAGAGGGATTTTGCCGCCATCGGATGGCTGTGTTTTTTGAGCTTCTTTCAAAGGCACAAAGTGTGTCTGATTGGGTGGATGAGTGGCGCCTTCCGATAAAAGAAAGAAAAGCGGCCAAGGAAGTTGGCCTTAAAAAGGCAAAGGAATTGGGACTGCTAAGGGCGTCAGATTTACTGAAAACTGCCCAGCAAAAACCTGATTATGACCGGTGGATTTCTTCTTTTGCTGAAAGCTTTGACACGATCATGAATGGCATCAAGAATCCCGCTCCGTACATGATTCCTGATCTGTACCAGGTATATTCAAGAAAGTGGAAAGCGGGTGCCCCGTACGAACAGGAATGGAAACATCTCTACCACCTTGTCGGAAATATTTTTAGCTTTAAAAAACTGATGGAGCTTAGCAGCAAGCTTGGGCATAACAGCGAGATGGTGAATCGGTATTATAATCAGATTTTCCAAAGGATCATGGATGAGACAGAGAACGTCATGAATAAGCTGTCAGTCCAGTCCCTTCCCTTTGCTTTTGACGAATTTATTGAAAAACTAAAAGACGATTCCACAGCTCTGCTGACAGCGGAATTCGCCATTGAATTCGAACGCACCCAGCTCTACCGCCTCTTATGGACAAAATTTTTCAAAAAAAAGGATTGGTCCGCCGAAGAAGTGAAAAAACTTTTAAGAACCAAAAATAGATCGTTTCCTATCATCATGGGACTCGTTCATCAATACATCACCCTACGCGAAGACAAAAAGGCACTGGACCTTTTATCTGTACCTGATACGATGCAGGTTCCCTATTTTCCGCTCTGGCTGAATCAATTCACAGCAAACAAAGAGTGGGAGCGAATGGGTCCGTATACCGAAGAGTACATAAAGAAAATCAAAGATTATCTGTCCCTTTCGGATGATTATTACGCCAAGCTCAATTACATGAGATTTGTCACCAAGACGATTAAGCCATACTGCACGGAAGCCAATCGGGCGGATCTGTACGAAACGGCCCTCGTGGAGATGCTGCCGTACAGTTATACCGAATATGAATATACACTTTTTGACAATCAGGAATATGATAAATGGCTCGACCTGCAGGCAATTATGGGCAATGATATTGACTATTTAGGCAGCGGGCGCGTGAAGGTGATTGAAAAAGAAAACCCAGCCCTGCTTCTGCCGCTCTACCATCAGGCTGTTCATAATCATATTGCTCACAAGGGACGGGACCACTATCGCGAGGCTGTCCGGAAAATGAAAAAGCTTCGCACCCTATACAAAAAGCTCAAGCGCCAGGATGACTGGGAGTTCTACCTGGAAGCGCTCCTGGAACAGACAAAAAGGCTTCGCGCTTTCCACGAAGAATGCAGAAGGGGTAAGCTGATCAATGCTTAAAACTAGCTATTTAAAAGTGAATGTAAAAAATCAAAATGAGAAACTTTATCTTTCAGTTGAAGATGCGGACTCCTCTTTATTGGACCCTGACTATTGGATCCCCATCCTTTTTCACCGCCATAAAGAAAGCTTTTATGGCACCCTTTTCGATCGTAAGCAAATTGTCGATGATACGGATTTGCCGATCAGCGGCTGGGAGCTGGCGACGCTTTTTGCAAGGGAGCAATTCAACCAGCTCATCGAGTGGGACTGGGATGATATGGCGCAAATCTGCCTATCTGCGGCTCCCCCCATCTATGAAGCGGTAACGGAAAAGGAATGGATTCCGGATTTTTCAGCGTGGGAGGATAATCAATTCCGCTGGAGGCTCCCGGAAAGGGTGACCCATGAGTTCGATCCATCGTTTTGGGAGCAGGAAGAGACGAAAGCCTTTGTGCAGAATTGGTTTGACCAGGCGCTCGATTCCTACTTGCAGCGCAACAGCCAGATGAGGAAAGCATTTGGCGAAAAACTAAGCGTGATACGAAATAACCAGGTCTCTCCCCGGGATTTGGCGGCCTATTTTGATGAGGAAAGCTGGCAGGAATGGATGGGCTTGAAGGAAAATGACGTTCCTTTTTCCATCGGGCTGAAATTAGAGGAACCTGCAGATATCGATGGCCAATGGGAGCTCGGAATTTTTCTCCGGTCCAAAAAGCAGCCTGATATCCTTGTTGATTGGAAGGACCACGCCAATTACCCGCGCGGCTGGAAAAAATATGAGGATGCGGTTCTAAAGGAACAAGATAGATGGCTTAATGTCTACCCATGGCTCCGCGGCAACCATGGAATTGCAGAAAGGCTGACAGAGGATGAGGCGTGGACTTTTTTAACAGAAGCGAGTGAAACGCTGCTTTCACTGGGTGTGGAAATTTTGCTTCCATCTTGGTGGCAAGCAATGAAGAACGCAAATTTACGCGTAAAGGCTAAGCTAAAAAGCCAGTCAGCGAGTCATCGCCCGTCATTCGTCGGTCTGCAGGCAATGCTTGATTATGACTGGCGCATTTCGATGAATGGTGTCGACCTGTCTGAGGATGAGTTTCAAAAGCTTGTTGAAGAAAAGCGCCGGCTTGTCTACATTCGCGGCCGTTGGATCAAGCTGGATCCCGGATTCATCCACCAGATCCAGGATTTAATGAAGCGAGCAGAAAAGGAAGGCCTCCATGTCCGTGACCTGATTGAACAGGAGCTTCTGTCCGATGGGGACCCTTCTGAAGAGGAGCTTGAAAATCAAAAGGCCTTCGCGCGCATCCAAATTGAGCTGAATCGCCAATGGAAGCAGATGATAAAGCAGCTCCGGGATACGAAGGACGTCCCTCTTGAAGAGCCGCCTGCTGATTTCCACGGGGAGCTTCGCCCGTATCAGCAGCTTGGCATGAGCTGGATGCTCTTTTTGCGAAAGTATGGATTTGGCGCCTGCCTGGCCGATGATATGGGGCTTGGAAAAACAATTCAGCTGATTTCTTATCTTTTAAAAGTAAAGGAACAGGAGAAAGATAGCGGTCCTTCGCTGATTATTTGTCCTACATCCGTGCTGGGCAACTGGCAAAAGGAACTGGAGCGGTTTGCCCATGAGCTTAAGCTCTACCTGCATTACGGCTCGAATCGCCCGAAAGAAGGAGCGTTTATTGAACGGACATCGTCAGCGGATATTGTCCTTACTACTTATGGGCTTACACATATGGATGTTGAGGATTTTGAACATGTTGAGTGGAGCTCGATTTGTATTGATGAGGCACAAAATATTAAGAATGCCCAAACGAAGCAATCACGCGCTGTGCGCAGACTCAAAGGAAAGCATCACATTGCTTTGACCGGTACGCCAATGGAAAACCGGCTATCCGAGCTTTGGTCAATATTTGATTTTACGAACCGCGGCTATCTTGGCAGCATGGGCCAGTTTCAGAAGAGATTTGTTCTTCCGATTGAAAAGGAAGACAACAAGGAAAGAGTGCAGCAGCTCCAAGCGCTGATTCGCCCCTTCCTGCTTCGCCGCACGAAAAAGGATGAAGAAGTTGCCTTGAATCTGCCAGATAAGCTGGAACAAAAGGAATACTGCCCGCTGACGGCAGAACAGGCTTCCTTATATGAACAGCTTGTGCAGGATACCTTTGATCAGATTGATAAGCTTTCTACTTTTGAACGCCGAGGGCTTATTTTACAAATGCTGAGCAGGTTAAAGCAGCTTTGCGACCACCCTGCCCTTTATTTAAAGGAAACGAAGCCTTCGCAAATGCTTACGCGTTCTTCTAAGCTTGAGAAATTGAGCGAGCTGATTGAGTCTGTGTTGGAACAGGAAGAAAGTTGCTTGATCTTTACCCAGTATATTGAAATGGGAAATATGATTCGCCAAACCCTGAAAAAGAAATACGGTCTGGATGTTCCGTTTTTAAATGGCAGTGTGCCGAAAAATGAGCGGGATCGGATGATTGAAAGCTTTCAAAATCGCGAATTCCCAGTATTTCTACTTTCATTGAAAGCTGGCGGAACGGGATTGAATTTGACCGCAGCCAATCATGTCATTCACTATGACCGCTGGTGGAACCCTGCTGTCGAAAACCAGGCGACAGACCGCGCCTACCGCATTGGGCAGAAGCGCTTTGTTCACGTTCATAAATTAATATGTACAGGAACACTAGAGGAAAAAATCGATGCGATGCTGGAGAAAAAGCAGACATTAAATGAGCAGATTATTCAAAGTGAAAACTGGATTACAGAATTATCAACAGATGACCTGAGAGATCTCGTGAATTTGAGTCTGTGAATCACTTTCGAAAGGCTTGGCTCCTTGCAAACATTGGGGAGTCAAGCCATTTTTATCGTTATTGCTACAATTCCTCGTGTCCGTCAAGGCTGTGCGGTTTGTTTATGGACGCCGTTTTGTCTTTTGTGTTTGGTTTGTTCACCATGTAAGAGATCCGTTTTCCATCACCGATTAAAAAACAGGAAAAATGCCGGTTCCCCGCATCCTTTTCGCCATCTTTAATTTGGATAGTATTCTTTTCAAGATCGATTTTGTAGCGGATGAGCTTTTTACTATTGCCATCTGTATATTGAAAGATCAAAGAAGTGTTTTTCATAAGCGGAACCTTTTGATATTGCTGGGAATCCTTTTCACAAATAAGCTGAAGTGCATCAAGGAAACCTGGTTTATATTTAATATTGAGCTCTACTTCATTGACCCCATCAGGCTTAAAATAAAAAGAACCTAAAATTTCATTTCCATCTTCTGATGACATATGCCATCCCCCTTCATCATTAGGATATTTTTATCCCCCGGAAACTATAATTCGACATAATTTAACGCAATTCCTCCTATGTCTATAGACCTATATATTCAAAAAGTCCGTTGTTTTACCGATAAGTGACTATGATTCACTCCATTCGGCGTGATTAGCAGGAACACATCGCCCTTTCGTCTGGTTTTCTCGTTATTTTAAAGGAAAACAAGTAAACGGCGGTGTAAAGGATGGTTTTATCAGATAAACTCAAGCAACTGCGGGACGAGCGCAATTGGAGCCAGAGATTTGTCGCTAATTTAATGAATGTCCATCGGACAACAATCAGCAAATACGAAAGTGGGCAAATCACCCCATCCTACCAGGCACTGAACCAGCTGGCAAGCATCTATAAAATTGATGCATCTGAGCTCATCAGTGAACTTGGAGAATCCGTCCCAGCCCCATCACAGCCCTATGTGCTAAATGAAAACAACTTCGACCACGACATGGACCTGATCAAACAGCTTGTAGACCAATCACCCGACCTAAAAAAGGCCTTGCTCGAGCTATACAACCTCGACGAAAAAACCCAAAAACTCGCAATCCAGCTCTTCCAAGCCCAAATGCAAATCATGAAAAAACGCTGACAACGATGTTGGTGCATCCAAGCTAGCGTGTAAAAGATTGCTTTATTGCATTAAATGAGCGGGGCCTGTCCCCCGGTGCGTTAACGCTTTAAACCGATGGGGGTCAGGCCCCCGGTGCGTTAACGCTTTAAACCGGTGGGGGTCAACCGGTGGGGGTCAGGCCCCCGTTACGTTAAAGCACTAAAAAACCGGCGCAATGCTGCTGCGCCGGCGAAATGAGGATGCTGGGGATACCATTGATTCTTTCTAATGGGGAAAGTTAGCAGGTAATATGCGGACATTTTGAGAAGATTAATTGGCAAAAACAGCAGGGTTCTTATCCGGTTTACACTCATACATGACCATCTCACGGACGATCCATTCCAATTGGTTCACTCGTTTTTCCAAGTTGTTCAACCGTTCATTTGACTTTCCAAGCATGCGGATTAGCGCTTCGATTAGGCTCTCTAATTCTTTTTCCCTCTCCATCGATGTCTTCATCACCTACGCCTGTGCTGCAGCCGAAGCCATTGCTTCCTCAGGCTTTTTCTTTTCAAGAAATCTCACAGAATCAGCCCATACTTCGGTTACATACACCCTTGTGCCTTCCTGATTGTCGTAATGCCTGGTCTGAATTCTTCCTGTAATCCCAATCAATGAGCCCTTTTTGCAAAAACGTGAAGTATTTTCGGCTGTTTTCTTCCAAAGAGTGCACTGGACAAAATCAGCCTCAATTTCTCCCTTCTGGTTTTTGAAACCTCTGTTGACAGCAACTGTTACATTTGTCACCGGCGTTCCTTCAGATGTCCTCTTAAGCTCGGGATCCTTCGTCAGCCGGCCAACCAATGTTACTTGATTGATCATTTAATCACCTCTCTGCTTGATATTTCGTAACCATCATAAACGCTGAAGGGAAGATTAGTAAAATGCACAAAAATGGATTTTTTAAGGTAAAAATGGGCAGAAAATGACAATTTATAAAGAAAAACATAAGCTTAATGACTAAAAAACCATATTAAAATGTAAATTTCGCATTGTTCATATGTTTTAGCGATTAAAGCGGTGGGGGCCTGTCCCCCAGTGTTTTAGTGCGTTAAAGCACTGGGTGTCCCCCAGTGGTTTAATGCGTTACTGTGACCGCGTCATTTTCTTTTCGATGTTGGCGTATGTTATAATTTGGATAAATATATGGGAACGGGAGGATGCAATGAAGACGTTTAAGCTGATTTCCTTACAGGTTGTGGAAGAGGGTTCGTTAGTTGATATCAATCTCGTGGACGGTTTGATTATTAGTCAGGAGAATGCTCAGAGCACTTGGCTGATTGAAGCCTTTATTGAAAAGTCTTATGATGCGTATTTCCAGCAGCTTGCAAAGAAAAACGGAGAGATCATCCTTCAGGTCGTTATCACCAAAAAAGAAAATAGCCCCGCTGCTTTCGAGACAAAAATAATTACCATTAAAGAGCTGGAGAACCATATCAGCATTTTGTTTGAGGGAAAGCTGAAAAAAACGAATAATGATTATGCAGAAATTGTCTTGAAGAAGCTGATAAACCAAGGCCTTGATGGAGAGAAGCTTTTTAACGAATTCAAAAAACTCACCCGCGGAACGCCAAAATATACAGCAGCCAGCAACAATGAGTAATGGACAGGAAATATTTCCTGTCCATTTTTTTATTATTGATCGTTATTATCTTTATCTTTCCTGTCAAGGTCGTCTTCAATTAAGTCCTCGCCAGGATCATTATTGTCTACTGCTGGGTCCTTATCGTTTGGTGTGTTGACATCGTTATTCATCCCGTTATTATCATTAACGCCGTTGTTGTCGTTGACGCCATTGTTATCCATTCCGTTATTGTCATTGACGCCATTATTATTGTTATCGCCGTTTAAATCATTATCTAAGTTATCATTGACATCCGGATTTTCGGGAGGAGGGTTCTGATTATTGTCATTGGCAGCACACCCAACTAATAACATAGCAGACAATAGGGATCCACCTAAAATGCTTAAAAGCTTTTTCATCCGAAAAAACTCCTTTCCAGTCATAGAAATTTTGTTGACCTTTTGTGATGGGTCTCTTTTAATGTTCCCAAAATCCCAGACATCTTGCAGAAAAAAACAAAGCCAGCACGTTAAATGCCAGCTTTTTGCATGTTTTTTTAAAAAATGCCCATCCCAGTGATAAACAAATTCTAAAAACAGGAAATCATTTATGTACTACTTTAATGCAAAGGTAATTTCCGCTTGACAAGCAACTTCTCCATCAACGGTTGCTATAGCTTTTCCTTTGCCGATCGGCCCCTTTAAGCGGATAATCTCCACCTCTAGACGTAATTGATCGCCGGGCTTAACCTGTCTTTTAAACCGGCAATTGTCAATTCCAGCGAAAAAAGCAAGGCGTCCACGATTTTCTTCTTTTATCAGCATGGCCACCGCTCCAACCTGTGCAAGCGCTTCGACAATCAGCACCCCAGGCATAACCGGATACTCTGGAAAATGTCCATTAAAAAATTCTTCATTAGCCGTTACATTTTTAATGCCAATCGCTCTCTGTCCTTCTTCAACCTCAAGAATTTTATCAACAAGCAAAAATGGATAACGGTGTGGAATGATCTCTTTAATTTGTGTAATATCTAGCATTTTTAGTACCTCCTCCTAATAATAGGTTATATCTTCTTCATTTTACTTAAAAAAGAGCATTTCGGCAAAAATAAAAAAGGGAAAGGGCATGAACCCTCTCCCGCTTATTCTTTTTCCACTAAATCAATAATATGAGTCCATGTGGATGATTTGAAAATATCCATCACCTTCCCATTGCCCATCATACTGTATCCAACAGCAGCACCAGCAAGCGTGCTCAGGCAAATCAAACCCGCAATAATAACAATCCGCAGCCAAATAGGGAGAATCCGGACACGAACACGGCGGTTTTGGGCTTTTTCTCTTTTTTCACGCCGCTCTTGCTTCACCTGTTCGCGAGTTTTGGCCGCTTCATTTTTCACTTGCTCTCTCGTTTTTGCTTTCGCTTCTTCTTGCTGTGTGTTGTTTGAAGACATGATTATATTTCCCCTTTTTAGCCCACATTTACCGACAGTAAAAGTTTAGCAGCCTGCAAATGTCCGATTTGGTCAACTAACAATCAGCAGGGATATCTCCCGCTTCTTGAAGTTTCGCTTTATCTAATCCCATTGACAAGGCCCATCATTTGATCGGCCAGTGATATAGACCTTGACTGGAACTGATAGGCACGCTGAAGATTAACCAATTCAGTCATTTCTTTTGCCAGCTCTACGTTAGATTGTTCTAATGTATTTTGCTCTATGGAAGCTTGGCTGCGCAGGTCATCTATTAAATCCATGAAGACCTCTTCTGATGCCCCTTCGGAAATAGCAAACAGATTATCTCCCTTCGCTTCAAGGAATTGGGGATTTTTCACCAATGTAATGCCAAGATTATAAGCCTCTGTCTCCCCGTCATTCAATTCGGCAGTCAATTGCCCCTTATTGCTGAGCGTGAAACTTTTTACCTGCTCACTAAAAATGATTGGATTGTTTTCCTCGTCCAAAACAGGATTGCCCTTTGCCGTTACAAGCATGTTTTCCTCTTCAGAAATTGGCGATAAGTAAAACGCGCCATCTCTTGTATAACGGATCGCTGATTCTGTTTCATTTTGCTCTAATACCCGAAAATATTGGCCTTCTTTTGTAAAAGCAAAGTCAAGCGGACGGCCAGTAGTTTTCAGGCTACCCTGTGTTCCAACCATTTTAGATTGGGCAGTTTTAGCACCCACCCCCTGGCGAATGCCGTTTGGTGTTAGGCGGTTTGCTTCAGAAGCAGCATCTGTCTGATTTTGAAACTGCTGCACAAGAAGATCTGTAAAGCTTGCTTCCCTGCGTTTAAAGCCTGTTGTATCTATATTTGCCATATTATTGCTGACAATATCCATCTGTTTTTGCAGCTGGTTTAATGTATTAGTTGCGGTAATCATTGTTCGATTCATTTCGGTTTCCCCCAGTCGGGTCAATCTTTTTATAAAAAAGAGGCAGTTCCTTTATACATATGAACTTGCTTCTCCAATATCCCTTTTTCGATATTAACCAATCCGGCCAATTTCATTGGCAGCCTTCTCCATGCTGCGGTCATAGGCCTGAAGCACTTTTTGATTAGCCTCAAAGGTTCTGTAGGCCGTGAGCATGTCTGTCATCGTTTTAGACACATCAACATTAGACCGCTCCAGAAAGCCCTGCTGAAGCTTAAATTGGACGTTTCCAGCGTTATAGGCATTATCCAGGGCATTACCGTCTTCAGTCTGATACAGCCCGTCTCCGAGCTTTATCAGGCGGTTGGCATTATCGGTCAATCCAACGCCGATTCTAAATGTCTCCCCGCTTTCATCTGTGATAGTACCATTTTCATTCATAACAAACTGCTCGCCTGACAGTTGGATTGGATTTCCACCCTCATCCAGGACAAACCGTCCGCTCGCTGTGGTTAAAAATCCCTGAGCATCTAAGGTGAAATTTCCGTTTCTTGTATACTGGGTCTGCCCATTGGGAGATGCCACGGCAAAAAGGACAGAGGAATTTTCAGGCATCATGACATCAATGAGGGCAAGATCTGTTTTCAGGCCCGTTTCTTTTAGGTCACCTTGCTTGAAAGCAGGGATCGCCTCCTGCAGATACACTCCCGTATTCAGCGTGCCCACCTGCTGATTCTGACGTGCGTTAAGCCCTTTTTGCTGATCCATATGCTGTAATAGCATCTCTGGAAAAGCCCGCAATGTAGACTGGTCTTCTTTAAACCCCGGGGTATTTGCGTTTGCCATATTATTAGAAAGCATCTCCGTCCTGCGCTGCTGTGCCAGCATACCAGATGCCGCTGTGTAAAAGCCCCTGAACATACAGATCCACCTCTCTTATGTATCTTCGAACAAATTAACATTACCTTTATTATAAAAAAAATCCTGAAAATTGGGAAGGGCAGTTATGAAGGATACTTTTATTGGAAAAAGATTGCAATGTTACCTTCATATTATTGATGAAGGTCTGTTTTCTTGAAAAACCGATTCGCCTTGGCCTTCATAAACCTGATGAAGGTCTTTTCCCTTGAAAAATCGAGTTACTTTGTCCTTCATAAAAGGACATGATGGACTTCTACCTCTAAAAACCAGGTCACTTTGTCCTTCATAGCCCCCATGATGGACTTCTCCCCCAAAAAACTAGTTCACTTTGTCCTTCATAGCCCACATGATGGACTTCTTCCCCGAAAAACCGGTTCGCTTTGTCCTTCATAAACCCCATGATGGACTTCTTCCCCGTAAAACCAGTTCACTTTGTCCTTCATAGACCCTATGATGGACTTCTTCCCCGTAAAACCAGTTCGCTTTGTCCTTCATTGGTCTTCTGTCAAGAAAGTGGACAATAAAATTTGAGATTTTTAAAACTAAAACCACTACCGCACTTCGTTTGGTCCAGTATTAGAAATGGTCAGTCGAAAACCATGACTGCCCATTTCTAATACTAATGTCTAATTTACGAGATAAATTCGGTACAACCTT